>Ga0081478_139793_pt1 | contig 25598 bp, 25 predicted proteins | sample OctSprmetagenome_FD_70983 | JGI IMG/M metagenome (GOLD analysis project Ga0081478, IMG submission 70983) | Hot spring and microbial mat streamer communities from Octopus Spring Streamers, Yellowstone National Park, USA - T=80-84 v2 (version 2) | ecosystem: Environmental > Aquatic > Thermal... | reverse complement strand
AGGTTTTTCACCTCCTCCCTGATAAGTTCTTTGCCCTCAAAGGCTATCACCAACTCTCTTCCACCGACTTCACCCAGCACGAACATTGGACAATTTTGTTCTTCGGCGATAGCACTCAGTTCCGGCAACTTGGAAGCCTCAACGGTCACAACGATGCGCGACGCCGTTTCGCCGAAAAGGATGGGCGAATAGCGACCGGTGATTGGCGATTGGATCATTTCGGCTGTCAAGTTAACTTTGCCACCAATCTCACCCGCAATGCAGCATTCAGCCAAGCACACTGCTAAGCCACCTTCGGAGCAATCGTGGGCGGACTTAATTATGCCCCGTTTGATTCCTTCCCGACAAACAACTTGCACCGCTTTCTCTAAACGCCAATCAAGCCTCGGCGGTTCCCCGACTTCCAACCCGAACCTCCAGCGCAAATACTCGCTACCCCCAAGTTCATCCCTGCAAACCCCTAACAGGACGATAATGTCACCCTCGTCCTTGAACGCCATAGTGGCGTGTTTGCTTACATCCTCCAGCACCCCCACCATCCCAATCAATGGCGACGGATGGATAACACTCACTTCGCTCTCGTTGTAGAAACTGACATTCCCACTCACGACGGGAATGCCTAATTCGCGACAAGCATCGGCGATACCCTTGACGCTCTCGACGAACTGCCAGTAACGGTCAGGTTTGTCAGGGTTGCCAAAGCATAGGCAGTCAGTAACACCAGCAGGCTCTGCGCCAACGCAACTTAAGTTGCGAGCCGACTCCGCCACAGCCAATTGAGCGCCCAAGTATGGGTCAAGGTAGCAGTAAAGGGAATTGCAATCGGTAGTCACGGCTATGCCAAGTTTTTCGTCCCAGTCTTTAAGCCTGAGAACAGCGGCGTCAGCAGCGCCGGGCGGAACAACGGTGTTCACCTGAACCATGTGGTCATATTGTTCGTAAACCCAAGCCTTGCTGGCTATGTTGGGCGAAGACAACAGATGCAAAAGCGCATCGGTGTAATCGTCGGGTTCGGGCAATTGAGAAAAGTCAAAGCGTTTTACCTGCTCAACATATTCTGGCTTCTGCATCGGAAGTTCCTTGATGGGTGCTTCAGCTATGGCTTTTGCCGGGATTTCAGCGACCAGTTGTTTGCCATCGTAAATTCGCACAATGCCATCGTCAGTGATTTGACCGATGACAACGCAATGCAACCCCCACTTGTCAAAAATTCGCTTGACCTCATCTTCTCGCCCCTTTTGGACAACGAGCAGCATCCTCTCTTGGCTCTCACTCATCATAACTTCCCACGCTTCCATATCCGGTTCGCGCTTCGGCACAAGGGAGATGTCCACGACCATGCCCACATTCCCTGCAGCAGCCATTTCAACGGTCGTGCATGTTAGACCCGCAGCGCCCATGTCTTTGACAGCGACAACGGCACCTGTTTTGAAGACTTCAAGACACGCTTCAATCAAACATTTCTCAGCAAACGGGTCTCCCAGTTGAACAGTTGGGCGCATTTCTAATTCCTCTCGCATTTCCTTGCTGGCAAGGATTGAACAGCCACCGATGCCGTCCCGCCCTGTCGCGTTGCCGACATAGACGACGGCATTCCCGACGCCTTTCGCTGCGCTCGTCATCAATTCGTGTTCCCAAGCGACACCTATACACATGACCCCGACAAGGCAGTTAGTCTTGTAGCAGTCATTGAAACCAACCTCGCCAGCAATATTAGGGACGCCAATGCAATTACCATACCAACTGATGCCATCAACGACGCCCGTGAATAAGTAGCGGGATTTTCGGTCTGAAGGTTCGGCGAACCTCAAAGTGTCAACGAGCGCAATGGGGCGTGCACCCATCGCCAAAATATCGCGGACTATGCCACCAATGCCTGTTGCTGCACCGCTTTTGGGTTCAATTTGTGATGGGTGGTTGTGGCTTTCCATCTTGAACAAGACCCACAATCCCGGCTTGACTTCAATGCCTCCCGCATCGCCACCAACGGCTGCACGATATTTGCCTACATCGCGCGGCAACAATTTAAGCCACCGTTTTGACCTACCATAGCCGCAGTGTTCGCTCCATTCAACGCTGAACATCGCTAATTCCGTATCTGTCGGCTCGCGCCCTAAAATCTCGCAGACTTGCCGAAACTCATCCTCGGTCATCCCTAAAGCCAACGCTTTCTCCAGCATCGTTTCAGCCATCAACACTCACCCCTTGCTGTCAGGCAAATGGCGAGTAGCGAGTCCTTCCAATTTTTGCGTGCAGGTGTGCATGCGTGCAAGCGTGCATTTGCGTATCCCTCTCAGTGTTCTAACCCGACAAGTTTGTCACGATGATAGGTGCTTTCATGCCCCTCCTGCTTCACAAAACTGCTCATTTTGACTCGCGCTTGGGAAAAGCATTTTTTCTCGGTCACGCCTGTCATGCGCTCCAAAAGTCTTTGAGCGGGTTGTGGGAGCGTTTGGACAAACATGCCACCTTCCCCTTTGGGATGTTCAACAGCAAGAACCAGAAGTTGGCGGTGCGTTTGGAGATGCGTCGGCTTTGGCAGACGACTTGACGGATGGCGTCATCGCCGAAAGTCCGTCGCACCCATCGGATGGCTTTCTCATCACCGAACTCCAAAATCCGCTCTATGATGAACTGCCGATACTTGCGGATGTTCAACCGCTTTGCGTCCACATCCCAAAAGTAGCGGTGTAACGCTTTCGGCAAAGCGTTGCGCTTCATTTGCCCTCCCACTCCCGAAAGCGGTTGGTGATGGGTAGCCTTCGGTCTTTGCCGAAGGCTCGGTGAGTGATTTTCGGTCCTGGCGCAAATTGACGGCGCTTGTATTCGCTGCTGTCCACCATCCAAGCCACTTTCCGAACAGTCGCTTCATCGTAACCCATCGCCACGATGTCAGCGACGCTTCGGTCTTCTTCCACATACGCTTGCAAGATGGCATCAAGCAGCGGGTAAGGTGGCAACTTTTCCTGATCCACTTGACCGGGACGCAATTCGGCACTGGGCGGCTTTTCAAAGACGCGGCGTGGGATGATTTCCCGTCCCGCCTTCTCGTTCACATACGCTGCCAGTTCGTAAACGAGCGTCTTGTAGACATCTTTGAGCACGGCGAAACCGCCTGCCGTGTCGCCGTAAAGGGTGCAATAGCCTGTGCTGCCTTCGCTCTTGTTGCCTGTCGTCAGCACCAGCCAGCCGAACTTGTTAGAAAGCGTCATCAAAATCGTCCCGCGAATGCGAGCCTGCAGGTTCTCTTCCGTCACATCGGGCGGAAGCCCTCGGAACACCTCACTCAATGCTCGCAGGAACGCCTCAAAGACGCCCGTGATGGGGATGACCAAAAAGCGGATGCCCAAATTGCGCGCCAAAGTTTCGGCATCTTCAAGGCTGTGTTGCGACGAGTAAGGACCTGGCATCGCCACACCTGTCACATGCTCCCGTCCCAATGCATCCACAGCAATGCAGCAAGTCAAGGAACTGTCAATGCCGCCGCTCAGCCCGATGACAGCATCGCTCATCCCGTTTTTGTGCAAGTAATCCCGAGTGCCCAGAACAAGCGCCCAATAGACTTCGGCGACTTTGGGCAAAGGCGTTTCAATTCGCGGCTCAACGGCAGGCTTTGGTTCAGCGGGCTCAAAAGGCAAAGAAACGATTTTCACATTCGCTCCATCCAGTTCCTGCTTATCCTGCCTTCGGCGTGGGTCATGCAATCTGGTTCGGGTGATGCTCACAAGGTCAATGTCGGCGACCAAAAAATCTTCGGCGAATTGTTTTGCGCGGGCGATAACTTCCCCGCGCTCGTTGACAATCAAACTGGCGCCATCAAAGACCAATTCATCTTGCCCGCCGACCAAGTTGACATAAGCGACAGCTGCAAGGTTATCGTTGGCACGAACGCCCAACATCCGCTCCCGCCAAACCAACTTGCCCATGTGGTAAGGCGACGACGAGATGTTCAGCAACAAATGAGCATCACCCAGCAACGCTTCAGCACGGGCGGGACCGCCGGGATACCAAATGTCCTCGCAAATGGTGATGCCGACCCGCATATCGTTGAGCGCCAACACTAATCCTTCGTTGCCCCGCTGGAAATAGCGAAACTCGTCAAAGACGCCGTAGTTGGGCAGGTAGTGTTTGTGGTAAACGGCGGCGATTTTGCCGTCATGCAAAACGGCTGCAGCGTTAAAGATGTCACCGTTGTCTTCGTCCACAAAACCGATGACTGCGACCAACGATTTTGGGACGAGTTTCGCCAATTCATTTACCGCTTCTTTGTTGAGGGCAATGAAGTGCGGTTTGAGCAACAAATCTTCGGGCGGATAGCCCGTCACCGCCAGTTCAGGGAACGCAACAACATCCGCCCGAACTTCCTTCGCCCGCTCAATGCCTTCGGCGATTTTTCGTGCATTGCCTTCAATATCGCCAACCGTCGCGTTGATTTGGGCTAACGCAACCCTCAGGCTTCTCATAGCGATGCCCCCTCACTGTTGTGTGTTCGGCAGAGAATGCCTCATTTACCTGCAAAAACTTTGACAAGTTTTTCGCTCGCACTCGTCTCAGTAACCATTGTAGGCGGCTTTGGACCAAACTGCGAGTTAGCATTGCTCTTCAGTCGCAATTGAGTTTGGCATACTTTTGCTTGGTAGCGGCGATAAAGTTTCTGGAAGGTGAGGTGAAGTTGATGGGGCAAGAGGTTAAAGGTGCTGCGGCAATCAAGCAAATACGCAGGCGACTCAAAAAGGCATATCCGAGAGCCACGACGGAGTTGAACTGGCGTAACCCTTTTGAGTTGCTTATCGCAACAATTCTGTCAGCTCAAACGACCGACAAAAAAGTCAACGAGGTGACGCCCACACTTTTCAACAAGTTCCCGGACGCTGCTGCCCTTGCGAAGGCGAACCCGAAAGAGGTTGAAGAGATTGTCCGACCGCTGGGTTACTTCCGCCAAAAAGCCCGCACCATCATCAGCGTGGCGAAAATCTTGGTAGAACGCTTTAACGGAGAAGTTCCGAAAAGCATGCACGAACTATTGCAACTGCCGGGAGTTGGAAGGAAAACTGCTGCCATTGTCCTTGGCACCGCTTTCGGGATACAAGAAGGCATCGCAGTTGACACCCATGTTCAAAGGGTCTCACAGAGGCTTGGTCTCACTAGGAACAAGAAGCCCGACAAAATTGAACAGGACTTGATGGAACTCGTTCCCCGCAAGGAGTGGAGTTGGTTCGGACACGCTCTCACTTTGCACGGGCGCTATGTTTGCACGGCAAAGAACCCTCAATGTGGAACTTGCGTACTTGAGGCTTACTGCGAAAGAGTCGGCGTGGAACAGAAGAGAGCAGGCTCATCGTTGTTGCAGTAACTCTTCAGGAGTTGGCAGGAAGTTTTGGGTTTTGGGGTCGTAAAGTCTCAGCATCTCACCGACCATGACGACTTCCAATCCCAAAACTTCACTGACAAGCCTTCCTTCCTTCGGCTCCTCCCTAACCCACCTTTCACTGCGACGATAAAAGCCCAAAAGGGGCGGCTCCATGTATTCCCTGAGTGGGTCGAAAATGAACAACTCCTTGACCCCCAAAATGCCCCGATAAATGTCCATCTTCCGACCAAAATCTTCGTTGCGCGTCTTCCTGCTGGTGAACTCAAAAACTACATCCAAACCCTTCCCCTCCTCCCAAACAAGGTAAACACGGCGCTCGCGCTTGGGCACGCCAAAAACAACGAAAACATCGGGAGCGACGCACTTCTTCGGATTGCCCTCCTCGTAGTAAACGAACAAGTTGCCCGAAACATAAACATCGTCCCTCTGACGGAAATGCCACTCCAAACTAAAGCGTGTGTTGGTCACCAAACGATAATGTCGGTCCGTTTCCGCCATAGGCTTCCCATCCGTTTCTGGGTAGTGAACGACTTTTTTGCGAACAACAACGCTCATATGCATCACTGCCTTTCGGCTTTTAGTTTAGCGCTCAGCAGTTACTCGCGGAAGACGAGCCAAAGGCGATTTGCCGCTTTGACCGAGATAAGCCACTTGAGCGGTTTTGACTTTTTGAGCCACAGCGATAACCGACGACTCCATCGGTTTCAAAAGCCAGCGAGGGTAGATGCCTATCGCGAACATCGCGATGACTACAGGAGCGAGCACGAGCCACTTTTCCCGTCCATTCAAGTCAGGCAAGTTTTGGTTTTCCGGCTTCGTTATCGGACCGTGAAAGACATTGCGCCAAAGCCAAAGCAAGTAAACTGCTGCCAAGACGACACCAAAGGCTGCGAACGCAGCCCAATACCAGTGCACTTGAAAAGTTCCAGCCAAAATCAGGAACTCGCCAACGAACCCGTTTAAACCGGGCAGCCCGACGGAAGCAAGGAGTGCTATGAGGAAGAAGGCAGCGTAAGCGGGCATAACCTTAGCAATCCCGCCGAACTCGCTCATCAGGCGAGTGTGCCGGCGCTGATAAAGTAGTCCGACCAGCATGAACAACATCCCCGTGCTCAAGCCGTGATTGACCATTTGAAGCAAACTGCCAGACATAGCCGTTGGATGGAAAGCGAAAAGCCCCAATGTGATGAAGCCCATGTGTGAGACTGACGAATAGGCGATGAGCCGCTTTATGTCCGTCTGCACCCAAGACATCAATGCGCCGTAAATGATGGCGAGGATGGACAGCCAAGCGATGATAGGTGCTAAAACTTGAGAGGCTTCAGGGAACAAAGGCAGGCAAAACCTCATGAAGCCGTAACTTCCCATCTTCAGCAAGACTCCTGCCAAGATGACGCTGCCAGCCGTCGGCGCTTCAGTGTGGGCGTCAGGGAGCCATGTGTGGAACGGGAACATGGGAACTTTGATGGCAAAAGCAAAAGCGAAAGCCAAGAAGAGCCAAAGTTGCATGGTCGGAGAAAGTTTGAGGTGAAGCAGGTTGTCAAGGCTGAAGGTCATCGGTTGCTGAGTGGCATGTTGATAGTGAAGGGCAAGCACCAAAATTCCAACAAGCATCAGAACGCCACCAAGTAGCGTGTAGAGGAGGAACTTGACTGCAGCGTAGAACCTGTTGCCACTGCCCCAAACGGCAATCAATAGGAACATCGGAACCAACATGACCTCCCAGCAAGCGTAAAAGAGCAAAAGGTCACGGGCAGTGAAAACTCCCACGAGTGCCGCTTCAATGAGCAAAAGGCAGATGTGGAATTCCTTGACCCGCTCTTCAATCTCGCCGATTGAAACGAGAACGCACAAAGGTCCGAGGAAGAGAGTGAGGAGCAAGAGGGGCAAACTGATGCCATCAACGCCGAAACTTATCTGAGCGCCAATTGAGGGAATCCAAGGAGCGTCAAAGGTGAACTGCCAGTCACTGCTACCCCAATCAAACCGCAAAAACATTGCCACCCCGATGAGGAACGCTGCGAGAGTTGAAGCCAATGCAATTCCGCGAATTCGCGTCTTCGCATCTGAAGGCGTGATCGTCACTAAAGCGATGCCAGCCAGCAAAACGGCGATGATGGAAGGAATTGCCATCGTCTCAAAAACTTCACCGCTACCCATCCTGCTACCTCCTTACACGGACGATCTTTCAGCGCCAAGATAAGGTTAAAGTCGGCTTGAGGAAAGCGCAAGTTTCATAAGTTTTCGGCGTCAACTTTGGTTCGGCGTTAACCTCACATTGATGCAATCGGCGATTTCGCTGTCAACGGCATATTGGGTGTGATGGACCTCAAAGACGAAGGAAGGCGACCGACGGATGAGCCTTATGGGTTCGCCGGGCAAAATTCCCATCGCCATCAATTTTTGCATGACGGTTGTGTCTTTGGTTTGGATGTAGGCAATTCGCCCTGTCTCATTGGGTTGCATTTCCGACAAAGGCACAATCAAGCGAATTCCTGTCCTTCGTGCCTTCTCGCAGCATTTGCCCGGCGGGATTTCTCCACCATGAGGGCAAAATCTCGGGTGACCGAGCAAAGTGCAAACAGCCTCTTCCAAGCCTTCATGCAAAATGTGCTCCATGCTGCAAGCCGTCTCGTCCAAAAGGTTGTCCGCTGTCTGCAAAAGGTCAATCAGCAACCGTTCAGCCAACCTGCGCCGACGCAGCGCTAAACGGGCGATTTCTGCGCCCCTTTCAGTCAACCGCCATTCACCGTTAACCTGAACGATTAAGCCTTGACTCATAAGTTCCTGAAGGGCGTCTTTCGTCATGGATGCCTCAAGCATGTGCAAGTATGGTGGGTTGCCTTTTTCGTGCTGCTTAATCCAGAGCAGTTCCAGTATGTGTTCAGCGTCTCGGCTCAGAGCCATAACCCTCATCGCCTCCAAACGCTTCAATTCAGCGCCACAATGATGATGGCAACAAATTCTGGGAGGTGACATTGACGATGCGCAAGTTGGTGTTCGAGTTAGCGGTCTTGCTGTTGGGTGCAACCGCTGGTGCTCAGGACAAATTGGTCTTGGTCTCGCCCCACTGGGAGGGAATCCAGAGGGAGTTTGAGTGGGCTTTCCAAAGTTACTACCGCAAGCGGACGGGACGAACGGTCACGCTGCAATGGCTTGATGTCGGAGGGACTATGGCGATTTTGCGCTACATCCGCACGAACTTCAGCAAATCGCCTGAAGGCATCGGTGTTGACATCTTTTGGGGCGGCGGGATAGACCCTTACCTGCAACTGAAGCGGGAAGGCTTGCTCCAACCGGTAAGGCTTTCGCCGAACATAATTCGCAAACTCCCAAAGACCGTTGCTGGCGTCCCCCTTTACGACCCCGATGGCATGTGGTATGGGGCAGCCGTTTCGGGTTTCGGGATCATGTTCAACAAAGCGGTTCTGAAGACCTTGAAGGTCAAGCAACCGAGAACTTGGGAAGACTTGACTGACCCGAAACTTTTCAACTGGGTAGCGATGCCTGACCCTCGTCGCAGCGGGAGCGCCCACATGATGTGCGAAATCATCCTTCAAGCCTACGGTTGGGAGAAAGGTTGGGACATTCTGGCAAAAATTTTCGCCAACTCAAAACGAGTTGCCCCCGGCTCTGACGAACCTGTGACCGATGTTTCTAACGGCGAAATCGCTGCGGCGCCCAGCATTGACTTTTACGCTTGGGCGAAAATAGCGGAAGCGGGTGAAGAATTGCTTGGGTTCGTTTATCCGCCGAAACTCACCATCATCAACCCTGACTCAATTGCCGTGCTGAAAGGAGCACCGAACCGGAAAGTCACCCAAATCTTCATGGAATTCGTGCTTTCGGAAGAAGGTCAAAAGTTGTGGCTGCTCCCGAGAGGTGCTCCGGGTGGACCGAAACAATTCACCCTCGCCCGAATGAGCGTTTTGCCTCACCTTTACGAGCAACTCAAAGGGCAATCCGTCATCAAAGTCAACCCGTTCAAATTCAAGCCCGGCTTCCGTTACGATTCGCAAAAGGGCGACCGAAGGATTGATGTGCTCAACAGTTTGCTCGGTGCTTTCTTCATCACGCCCCACAAAGACCTAAAGGCTTATTGGCAGCAAGCCATAAAGGATGGGCGCAAAGTCACTTTCAAGCCACCGGTCAGTGAAGCGGAGGTAATGCGTCTGGCGGACAGATGGGCAACCGACAGGAAATTGGCAGCCCAAAAGGAAACCGAATGGGTTCGGCTCGCTAAGACCTTATACGCTCGGTAGCACCCCTTGGCTGCTGCCTCGCCATCGCACCAACCGTCGCCACTGCCACACCAATCCGATTAAAGCAAACAAACCAACCAAACTCATGCCAGCAGTATTGTCGGGTCTTGTGGGGTTTGAAAGTTCTTGGAGCGGCGCAAGGGCGATGAAAAAAACTCAACGCACCAAATGCGAGAGCAAATCGGTGAGTATCCGACCACCTGTGCCCGTTACCAGACCATCGCATAACAAGGCGAGCGGAAATCAGAGGAACTAAAGCACCAAGCGCCATTGTCACTAATGGCGGCAAATTCGTGTTGGGTAATCCCCATTCGCCACTTAAAAACCAACTCCCGCACCAAAATTGCTCCGCCGCCGTAAAGTGCTGCGAGCAGAAAGAAAGCGAACGGGTTGAAAAACTCAACGGGAGGCGATGAACCTGAGAGCAATTCACCTACCGCTGGTTCCAAGACGAAAAGGACAACGGCTGGCGATATTCGGCGACGCATTTTTGTCATCCCTTTCGCCGCTTTAAATTCACAGCGCAGTCTTACCGCTTCGGGCTTCCCTGAAAGTTTACAGGCGTCCGCTCAGCAAGGTTTCATTTCGCTGCGGAAGCAACGGATTTGAAGGCGCTCGCAGTGAATTGGAGACAACTCAGCCCATTAGGAGCTGAACTGCGGTCAGGGCGACGAAAAGCAAAATCGATTTGGAAAAGGCTTGAGGCGACAAAACTTTGTTGAGCAGAACACCCAAAAGAGCACCCGCTGCAACGGATGGGAACAACGAAACACCGAGCCGCAAGCCCTGTTCCGTGATGAGCCCCATCTTCCAGTAAGGCAAAACCTTGCTGGCATTGCTGACAAAGTAAAGCAGGGTTGATGTCCCAACGAAAACTGCGTTCGGCAACTTCTGCGGGAGCAAATACATCGTGGTCAAAGTCCCGCCTATGTGGGCGATTGCCGAGGCAAACCCTGCACCAATTCCAAGCAAAACTCCAAGCCACTTGCTTGGCTTGACAGGTTTGTCAACTTTGAGGTAGAAGTCCTTGTAAGCCTGACCGACCGCGAAAACCAAAGCCAGCACCCCGATAGCCTTCTTGAAGGCTTCATCGGGCATGACGCCCAAGACGGTCAGTCCCAACGCAATTCCAACCAACATGCCGGGCAGCAGAACGGCGACATTGTTTTTGTCAATGCTGCGGCGGTAATAACCGAGCGACAGCACGAACACATCGCAGACGAGCAGAAGCGGCAGCATGACGCCGACAGATGTCCGACCGCCTAACGCCAGTGCGAACAACGGCGTCGCTAAAATCCCTATCCCGCCACCAAAGCCAGTTTTCCCAAGCCCTATAATCGCTGCGCCCAGATGCAAAAGAACCCACTGAGTCACGGAAGGAAATCACCCCGTTCGCCAGTTTCTCAAACTTGCTGAGGGCAATTATTCTGCCACAACGACGGTGAAGGAATGTGGCGGAAGTGCCAAAGTTATCTCGTTGCCCTTGACAATGACATCGCTTAAGCGCACGGGACGAATTGCGTTCGGGTCAACTTCGTTTGTTGCGTCCACGCTTTGACCTGTCAGCGTCCATGCCGAGACCTTCCGAGCATTGATGCCCAAGATGCGGACATCGGTTGGTGCGTCAAGGTTCTTGTTGACGATGGCGACACAAATTCGCTTCCCATCTTTGCTTCTGCTTGCGACTGCGCTGATTATCGGGACAGCGCCCAAATTGAAAGGCGTGAATTTTTGGACCATCAAGTTGCAGACGAAAATTTTGCTCTTGCTCCCTGCCCCTTCAAGTCTGCGAACGCAGATTTCAATTTCCCGGGTGTCAGGCAAGGTGATGTAATCTGCGGTGACGGTTTGCCACGAACCGCTTTTGAGTTCTGGCGAAAGCGCAGCCGATTTCGTTGCGAGCCAACCCCGTCCGTCACCGACTTGGATTTGAGCGCCCCTTGACTTCTCTAAACCTTTGGTGCGGATTTCTGCCGTCATGAGGTAGCCTGTCAGTGGTTCCGCAGGCATCCGTTTGACAGCGTGGTAGTAGTTCAACTCTTCGTCGGATAAGATTTCCACGACCAAAGTCCCGTCATGCTCTTCCCAATGGCGAGCACCTTGGACATCCTGCAGAACCCATTTTTGCGGCGGCAGCAAGTTTTCGGGGAAAAGGCGAAATTCGGTTGGCTTGCCCCTCGCTGGCAAAACACCGTAGCCACCTTCAGTCTCGTAACTTTCGCACTCAACTCGGCAGTCAACCAACAGATCGCCGAAGTGGCGATGGTAAAGCCAAAACACCCAGTAGGCAGGTCGCAAAGTGTAAGGCGGTCCGTAGCCCTTGACCATGCCCCAGTATTCGTTGGCGAACTGCCAATATTGTGCGTGGGCGATGTTGAATTCGGGTTGCATGAAAACCTGCAAAAGTTCAGCGACGACAAGGGCGCAACCGAGGCTGAACCGATAAGGCACAGGCTTCTCTTGGACAAAATGACCGTTGAACTCGGTGATTGCCAAAGGGATGTCTCGCTTCGTCGTTTGGCGGATGAACTGTCTCAGTTCGCGGTAGTAGGCAGCCAACTGGCGCGGTCCGTCGAAAGCGATGCGGAAGAGCGTTTTTGCGTCAGGCACCCCGTCGTTTCGGTAGTAATGCGGGATGTAGGCGTGATGGATGTAAAAGTCGGCGATGTCGCCAGTGAGTTTGATGACCGTTTTCGTCCACTCGGACAATTGCGGCGTCACATCGTTCGTCAACACTGCCCCCAACTTGATGCTTGGGTCAACGGCTTTCATCGCTTGCCAATATTGGCGATACCTGCGGGCATACTCTTCGGCGGTGAACTTTTGCCTTTTGCCGAAATCATCCATGCCTTTGTGTGCGCCGTGATCGGTTTCGTTGCCGAACTCAAACCAAACGACCTTCCAAGGTTCTTTGCGACCATCCCGAGTTCGCAACTTCGCCCAAGGATGCTTGCCGTCATCGGGCGCGTTCAAGTATTCAACGAGGTCAGCAGCGTCTTGAGGCGTTCCGAAGTAGTCGGCAACGGTAATAACGGGGACTGCTCCCACCGCTTCGCAGAATCTCAGGAACTCGGGAAGCCCAAACCTTTGTTTCGGTCGCTCGTTGATGGGACCGACCGCTTTCTTCCAGTTGAACAAGTGCGAGCCGCAACCGCCGAGGTATCTGGCAGTTGTCATCCCAATCTCGCGGGCGAACCGAACCATCTCAGGGACAGGTTGATTCCGCTCAGGGTCCCAAATTCCCGCTCCCCTGTCAGCATATTCGGGCGTAGTGTAAGCCCACGCGTCATATTGGTAGCCGAGTTGGTTGTTGCCGAAAATCATGCGGTTGACTTCACCAAGCACTTTGCGCGGGTTGACAATGATAGTCGCAATTGAGCGGTTCGTTGTTGTGACGGAAGTTGTCAGGAAAGCGAGGCAACCCGAAAGTAAGACAAGCGTCAGCCAAATTTTTGCCCCGTTCATTTTGGCTGTTCCCCCTTTGCTGCTTCCATCCGCTTTTGCGCTTCCGCCAGCATGTCGCGAATTGAAAAGCCGAGCGGCTTACCCTGCTCAACTTTTGCCCTCGCCGATTGCAACGCTTCGGCAGCACCTTGAGGGACGAAGCGAAACCACTGAGCCTTCTCCTGAGTTCCCCACCAATCCAACCTTTCGCTGTAGCACCAAACATATTCGTCGGTCACGAGCAAAGCGTGATAAGCATTGTGCTCAAACCAGCGAGCCCTTTCGTCAGGCTTCAAGAAATGCCCGATGCGTCCCCAAGTGCGCTCAAAAGGCACCAGATCGAAGTAGAGGTCCATGTAGAGGGCAAAGCCTGCCTGAACCTGTTGCGCATACTTTCGTCGGTTTTCGGGGGCAATTAGCGAAAGAGCGCGATGCTTCATCAAGTGGTAGGCTCGGAAGTATTGTTCGGGTTCGTGGTAATAGTAAGCGGGTTCGTTTCCGTCAACGATGATGACTTGTTCGTTGGCGGCATCAAGCATCCCATTCAAGAACGCTGGCAGCAAACCGTAACTGTGTTTGGACAGCCGCTCCATCCTTTCGTTTGGGTCGGGGATGTCAACGATGTCGCCGAAAAGGCTGCACCAAAAGAAAGTCAAGAGCCTGATGTTCGGGAACTCACTCTGGATTGCCCTCATGAACCTTGAGCCACACTCCCTGACCCGCACCCAATAAGCGGCAAAGGATTTGGTTGAAGCGTTGGGAAGGCTTGGATAGTGCCAAGGGTTGCCGTTGTAGGGTTCTGGGTCAAAACAAATGCCGACACATCCGCCCGCCTTCGCCACATAAGCCAACAGCCGTGCGTTGTATTCGGCGGCTTGCCAATCGCTATCGTTGAACCAATCCCATCCCTTTTCGCAAGCGCCCCACATCAAGATGAAGTTTTCGGTAAAGCGGCGGAACTCGGTCGCTCTCAAGTTGGCGATGTCCTCAGTGAACTCGTTTGGGTCAAAAGGTGTTTTGCGGAAGACATAGGCGGGATAGGATTTCCAGCCGCCTTGCGTTCGGATGACCAGACCGTCAAAGAAGGGGCATTTGGTTTCCATCTCGGCGATGTTGGCTCGAACGAAAGCGGGAGAGGGGACACCACAGCCATACTGGATGAGTTTCTTGCGGGGTCGCTCAAATTGAGCGAAAGTCGTTGCCGCCATCACGCTCAACACCACCCATGCCGTCAACGGTTTGAAAGTCATGTCTTTCCACCTCCAGCCGCGCCGTCGGTAGCCCGCCACGACTGCTGCAAACTTTTGACATCGCACTCGCACCCAATTTTGCTGCAAAACTTATTGGGTTGCGTCTGCACGAGGGGGAAAAGGAGGTCACTGAGATGACGGATTGGCAATTGGAATTGCTCGCTTGCCCCTTTGATCGCGCTGCCTTGCGGTTTGAAAAGGAGCAACTGGTTTGTCAAGGGTGCGGGCGAAAGTTTCCGATTTTGGACGGCATCCCCAGTTTCGTCGTCCCGGATTTGGCTCAAGTCCACGACGAGAAGGAATGGCTTTGGAAACAGTCGGAAATGAAGGCTCGCAACGAGCAAGCAGTTTTCTACGACCGTTTGCTCGGTCTGATTTTCCTGACGCCTTTTGAGGTCAAGATGACCGTCGGTGCCCTGCTCGGCGACCGAAAGCGGTTTGGGACTTTGGTTGAGGTGGGGTGCGGGACTGGACGAATGTTGCAGCACTTTGCCGAACACGCAGATTTTGTCGTTGGCGCTGACCTCTCCCTTGAATTCTTGAAACGGTGCTGGGAAAGGTTCACGCGTTTGGGTTTGTTGGAGCGAACTTTGCTCGTTCACGCCGACGCTTCCTTTTTGCCCTTCCGAAGCCAATGCTTTGATGCCGTTGCCAGTTGCCAGATGATTGAACATGTCCCAAGTCACCGAATGCGGCAACGGGTCATCGCCGAAATCGCCCGAATCCTCAAGCCCAACGGGCGATTTGCCATCTCCGGCTACCACTATTCGCTCCTGACCCGATGGTTCGGGAAGGAAGGCGTTCACAGGGGCGGCATCTACTTTTTCAGGTTCACGCGCGAAGAGTTTCTGGAACTTGTCGGCTCAAATTTGCGGGTTGAAAACTTGCGAACGATTTTCGGCTACGCATGGCTCGCAAGCGGAGTCAAGGGCTCTTGACAAATGCGAAAAGAATTGCTATGCTGAAAAGCGGATTTGGCAATTGGCAAACTTCGGAGCGCGTGAACGATAGGAGGTGAAAGGAGATGCCTTTGAAGGTGGAGAAGGTAGCACTGTGGAGCGGCGAGATTGAGGACAAGCCGGGAGCGTTGGCAAAAGTCCTTGAATCCCTCGCCCAAGCCGGTGTTGACTTGCAGGTTGTCCTCGCTGAGCGAAACCCTGCTAAGGTCGGCGTCGGCGTCGTCTATCTTGGTCCTGTCAAGGGCAGGAAGGCAACGGATGCTGCCAAGGCTGCGGGTCTTTCCGAAGCGACCTCTCCCGTTTTCCTTCGCGTTGAAGGGACGAATAAACCGGGGCTGGGGCACTTGATGACCAGCGCTTTGGCGGAAGCAGGTATTAACTTGGCTTTTGTCGGGGCTGTGGTTTTGGGCAACAAGTTCGTTGCCTTCTTCGGATTTGACAGCGACGCCGACGCCCGCAAAGCCAGCAGAATTCTCAGCACCCTCAAAATCCCTCGCTGATGAACGCCGAATTTCTGCAGCCTGAGAGATTGAGCCGGGGCTAATTAAGCCCCGGTTTTTGTCTTTGCCAAGTGCTCTCAACGCTTTGAAGGGCGTTGTGTTACCATTTTGTGTGTCGGCTGGTTGCAAGTGCGGTTTTTGCCGCTAAGCGACCACGAAAGGGGGTGGTCGCAGTGTTGCTGAGTTTGGAGCAGGGGAAGTTTTTGGTCAAGTTGGCGCGCCAAGCCATAGAGACGGCGCTCAAATCAAACGAGGTCATTTCGCCACCAGCGGAAGTTGACGAAATTTTGAGAGAGCCTCGCGGTGTCTTCGTGACGCTTCACGAGCAAGTTGAGAAAGAGAAAATGCTTCGCGGTTGCATCGGCATCCCCTACCCTTTCAAGCCGCTCGTTGAGGCGACGATTGAATCTGCTTTGAACGCCGCTTTTCGCGACCCTCGCTTCCCGCCTTTGGAGATTGACGAGTTGGACAAAGTCATGGTTGAAGTCAGCGTTCTCACTCCGCCGCAACTGATTGAGGTTTCCGACCCGAAAGAGTATCCGGCGCATATCGTCATCGGGCGCGATGGTCTGCTCGTTGAGGCTGATTGGCAGCGTGGATTGCTGCTCCCTCAAGTCGCTGTTGAGCATGGCTTTGATGCGGTGACTTTTTTGGAGCAGACATGCTTGAAAGCGGGCTTGCCAAAAGATGCGTGGCGGAAGGGCAAGGTGAATGTTTACGCTTTTCAGGCTCAAATTTTCGCTGAGGCTGAACCCAACGGCGAAATCATTGAACTCACTTTTGCCTCTCCAACTTGCGAGGCAGGTGGCATGGGAAGCAAAAACTGAGGGTGCGGTGAGGCATTTGGGGAGCCGCCCCACCAAATTGGTGGCACAAAAGGCATCTTCGAGGCGGGACGCTCAAGTTGTGATGGTCGCTTTCAAGCGGTTGCGGCGCCGATGCGAAATGCCAGACCGCAAAGCCAAAGCCCAACAAAAGCGCTATACCCGTCACCAAAAACAGCCGTCTCCACCCTCTTTTGTGACCAATTTCGCACTTGCCGAACGATGTCGCTTGCTGCTCAGGGTGAGCAGCACTCATTCCCATCTCCCTCATTGCGATTTTTGCGCTTCAACGAAAGCCTTCACCAGTTCCTTGTCCCACTGAGTTCCAGCGTTCTCAAGCAAAATCTCCAACGCTTTCTCTTTCGGCATACCTGCCCGATACGGTCTGTCGCTGGTCATTGCGTCAAAGCCGTCGGCGACAGCCAACAATCTGCCTGCAAACGGAATATCATCGCCCTTGAGCCCAAACGGGTATCCCTTGCCGTCAATGCGCTCGTGGTGATACAACACGCCATCCAAGACAGTCCCTCGCAGTTGCCAAATGTCCTTGAGCATCTCGTAGCCGATGATGGGATGTCGCTTCATTATCTCCCACTCTTCGTCCGTCAGTTTGCCCGGTTTGTCCAGGATTGCGTCTGGGACGCCGATCTTGCCGAGGTCGTGGAGTAGACCTGAAAGTTGGATTTTCTCGATTTCGCTTTCGGGCAACCTTATGGCTTGGGCTAACTCCATTGCGTAGCGGGTAACCCTGATGGAGTGACCTGCCGTCCAACGGGATTTGGCGTCAACGGCGACTGCCATCGCTCTGACCACGCCTCTGAATGTCTCTTGAAGTCGCTGGTAGAGGAAGGCACTTTCCAACACGCCACCCGTTTGAGCAGCGATGGTTGAAAACAGTTTCAGGTCGCCAGAAGTGAACTCACCGCGTTTTTTGTTCCACGCTATCAAGGCACCTTGAGCGTGCCCTCCGGGGTTGAGCGGGACAATCGCGACATTGAAAATTCGGAACATTCGTGCTGCCTCGCCCCATTGAGGGTGCTGAAAGAGGTCGTTGAAGAGGAAACCTCGTCGGCGCTTCAAAGCCTCCTCTGCCAACTTTTCGCCCAGTTCAAACCTCAACCACTCTTCTCGTCCTGGCGGGCAAATCGCTCCTCTCAGTTCCCAACCCTCGTCGCTCTTAAGCAAAACACCGCAGCCCTCAACGCTCACTATGTCCGCAGCGTGAGTTATAGCCAACTCTACCGCTTGGTCTATGTCAAGCACGCCCCTCATTTGCTCCGCCAGTTCGTAAAGCAATGTCAACTCTTCCCACGCGTCCGCAAGCTCGGCAGAAAGTTGCTGCGCTTCAAGTTGGGCTCTTTGCAATTCCTCTTGCAACCGTTTCCAGTCAACTTCGGTGAAAGTTTCGGTCACAAAGGTCACCTCCGTCGGTCTTCAATGCTAACACGCATCTTGAGCCTTTGCGTCGGGTGAAAGCACAGCGCTACAATTGAAGCGAGCATGGCGAGATTTCAAGTTCAGGCTTGTGGGGTGAGAAAGGCATGAAGCGGCGCGGCTTGGGGCGTGGGCTGGAAGCGCTTATCCCGACAAGTTGGAGTGAGCCAACAACTGCAGGTGAGACGGTGACTAACTTGCCAGTCAACGCAATTCGTCCCAATCCCTTCCAGCCCCGCCAACAGTTCAAACCTGAGGAACTTGAAGCCCTCGCTGAATCAATCAAACTGCATGGCTTACTGCAGCCCATCCTCGTTCGCCCGAAGGATGGCGAATACGAGTTGGTGGCGGGCGAGAGGAGATGGCGAGCTGCTCAACTGGCAGGTTTAACCGAAATTCCTGCCATCATCCGTCACTGCTCCGATGACGAACTTTTGGCTTTGGCGCTTATTGAGAACTTGCAGCGGGAGGACCTGAACCCCCTCGATGAGGCTCAGGCTTACAAGGTGCTGATGGAGAAGTTTGGGCTAACCCAAGAAGCCATCGCCGAAAGGGTGGGGAAAAGCCGCGCCGCCGTCGCCAACACTTTGCGGCTCTTAAACTTGCCAGAACCAATCAAACAAGCCCTTAGGGACGGGGCAATCACTGAGGGACATGCCCGCGCGTTGCTCGGAGCACCCGATGAGGGCGTGATGATGGAAGTCTTCCAACAAGTCATCAAGCACAGCCTGTCGGTAAGGCAAACAGAATTGCTCATTCAAAGGCTGACAAGCAAACGAAAGAAGCGCGAACGAACCCTTGATCCAAACTTGCTCGCATTGCAGCAAATTTTGGAAGAGAGGTTGCAAGTCCCGGTCAAACTGAGGCGGGGACGCAAAGGCGGGGTGCTGGAAATCCGCTTCTTCAGCGACGAGGAGTTGGAAGGGTTGGTCAAAAAATTGGTCGGCGAGGTTCAGTTGTGACCAGCATCTTGCCCTCGGCATTTTAGGCAGTCAAAATTTGAGATGACCGCAAAGGCAGGTGAAGAGAGATGGCACGAAGACTCGCCGTTCCCGAAAAAACTGAAACCGAAGACGAGCACGAGGAGAAAATCATCGTGCCCAGCAAGGACGATGAGCGTTGGAAGTTGTTAGAGGCAACTATCGCCCAGATTGAGAAGAAGCACGGAAAGGGCGCAATCATGAAGTTGACGGAGATGCCCCCTCGTCTTTTGGTTGATGCCATCCCGACGGGGGCAATTGAACTGGACATCGCTTTGGGCATCGGCGGGATACCGAGGGGACGGGTCACGGAAATTTTCGGGCAGGAAGGCTCGGGCAAAACCACACTCGCTTACCACATCATCGCTGAGGCTCAGAAGTTGGGTGGCGTTGCCGTTTACATCGACACCGAGCACGCCCTTGACCCCGAATACGCCAAAAATGTCGGCGTTGACCTTGACAGGTTGTTACTTTCGCAGCCGGATACCGCTGAACAGGCTTTGGAAATCGCTGACGCCTTCGTCCGAAGCGGAGCCGTTGATGTCATCGTCATTGACAGCGTTGCTGCCCTTGTGCCCAAAGCGGAACTTGAAGGTGAGATGGGCGAAGCCCATGTCGGGCTACAGGCGAGGTTGATGTCGCAGGCATTGAGGAAGTTGGCAGGTTCTATCCAGAAATCTCGGACAGCAGCCATCTTCATCAACCAGATTAGGCAAAAAATTGGCGTGACTTATGGCAACCCTGAAACCACGCCCGGCGGGCTGGCGCTCAAGTTTTACGCTTCCGTTCGGTTGAGGCTAAGCAGAGGTGAGCCAATTAAGGTCGGGAACGAAACCGTTGGGCATCGAGTTGAAATCAAAGTCGTCAAGAACAAACTTGCCCCGCCTTTCAAGGATGCGACTGTGGACATTTACTTCGGCAAAGGGATTTCGTGGGCGACCAGCCTGCTTGAGGCAGGGGTCAAGTATGGCGTCATCCAGAAGTCTGGCAACTGGTTCATTTACGGCGACGAGAGGTTAGGTCAGGGAAGGGAGAATGCCAAAGCCTTCCTTGAAGCCCATCCCGAAATTGCAGCGGAAATTGACCGAGCCGTTCGGGAGAAGGCTGGCATTCCCTTGCCCATAAAAGAGCCGAAGTGAATTGGCGGAAACTGTCTCAACTTGGAAGCGACAATTTGGACGACAGAACGCAACAAAACCCAGCAGCCCCAATCGGGAGACGAGGTCGTTGAATTGTGAGAGGTCACCGAAGGAGAAAAGATTTGAGCCGAGAACCCGACGCAATAGAACAAGCGAAAACAGCAGCGTTTAGGTTGCTCCGCTACCGCCTTCGCAGCGAGCGCGAGTTGATAACGCGCTTGCAAGCGAAGGGATGGGATGCCTCTGTCGCTCAGGAAGTTGTTGAGCGGCTAAAGCGTGTGGGTTTGGTGGACGACCGCCAGATGGCGGAAGCCTTCGTCCAAAGTGCGCTGTCTGACACTCAGCCTCACTCCCGCTTTGAAGTCCGATACAAACTCAAGTCTTTGGGCATCTCGGATGAAATCATCGGCGAAGTGATGTCAGTTTGGACGGATGAGGTTGAGTGTCAGATGGCGGAGCGATACATAAACCGCCGTCTGGCTGGCATCGCTAAACCCAGCAAGCAAGACATCTCGCGCGCTTTCAGAGCGGCGATGCAAAAAGGCTTTGACCTAAACGCTATCCGCTCCGCTATTCGCTCCTTCGGTGACCTACCCGAAGAGGAATGACCTCGCCTCCGCGATTGGTGGCTGTCCTTCAGCGAGGTGAGAACGGATGGAACTTTGGGTCTCGATTTTGATTGGACTGGTTATCGGCATTGTCATCGCAGCAGGCATTGTCTTCTGGGCATGGCGAACCCTCCTTATCCCTCAGCAGCAGCGCTTGGACGCTTTAAGGCAAAAAGTGGACGAGGAGAAAAGTAAAGCCGACAAGATGCAAAGCGAGGCTGAAGCGAAACTGAGGGAAGCAGAGACTAAGTTGAGGGACGCCAATTTGCTCGCCCGAGAGGAACTCCAACGCGAAAGGGAAAGGCTCGAGCAAGAGTATCGGGAGAGGCGGGAGGAACTTTTGAGGTGGGAAAGGCGCTTATCTCAGCGTGAGGAGCAAATTGACCGAAGGATGAGCCAAATTGAGCAGCGGGAACAAGCGCTCAAGCGGGAGGAGCAGCGAATTCAAGCGATGCGAGCGGAAGTTGAGGAACTACACCGAAAGGCACAACAGGAACTTGAGCGGATTGCTGAACTGACTCCCGAACAAGCAAGGCAAATCATCTTGGCAAGGGTTGAAGAGGAACTCCAGAGCGAAATCGCACGCCGAATCTACGAAGCCGAAGAGCAAATCAAACGGGAAGCGGAAGAGAGGGCAAAGAAAATCATCGCCACGGCGATGCAAAGGTGTGCCGTTGAAGTGGCTTCGGAGATGACCGTGACCACCGTTTCGCTCCCGTCCGAAGAGATGAAGGGGCGAATCATCGGTCGCGAAGGTCGCAATATCCGAACTTTTGAGTTGCTGACAGGTGTCGACTTAATCGTTGACGATACGCCCGAAGCCGTCGTGATTTCCTGCTTTGACCCAATCAGGCGGGAGACGGCTCGGCTGGCTTTGGAAATGCTCATCGCTGACGGGAGAATCCACCCTGCCCGAATTGAAGAAGTCGTGGAGAAGGCGAGGCAAGAGATGGAGCAAAGAATCCTGCAGGCTGGTCAGGAAGCAGCGAGGGCTGCAGGGGTTGATAACTTGCCAGAAGGTCTGCTGAAGTTGCTCGGTCGGCTCAAGTTCCGAACCAGTTACGGTCAAAATGTCCTCGACCATTCCGTTGAAGTAGCGCACCTCGCTGGCATGATGGCTGACGAACTGAAGGTCAACAGCAAAATTGCGAGGCGAGCAGGGTTGCTCCACGATATCGGCAAAGCGTTGGACCATCACATGGAAGGCAGCCATGTTGAAATCGGCATAGAAGTCCTTCGCCGATACGGCGAGCCCGAGGAAGTCATCCACGCCGTCGCTGCCCATCACGGCGATATTCAGCCTCAAACCGTTGAGGCTGTGCTTGTCCTGATTGCCGATGCACTATCCGCATCAAGACCCGGCGCTCGCCGTGAAAGTTTTGAAGCCTACATCCGAAGGCTTGAACAACTTGAGAGCATCGCCAAGTCCTTCCCGGGCGTTGACAAAGCCTATGTCATTCAAGCGGGGCGGGAAGTCCGTGTTATCGTTAAGCCCGACCAAGTTGACGATGTTATGGCGGCGAAACTGGCAAAGGACATAGCCGCCCGCATCCAAACTGAAACCCAATTCCCGGGACAAATCAAAGTCACCGTCATAAGGGAAGTTCGGGCAGTGGAATATGCTCGGTGAAGCAGGTGAGCGAGCGTCACCTACCGACGGCTAAAGCCGACGGCTTGCCCTTGCGCTAATGAGCACAGGACTTCCGCCCTCAAGGGCGCCTGCCTACCTTCGGCGGTTAGCCAATGCTCGCCGCCGAACTCGGCAGGGGGCTGGGTGACTGTGATGTCGGGTCGCCCCCGACCAGCCCACTGCCCAAGCCAAAAGGCTCAGACAGCATAGGTCGCTCACCACCCAGCGGGCAAACAGCCGTTTCTCTCCCGAAGGGGAGAGTGCCTTAAAGCCCGCCGTGCTAAGTTGTAACGCAAACGAAAGGGGGTGTAAAGGGCGCATTCCTCTATCGGCTGAAGCCGACAGCCCCCGTGCCCAATTTCTGTGGAGGAACGAGAAAGTTCGTTCACAAAAGTTAAGTTGCGCCGAGAGGTCACGGTCTGGGGCTCGTTTTGTTGGGGCTATGCCGATGTCGGGGCTGATGTCTATGTGGCGTTGGGGTTGGTGATGGCTGCGGCTCAAGGCGCAACGCCTTTAGCCTTCGCCATCGCCGGCATCGTTTACATCTTCGTCGGCTTGGCTTACACCGAAATGGCATCTGCCTACCCAATCGCAGGCGGCGGTCAATACTTCACTTTGCGGGGCTTGGGCGACTTTTAGGGATTAGTGGCGGGAGCGTCATTGATGCTGGACTACACCGTTGATGTCGCCTTGTTTGCGATAGCATCGGCTGGCTACATCAACTTCTTCTTTCCTGCTGCCAGAGAATTTGCAGTCAACATCGGTCCGTTCCACAATGTCAACCTAGTCTGGCTTGCGGAGAGTTTGGTGCTAATCGCTTTCCTTACCGTCTTGAACATCAAGGGCATCCGAGAATCGTCGCTCTTCAACGAAGTGTTGGGTGCGCTGGACATGGTGATGGAAGCGTCCATCATCGTCATCGGCTTCGCCTTCGCTTGGCGTCCAGAACTGTTTTTGCACCAGTGGCACAATGAGTTCCCGACAACAAGGCAATTGCTTTACGCTGTCAGCATCGCTGTCATCTCTTATGTCGGCTTGGAATCGGTCTCCCAAGCGGCTCAGGAAACCATTCGTCCCGCCACCGTCATCCCACGCACTTCTTTGGCGCTCATCATCATCGTGTTGATGTTCGCTTTGGCGTTCCCGACAGTCTCTCTGGGCATTGTCAACTGGCAGGACATTGCCCGGCGCGAAGGTGACCCAGTTGCCTATTTAGCGACTCACCTGCCTTATATCGGCTTTCTGGCTGGACCGATGGCAGCGGTTTTGGCAGCAACGATTGTGTTAATCTCTGCCAACACAGGCGTGATGGGTTCATCGCGGCTGGCTTACAGCATGGCAGAGTTGGGACTCATCAGCGATTGGCTCAGCCATGTTCACCCCAAGTTCCGAACGCCTGTCCGAAGCATCATCTTCTTCTCGGCGGTTGCTGCGGCTCAAGCGATTTTCGCCTTCTTCAGCGGTAGAAAGGCGATGGAAACGATGGCGAACATGTATGCCTTCGGGGCGATGCTGGCTTACTTCTTGAGCACGGTTGCTTTGATTGCTTTGAGAATCAAAGAGCCACATACGCCTCGCCCATACAAAGTCCCGTTGAACATTCGCATCGGCGAGGCGGAGATTCCTGTTTTGGGGGTCTTGGGCGTTATCGGCACATTCGCGATGGTCGTCATCGTCTTGTGGACGCACGAAATCGCTCGCATCACAGGACCGCTTTAGGTGGCAGCGTGGATCGCTTACTATGTCTGGTATCGCCACAGGACTGGCAAGCCCATCTTCGGCAACTTGCCCAGAAATTGGGACGAAGAACAATTGGCAATCTTAGCCGACACGGGTGAATGGGAACTTTACGAACGCTTCCGCATTGAATTAGAGCGAAGAAAGCGGCGGAGAGTTGAGGCAAAATGAGAGGCAGAACAGTTCATGCGAAATCCTCGCAATGGGGTGACGAAAATGGTTAACACTTCGGTCGAGAAGCCATCCTCGCCTGTATCGCTTTCGCTCACGATGTCATTGTTAGAGGCTTGTCAGGCAGATTGGTCATTGCGCAACGAACAATTGTGAGAGTTCGGGTGTTGGACTAAGGCGGTGATAGGCAACGACATGAAACCATTGCGAACTTTTCGGCAATTCACGGCGATGTCGCTGGTGGTCGTTGGAGCACTTGTGGTTGTGCGCGGAGTTTACTACGCTGTTGCGCATAACATGGGCTGGCACGCCATCATTATGCCGTTGGTCATTGGTTCACTGGTCATCGCCTTAGGCATCGCCCGTTGGCGCTATTGGCAAGCAGTGAGGTGATGAAGCGCGGCTTACAGAACCTTAGGGAGTGATTGACCTTGCAACCGCACCCGTTGGGCGTTTTGATTGCCATTGGATTTTTGGTCACTTTGGGTTTGACGCTCTTTTGGATGCTCAGATTGCCTCAGCCGTTGCTGCAGGAAGTTGCTAAAGCCATTTACTCTGTAGAGGCGACGCGGGTGATTGTTGTGCCCATCCTTGACCTGTTTTACAGCGAGCGGGCGGTGGAGTTAGCGTGTCGGTTGGGGCGACAACAACACGCCACCTTAGTGCTGGCTTACATTGTGGAAGTGCCGCGCTTGCTGACATTGGATGCTCCCCTCCTGCCCGAAGTTGATGAGCGAGCGCAGAAAGCATTAGAGCATGCGCAGCGCATCGTGGAACGGCATGGTTTGAAAGCCATCACCGATATCGTCCGAGCGCGAGAAGCGGACGAAGGCATCCGCCGCGCTGTCAGAAACTACCAAGCAGATTTGGTCGTGTTGGGCGTGCAATTTGCTGAAAACCGTGTGCTGGGTATTTTCACCCGCACCGCTGATGCCTTGTTGCGCCGCCCCCCTTGTGAGGTCATCATTGACACCGTGCCCGCCTAAGACATTGGGGCATCGTTCATTGGTATGATGGTGGAGAACGAGACAAAGTCTCTCGACGCAGAGGTGAGGGAAAAATGCGGGTCGTCATCTTGGGTTGTGGGCGAGTTGGTTCAACTTTGGCGCTAATGCTTGACGCCGAAGGTCACGAAGTCAGTGTCATTGACAAAGACCCTGACTCCTTCCGAAGGCTTGGCGAAAACTTCAAAGGACGCACTATCACTGGCTTGGGCATTGATGTTGAGGTTCTGAAGGAAGCCGGCATTGAGACAGCCGATGCTTTTCTGGCTGTGACCAACGGCGACA
>Ga0081478_138291_pt1 | contig 25686 bp, 34 predicted proteins | sample OctSprmetagenome_FD_70983 | JGI IMG/M metagenome (GOLD analysis project Ga0081478, IMG submission 70983) | Hot spring and microbial mat streamer communities from Octopus Spring Streamers, Yellowstone National Park, USA - T=80-84 v2 (version 2) | ecosystem: Environmental > Aquatic > Thermal... | reverse complement strand
ATCGCGCCGACGACTTAAAACGGAGGCCCAGAGAGGCGTAGTTCCTCAGCTTCGTCTCGGCGAGGATCCTAAGCCTCAGCCTCTCCTCGGGGGGTATGTGTCTGCTGTAGGTGACCCGGCCGGTGGTGTTCAGCTCTAGGTACTTCCCCTCCACCGCTATCTCAGGCGCGGCGACGCCCCGCGCCGGCCCCAGCGGCGGCTTTAAGACCGTGTAGACCGACACGGCGTCCTGCTCCACCACGTAGCGGCTCGGCACGTCGAAGAGGAGACCGCCGGGCCCCTCCACGACGTTTCCGCCGACGGCCCACCCCACGAAGACCTCGTGCCGCCCCACTGGCGAGGTGAAGACCACAGGCTCTGCGTAGTCCCTCAGCCGCCGTAGAAACTCCTCAACGGCCGGGCAGTCGCCGAGTAGCACCACCCCGCTCCTCGACTGGTGGTCCTTCACGGTAAGGTCCGGCGGCGAGTAGTCCGGCTCTATGCCGAGCCTCGCCGCCACCTTCGGCGTTGCCTGGACCACCTTAAACCCCCAGTCCAGCGCCAGCTTTGTAAGGGCGGTGGTGTAAATCCCCCTAACTCGTATCTTGAACACGGCCAGAGGAAACGGGAGTTTATAAAAGCCTTGGCGACAAGTTACTCCCGCGGCGGGGGAGCCGGCTGGTTTCGCCATTGAGGGCTCGGCGTGGTGTTGGGACGACGTTGAGGCCGTCATGAGTGTGGAGGGGGCGTGCGACTGGTCTGTGGAGTGCGGCTACTTCGACGGCAAGTCTCTGCAAGCGATGCAGGCCCTTGTTTACCGATGGGGTTTGCGCCTCGGTAAAGACTGGCGCCTCCAGCGGAGCCATCATTTTAACGCCCTAGATGGAAAAGCTCGACGCGGCTGGGAAACTGGGAGTAGAGGCCGGTAGCGGCTTATTTAAACTGTCGGGTTGATAGATGCGCCGAGTGGTGGGGAGTCCTTCCGCTTCTGACCAGTGAAGAGATTTATAGATGACTGTCCTGTGTTCTATGATCCCCATCAGCGTGATGGCAACGGGGGTTGGCACCACCTCTTTTAGGGTCAAGGGCAGGTTCGGCGTGGGGAGGCCGAGCGAGTTCTCGGCGCCGCTCCGGCCTATTGTGAGCTGGAACATCACGCGGCGGTGCAACCTCAAATTCTCCACTGCTACATAGACGCCGGGCCTGCGGAGGCTGGGGAGCTGTCGACGGAGGAGGCGCTTAGGCTGGTGGATCAGATGGCGGAGGTGGGGGTGCCGCTTATCCTCTTCACAGGCGGCGAGCCTCTGGCGATACCTGACTTTTTCCAAATAGCGGCTAGGGCGGGGGAGCTGGGGATTAAGCTGGTGCTTTCCACCAACGGGACTCTCATAACGCCTGAGGCGGCAAAGAGGCTTAAGGAGCTGGGCTTCGTCTACGTGGGGGTCAGCCTAGACTCCATAGACGAAAGGTTTCACGACATGTTTAGGGGGCGCCTGGGAGCTTCGCCGCGGCGGTCGCCGGGATTAAAAACGCCTTAGCAACCGGGCTGGACGTGGGGCTTAGGTTCACCGTCACCGCCAAGAACATCCACGAGGTTGGGCAGTACGTGGACTTCGCCGCGGCGCTCGGCGTGAGGAGGATAACCTTCTACCACCTCTCAGCCGCCGGCAGGGCCCAAAAGCTCCCCCCAGACTGGTGGTGCACGCCGGAGCAGTACCGCCAGTTCATGGAAACCCTCATCGCCAAGGCCCGGCAGTACGCCGGCAGGCTGGAGATAGAGACCACCCTCGCCCCCTTCGACGGGATATACCTAGCCCTCACGCTGGGCAACGGCGACGAGCAGTACCTAAAGTTCGTGGAGTCGACCGGCGGATGCGGCAGGAAGATAATCTCCATATACCCCAACGGCGACGTCTACCCCTGCCAATTCATAGATTTCTACAAACTCGGCAACGTGCGGGAGAAACCCCTCAAGGAGATCCTCACCCCAGACAAGCTGGAGCCCTTCATACACACCGAGAAGTACCTCAGAGGCCCCAAGTGCTCCGCCTGCCCCTACAAGCAGCACTGCAAAGGCGGCGACAGGGCCAGAGCCCACTACCTAACCGGCAACGCCTTCGGCGACGACCCCCTCTGCCCCATACCCAGTCTCTTCGGCAGACCCCAATAAAAAGCCGCAACCCTATTGGAGGCTTTTGACCAGCTCTCTTCAACCAAGCAACGCAGATACCACCAGGAGAAGAATCAATACCCCGTAGAGGAATCTGCCACGTCCAATACTCCACCCCTCCAAAAATCCACAGGGCGTACCCCAACAAGAGACAGCTACAGGCGCCAACAGAGACACTCCCGGCCCCCGTCCACTATACGTAGAGCGGTGAGATGCGCCTCGCGCCACGGGACCTACAACGCCCCCAAGACACAACGCCTAAAGAGTCCGAGCCACTATGGCGCCGCCTATGCATAACGTTTTTATAGAGATGCCGCGTAGTCTTCATGGCCGATGCCTCCAGCGTTGCTTACGATGCGTTGAAGATGGCTGTGGAGCATGTCTTGGGCAAAATCCGAGAGGGTAAGAAGCTGTCTAGTGAGGACATCCTTGTCCTCTACCTCGGCACCATAGTAGGCGACTTGAGGGAGATAAAAGCCGACATAGCAAGACTAGACAGCAGAATAGACGAAACAAACAAAAGGATAGACCAGACAAACCAACGCATAGACGACATCGCCAAAACACTCTCATCACGGATAGACGAGACAAACAAAAGGATAGACGACTTGGCGAGGAGCCTCTCCGCCAGAATCGACGAGACAAACAAGAGGATCGATGCCGTCCAAGCCACCCTCCTAGAGATCCAGAAGTTGTTGATAGAACTCGTCAAGTCACGCCAACAGTAATTGCCAGGCACCGTAACACCGAGGGTTTAAGGTAGACGTCAACATAGTCAATAAGCTGGTTCACATCATCAGGTGACAGACGCCGCAGAGACTTGGCGTCGCGGGACGAGATACGGCGGAAATCAACGCTTTTAAGGAGACTCCTCGGCAAAGTGGCACGTCTCCCGCGGAGGTCGAGCCAAGGAGATGTGAGGCGGTGAAGATGGAGATTCTGTGAGGGCCTACGTGGAGGTTCTAGGCGCACGGCTTATACACGTCTCCAATCTCTTCACCCTGTTCTTCTGTTCGCTCCGGCCGGCGCCTGAGCTACAGTGTGATGTACGGCGAGGGGCTTTTCGACGACGGCGCTTATGGGAAAATACGGCATGAAGACAATCCTAAGGGCCGCGCCCGTCTAGGCAAAGAGCTAGACGAAGAGCTGGTGCTCTTTGACCGCATAAGAGGCGACGTCGGCGACTCGACGACTTGCATCATAGGCGGGTTCTGTGACGGAAATGAATTCAGAAATTTAAGCGCCAAGTATGTCTTTTCGACTTAAAAATTACATGTTCGGCGTGTTAAAAATGCCAAAGTTCTGCAGTCTATAGCTCTGGCAATGCGTGAAATCCTCTTACATGATGCCGCCGGCGTCTGCGAATCTTTGGTCTAGAGAAAGTGTTTTTTATGGGAGGGTTGAAGCATGTATGATTGCAGTAAGTGCGGTAGCCATAACCGGCGCCGGAAGTGTGTATGAAGATTAGGGTGGCGACTAGGGGTTCCAGACTGAGCTTGTTGCAGACAGAGGAGTTACTTTCACAGGTAAGGGCGGTGGAGCCCGGGGTGGAGTTTGAGGTCGTGGTGGTGAAGACGACGGGCGACGTGATCCAGGACAAGCCGCTGTATCAAATCGGCGTGAAGGGGATCTTCGAGAAGGAGGTGAACCTGGCGGTGCTTAGAGGGGAGGCAGACATCTCTGTGCACAGCTTGAAGGATCTGCCGTCTGAGCCGTCGCCGGGGCTTGTGCTGGCTGGGTTCTCGCGGCGGGCGCCTCCCCTCGATGCGTTAGTGAGTGTGCGGGGCTACACGCTGGAGTCTCTGCCGAGGGGCGCCGTGGTGGGGACCTCCAGCGTGAGGAGGGCCGAGTTCATAAAGGCCCTGCGCCCAGATGTGGAGGTGAAGCCGCTGAGGGGGAACGTGGATACCAGGGTGGGCAAGGTGCTGGAGGGGCAGTTCGACGCGGCGGTTATGGCGGCGGCGGGGGTGTACAGGCTGTACGGCGAAAATCCCCCCGTGGCGGTGGTGCCACTGAGGCCGGAGGAGATCCCCCCGCCTCCGGGCCAGGGCATCGTGGCGGCTGTGGCGCGGGAGGGAGACAGCCACATCATCGACCTGCTTAAAAAAGCCAGCGACCCCGCCGCCGCGGTGGAGGCACTGGCGGAGAGGACCTTCCTCCGGGAGGTGGGGGCTGGTTGCCACGTGGCTATCGGCGGCGTGGCCCGGCTGACGCCGTCTGGGCTGGAGTTTACCGCCGGCTACGCCTCGGGAGGCAGGAGGCACATAGTGAGGGTTTTCGGCGAGGACCCTGTGGAGGTGGGGAGGAGGGCGGCGTGGCTTGTGGCCGCGGCGCGGGGCGGCGGCCTGGGGGTCTCCTCAGCAAATCCGCCGAAGTTCAAAGGCGTCTAGGTCGTAGTAGTATCCCTCCACCTCTGCCCCTAAACCTCTAAGTTTTTCACATGTTATCTTCACGTTTTCTGTCTCCACGGCATCTGGGCTGGCGGAGCCGGCTCTGGCCGCGGCTTCTTTTATCTGTTGTGCAATGGGGGGTGGGGCCCGTCCTTCCAGTGCCGCCGCCACGGCTCCGCACCTCTTGTGGCCTATCACGTATATCTTCCGCACCCCCAGGTTCTCCACTGCGAACTTGAGCGAGTGGAGGACTAGGTCGTCGACTACGTTTCCCGCCACCCTCGTCACGAACATCTCTCCTAGGTTCGACAGCGTGAGCAGCTCCGGAGCGACTCTGGAGTCGCTACATGTCAAAACGGCGCATCTAGGGGCCTGCCGAGCTGCCGTGGCCCTCGCCCGCTCCACCACGTCTCTAGCGGTCAGAACCCCGACGCCCCTCCTAACCTCTTCAAACTTCTCAAGACACACGACGGACATAATCCCTATAATATATCTTTTCGACAATGGCCCTTGCTTAGCGCCGTTTGTTGCCGCGGTTCTGCTGGTCCCCACCGGGGTTTCACAACCTGCTACTTGTGAAGCAATCGGCATCTGGTCCCGTCTTTATCTGGCCCCGCGCCGCGTCCGCCGGCGGCGGAAAGTTTTTGTGGGGGGAGGATATTTTTGCTGTGCATCCCAAGTGGCTGGAGAGGCACATGAGGCATTTCAGAGACGCCCTCTACCACCTGGAGCGCGGCGACGGCATGGCGGCTTGCTACAACGCCTACGTCTCTGTGGAGGCTCTGCTCAAGGGCGTCTTGGGCTACAGCCCCTACGGCGATCTGCATAAGGTGGGCCGGTTGCCCTCTCTGCTTAAGAGAGCAATCGGCGCCTCGCCGCCCGGCGTGGAGGAGTGCGCCGAGTGTCTCGAGCGTAAGGCCTTCTCGGAGGAGGGGGCTCGTTGTGTCAAATGCGCTGAGCTCGTCATCAACGCGATCTACCGAGTGTTGAAAAGCTCCTCCAGCTCGTCCCGTATCACGTAGAGCCTCTCCGCAGGTGGGGAGCTCGGAGGGGCAGTGGCTGGTCCACACCGCCTACTGTACTCGGCTATATGCGGCCGATTTGCCGTTTTTCGGGGTCGGAGAAGGCGGTGGGCTCGTCAAGGAGGGCGACCCTGGACCTGAGGCCAGCACTCTCGCCGGCGTCACCAGCCTCCCGACAGCTGGTCTTCTTCCTCAACACGGGCCTTAGGCTGAGGGCCCGGCTACGCGGCTGAGAGAGGGGCTGAGTTAATCTGCCGAGGGCGTTACTCGGCCACCCTCTCTACGCGTCTCCCCATTTCGCGGCCGCCGAGGAAGTCGCGCACGCTGTACAACATGCGGTAGTCCGAAACGCCCAGCCGCTTAACTGCGTCTTTTACGTAGTCCTCGAGGACCTGCCGCGAGACGCCGTGGACCATGAAGTAGCACGGGTACTGCCACTTGCCCGGCACTGTGTTTCTAAGCACTACGTGCGTCGTTATGTTTAGCCTAGCCGCCGCCTCGCAGACGGGCTCCCGCATGACCACCATGGCGTTTTCTCTAAACCCAACCGCCTCGCCGTCGACAGTGGCGTGGAGGTCCCTGAGGACGCCGAGCTTTATGAACTCTCTTATCTTGCCCAGGGCCTCCTCCACCGACACGCCGAGGGCCTCGGCCGCCTCCTTGAAGGGCTCCGGCGCCAGGTGGAGGGACTTCACCTTGGAGAAGAAGGCCATGGGGACGCCTAGGGAGGAGAGCGGCGGCGGGTTCTCCGGCAGAAGCTCCCCCTTTGTCCACGAGACGCCGCGGCGCAAGTCGAAGCGGACGTCCACCTTGTAGCTACGGAGCGAGTACAAAATCACGTAGTCCAGCCCATACCTCTTCGCAACGGAGGCCACCTTAGCCTCCAGCTCCTCCCTGCTGTTAGCCTTGGTGACGAACCACAGATTGTAGGGCTTGTAGTCCCGCTGGAAGTTGTGGCTCACGTAGGGGTCTTTGTTCACCTCGACGGCGACCTCCTCTATGATGTCCTCCGGCACCGCCATCCCCACCAGAGCCGCCTCGAGACCCCGAGACCGGTAGTTCAAAATAGCCCCAATCCTCTTCAAGACCCCCGCCTTAACCAGCCCCCTAAGCCTCTCGATAACCCAGCCCTCGTCTACGCCCAGCCTCTCCCCAAGCGCCTTGTAGGGGCGCTCCACTAGAGGGAAATTGTGCTGAGCCTCCATCAAAAGATCCACGTCCCGAGGGTCCATGGCCCGCATACGAATCTACATTAAAAACTTGACTGCAGCGTGGTCGTCAAAACAGCGTCCCTTCCTTGAGCCACCGGGCGGCGTCTAGGGCGTGGTAGGTGAGGATAAGGTCCGCCCCGGCGCGTTTTATGGCGTAGAGTATCTCCAGCGTCATCGTCCTCTCGTCTACGTAGCCCGCCGCGGCGGCGGCCTTCACGAGGGAGTACTCCCCGGAGACGTTGTAGGCGGCGAGGGGGGTCCAGGGGAAGTGGCTTTTGACGAGTCTTATCACGTCTAGGTAGGCCAGGGCGGGCTTGACCATCACGATGTCGGCGCCCTCCTCCAGATCCAGCTGGATCTCCTTCAGCGCCTCGTGGGCGTTCCTCGGGTCCATCTGGTAGGTCCTCCTGTCGCCGAACTTAGGCGCCGATGCGGCGGCGACCCGGAAGGGGCCGTAGAAGGCTGAGGCGTATTTGGCGCTGTACGCCATGATGCCGACGTCGTAGAAGCCGTGGGCGTCAAGCGCCTCCCTGATCCCCGCCACCTGGCCGTCCATCATGCCACTCGGCGCCACGAAGTCGGCCCCTGCGTCTGCGTACGCCACCGCCTCCTTGGCGTAGAGCTTGATGGTCTCGTCGTTGTCCACGTACCACCTCCCCCGCCGCTCTTTCACCACGCCGCAGTGGCCGTGGTCTGTGTATTCGCAGAGGCAGACATCGGCGAAGAGGAGGATCTTGTCGCCGAAGGCGTCTTCGAGGAGGCGTAGGGCCCTGGGCACGATGCCTTCTGGGTCGTAGCCGCCGGAGCCGAGGGGGTTCTTCATCTCGTCGGGCAAGACGCCGAATAGGATAAACTTGTTTACCCCAAGAGTCAGCGCCTCCTCCACGTGTTTGACGAGGGGCTCCCCCACGGGCCAGCGGCGTTGGCCTGGCATGGAGGGGATGGGCTCCGCGCCGCCGCTGGGCTTGACGAAGATGGGGTATATAAAGTCGGAGGGGTCCACCGAGGTCTCAGCCACGGCGTCTCTGATGAGTTTGCTGGCCCGCAACCGCCTGGGTCTCAATGTGGGGAACCGCATGTTAGATACTAGACCTGTATATTACTGTTACACATTGCGAGGAGCTGGTCTGCGGCACGTTTGTCTATGCGTCTGTAGCTCGGCGGCGGCCTCAAGCCGGCATCGGCCGGCTTCACCGGCTTGGCGCACTGCGTTGGCGCCTTGACTTGTATCAACATGGCGTATCTGGCCCCCTCCACGTATTTCACGTCTTCCTCCCCCACGCCGACGTCTCCCAGCTCCGCCAGCAACCGGGGCAGGTTTCTGGGCGGCACTATGAACACCACGCCGCTTGTAAAGTGCCCCGCCACGGCGGCTACGGGCTTCGTGAAGTAGAGGAAGACCCGGTCCCCCGGCTCCACCAGGGGGCCCGCCAGCCTCCTCAGCTCGTACTTCTTCGCCCCCGACAAGATCTCCTCCCCGAACTTCGGCTTGATGGACATCAGGTAATACCTCACGGCCGCTAGACATCCTGTATTTTTATGCTGAGCGGGGAGACGCAGCGGCTTTTAACGCCGGGAGGGGGCCTCTCCGCTCGGCGGGCTTTTCGTCTGCGGCGCGGCGGGGCGTAGCGTTAAAAACCGAGCTGTTTTGTCTGCCGTGTCGTGTTTCTGCGGGAGACCTGCGAGGAGTAGCGGGCATTGCATATATCACGACCCCCAGTGCGTCAAGGACCCGTCCTGCCGCCGACTTCTGTCTTTCACCCCGGATTGCGAGAGGTGCCACTTGCCGGGGGGCGAGGTGTCGGGAGCCCCGCCGAGGTTGCGGGAGGCAAGGATCCACGGGCCGCTGATAGTCGAGACCGTCACCGGCGGCATGGATCTGGAGGGAGCCCGCGGCGTGGATCTCTACATCTACAGCGTGCGGGGCGACGTGAGGCTCGCGGGGGCTAGGTTCCGCCATGTCTACATAGACACGGTCTTGGGCGTGGTGGATTTCTCAGGGGGGAGTGCCGACAGCTTCGTGGCCGTGGCGGTAGACGGCGGGGTCAGGGCAAGGGAGGCGGAGGTGAGGGGGAGGCTCCACGTGGTGGGCTCCTCCGGCTTCTTAGACGCGGCGGGCGCCTCAGCCGTGGGGGAGGTGCTGGTGGATAGGTTCCGGGGCGATGTGTCTCTCGGCGTCAAGGCGTACTCCCTGGAGCTGGCGGGGATAAACGGCGTAGTCAGCCTCGCAGGTGCCTCAGCCGAGGGGGACATATACATTGTGGAGTCGGCAGGAGACAGGCTCGACCTATCCGGGGCGGAGGTCGGGGGAAGGCTCTTCCTCCTTGCCTCCAAGTTCGGCGGCGTGAGGGTAGACAGACCAGACTTGCTGAAGAAGATCGTTGTCTTGTAGCTACTCCTCCACCACGTACACCCGCAGAAGCCCCACCTGCTCCACCTCGGCCTCAACCACGTCGCCTCCCCTCAGGAATTTGCCCTTGGCCCACCTCACGCCGGGCGGGGTGCCGGTGAATATCAGGTCGCCTGGCTTTAGGGTAATGCCTTGCGACGCCCAGTGGATCAATTGCTGTACGTTGAAGATCAGCTCGGAGGTGTTGCCCTCCTGCTCCAGCTACCCATTGACCCACAGCCTCAGCCCTAGCCTGTTGGGGTCCGGCACCTCGTCTCTAGTCACAATGTAGGGCCCCACAGGAGCCGCCGTATCCATAGACTTCCCCCAGATCCACTGCTTGCCGTATTGCCTGGCGGTCTTCTCGTCTGGGTTCTGCCAGTCCCTCATGGACATGTCCAGCCCTACCGCGTAGCCGAAGACGTGGTCAAGGGCCTTCTCAGGCTGTATGTACTTGCCGGGGCGGCCGATGACCACCACCAGCTCCACCTCCCAGTCCAGCTTCTGCACCACCTTGTGCTTGATGACGCGCCCCTCGTGCCCCACCAGGACGTTGGGGAACTTAGGGGCGAAGTAGGGTCTCTCGGGCGGCTCTAGCCCGGTCTCTTGTCCGTGAGCCCTGTAGTTTACGGCGACGCCGAAAATCTTCTCCGGGTTAGGCACCGGCGGCTCCCACGTGACCTCGCCTTGCCGGTAGAAGGGTCCCTTGACCGCCTCGCCGAGCCTCCTCGCCATCTCCAGCGCAGGTTCTCCCAGGGCGATGAGCTTCCTCATGTCGTAGAGGAAGTCCGGCGCTTCCAACGTGCCGTGGACCCCCTTATACGCCTCGGGCAGGTCAAGGATCTTCCCGTCTTTAAAAAGCCCCACCTTCCTCACCCCGCCCTTTGCAAACGTCAACAGCTTCACAACTCCCACACCCCACGTCTATATAATGTTTGCACCTTCGGTCTTGGACCGCCGCGTTGGGTGGAGGATTATTTTTCCGATATCGTTTTCGAAAACTTTATAAACAGGCAGGGAATTATGGACATGGGTCCGCCTCCGTGGGCGTTCATAAGCAGGCGGGGTTTGCGGGAGGTGGTTTTGTGGCTTCTGTCGGACCGGCCTATGAACGGCGCTGAGATAATTAGGGCTGTGGAGGAGTTTACCTGGGGCTTCTGGAAGCCTTCGCCCGGCTCCGTCTACCCCCTGCTGAAGCAACTGGAGGCCGAGGGGCTGGTGAGGCGGAGGCAAGACGGGCGCTACGAGCTCACCGAGGCTGGGAGAAGCGCCGCCCGGCTGATTCCCTGGGCGCGGATCCCCAGGCCGGGCTCACCCAAGTCTATCGACGAGGTGGTGGAGGAGCTGGAGAGCTGGGCCATGTATCTCTTAGACGTCGCCGCGACGGAGCCCGACCGCGTGGCGCCTTATAAGGAGAGGATTAGGCAGGTGGGGGAGATGTTGCTGAAGATTTAATGCGTTTTCTGCACCAATAGCCGATAGACAAACTTTTTTACTAACATGTTTTTTACAGTGGACAGAGTTTCCATCTCAGTGAGCATGACGACGCCGTGCTTACACACGAGGCTTCTATAGGCAGGCTGGCTGAGGACGAGATCAACAACTTACAGGCAAAGGGCTTTACAAATGACGAGGCTGTGTCCCTCTTCGTCCGCGGCTTCATAACTACAGACATCCTTAGCTACTTGCCGGAACAAGCAAGGCGATACATCAAACAAATAGAGAAACTGATAGTAGAGAAGGACCTGTAATTCCAACATCAATAAACAGCGGCGATGGACGTAATGTTTTATATCTGAGGCAAGGTAGCGACGTGAGTCTTAGACTGCCCCCGAGGATTAAGGTGCTAGAGGCCCTCGGCGCCGTCGTGGACGGCCGGGTGCGGCCGGTGGGCGAGGGGCGGTGCGAGGTGGTGTCTTCAGAGGGGGACCGGGTGTATGACGTCGTAGTGGAGGGAGGGTTTGTTTACAGCAACGACAACGGCACCTTGTACAGAGGATACGTGGGCTACCCCATCTTGGCGTGTTTGATGGCTGAGGGGAAGCTACCCATAGACGCCGAACTTGGAGAGAAGCTGAGGGGCGTCCCCTGGAGGCGGCTTAACGAGCAGTACAAGCGTTACGAGGAGGTGCTCCGGCAAATCTACGTAGAGAGAGGCATCGAGAGGGAGAGGGCCGAGGCATATATAGACGCCGTGCTTAGACGCCTCGCCGCGATGAGGCTTAGGCTTAAGAAGCCCACGGGGTGAAGACGGCGCGTTGTCATCTGTAAACTTTTTATGTCTACACAAAACGTATACACGTGAGTGTGGTGATCTCTGTAAGAGTTAGGAAGGAGCTTAAGGAGGAGTTGGAGAGGCTCGGCATAGACTACGCCGAGGCTGTGCGGAGATTTCTCGAGGAGCTGGTGGCGCGTGAGAGGAGGCGGCTGGCTCTTGAAAAGGCGCGGGAGGTGAGGGAGAAGTTGAGAAGTAAAGTCGGCTCGTTGTCCCCCTCCGCCGAGTTGATTAGGGAGGACAGAGATGCTGGTCATTGACGCGTCGGCGTTGGCGGCTTTGTTGATGCCGGAAAGCGGCGGCGAGGAGGTGGAAAAAGCCGTAAAAGAGGCTGAGAGGGTCTCCACGCTGGATCTGGCGGCGTATGAGGTGGGGAACGCGGTGTGGCGGCGGGTGCGCCGGGGGGAGCTCTCCATGGAGGAGGGCAACGTCGTGGTTTCAACGCTTCTGTCGCTTTTGGAAACTTTTGAAATTTTTTCGTATAGAGAAGTGGCGGCGGACGCTTTTAGACTCGCCGTGGATGCCGGCATCACGGTGTACGACGCGACGTACGTCGTACTGGCGAAGAGACTAGACGCGCGCCTCCTCACGCTGGACGGGGAGTTGCTTAGGAAATTCCCCGACGTTACTTACGCGCCGCTTTAAGGGTTTTTATAGCAGGGGTATGTGAGAGCTGTGCGGGTGCTTGAGATCTTCGCCTCTCTACAGGGGGAGGGGGTAAATCTTGGCAAGCCGGCGGTGTTTATCAGGCTGGCCGGGTGTCCCCTCCGTTGTGTCTACTGCGACACGAAATTCACCTGGGATTTCGGAGGCGGCGTAGAGATGAGCGTCGACGAGGTGGTCGCAAAGGCGGCGGCGCTGGGGGTGAGGGGGCACGTAGTGGTGACAGGCGGGGAACCGCTCATATGGCAGGGCCGCGGCCTTGAGGAGCTCTTGTGCGGACTTAAGGGGCTGGGGGCGGTTGAGGTGGAGACCAGCGGCGTGTACAGGCCGACGCCTTGGCTTGATGCATGTGTAGATTTTTACGACGTGTCGCCGAAGCTCAGCAACGCAGGCGTCAAGGCGCCGCTGGACAAGTTCTACGTGTCGAGCCCCAAGGCTTGGTTCAAGTTCGTAGTGGGCGACGTAGGCGATGTGGAAGATGCGGCCCGCCACGTGGAGGCCTTCTGCATCCCGCGGGAGAGAGTCTTCCTCATGCCCATGTCTCAAACCGATGAGGAACACGCGGAGGTCCTCCGCAGGATATGGACTCCGCCGTGAGGCTCGGCCTCAGGATGACGCCCCGGCTCCACATAGTGGCGTGGGGCAACGAACGGGGGAAGTAGCCGACTCCCTCATTGCCTCCCGAAGGGGGCTGGCCAACTTGTGTTGGGCTTCTGGCGGGGGATTGGGAAAGGACCCTCGGCGGCTGATGTGCGCCGAGGGCTAGACGGATGTAGTTAAAAACGCCCGCTCTCCACTGGACATGGCTGAGAAACTCGCAAGGCGGCTGAGAGACGTGGTGGACCTCCTGGAATCTGCGGTGGAGGAGAAGGACTGGGGGCTTGTGGAGGAGGCGTTAGACGAGCTCCGGAGCATAGTCGACGAGCTGGAGGAGTAATGCTTGTCGATCTGCATCAAGATGTGGCTTACTACTTTTTGACGTCGTTGAGCCCGCCTCCCTTCGACGTAGACGCCGAGGGGAGGCAGAGCGATCTGCCTAAGCTCAAGAGGGCGGGCGCAGACCTGGTCTTCGCCGCCGTCTTCCCCTTCGTCAACGCCTACGGCGGGTGGTCGCCCAGCCTCCAGCTGGCGTTAGAGGCCGTCAAGGTGTACTACTCCCTCTCTGAGCGCCACGGGGTGAGGCTGGTGGAGAGGCGGGGGGACCTGGCCTACCCAGGTCTTAAGTTTCTGCTGGTGTTGGAGGGAGCCGACGTCCTCAACTCCGTCGACGACCTCCGGCTCATGTATAGGCTGGGTGTGCGGGGCGTCGGCGTGACGTGGAACTTAAACAATAGGTGGGGCCATTCCTGCTACAGCAAGGGGGGCGGCGGGTTGACCGAGGAGGGATATGCCTTGGTGGAGGCGGCGCAGAGACTCGGCATGGTGGTGGATCTAGCCCACGCCGGGAGGAAGACGGCGCTGGACGCGCTTGAGGTTGCGAGGAGGCCGGTGGTGATAAGCCACGCTAACGTAAACGACGTGTATAGGCATCCGCGAAACGTCGACGGCGAGGTGATAAGGCGGCTTGTGGACAACGGAGGCGTGTTGGGGCTCACCTTCATCCCCCGCACCATCTCGGACAGCCCCACAGTGAGCGAGCTGATTAAGCATGCCAAATACGTCAAGGAGAGGTACGGCGTGGAGGCGCTGGCCGTGGGGACAGACTACCTCGGCATCTCGACGACGCCGCCCGGCCTCGAGTCTGTGGACAAGATAGAGACGTTCTTCAAGGCGTTGAGAGAGTCCGGCTTCAGCGGCGAGGAGGTGGAGGCCGTGGCGTGGCGCAACGCCCACAGAGTCCTAAGAGAGGCCTTGGATTAACACGGCGTGGGCCTTCCGCAGAGCCAGCTCCACCTCCTCCGGCGGGGCCCTGAGCCAGTTGGCCTCGGCCAAGGCCTCCGGCGTTATCCGCAGCCTGCCGTCAGGCCCCCTCACGGCCCTCTTCTGAATCTCCCATATGAGCCGGTACACCCTGTCTCTCCTGGCCTGAGCCGCAAGTATCGCCTCCTTCAGCGGAACCCCCGACAGAGTCTTTAGCACGATCTCTGTGATCTTGTTTATGCGGTCAGGCACGCCGACCCGCGACCCCCTCAGCTCGATTCGACACCGCTTCTCCACGCCTATCCGCTGGGCAAGTCTCTTGGTGCCGGACTTGGCGGTCCTCTCCTTGTCCACGATGCCGCCTATTATAAATTCGTCGTGGCTATACGCCACCTCCTCCGTAAAGAGGCAATCACCCTCCGGGTCGAGGACCACAGGTGAGGAGAGCGGAGGCAGACCCCCCACGATCTTCATCCCGTGGACAAGACCCCGGGCGTGTAGGTCCAGCAACTGGAGAAACTCGGCAGGGGCGTTCGTCACCCACAACACGCCATCCCACAACACGCCCCTCACCACGTTTAGAGCCGCCAATATCTGCTCCACCAGCTCGTGCTTCTCCCCCGGCGTGTGTTCATGCCAAAGAGAGAGATCCACCACGACCCGCGGCTTCTCGGGAGGCTGGAAGCCGAGCCTCAAGGCCTCTTCACACCGCCGCGCCAGAACCCAGCCGCACCTCTCCTCACCCCGCCCGGCGAGGGCCGCAACGCCCCCCCAAACCCCCGCCACGCCGCCCCGACCCTCCCCCCTGCAGATCTGGAACCTCCCCAACAAGACCCAAAGCGCCGCACACTGCGGCAACTCCCACTTACACTTAAGACGCGGAGGAAGGCACAGGGAGTCAACCCCGGCCTCCGCCAGAGCGCGGAAAAACGAAACCCAAAGAGGCTGAACCCGAGCCACGGCCAGAAGACAGTACATATATAAAGACCTGCGCAGAAGAAAACGCGGCAGTCCAGAGGTTTCCCACGGCCGAAGATAGTGAGGAGAAAACATAGCGAAGCCATGCGGAGCGGGTATACGTGGGCAGTTAGCTTTAACACATACGCGTGCTGGGACTCCCCCGCCAACTGGGAACGGGGGTCGTGGCGGCGCAGTGGAGCCGTATATTGAAAGCGCCTCAGAAAAAGGGCCGTTGGGCGCGTAGCTGAAAAACTGGGAGAGCTAATGCGGGGGGCGTTAAGCCCACCAGTAGCGTCGTCGGAGGACCTCGGCGGCCTTCACCATTATCTTTAGCTTTTCTAACGCGACGGCGCGTGGGAAGGCGCGGTACATGCCAGGCGCGAAGCCGCAGTCTGGGTTGAGCCAGATCTTGGTGGGGTCTACGTACTTCACGATCTTCTCCACATGTGCTACCACCTCCTCCACGGTCTCGACGCGTTTTGGGTCTCTCACGTCGATGGAGCCTAGGCCTATCTCCTTGTCGCTGGGGAGGATCTTGGCGAACTCCTCCGGGTTGCCCATCCGCAGATGCTTGTACTCCACCACGTACTGCTTCACCTTTATGTCGAAGACCTGCGGCGCGAGACGTTCGTAGCCCACCACAGGCGAATCCTCGGTGGGCCACCGGTCTAGGTGCATCCCGATGCGGACGGAGGAGGTGTAGCCCTTCACCGTCTCGTTGACGAGGTCGACGGCGAGCTGGATCTCGTCTCTGAGGCCGCGGTACCTCTGGCCGTAAAGCTCAGAGGCCACCTGCTTATAGCGGTCCGGCTTGTCCTGCTCCGCCTCTATCAAGTCGCCGAGCATAGGCTCATCCAGCTGTATGAAGGCGACCCCGGCGTCTACAAGCCTGGCGATCTCGTTCCTCAGCACCTTGACGTAGGCCTCGGCGGCGTCCTCAGGCCTGGGGTAGTACGGCGCCGATATCTTGGCGTGCCACGCCTCCCACATGATTAGGTAAGGCGAGGGAAGGGTGACCTTGAGAGGCTTCTGAGTCACCTTTTTGGAGTACTGCACCTCGTCCACGGCCAAGACGCTGTCTTCTATGTAGCCAGCTATCACGGGGCGCCAAAGCGTCAGCGGCGCCTTGTACTTCTTCATGATCTCCTTGGCGTTGGGGTGTAGCTCCTCCACCCTCACGATTTTGAACCCCTTGATCTTCTGCCCCACGAAGGCCACGAAAGAGGTCCTCCTCTGTTCGCCGTCTGTAATGACGTCTAGCCCCGCCTCCTCCTGGTCTTTAATCGCTAGCTTCACCGCGTCGTCGAGGTACTGGGAAAAGGTCTGCTGGTCCAGCTGTCCCTTTTCGTATTTATCAAACGCCTCTATGAGCCACGTGGGCCTCGGCCAAGACCCCACCACAGACGTTATGAACGCCCTTGGGAGAGACATTACGCGGAGTTTTTCGGGTCCTATAAAATTTTTCGGACCCCGTCGGACCCAACACATATTAACTCATAAACGATAGGCGCTATGACAACAGTTGGGAGGAGGCTGGACAACGTCTACCTCGTCGCGTTTGCCAGGACGGCTTTCACCAGGTTCTCCAGGAAGGAGCCCCAGAGAGACGACTTCTGGGACCTACGCCCCGAGGACCTCGCGGCGGCGGCTGTGAGGGCTGTGTTGGAGAAGACGGGCATCAAGCCTGAGGCCGTGGAGGATTTGCTGACGGGCACGGCGCTTTCCGTGGGCGAGCAGTGGCTATACGGCGGGAGGCACGTGGTCTTTGCGGCGAAGCTCCCCTACACTATCCCGGCGGCTCACATCGATAGGCAGTGCGCCTCCTCTATCACAACGGTGGGCTTCGGCGCGATGGAGGTCGCAACCGGCATGGCCGACGTCGTTGTGGCAGGCGGCGTCGAGAAGATGTCCAAGACCCCCATGTACGAGAACCCGCACATCGAGATAAACCCCAGGTTCCTTACCGACGAGGAATACGTCAAGCTGTACAACCTCCCCATAGGATACGTCATGGGGCTCACCGCTGAGAGGCTGGCGGAGATCTCCGGCATAAAGCGGGAGGAGATGGACGCTTGGTCCCTCAGAAGCCACAAAAAGGCGGCCGAGGCGCAGGAGAAGGGCTACTTCAGAGACGAAATCGTGCCCCTCACGGCGGAGAAAGAGGGGCAGAAGAAGGTGGTGGACCGGGATCAGTCCGTGAGGCCGGACACCACGCTGGAGGCGCTGGCTAAGCTCCCGCCGGCTTTTAAGCCAGACGGCGTCATCACCGCCGGCAACTCGTCGCCTCTCAACTCCGGCGCTGCCTACGTCATGCTGGCGTCGGGCGAGGCGGTGAAGAAATACGGCCTGCAACCCCTCGCTAAGGTGAGGGCGGTGGCCTTCGCCGGGGTGCCGCCGGAGGTGATGGGCATGGGCCCCGTCCCCGCTTCCAAAAAGGCCCTGGAGAAGGCTGGCTTAACAGCTAAGCAGATCGGCAGATGGGAGATCAACGAGGCCTTTGCCGTTGTTACGCTCTACGCGATAAAAGAGCTGGGGCTGGACCCAGACGCCGTAAACACCAGAGGCGGCGCGATAGCCATCGGGCATCCGCTCGGCGCCACCGGCGCCAGAATAATCGGCACGTTGGCCCGGCAGATGCAGATAGACGGCGTGGACTACGGCGTGGCCACCCTCTGCGTCGGCGGCGGGCAAGGCGCCGCCGTGGTGCTTGAGCGGATATAAAATAAGTAAGATGATTTTAAATCCATAATCTTTTGATCCCCCCATGCGCACGGTTCTACTGGCTCTACTCCTCTTGGCGGTGGCTGTTTTCCCCGCCACCATACTCACCAGGGCGGACCAAGCCTCTATCGACGTGGCCCTGCCCGTCTTGCAGAGGCACATACCTGATATAAAGATCATCCCGGCTGACCCCACTCAGTGGCGCGCCCTCATTGACAGAGGCGGCGTGGACTTCCTCTGGGCAGGTGCCCCGGTGCTCTACGAGTCATTGCTCAAGGAGGGCTACCTGGCGCCTATGCCCGACGTGCCCGAGCTGAGGCAACTGCCGGAGAGAGTGGGCAACATCCCGCTTAAGCGCGTTGTAAACGGGAGCGTTTACTACGTGGTGTACGGCCTGCTGGGCTACGTCATCGGTTACAGCCAGGATGCCGCGGCAAAGGCGGGCCTCCAGCCTGCGTGTAGCTGGCGGGACCTAGCCTCGCCGGAGCTCGCCCGGTACTACCTCAAGACAGGCAGCAAGCCCGTGGCGATTGCCAGGCCCACCAAGTCTACCTCAACCGCAGCTATGATGCAGCTAGTCACCGAGATATATGGGTGGGAGGAGGGGTGGAGGTACCTCGCCTCCATGGCGGCGGTGGCCCGCTTTGTCGACTCCAGCGGCGCCGTGCGGGACACGGTGAAGAGGGGCGAGGCGGCGTTCGGCCCCATGGTGGACTACTTCGTCTTCATAGCCGGCCTCCGGTACTGCATACCTACAGACGGCACAGACATTCTTTTCGACCCCATAGCGGTGCCCAGAGGCGCCAACATGACAGCCGCAACTACGCTCACCAGATTCTTCCTCACGGAGATTGAAAAGAGCGTGGTGGATAGGTACATCTTGCCCGGCAACCCCGCCCTGCTCGACTCGCCTGACGTGAACCAGACGAAAGCCGCCGTCTTGAAGCAACACCTCTCCAAGCTCATAAACGCGAAGGTTCTGGCGGTTCCTCCTGAGAAAAGCGCGGCGTATTACTACAGCTTCATCTACTACTACGAGGCCACCCTCGTGGATCTCCAAGACCAGCTGTCCATCCTCTGGGGCAAGGTGGTGGATGCGTATTACTCGGGGAAGATCACCCAGAGGCAGTTTGAAGAGCTGTGGAGGCGGCTGGGCGCCCCGGTTAACTACACCGACCCTGCCACGGGGCAGGTTAAGACCTTCACCTACCAAGACGCCGTGGCGATAAACAGCAAGGTGGCGTCTGACCCCACCTACCGAGACAAGCTGTACCAAGCCTGGCGCGAGGCGGCCAGGGCCCGGTACCAGCAGGCGGAGGCCCTCTTGAATCAGTACATCCAGCAGAACGCCCAACAGACGGCGACGGGCGCCACCACGACAGCCCCCAGCGCCGCAGCCGACACAGGCATGTACCTAGCCCTCGCGGCGGTGGTCCTTTTGGCTGTTCTCGCAACGCTCTTTATATTTAGAAAGAGGGAGTAATTTCTTGAAAAAACACCAAATTTATAAAACTGTGTCATATTTTGGGCGTGAGGTTTGTACTCGTGGGTGATGTACCTGAGCGATACTCCGAGGTTCTTAGAAGGCTTGGGTTTGAGATTTCGCGAGAAGCACCCAGAGAGGAGGGCGTCTTTGTTATGTTCCTAGAAAACTGCGAACTGGCCCAGAGGTTGGGGTTCGGTTGCTTTACAAGGGAGAAGCTTGAGGAGTTCCTCCGCTACGTCCAGGCCAACTAGTTCAAAGCCCCAAGGCGTCTAGGAACCCCCGCCACTGTCTGTAGGCGTTGAGGAGCTTGAGACCCTCGGGGGTTATGCAGAGCAGGCCGCCGTCTTCCTTGACAACGCCCCTCTCCATGAGGGTCTCCACGATCTTAACCATGCGGTCGTAGGCCAAGTTGGCCTCCGTAGCGACGCGTGTAGGCGGCCTACAACCGGCAGAAAGCGTTTGAAGCATGTCGGCCACAATCTCGAGCCTACTTCGTCTTTTCCGCTGCATACAACACTCCTACGGCGAGAAACACGGCCGTGAAGATCCTGAGGAGGACGTCAACGTGGGAGAGCAACGGGAACATGAGCGACGCCGCCGAGAACACAAAGGCGAGAGGGATGAAGGGCGGGGTCCCCCTCTCCAGCGTCTTCACCAGCGTCACTGACGCAGTGTAAAGCGCCAGCAACGCGTTTATCGGCGCGAGGATAAACGGCAGCGAACCACGGCGTAGAAGAGAGAAGGCGTGACAGCGATTGCGATGGGCATTAGCGCCGCCGTGGTAAAGAGCTGAATGACCAGCCTAAAGAGGGCTTCCTGACGCCTTATGAACCTCGTGGGCTCCGTGCCCGTCAGCCAGTTGATGTGTCCACCACGGCCTCCAGCACGAGTGAGGCGGCTAGGAGAACCATGCCTATGGAGTAGAGGGAGAGGCGGGTCTCGGAGAGGCCCCTCCAGGCCTGGAAGGTCTTGTACGCCACGTAAGACGCCAGCGCCGCGATTATTACGTCAAGGGTAAACAGCATTACTCGTACCGGAGGGCCTCCACTATGTTTATCCTGCCCCCCCTGTAGGCAGGCAGGAAGGCCCCCAGCAGGTTTATCCCCACCACCAGCGCCGCCGCCCCCGCCGTCAACACGGGATCTAAAACGAGCGAGTTTATGTTAAGGAAGCCCGGGCCGGCGAATCCGCCCGGGCCGGGCCCCCTCGTCTGCGGGGTCTGCGCGCTGTTAAACGGGAGGCCCATCTGCGTCAGCGGGATAAGCAACACCGCGCCTATGACGACGCCTATGATGGCGATCATCAAGGCCTCGCCTAGGAACATGGCCATTATGTGCCTTTTCTTGAAGCCCAGGGATCTCAACACGCCGATTTCCTTAGTCCGCTGAACCACGCTTATGGACATGGTGTCGTAGAGCCAGAGGGCGGTTATGAGCGTGCTGACCCCCGCGATCAAGCTGAGGAACAGCTGAAACGAGGTGAGGAAGCTGTTTATGGTCTGCAGTATTGCTAGGGGGGAGATCACGTCTACGTTGGGGAAGCTGGCCCTGATTTCGTTGGTCACGGCGTCTATCTTTAAGGAGTCCTCCAGAGTCAACACCACCGTGTTGTACGTGGTGATTCCGGTGATTTGCCTAAACGACGCCAAATCCGTAACGACACCTCTCGCCGTGTCGACGAAGCCTAGCGCGCCGGTGGCCATTATCCCAGACGCCACCACGGTGGCGGACCTGCGGCCCACGGTGAGCGAAAGAGGCGTCCCTACCGCGATCATCTGCTGGCCGGTGGACCTGTCGAAGGCAACGTAGTGCCCAACGAGGGCCGTGCCGCTGCCGACCACCATCTGCCCGTCGTAGAGCGCAGTAGGTGGGAGGAGTTGCTGAAGGAAGGCGGGGTCTACGCCGTAGACGGTGACGGGCAAGCGGTCTGCAGTGCCGGGGATCCTCACGACGCCGCGGGCCGCGGCGATGGGCACCGCCGAGACGACGCCGCTGATTGTGGAGAGGGCCCCCACGTCGGCGTCTGTAAACTGGGTCCCGGTTACGAATATGACGTTGGTCTGGAAGTTGGAGGTGAAGAACTGGTTGGTGTAGTCCTTGAAGGTCTGGCCGAGGAGGAGGGCGTAGCTGAGCGCCGTGAAGGCTATCATGACCCCCACTACGGCGCCGATTGTCCGGCCCTTCCTCTCCCACAGCGCCTTCCACGAAAGTCTCAGCATCTCCAGAAACATGGTCTCTCCTCGGCCGTAGTTAAAAAATTTTAGTTAACTTGAGGTGAGTTGAGTATTTAAACACCCCCACAAGCGATGCCATGCGATTTGCAAGACTCCTGGCGTTTGGAACCGCCCTGGCTCTACTTGCCTATTCCCAGGCAACTGTCGGGCTGACACCAGCCGTCGATTATCTCTGGCTCGGCGTCAAGTGGGCGCAGCTCCCCAAGTTCCCAGGCGACGCAGGAGTCCTCTCCCTTTCCTTCTACGTTTCTTCCCAAAACATCGACGTGTCTGTATCTCTGACGCCTAGATGTCCCTATTTGACCCCCCTGGAGATTGCTAGGTTGCCCTCGGCCGGGCCCGGCGTTGTCTCCGTCACGCTTAAGGTGTCCGCCTCTGCCCTCAACGCCACGTGCCCCACCACAGTTGCCATAAAGGCCGCATATAAGGCATCCGGCTCCACTCTCGTTGACGGGATGGAGAAGGTGGAGTACGCCGATGTGTACATCCCGCCGTATCCCACCGCCAACGTGACGGCCGGCGGGGTCGCCTACCTAGGGTTGCCCCGCACCATAAACCTCACGGTGTCTGCCCCTCACTCCCTCGTCGGGGTGCTCACCCTCCAGGCCCAGGGCGCGAGGGTTCTGTCACCCGCAGGTCCCGTCTACGTAGCTGGTGCCGTTTCCACCGTGCCCGTCACCCTAATCGCCGACAGCTACAGCGCAGTTCTCACAGTAAACATCCAGACTAAGGACTGGCTGGGGAACCCCGTCTCGCTGAGCTACGCAGTACCTGTGGCCGCGGCGCCTCCGCCGCCCTCGGTGCTGTATCTAAGCCCCACAACTCTTTACGCCAACAGGCAAAACGCCGTAAACCTCACCATCTTGCTACCGGTGCCCGCAGACGGGGCGGCGGTTGTCTCGGCCGCAGGAGCCGCCGTGTCTCAGTCCAGCGTAGCTGTGCCCATTAGGGCCGGCCGAGGCTCGGCGATCATCGAGGCATACCCCGTGTCCAACGTGGTGACCTTCACGGCGCAGGTCACGTACCAAGTAGCCGGCGTGTCGCGGACCGAGCAGATATCCACCACGGCGGCGGTTCAGCAAGCCGCGGGCGGCGCCTCGCGGGTGGAGGTGAAGCCGCCGCGCCTCATCGCCGGTGTCGCCAACAACGTCACGCTCCTCGTCTCGGCGCCGGGCATATTCAACGTGTCCGTGGCGGTGTCTAACGCGGCGGTGGACAAGCCTCTGCCCTACTTCTTTGGAGGCTCTGGGCTGGCCGCGGCGAGCCTTGTGGTGACCCCGCTGTCTGGCCAGCCCGTGTCCATCACGCTGACGGTGTACTACGCCGCGGGCACCGACCAATACACGGTGAACCTCCCCGTCTCCTCCTCCAGCATATTCACAGTCCTCCCAACCCCCTCCCTCGTCATGTCCGGCGGCAACCGCACCGTGGTGGTCACCGTGATAAACAGCGGAGACGTGGCGGTGCAGAGGGCCGTGGTGACCGTCTCGCCCGCGTCGGCCAGCCTCCTAGCCCCCACATACACCTTCCAGCTCGGCAGGCTGGCGCCTCTCGACAGCGCCCAGCTCCCCATATCCTTCATAGTGCCTGCCACCTACAGCGGCACGCTGGCCTTCACGTACAACATTGTATACACCACCGAGCTGGGCACCGTGGGCACGGCCCAGGGCACCTTCTACCTACAGGCCCTCCAGACCCCCGCCATCAACATCACAAGCGTCTCAGTGGTCCCCGCCGTGCCCCAGCCCCGCGGGATCTTCTACCTGTCTATAACCGTCGTAAACAAGGGCTTCACTCCAGTTACGAACCTACAAGTCGAGGCGAAGCCGCCCCGCGGCATCAGGCCCATCACGTCGCCCATTTACTTCGCCGGTCAGCTGGACCCGCAACAGACAGCCACCATCCCCCTCAGCTTCAACGCCACCGCGCCGGGGCAGTACGACATAGAGCTAGTCGTCACCTACACCGACAACTACGGCAACCTCTACACAATCCCCTACACCGTCACCGTCACAGTATCCAACACCACGCGCTTCGGACCCCCTCGGCCGGGCGCAACCACCAGACCCGCCGCGGCCCCAGAGCCCACCTCTAGCTGGCTTTACGTCGGAGGCGCCGCCGCGGCCGTTGTGGCCGCCGTGGGGGGCTTCCTCTACGTTAGGCGGAGGAGGCGCGGCTGAGGGCCTCCTTTAGGTAGCGGAAAAACTCCTCCACCTCCTCCTCAGACATGTAGGCAACGCGCAACCTCTCGGCCAGCTACCTGTCGCCTACGACAGCGACGAATTTGCCCTCTATCTCAGGCAGGCCCTCTGCTAGAGACCTCACCTCCAGGCCTTCTGCCTCGAGCTCCCGCCAGCGCCTCGGCACCTCTCCCTTGAAGAGCATCAACAGCGACATGGCTGGCCCGAAATACTGTTTATAAGCTTTACGACGAAGATAGAGACGTCAATGTTCTCGCCAGCACGGCGTCCCCACCGGCCGAGCACGCCAGCCACGCCTCCTCTAAGCCCACCCCCCGCTAAAAATTTTTTACTTCGAGGGAAGCTGTGAGGAAGACGAATCCCATTATTCCACGGCCAGTCGCTTACGCCGTCTGGGCTTCGTTCATGGCGTTGAAGGCCGGCGGCAAATGGCCCGCGGTGCTGGCCCGGGCCGCCCCCATGACCCCCGCCCAAGGCGCCGATGAAGGCTGGAGAGGGCACCTCCCCGCCCAAAGGGAGCCCCCGCCCTTCAGGTAAGGGAGGAGGTTAGACCGCTCTTTCATCTAACAGCTCCCTCATCTTCCCAACAAACCGCTTCACGTCTTCCACAGCCCGTCTGACCCCCTCAGGCGGGATCCACCCCTCGTAGAAGTTCTGGTGGAGAGTATTAGCCACATGCCAAAGCCGACGCAACTCGTCGTTTTCCCCCGCCACCTCCAACACGAACCGCCAGAGGTCGCCGTGGCTTTTCAGCTCTTTTCCTCTCTTGGCGGCTACAGCCTTGACCATCTGCGCCGCGGCGCCCCACGCCTTCTCGGAGGCTTGGACGTAGTCGTCCCTCGCCAGCAGCTCCTCAGCCTTCCGCAAGAACTTCTCAGCAAGACCGCGGTGGAACTCGGCGCGCTCCGGCGGGTCAAGAGACGCCCCCAGTGCCGCCTCCAGAAGCTCGACAACAACTTCGTCCACGGCGGCGCCCCTCCTCTCGGCCTCCTCCTTCAGCCGTTGGTAGATTGAGCCCGCGATGATGACCTGCGCCACGTTTATTTCACGGCACGGCTTTTTAATCTTCCTCTTCTTCCCCCTGCGGCTTGGGCTCCGCTGGCTCCTTTTCGTAGAGCTCCCTCCGCCGGGCCTCCAGCAACTCCTCGGGGCGCCCCGCCAGACCTGCATACGTCGTGACCGCAACGCCGTGTCTCTCGGCGAGTTCGAAGACCGAGCTCATCTTATCCCGCCACTGGGCGTCTCTTAGGAGGTGGTGCGCTAGCACCAGGTTGTGGGGCTTAAGGGCGATGATTTCGGCGAGGTGTTTAAGCGCCTTCTCCAGCTCCCAGCTGAGGTAAGTGGGGGGACCGCCCACCACCGCAATGGTGGGCCTGACCTGCCGCATGAAGGCCACGGGCTCCGGCTCCACGGGGCCCTCTACGTCTGGCACGAAGGCGAGGGCCTCCTCTCCGTCCCTCACGGCGAACGCCACCACGCGCCCCGTCTTGGAGCCGGCGGGGCCGTGCCACAGCGGGGGAGATGCAACCATCTGCGTCCCTCCGAAGCTCCACTCCTTCCCATCTGCGTATGCCGCCTCGGCGCCGGCCTCCCGCAACGCCTTGGATAGGCCGTAGTGCCGCCTCCTCTGCGACCAGTTCAAATCGTCGGGGTTCTTCAGCAGAACTCTCTTCCCGCCGTACACCCTTTTATACGCCTCACCGTCAGTCGCCATATAGACGCTGGGGTACCACGGCGTGAAGTGGTCTCTGTGGTAGTGGCTGACTGTCACCACGTCCGCCGCCTCGGCGAACCGCAGGATCAAGGCCCGCACCTCTCTGGCCCTCTCCAGCTCCCGCGGATGCGGCGGCAGGCCGAAGCGGCGGGGCGCCAGGGAGACCCCCGCGTCGAAGAGAACCCTCACATCGCGGGTCTCCACATAGAGACACATAGACCTCACCCCCAGCGACTCCTCGCCGACTGGGACCACCTCCATCACCTCAACCTCCCCAGGTAGTACACCAGCGCCGCGAGCTTCGCCGCATCTGCGGCGGCCGGCACCTGCCACAGCCCCAGCAGAACCACGGGGAGGGTGTAGGCATACGCCGCGGCGGAGCCGAGGAAGAGGGCCGCCCAGAGGCGGCTCA
>Ga0081478_162518_pt1 | contig 25688 bp, 25 predicted proteins | sample OctSprmetagenome_FD_70983 | JGI IMG/M metagenome (GOLD analysis project Ga0081478, IMG submission 70983) | Hot spring and microbial mat streamer communities from Octopus Spring Streamers, Yellowstone National Park, USA - T=80-84 v2 (version 2) | ecosystem: Environmental > Aquatic > Thermal... | reverse complement strand
AAGGACCTGCTCCTGCTGGTAGTTTTAGAGTATCAATTTACAAAAGCTCAGATCAGAACTTAGATTTAGGAGATCAAGTTGTTGATACACATAATATTTCTAACCTTCTGGGAGGGAATTGTCATACTATTAACATAAACCTTGCGAATGGGAATAGCTACAGGAATTACTACCTTATAGTTTTTGTTGATTCTTTGGGTCAGATAACAGAATTAGATGAAGATAATAATGTGATTCCGTCCGATCAGATTCAATAATTACTCTTTCTCCCCGAGAATTTTTCTTGCTAATTCCTTTTTTTCTTCTGGGGTTTCAGCTAAAATTAAGAGGGCAATAAGTCTAAAACCTTCATCTATTTTTTGAGCTATCATCTTAAAACCTTCATCCATTTTGTTGATGATTATTGCCGTGTTTTCTTTAATGATTTTTCCATTTCTCCAAGCGAGATAAGTTATAATGGCCGCGAGCAGAGTAAAACCAATACCAAGTATTGCAACTGCTATCTCTATATTTTTTACCTCCTCTTCTAAAAAGTTTAATCTTTTTTCCCAAGAATTCTTTTTGCTAATTCCTTCTTTTCCTCCGGAGTCTCGGCTAAGATAAGGAGAGCGATAAGTCTGAAACCTTCATCCATTCTTTTCTCTAATGCTTCGATTCGCTTTAATATCTCTTGTGTTTGCTTTAATATCTCTTGCTTTTGCTTTAATATTTCTTGGTTTTGCTTTAGTATTTCTTCTGTTCGTTTTAATATTTCTTCGGTGCGCCTTAATATTTTCCCATTTTGAACAAGGAACCTTGTAGTTCTTGTAAGTAAAGCGGATAAGAAAACCCTTTTTTGTAAACCTCCTTTCGGTTTTTACTCTATATCTTTTACTTTAATGGGAAATTTTCAGATCGTGATGTTTTTCAAAAACAGAGTTTTCAAAATTATGTAAATTGCGGATATGTTATTAAAATAAAGGTGTGGAAATTAAAATAAAGGTGTGGAGGTTGAGCTTATAAAAAAAGTTTTGCAAGAGCACAAAGAAGTTTTGGCTTATGTAATCGCCTCTTTACTTGAAGAAAATCCTGCTATTATTGCAAAGGCGATAGAAAAAAGACCTGATATTTTCTCACATATATTTTCTCACATATCTTGTAGCCCGTAAAAAAAGCCCTTGATAACATATATTATGATTTATCTCAGAAAATGGCAACAAAAGATGATTTGAGCCTTATTATTCAAACCACAAAAGATGAAATAAATATGCTCACTCAAACCACAAAAGATGATTTAAAGATGGTTATTGAAAAAATGGCTACAAAAATTTTTTCATCGAGAACTGATTTCCCCAAATTTCCCTTCGGAGCAGGGGATTCCGCCTCAAAAGTTCCGGATAATATGATTAAAAAATAAAATAGCATCTTATAGTTCAAGTTCATAAGATGGAACAAGAATTATTCCTTTTTCTTCCGCATATTCCTTTATCTCCGGAGAAAATATGTAGGATATAAAGACTTTTATCACTTCCCTTGAAAATCTCTTTGAAATCTTATCGCATTTTCTTACAAAATTGTCTATTGCCTTCTTTGAAACTCGGCTCTTTGCCTCACCTAAAAGTATGTACTCTTTCCTCCCCTTCCTCACCCTACCAAAAATATTCACCTCAACATATTCCCCATTTACAACAAAGTAATCTCTCTTGAGCTTCTCAACAACCTCAATCTTATGCTCTCTTTTTAAAATCTTCGGTAAAGATTTCATAGCTCTATCTTCAAGCAAGTATCCGAAAGAATCTGAAAGTCCTTCAAGCTTTTCCCTTGTTTTTGAGTGCTCCTCAGTGAGCTTTTTGAGCTGTTCCTGTGTCTTTTGGATCTGTTCCTGAGTCTTCTTTACTACATCAGTAAGTTCATTTATTCTCTGCTCAGTTATTTTTTGAGCTTCTGCAAGTTCCTGAAATTTTTGCTCAGTCTTCTTTTGTTCCTCCTTAAGTTCATTTAATGTCTGCTCAGTCTTCCTTTGGGCTTCCACAAGTTCCCGAAATTTTTGCTCAGTCTTCTTTTGTTCCTCCTTAAGTTCGTTTAATGTCTGCTCTGTTTTCTTTTGAGCTTCTGCTAACTCATTTAACCTCTGCTCCGTTCTCCTCTGCGCTTCTATGAGCTCCCTTATTGCACCCCATATTTTCTCTATCTCTTGTTCGGTCCTTTTCTGAGCTTCTGTGAGTTCTTTTATTGCATTCCATACTTTTTCTATTTCCTGATTTGTTCTCTTTTGAGCCTCTGTAAGGTCATTCACTCTTTCTGTAAGGTCATTTAATCTTTTTGCAAGGTCATTCACTCTTTCTGTAAGGTCATTTAATCTTTTTGTGAGTTCATTTATTGCTTCCCAGACCTTACCTATCTCAAATTTTATTTCCCTTGTCTCTTTTAAAAGTACATCATCCCTAAAAGCTATAAGGGCTTCGTATATCGGACCTCTTATGTTCTCTGGAAGCTCCCTTATTATCTCCTCAACGCTTCTCATACTTTTTATTTTAATAGCATATAGCTAAAAATTATTTTTTTTCGCCCCATTTCTCAAAAAATTTTCAACACCCTATCATCATATGTTCCAAGATTTACCTACTGTCTTTACTTTCTTTTTCATTCACTTTCAAAACCTCTTCACTTTTAAGACCTCCGGATAATCTATCAACCTTTCATAAAGTAAAGTACTTATTTCTCACCCCCGATGAGATTTTTGAAATTTACAAGTTTAATTTTAAAGAATAAAATTTCTTAATCTTGAAACTATTAACTTAAAGAGTAGAGCCCAAAAATATAATCAGAAATTATGCCTTCTGCTTTCCAAATTCCCGGAGTAAAAGTTGCGCATTACACAGATAAAGAAAACATAACTGGTGCGACAATTTTTATTTTTGATGAACCACTCTTGGGTGCAGCAGACAAAAGAGGAGGAGCTCAAACTACAAGACAATTTGACTCTCTTTTACATCCTCACATCACGCTCGGAGTTGACGCAATTGTACTAAGTGGAGGAAGCGCTTTCGGACTTGGAGCAACAAACGGAGTGGTTCAGTTCCTGAAAGAACAAGGAAAAGGATTTGGAATAGGGAATTTTAGAGTTCCACGAGTTCCAACTGCTTGCATATTTGATCTCACGATAGGAAATCCTGTTCCACCATCGCCTGAAAAACTATACGAAGCTTGCTTTAAAGCAAAAGATTATATTACAGAAGATGATATGGGAAGTAAAGGAGCAGGAACAGGCGCAACCGTTGGAAAACTTTACGGAATAGCAAATGCCACAAAAGGAGGAATAGGCTTTGCATTTTCTGAAAAGGAAACAAAAGAAGGTATAAAAATAAAAAATGTAGTCTTTGCAGTTGTGAATGCCTTTGGAAACATAGTAGAAGAAGGTAAAATAATAGCAGGTGTAAGAAAAAAGGAAGGCGGATTTTTAGATTTTGTGGAGGAAGGAATTTTTCATCCGCCAAAATATCCAGAGGATTATTTTTCCTCTACGGTTTTAATAGTGGGATTTACAGAAGGAAAATTTTCTGCACCAGAACTTCAAATTCTTGCTCAATGCTTGAATTCGTCTTTGGCATCTTGTGTAAAGCCAGCTCATACACCCTTTGACGGAGATATAGCAATAGCGTTCTCTTGCAACAGAAAAGAAGCAAATTTTTTTGATGTATTTGGAGAGTTTTACAAGCTCACACAAAAAGCAGTCCTCGCAGCAATAAAAAAAGCAGAGTCACTCGGAGGAGTTCCAGCTTTTTCATCTTTGCAAAAACACAAATATTGAAATATAGTGAATTTCCAAATTCTTCAAAAGAAAATCTACAAACGAAAAAAATAAGTTAAAACATAAAACAAATAAAACGATTAAATTAATATATAATAAGATAAGAAGAAGAAAATAATTTCAAAAAAGGTTTGCAGCCATGGAAAACAAAAAGACAGCCCTTGTAGTTGATGATTCGGAAATAGTAAGAAAGATCATGTCAAACCTTGTAAGCAAACTCGGCTTCAAGGTAGTAGAAGCAGTAGACGGAATAGATGCAATAGAAAAGTCCCTTGAACACGATATAAAGCTCTTTGTCGTTGATATCAACATGCCGGGACTTGATGGAATTTCTTTTGTAAGGCGTCTCAGAAAAACAGCAAGATACAAAGATGCACCAGTAGTTATAGTATCAACAGAAAGTGATGAGAAAGATATACAAATGGCATTTGAAGCCGGTGCTGACTTATATTTTACAAAACCTGTGAAAATTGATAATTTCCTTCAAAAGGTAGGCAACCTGATAAAACTTAAAGGAGTTGAATAACATAACAAAATAACAAAAAAATAAACACAAAAGAAAAAACAAACTTTTGCAAAAAATAAACCCCTATAAAACATAATTCACAAAAAATATAAAGAACCTGAAAAATCAAAGTAAAAGGATAGCAAAAAAACCTGTTTTTTACATCTGTTCTTCTTTCCTGATTTATCTTTGCATTACTCTAACTATATTTTTTATATAGGAGGTAAAACCTATGGCAAAAGCAAAGTTTGAAAGGAAGAAACCGCATTTGAATATAGGAACGATAGGTCATGTTGATCACGGAAAAACTACTCTTACTTCCGCAATTACAAGAGTTCTCTCAAACCACGGATTAGCTCAATTTCTCCCATACGAAGCAATAGATAAAGCACCCGAAGAAAGAGCAAGAGGACTAACCATAAACATATCTCATGTAGAATATGAAACTGAAAAAAGACATTACGCTCATATAGATTGTCCAGGACACGCAGACTATGTGAAAAACATGATCACAGGAGCAGCTCAGATGGATGGAGCGATTCTTGTTGTCGCCGCAACAGATGGTGCAATGCCTCAAACAAGAGAACACATCCTTCTCGCAAGACAGGTCGATGTGAAAAAAATAGTAGTGTTTATAAACAAAATAGACGATGTTGATGACCCAGAAATAGTTGACCTCGTTGAAGCAGAGGTCAGAGACCTTCTGACAAAATACGGCTATCCAGGAGATGAAATCCCCGTCGTAAAAGGAAGTGCTTTAAAAGCAGTTCAGTGCGGATGCGGAAAAAGAGAGTGCCAGTGGTGTGGCAAAATCTGGGAACTCATGGACGCAGTAGATTCTTACATAGAAGAACCAGCTAGAGAAGTTGATAAACCTTTCCTTATGCCAATAGAAGATGTCTTCCTTATACAGGGAAGAGGTACAGTTGTAACTGGAAGAGTTGAAAGAGGAACCCTAAAACCCGGTGAGGAAGTAGAAGTAGTCGGAGGAACCGATAGACCACTAAAAACAGTAGCTGTCTCAATAGAAATGTTCAGAAAAATCCTTGATGAAGCATTACCCGGAGATAATGTAGGGATCCTTTTGAGAGGAATATCAAAAGAAGAAGTCTGGCGTGGGCAGGTTGTAGCAAAACCAGGCTCAATAAAACCTCATAAGAAATTCAAAGCCCAAGTATATGTACTCACTAAGGAAGAAGGTGGAAGACATACTCCATTCTACTCACATTACAAACCACAATTTTATATCAGAACAGCCGATATTACAGGTGAAGTAATCCTACCACAAGGAGTAGAGATGGTCATGCCTGGGGATAATGTTGAACTGACAATAGAACTTATGGAATTCGTTGCAATAGAAAAGGGAATGAGATTCGCTATAAGAGAGGGAGGAAAGACCGTCGGCGCAGGAGTAGTCACAGAAATATTAGATTAAACAAAAAACACTCTTGTTATGGCTCGTGAAATAATAGAATTAGAATGCACAGAGTGCGGAAGAAGAAACTATACAACAACGAAAAACACACATAAGAAGAGAGAAAAATTAGAACTAAACAAATTCTGTAAGCAATGCAGAAAACATACAAAACACAAAGAAGTAAAATAGCTGCAAAAGTAAAATAAAAATAAAAAATAATAATAGAATAAAGCAAATTCGCGAAAAAACAAATATATGATCTTATAATATTAAAATATATTTATACTAATTCTAATTTTTGATTATAAAGGTCCGTAGCTCAACAAGGTAGAGCATCGGATTCCAAATCCGAAGGTTGTGGGTTCGAGTCCCACCGGACCTACTCACTAAAATTATGGAAAAAATAACACGATTCATACAAGAGTCTATAACAGAAGCAAAAAAAGTTGAATATCCTAATTCCCAAGTCGTCAGAATCACAACAGTAGCAGTTATTTCTATGACATTTATAGTAGCAGGAATAATAGGAATAATAGATTTTATCTTCTCAAGAATTTTCAAACTCATATTCTAAGGAGGAGAAAAAATGAACGATGTAATACAGAAAAACCAAGAAGAACAGAAAAATCAAGAAGAAAAAGAAGGCGCCAAATGGTGGATAATTAGAGTAAGAAGCGGCAAAGAAGATTTCATCAAAAGCGAAATAGAAAAATTAATGCATGAAGATCCAAGAATAAAAGAAGTATTTATCCCAGAAGAAGAAGAAAAAATCAAAATAAAAGATAAAAAAGGAACAGAAAAAGAAATTACAAGAAAAAAGAAAGTAATTTCCGGATATATCTATGTCAAAATGGAACTTGATGAAAACCTATGGAACAAAATAAAGAAAATTCCAAATGTCCTGATGTTGCTTGGTGAAAGAGGAATCCCTGCTCCAATATCGCAAGAGAGAATTGAAACATTAAGGAACAAAGCCGTAGGCGGAGAAATAAAGAAAATATTTAGTGTATCAATAGGAGATAGGGTTAGAATAAAAGCAGGTCCTCTCAAAGGTTTTGGAGGAATAGTTGAATGGCTTAACGAAGATAAAAGCAAAGCAAGAATCCTCATCTCTATGTTTGGAAGACAAACACCAGTAGAAATAGAAACATCTCAAATAGAAAAAGAAACTTAACAACAATACCAAACAATAATAAATCAGAACTAAAATAAATCAAATAGTGACCAAAACTAAAAAAATAATATTTTCTTTACTTTTCTTCATAGGAGGATTTAACCTAGGAATAATAATCTTTTTCCCCTGGGAGATATTAACAAACCTGATAAATTCAAAGTCAGAAGTTATGCATGTTTCATCAACATCGTTTTCTCCTCCCCTCGGTATAAAACTTGAAAATGTAACCATAAAAACAAATGATAAAAACCAATATAAAATAGAAAAAATAAAAATTTCCCCATCCATATTTTCTCCAATATATATCATTTTTGGAAAGATTTCTACAAAAATACAAATAGAAACACCAGAATCTGATGCGACTCTAAAAATAAAAATACTCAAAAGAGAGAAAAAACTCATTCCATACTTTATTGAATTAAGCGGAAATATAGGTATAAATGATATCATGAAACTAATTCAACTTGAAGGCAAAGGGAAAATGAAAGTAAATGCTAAAATAAAAGGAGAAATTGAAAATCTACAAAAACTCAACGGAGAAATCAGAATAACATCGGACGAAAAAGACAAAAACATAATAGCAATCCTAAAAAATACAGAAAAGATTCATGTCCCAGTTGAGGGAGAATTTGACCTTGGAAAAATAAATATATATGCAACAATAAAAGAAGGAATACTAAACATAGAAAATGCAAAGATGCAAGGCGGAAATATAGAAGGTACAATTTCTGGTTCATTAAAACTTGATAAAACTCCTCAAAACTCTCAACTCAATATAACAATAGACCTGAAAACCAAAATCTTAAACATTCCTCCACAAAAACTAAAAATAAAAGGTACAATATCAAACCCGCAACTAGGTTGAAAACCAATCTTCACAAATCCATAAATAAAAAATAATTTTAGAATGATACGTAGCTAAATTATAAGCATGCACTATGAAACAAAAAGAAAAAGATTTGAGGAAAATAATAATAACAACACAAAAACAACAGAAAAAATAAAGAGACTTATAACATACATAGGATTATTCTCTACGGGGGTAATAGTTGGGATCTTACTCTCAAAATGTCCCAAAGAGGAATTAGCCTTGAACGAAATGAAAGAGAAAAAAGCTTACAAATATCATTACGAAACCCAGAAAGGAACAGAACCCGAACAACGAAAAGAACAACAAGCTAAAATATTCCGTGAAACTATAACACAAAATTACCCTGAAAATTATCCTGAAAGAGAAATTCAAGGATATATAAGAGAAATCTACGAGGTTCCAACAACTCAAATATATTACGAGAAAACCTCATTCCCTGACCTTCCCATTTCAGCTGAGTTATTAGAAAAACCCCATCAATATTGGAACAAGAAGGAAGCCCTTTTTAAAGTTAAACTCAAAATAAACACGAAATGCTTTATGGAAGGGTTCCCAATCCCTTGTACATTTACAGCTGAAAAAGTAAAAGTTGAATTCAGAGAAGATGGGGAAAAAGAGTTCAAAATCTCATATGGAGATTCCCCCTGCACAAAAGATATTTTAAGATACAACTTTATAATAGATACTACTCCACCAGAAACAAAAATAATACCAGTAAGTTTTGATAGAGTGGTTACCACATATCATAGCGTTATATTTGAGTTTACAACAAATGAACCTGTGAAAAGTACTCTATGCAAAATAGATGATGGTTTTTGGATAGATTGTTCTTCGGGAAGATTATTCCCTACAAATATAGAAGAAGGTTGGCATAAACTTTCTGTGTTTTCCGTAGATCTTGCAGGAAACAAGGAGGACCCTCCAAAAGAATATCATTTTCTAATAGATGCTCTACCACCTATAACTCTACTCCTCTCTGCTCCTCCAAGCATAACAAATTCTAAATCAGCAGAATTCATTTTTACCTCAGATGATGAAGATGCAAACTTTGAATGCAGTATTAACGACAAAGAATGGCAAAAATGCTCCTCTCCTCTAATCCTCAAAGATCTTCAAGAAGGTATAAACAAAATAAAAATAAGAAGTTTTGATAAGTATGGTAGATATGAAGATGAACCAGTAATATATTCATGTAGAGTTGTTTCAGGAGAAATAAAGGGTAACCCAAAACCCTACAAACCTCCACAAGATTATGAAGAAATTTTAAGGAGACAAAAAAGGTATAAGAAAGAGTAATATAAGAGAGTAAAATGAAGGTTCTCTTAGTATTTAATCACGAAAAAGTAATAGGAGGAGGAGAAATATACTTTATGGAATATGTAAAGGCTCTAAAAAAATATCAAGACGGGATAAAATTAGCAGTATTCACGCCGGGAGAAGGAGAAATAAAGAAAGAACTTGAAAACGAAAACATAAAACATTTCTCTTTCTCTATGCCTTCCGCAAAAAATATCATACATACGAATAAAACTCTAAAAAATTTTCAAGATATGCTATATGAATTCAGACCTGACATAATACATGTAAATGGCTCCCGTGCGATGTTATATCTGACACTCCTAAAAGCTAAATTAACGCTGAAAAAAAAAGAAAAGGAGAATCAGAAATCCAAATTAATTTGGCATGTCAGAATATCTCAAAAAGACAAGATTGATTTACCGCTATTTATCTTCTCCGACGGAATAATCGTCAATTCACGGAAAACTCTAATAAAAAGATTCAGTTATATCACAAAATTCATAAGGAACAAAAAAATAAAGGTCATCTATAACGGAATTGACCTATCACTAAAAGAAAAAGTGTCAGATATAATAAAAAAAGGGAAGAGAGATGAATTGAAAAAAGAACTTAAAATTCAAGGACTTGTAATATCATCATACGGGAGAATAGAAGAAGGGAAAGGATTTGACCTACTTGTGCGCGCAGCTAAAAAAATAAAACAAAACAGAAAATTCTCAATCCTAATAGCAGGAGAAGGTCCTCTCAAAGAAAAAATACTAAAAATGGGAAAAGGACTAAATATAGTCTCTCCTGGGTTTATGAAAAAAGAGGAAATACTTGCCTTGAGCGACATCGTCGTATTTCCATCGTGTGTAGATTCATTTGGTAATGTTGTGCTTGAAGCTCTTGCATGCGGAATTCCACAAATCGTCTCCTCTCACGCCGGGGCATCCGAAATAGTAGAAAATTTCAAAGAAGCTATTATTGTAGATCCCAAAAAGATTGACGAGTTTTCTCATAAGATTGAACTCTTGATAAATGATGAAGATTTGAGAAAGAAACTTTCAGAAAATTCAATAAAGAAAGCCCCTGAATTTTCAATTGAAAATCACAGAAAACAAGTCCTTGAATTCTATAAAATCATTCTGGAACAAAACTAAAAATTATAAAAAGGAAACAAAGTAAGGAGAACACCATAAAAATGCAGACTCAAAAAATTATAGATAAGTTAAAGGAAAAATCAAAGAGGCTCTATGAAAACGCAAAATTATTGGAACGGAAAAAAGATTATACATTCGCTATTTTTATGCTTGAACAATCCCTACAACTTTTTCTCAAAGCAAAACTTATGGAGGTCTATGGTAATTTCCCCAAAATACATGATATAAGAGAGCTTCTCAAAATTCTATCAAAGAAAAATCCAAATCTGAAAAAATATGTGAATAAAATTGAAATTGATATCCTAAACGAGGTTTATATAGGAGCAAGATACTCAATAAATGAGTATTCTTATGAGAGTTTCAAAGCTTGCGAAAAATTTGTAAAGAAAATACAGGAGATACTAGAAAAACGATAATGCTAAAAACAGCGAAAAAACAACAAAATAGGAGAAAAAAGCTAATGATAAAAGAAAAAAACAAAATTGAGATAGAAGCTTTCAAACTTGAAGCGAAAAAATCACAGAACCTTATCAAGAACGCTAAAAAATACATAAAAATATCAAAAGAAATCGGTAAAAAATATGGATGCAGAGTTTTTACATCAGGTTCATTTGGAACCAAAAGATTCTCTTACGCTTCGGATTTAGATATAGTGATCGTCATACCAGATGGCAAGCTGGGAGAAAAAATTTTGATAGAGCTCAGAAAGAAAATCAAAAATCCAAAGGTGAATTTCCATATCATTACAAAAGATTTTTTGCACTTATACAAAAAAATAAATAAAAAATAAAAGGTAGTATATAGAATAAGAAACAAAAGCAAATACAAAAGGAGGCTAAAAGAATGTGGAGAATAGAAAAAGACACTATGGGTGAAGTCAAAGTTCCAGAGGATAAATACTGGGGAGCACAAACTCAGAGAGCAGTTGAGAACTTTCCAATAAGCGGTTGGACTATGCCGGAGGAGATAATAAAAGCAATAGCTGTTATAAAATGGGCTTCCGCCAAAGCAAATGCTGAACTCGGTCTGCTCCCAGAAAACATAAAAGATGCAATCTGCAAAGCAGCAGAAGAAATATATGAAGGAAAACTCAACGGAAACTTTCCAGTGGACGTTTTCCAAACCGGCTCCGGCACCTCAACCAATATGAATGTAAACGAAGTTATAGCAAACAGAGCAAATGAAATATTAGGATACGAAAAAGGTAAAAAATATCCAGTCCATCCTAACGACCATGTAAACAAATGTCAATCATCAAACGATGTCATACCTACATCAATACAAATTGCAGCTGTAATGGGACTCAAAAAGAAGCTTATTCCCGCTCTAAAAACACTTGAAAAAAGTTTAGAGAAAAAAGTAGAAGAGTTCAAAGATATAATAAAGATAGGCAGAACACATCTTATGGATGCAACTCCAATAACATTAGGTCAAGAATTTTCAGGATATAAAGAACAGATTTCACATATTATAGAACTACTAGAACCTTACATCCATCGTATATCCGAACTTGCTCTTGGTGGAACAGCAGTAGGGACTGGAATAAATGCTCATCCAGATTTTGCAAAAAAGGCAATAAAATATATATCTGAATTTTTAGGACATGAATTCAAAGAAACTCGCAATCACTTTTTTTCACAAGCAACTCAAGATGTTATAGTAGCTCTTTCTGGCATGCTGAAAACTTGCGCAGTAGCCCTGTTTAAAATAGCAAATGATATAAGATGGCTCTCCTCAGGTCCAAGATGTGGAATAGGTGAAATATCTTTACCTTCGCTCCAACCAGGTTCATCTATAATGCCTGGGAAGGTAAATCCAGTAATACCAGAATCTGTAATGATGGTTTGCATACATGTTATAGGTTCTGATACCACAATAACAATAGGTGGTATGAATGGTAATTTTGAGCTCAACACATTTCTGCCCATCATAGGGTATCATATCGTAAATTCAATAAATCTTTTAGCATCAGCAGCAGAAAACTTCGCAAAAAAATGCATAGACGGAATAACACCAAATGTAAGCAGAATGAGGGAACTTTTAGAGTGGTCCCTTGCTCTCTCAACTCCCCTTGCTCTTAAAATAGGATACGACAAAGCAGCAGAAATTGCAAAAAAATCCGTACAAAAAGGCAAAACAATAAGAGAAATAGTAATAGAAGAAGGGATCTTAACCCAAGAAGAAGCAGAAAAAATTCTTGATCCATTTTCTATGATAAAACCTAACTCAGATATTATTGGTTCAGGAGGAGGTTAGTTTCATACTCAAAAAATCTAATATCATCATATTCATTCTCCTTAAAGACAAATTTAATTTTTAAGGAAATACCTTTTTTAGACTCATAAGCATTCTGAGATTCTTTCGAAACACCCCCATCAGAGTTAGAAAATTTATCAAAATATGTATTTTTTGTGGAACTGACTTTCTTATTTTCTGAAACAGAAGAATTTAGTTCCATTTTATATTCTGATATATCATAACCTACAAGATCATAAATCTGAGAAGAGGAAACAATCTTTTTATCTACAAAATAAAATTTCCCTTCATTCAGAAGCAAAAGTGAAATGAAACTATTTTGCCTTTTTTCTCCTTTGCCACCACCATCAGAAGTAATACTATATATAACGGGAAATATTTTCAGATTATCTCCATAATTTATAGGAGAAAAAACAAAAACATCATCCAAACTTTCAGAAGTTATTGGAACAAGCCATGAGCAATTTTGAATAGGTTCATTTATGCACCTGACATTATACACAAAAATCCCTTTCATATCCCCCAAATTTGCATGGATAAATAGAAACCCATCTCTGAAAAACATTTTTGAATTGAATACTAAATTACTACCAAGCAAGCTCAACCTCGGAGAAGATTTAATTTGCGATTGAATAGTAGAAATAGCTCCCCCATATTGGAAAACATCCACCAAACTATAACCTTCTGAAATATTAGCACTCTGTATAACTCCATTTTGAAAAATTACAACAAATAAACCATCATTCGTATTCTGTGGAATTATGAAAATATACTTTTGACCTTCAACATCACCTACGATTCCAGATTTAGGGAAAAAATTCAGATTAAAATACTTTCCACTTTTGCTGATTATAAAATCTGAAACATCCTCAACAAAGAATACCTTCTGATCTAAATTAGGTAAAACTAAAAGAGATTTTCCGTAAGATGATATCAACTTTATGTTTTGTAAATCCGGAGAAAAGCTACTCACAACTTTTCCTACATCTGGATCAACAACATCTATAACTTGCCTATCTGAACTTGAAATTAGAACTGCAAGACTTTTATCAACCCAAACCATATCATGAGCGATCTTACCAGACAATTCAATGTTTCTCAAGAACCTTAAATTACCTTCTGAATATTCAAAGACCGACAAAAAAGCAGAACACCAAGTAAGTACATCTTGCGGAGAAGATAAAACGACCAATTTCCCATCCTTGAATAAAACACTTTTGATGTTTTTGAGTTCATTTGGATTAGGTTTTCGGCAATTCATATCTATCTGACAAGACGAAAAGAATAAAAAAAACGGAATAGCAAAGAGAAACAGTACAAAAAAACCTCTAACACCTAAATTACGAAAAAAGTTTATAAATCTCACCATAACCCCCATATTTATTTTTTGATAAATATAATCTGGTGTAAGATAGAGAGTATGTTCATAGTAATCCAGTAAAGGTGTAGGCCTGCCGGCGCATTCCATAGAATAAAAATAAACATAATCGGCATAATGTAATTGAAAGAAAGCTTAAAAACTAAATCATCTGATGTTTGAGGAGAAATAAGCTGCTGAACCAAAAATGTAGCACCCATTAGAACAGGTAGAAGATGAAACTCAAAAGCCCACCCACCCAACCTCAAAGTAAAAAGAGTTTCAGGAGAAGAGAGATCCTTTATCCATAAAACAAATGGGGCATGTCTCAAATCTATTGAATTCAAAAGAGCTTGATACAAAGCAATAAATATAGGTATTTGTATAAGCATAGGAAGACAACCAGAGAACGGATTTATCTTTTCTCTTCTGTAAAGTTCAAATATCTCACGGGAAGCTCTCTCCTTATCGTCCTTATATTTTTCTTTTATTTTCTCTATTTGAGGCTGAATATCTTTAAGCTTCTTCATAGATTTCAAAGAAATGATATTGAGTGGAGTAAAAATAAGCCTGACAAGCAAAGATAAAATTATTATGGAAAAACCTAAATTTCCCACGAACGAATTTATAAATTCAAGCGAAACAACAATAAATTTAGATATCGGATGCAAGAAACCAAAACTTGCAACACTCTGAGCTTGTTTATTGAAAGCTACAAGCTCTTCCTCAATTTTCGGACCGGCAAAAAAACTTAATTTCAGCTCCGCAAAGCCTTTTGAAATTACTCTATCACAAGAAAAAGAGGAAATATTTTCTTTCGAAGCAGAAAAATAAACTTTACAAGACGGCATAACAAGGAACGAAAAGTACCTACCTTTCTCCCCAAAGAAATCAACAACATTTCCAAACTTCAAATCTTTCACATTCTTCATACTTGGTGTAAAGGCAACAATTTCCGGATCATCTTCTTTTGATTTCCTCAAATAGAAAATCGGGACTACATCTATAAAATCCCCAAAAAGTTTTATATCTAAATCAAAAACATATTTTGAGACTTTTGAATAACTTACAACAAAAGAAAGGGAATCAGAAAAGAAAATTATAGCCTCCCCCGATAACTCAAATTTTGCTGGAACTATTTCAGTATTACCATCTGCTCTGAAAAAAGAAAATTTAAATGGCTTATCATAATAGAAATTATCATTAGAACCGACTTTAATTTTAAAATCTTTAAGTTCCAACCTCTCTATTATTCCCCAAGTAAAAATCACTCTGACAAAATTATCATCTATTAAAGAGAAAGATGTTATTGAACTTGGAGCAATGAAAATATCAGCATCAGATAAATCTCCGTGTTCTTGCAAAACTCTTTTTTCCTTTTCGGAACTCTCTTGATGGAGCTGTTCAGATTGTTTGACAAGCTGTTTCTGCTTTTCTACCCTAGGTCTTATAACAAAAATATCATAAATGAGCAGAAATAAGGCGGAAACCAAAGTGGCTATAAGAATTCTAACTCCTCCCGACATACGAAAATACTAAAAAAATAAATAGCAAAAAAAATAAGAAACAAAAAACAAAACAAATACATAAGCCATATACTAAACTAATACTACCCAATTTTAACTTAATTTTGATTCTTCATCCCTTTTTAAACTTTCATCAGTTTCCTGAGAGCTATCCTTTCTTTTTGAGACTACAACCTGAGCTGGTCTAATTAGCCTACCCTGAAACTCATATCCTTTCCTTAAAACTTTAATAATTGTCTCGTCTTCGTATTCATCGGAAAACACAAAATCTAATACTTCACATGTATCCGGCGAGAACTTTTGGCCTTCTGAGATTTCTAATTCTTTAAGTCCAGAGTCAATCAGAGCCTTGATTATGATTTGACGAACAAGTTCTACCCCCTTTCTTGACTGCTCATCTTTTATATAATTTAGAGCAACATCTAAGCTATCTAACGCAGATATTATATTTATAAAGACTTTACTCAAAGCATCTTTTACCGCATTTTCTATCTCAATCCTAACTCTTTTCCTATAATTCTCATACTCAGAAAATGTATATATCCACCTTGACTTATAATCCTCTACCTCACTTTTTAGTCTTTCCACCTCAGATTTAAGCTTCTGTATCTCATTCTCGCTTTCAGGTTCTATCTCGTTAGACTTTTCAGCGTTAGATTGAGAAGAATAATCATCGGAAGAAAGGTATTCTAAATTTTCTTTTTCTCCTTCTTTTTTTTCTGATATATTTTCCGAAACCTCCTTTTCAATATCTGAACCCTCTTTCTCTATCACTACTATTTTCTTCATTTCTTTATCTTCCACTCCCATAGAAAAAATAAGAAAATAACAAAAAAATAAATTTTTAAGTTTTGAACTTCCAAAATCATCTTTCAAAAAATTTGAGAGAAAATAGGCTATTTATTATTTTGAGATTGCTATTTCCCTCAAACTCATAAAAATTATCCCTGCTTTTAACACCATCTATAAAAACTACATCGCCAGACTGAACATATTCAATATCAGAATTTTTATCACTTATATTCTTTTTTAAGATTTGAAAGAGATTTTTTCCGGAGCTGCTGCATGTCCAAAATCTTATTCTTCCTTTCTCTTCAAGTCTATGACTTACGACACGATGAAAATTAACCCATCTTGAGAATTCCTTATTTTTTGAGAGAATGAGATAAGAAAAATTAATTTCTGGAACTCTTCCTCCTATGAGACTCATACCCCTTGAAAGGGAAAGAGGTGGTATCCACTTTGTACCAAAATGACACCAATCATCTTGTATTTTTAGTATTGGACAATCATCATAATGTGTGCAAGGTGCTACGACATACTCTCGCAAGGCATCTCTTATCTTCATAATAAAAAGAGAATTACGCTTTTTCAGAGCCGGCTCAATCAAAACAAAAATACCATAATCAGAAACTGACTTCAAGACCTTATCTGACCAGACTATCATCGCCTCAACATCTGTATGGAATATATCATAAAGAGAAAAAGAAAGGACAGCAATATCAGGATTTTCTCCTATTTCTTTTTTTATATTTATTCTACTTGCGTCTAAAACCATTTTTTCAAACTCAAACTTAAAAGGAACATTTTTTGAAATCTGGTGTAATATTTTGAGACCAAAATCAAGAGCAACATCAGATATATCTTGAACCACTAACCTTATTTTCAAATCTTGCAGGATCTTATTCTCACGAGCTATAAAATCAAGGAGATAAATAAAAGCAGAAGAGGCAGAACATACACCAGCAGACAAATCTATAAAAATCAAGTCCCTCTTATCATTCATTCTCCTATTCAGTATATCCCTTATTATATCCTCAACGCTTGAAAGAACAAAAAGTGCTGACGAAAAAGTTCTTGGGAAAAAATAGTAAATATAGGGTAAAACTGTTTGGAGATTTAGAGGGAAATTCTCTCCTCTATGGAATATTTCTGCAAGTTCAAAGGAAGCCCTTGCTAAGGGTAGTAAAAAATCCCTCTTCCATCCACCTACTATTCCATCAATTATTTTTGATACTTCCTCTGGGAAACGAAAAGTTCTGTTTTCTATTATTTTTGTTTTTGGAGCGGGCAACGGGATTTGAACCCGCGACACTCGGCTCGGGAAGCCGATGCTCTGCCCCTGAGCTATGCCCGCCCCTTTATTTTACTCCTCAACCGATATGTTTAAAACTTTCTTTTTCTCCTCCTCCTTCTTCGGTATAGTTATGGTCAAAACTCCGTCTTTTATTTTTGCCTTAGTCTTATCAGCTTCTATATTCTCCGGAAGTGCTATCCTTCTTATAAATTTACCATATCTCCTTTCTATAATGTGAGCACTCTTCTGCTTCGTCTCCTCCTCTTCCTTCCTCTCACCCTTTATTGTGAGAACATTATCCTGTATCTCAACAGATATATCTTTTTGCGACATCCCGGGAACATCAACTTTAATAGTTATACTCTCTTCATCCTCATATATATCCAAAGACGGGGAAAAAGAATACTGCTTCCCCTCAAACAAAGGAGCTCCAAAGAATTCATCAAAAACCCTTTCCATCTCCTTCTCTATGCCCTCTATAATAGGTCTCATAATAAAACCTCTTTTCCTTTCCATAGCAATTATAAATTTAATAACAAAATAATCCAAAAAGATAAATAACAAAAACAAAAAATAGAAATGTCAAAAAATCAACCAGGAAAATCAAATGAAAAATTGTGAAACCATGAAAACAGAAACTATATTCTTTATATGGAAATAGAATTTTCTCTATACCTTACTTTTGATGATATACTTATAGCACCAGGATATTCAGAAATTTTACCATCGGAGGTTGATTTGACAACAAGACTTACAAGAAAAATAAAGATGAACATCCCAATAATATCAGCAGCAATGGATACCGTAACGGAAGCAGAAATGGCAATAGAGATGGCAAAAGCAGGTGGAATAGGAATAATTCACAGAAACCTAACACCAGAAGAACAAGCAAAAGAAGTAGAGAAAGTGAAAAAATATAGCTCCTGGATAATAAGATCGCCGATCCATATTGACGAAGAGACTACCGTCGGCGAAGCTATGAACTTGATGAAAGAATATGGTATATCAGGGCTTCCCGTAGTAAAAAATGGCTATCTTGTAGGAATAGTCACAGCAAGAGACTTGAGGTTTGAGACAGAAAAAACAAAAAAAGTAAAAGAAGTGATGACTCCAAAAAGTAAGCTGATTGTTGTAAAGGAAGGAATAAGTCAAGAAGAAGCAAAAAAAATAATGCACAAAAACAAAGTTGAAAAACTTCCCGTAGTAGATGATGAATTCAAACTGAAAGGTCTTATAACTTTAAAAGATATAAGCAAAGCCGAAGAGAACCCCGTATCTTTAAGAGATGAAAACGGAAGGCTTATGGTCGGTGCAGCAGTAGGAGTAGGAGAACCAGAACTTGAAAGAATAAAAGAACTAATAAAAGCCGGCGTAGATGTAATAGTTATAGATTCTGCTCACGGACACTCAAAAGGAGTTATAGAGATGCTGAGAAAAATAAAAGAAAAGTTTGATGTTGAGGTCATAGCAGGAAATGTAGCAACAGCAGAAGGAGCAAAAGCTCTGGCAAAAGAAGGAGCTGACGCAATAAAAATAGGCGTAGGTCCAGGTTCAATTTGCACAACGCGATTAGTCACAGGAGTTGGAGTCCCCCAAATTTCAGCCATAATAGAATGTAAAAGAGCTATTGAAGAACTTGGCTTAGACATACCAATAATAGCAGACGGTGGAATAAGATACCCAGGAGACATAGCAAAAGCTCTGGTCGTAGGAGCAGATTCTGTTATGCTCGGAAATATGCTGGCAGGCACAGAAGAAGCCCCAGGAGAAAAAGTAATTAGAGATGGCAGACCTTACAAAATATATAGAGGAATGGGTTCCGAAGACGCTATAAAAGATGGAATGAAAAAAGGAGTAAGGTCAAGGTATCTTACAGGAGAAGCTATATTACCAGAAGGAGTTGTCGGTCTCGTTCCATACAAGGGGCCTGTCAAATTTATACTCTCCACCATAGAAAAAGCTATCAAAGCATCTTTTGGATACATAGGCGGGAAAAATATACAAGACGCAAGGAAAAAAGCAAAAATAATAAGAATAACAGAAGCAGGATACAAGGAGTCTCATGTACATGATGTTCAAGTCATAAAAGAAACGATTTTCCCATTTGGATCCGAACACCTGAAATCTTAAAATTGAAAAAATAGAAATTTAAACCAAGTCTCAAACTAAAAATTTAGTTTCATTTCCTTGATGTATGGTTCAAGAACCTTCTTCTGTATATCAATAAATTTCATATTTGCAGAAATCCCCATCTCAACAAGTTCGTCAAAATCTTTTTTTGTTATCAATCCACCATTTTCAACCCCTCCATGAACCTCAACCAAATAGCCTCTGCTAGTTGAAATAACAGTTATATCACACTCAGCAGATGAATCCTCTTTGTATGTTAGGTCTACCATCTTTAATCCATTCACAACTCCACAAGAAACAGCAGATACGAACTGACTTATTGGGAATGTGATAAAAACGCCATCTTTCCAGAGCCTATAGAGAGCAAGGAATAGAGAAACAAAACCTCCTATTATTGAAGCACAACGAGTACTACCATCCGCCTGAATAACATCGCAATCTATTGCCACTACTCTTTCTTGAAGCAATTTAAGGTCGCATACTGCTCTTAATGACCGCCCTATTATCCTCTGAATCTCAAATGATCTTCCGCTTTGAGCACGGGAAGTCCTCACATCAACAGATCTTGGGAGCATAGAGTACTCAGCAAAGATCCAACCTATGCCTTTTTCCTTAGCGAAAGCAGGAACTGTATTGAGCAAAGATGCGGTACAAATTACGCGAGTATCTCCTAATGATACAAGGCAAGAACCTTCCGCCCACTTTATATAATTCAACTCAATTTTCAACTCTCTTACCTGATCGGACCTTCTTCCGTCCTCCCTCAAAAATTCCGCCTCTGCTCCCATATTTATTTGCCTCCCAATCTTTTGGAACTATCGGATAAAATTCCATATAGCATAACATCTGATATATGCTTTACCCTATCTTCAATAGCTTTCTTACTAAAAGGAGATTTTATGAATGGTTCTATAACGGGTCTGAAAACAAAATATATAATTATAGCTCCTGTGAGAGTTATTGATAGCTGAATCGGGTCAACATCTTCTTTAAAAAGTCCTTCCTTCCTACCTCTCTCTAATATCTCCGAACCAAAAGAAAGAATTTTCGGCACATACTCTAACGCAAACTTCTTTACAGGTAAGTTTTCGTCTAAAAGCTCTCTCAAAAGTATCTTAACATAGTCTTCATTTTGCAGAATGAAATTCATTATTTTACTTACAAAGTTTTCCGCATCCTTCAATATATCACCTGATGAAAAAGAAACCTGAAATATCCTTATTACCTCTGAAAAAACTCTTTCTATGAGCTCCTCATATATTTCTTGTTTGCTTGAAAAATGATGATATAAAGAGGCTTTCCTTATGCCCACTCGGTCGGCTATGTCATCCATACTTGTTCCAGCAAAGCCGTACTTCGCAAATAGCTTTGTAGCAACTTTGATAATTTTCTCTCTCGTTTTCTTCCCCTTCTTCCTAAGTTTGGAATCTTCCGAAATTCTTAAATCATCCACCGAAGTTCCCGCGTACCTTTTAGACATAACAGTAATACTTAAAACCTAAATTCATTTTACTTTTTCCAATCTGTATCAACAACATCTCCAGCAGATGAGCCACCGCTGTCTCCCCCCGGTCCCCCTCCTGACGAACTTCCTCCCGAATAACTTCCACCAGTGTATCCAGCATAGCCTCCTCCTGGTTGTGCTCCTCCGACATTCTGCTGATATATATGAGAAGATATGCGAGCTATTATATTCTCAACATCTCTCATCATTCCTCTGACTTCGTTTATATCATTTGCATTCCTGAAAACTTCCTTCCCACGCTGGATTACCCTTTCGGCATCAGAAACCAAATCAGCAGGAATTTTATCTCTGAATTCTCTTATAGTTTTTTCAAGTTGATATACAAGACTGTCAAGTTTATTTTTCTCCTGAACCAATTCCAACTTCCTTCTATCTTCTTCTTCATATCTTTTTGCTTCTTCTGTCATCCTTTGAATTTCTTCTTTCGTAAGGTTTGTTGAGCCTTCTATTCTTATCGAGGCTTCTTTTCCAGTTGATAACTCTTTTGCGTAAACTGTAAGGATTCCGTTGACATCCACATCAAATGTCACTTCTATTTTTGGTACTCCACGAGGAGCCGGCGGAATTCCCTCAAGATAAAACCTACCAAGGCTTCTGTTATCTCTTGCAAGCGGTCTTTCACCTTGAAGCACATGAATCTCGACAACAGTTTGATTATCCTCGGCTGTTGTAAATATCTCCGACTTCTTAATTGGAATAGTCGTATTCTTTTCTATTATTTTTGTAAATACACCGCCATAAGTTTCAACTCCCAAAGATATCGGGATGACATCAAGTAAGAGTATATCCTTTGCTGTTCCCAAGATTATACCAGCCTGAACTGCGGCTCCGACAGCAACAACCTCATCAGGATTTATTCCTCTCATCGGCTCCTTTCCAAAGAAACTTTTCAATTCCTCCTGAATTTTCGGAATCCTTGTGGAACCACCAACAAGTATGACTTCGTCTATATCTCTGGGTTTGAAACCACCATCCCTTATTACTCTATCTATAATTTCAATAGTTCTGTTTATATATTTTTCTATCATTCTTTCAAACTGCGAACGCGTAAGCTTTCTTACAAGGTGTTTTGGACCGGTTGCATCAGCAGCAATAAATGGTAGATTTATTTCGGTTTCAAGTTTTGAAGAGAGTTCTTTTTTCGCATTCTCTGCTGCCTCTTTTAGTCTTTGCAGAGCCATCTTATCTTTTGAAAGATCAATTCCTGTCTCTCTTTTGAATTCTTCTATGAGCCAGTTTATTATTTCCTGATCAAAATCATCCCCACCAAGATGAGTATCACCTCCTGTTGATTTGACTTCTATTACCTCATCGCCTATTTCAAGAACAGATATATCAAATGTTCCTCCACCAAGGTCATAAATAGCAACTCTCGCTTTCTTTTTCTTTTCAAATCCGTAAGCAAGTGCTGCTGCCGTCGGCTCATTAATTATTCTTAGAACATTCAAACCTGCGATCTCACCTGCTGCTTTTGTAGCTTGCCTTTGGGCATCATTAAAGTATGCAGGGACGGTAATAACTACATCGGTTATTTTTTCTCCAAGATAAGCTTCTGCATCTTTCACAAGTTTTCTCAAAATGAAAGATGATATTTCTGGGGGAGAAAATTCCTTACCCGCTGCTGGGATATATACTCTGGCATCGTTGTGAGGTCCTCTTACGACTTTGTAAGGCATTCTTTTAGCTTCTTCTTGTGCTTCATCAAAACTTCTTCCCATAAACCTCTTTATTGAGTACACTGTATTTTCAGCGTTTACTATCGCTTGGCGCTTCGCGGGAATACCAACTATAACTTCACCCTCACGAGTCCACGCAACAACAGAAGGAACAGTAGTCGGACCTTCGGCGGAAGGAATCACTTTTATATCGCTTCCCTCCATCGTAGCTATAACCGAGTTTGTTGTCCCCAAGTCAATACCTATTGGTCTTTTCCTTGCCATACATACCTACCTCCTTTTCTGAGAAATTTCAGAAAATCAAAAATAACAAAAAGTCAAAATTGCAAAAGCCAAAAATCATCTCAAATCAAAAGTAATAAAAAAACAAAATTTAAATACTAAATTTAATGAACCTGAACATAAAAATGAATTTTTTCAGATTTTTGAACTGTAAAAGGGAGCAAATGAAATGCTTTTATTTTCTATATTACTCATCGTAGCAGAAACAAATGTTCAAAAACAAAATAACCTTACGACCTGCTACAAAGCATACTTTATTCTATTCCCGTTAGCCCAGATTTGTATAAGTTATAGGCGAGAGAAAGAAAATCTTATAATATCAAGCATAGCAAGAACTACAAGTTTTGGTAACATCGTAAAAAGAATTTCTAACTTCGGGTGGTCCATAATATATGAAAAAGAACTCAAACCTAAAAAGTTCTTCTACCATCAAGATGAAATCGGATTCAAAAGAGATCAACTCTACATTTTCAAAGATGGGAAAATATATGTAAAAAAAACTCTATATGGTCAAAAAGAAAAAGATGAAAATATTGAAGATTTCAAAGAATATCCACAAGATGATTTTTTAGATCCACACACCGCAAGCATTACTTTATATAGAGAAGCTATAAAATATGAAAAAGGCACAATAAAAATGTTCTACGAAGATAAATACTACTACATATCATTCAGAGTAATTGGTGAAGATATTGCAAAATCTGAACTGGGTAATTTTAAAACAAGAGTTGTGGAAGTTGAAGCCGATGTTGAAACAAAAGGACCAATAAAACCAAAAGGTAAATGGATCATTTGGTTAGATGTAGAGAAAACTTTCCCAGTAAAAATGCAACTAAATTTTACTCTTGGTAGCTTAAAAGTAGAAATAGAAAAAATTGAAGGAGACGCGAACTTGCTGAAAAAAGTCCTCCAAAACACAAATTAATGAAAAAACAACTAGGAAAACAAACAAAAACACAAAAATGAAACAAAATATAAGCGAACAAAAAATAAAAAAAGTAAATAAAATAGATAAGGAAGAAAAAGATGAGCTACCTCATATTAGGTATAGAAGTAGGATTTATATATGCTTTGGTTTCTTTGGGAATAGTATTAATATATAGGACAACACGGGTTTTGAATTTCGCTCATGGAGATTTTGCCACATTAGGAACTTTTATAACTCTATCTTTGATAGGTGATAAAATAATAACTCCTTCCCAATTTATTCTTTATGGACTGATCGGTTCGCTGATAAGCAGCGTTCTTGCCTTCATTATATATTTTTTTATTCTCTACGAAGGACAAAAAAGAGGAGTCTCTCCTCTTGGGCTTACAATAATAACAATTGGAATTTCATTTTTAATTCAAACTGTTGAAATCGCAATATGGGGACCAGATCCAAAAGCTCTGAATTCTCCGTTCACAGGAGAAACTCAAATTTTAGGAGTTGAAATGAGAAAGAGCTTTATTTTAACAAGTTCAATAAGCTTAATTTTGATGGCAATTCTTTACCTTATCGTTATGCATACAAAAGTAGGAATATTTATGAGAGCTATATCTCAAAATTTAGATATGGCAAGGGTACTTGGAATAAGGACAAGATGGATAATAGGTTTCACATGGGCAATTTCAACTTTCACAGCTGGAATAGCCGGTTTTCTCATAGCTCCATTATACTTTGTTGACCAGTTTTTTATGTTTGATCCGTTCCTGAGGGCTTTTATAGGAGCAGTCATAGGTGGGCTTGATAGTCCTCCTGGTGCAATCGTAGGTTCTTTAATAGTTGGAATAACAGAAACTTTATTTGGAGGTTATGTCTCTATAAAATACAAAACTGCTTTTGTTTTTCTTGTGGGACTTATATTTTTAGCTTTGAGACCAGAAGGAATTTTTGGCAAAGAAATAAAAGAAAGAGTTTAAAAAGCAAAATCTAAAAATAAAATAAAGAAATTTTTGTTTTAGCGATAAAATTTATACTTTTGATTAAAATGATTTATTCAATTGCGGGTGTAGCTCAGTTGGTAGAGCACTGCCTTGCCATGGCAGGGGTCGCGGGTTCGAGTCCCGTCACCCGCTCCAAAAAAAAACAACCCCACTCACGAAAACAAAATTACAGAAACGAAAAGAAGAAATCAGTTTCAAAAAGAAATCAATTTAAAAAAATGTAGTATATCAAAGAGTTCATTATTGTGAGAGGGATTCCCGCTTTTGCGAATTCAAAAAATGTAATTGTTTCGCCTTCTCTCCTTTCGGCTCCTTGAATTATTATGACATTGCTTGCAGCTCCGAGTATAAATAAATTACCTGCTATGGTACTTCCAGCAGCAAGAGCCATAAGATGAATTTCCGAAGCTCCCTCAATCATAGGTAGAAAAAGCATGGTAAGAGGAACATTTGAAAAAACTTGACTTAAAATCAAGCTCAAAGCAAAAATTCCCTCCAAGGTCAATAGGTTCCCACCCAAATCTTTTATAATTTTTTCAGGTAGTCCAGTTTGCCATACAGATTTCATCAAAACAAACATAGAAGCAAAAAATAAAAGAGTGTGCCAATCAACCTTTCTCAATATAAAAAATCTCTTTTTTGAGAAAAGCAAAATAGGTAGAGCAGAAAACAAGGTGATATGAACGAGTTTCAAATTAACACCAAAAAAAGAAAGAACAACGCTTAAAATTATCA
>Ga0081478_142784_pt1 | contig 25757 bp, 27 predicted proteins | sample OctSprmetagenome_FD_70983 | JGI IMG/M metagenome (GOLD analysis project Ga0081478, IMG submission 70983) | Hot spring and microbial mat streamer communities from Octopus Spring Streamers, Yellowstone National Park, USA - T=80-84 v2 (version 2) | ecosystem: Environmental > Aquatic > Thermal... | reverse complement strand
TTACTCCCCCAGGTGGTGGTGCACTCTCTGGTTTGCTTTCAAGCCATTCATTTAAGCCTACATAGAAGAATATCAAAGCCATTAGAGTTCCCAACAGGATCAATAGCCTTTCTTTTCTCATCTTTCCCTCCTTCTACATACGTTCTGGTGCATTCACTCCTATTAAGTTTAAACCAACCTTTAAGCCAATCTCAACACCTTTCAAAAGAGATAGCCTACCCATCATAACACTTTTATCTTCTACCATTACCCTGTGATGATTGTAATAATTATGAAATAGCTTAGCGATCTCTAAAAGGTCATAGACGATTAGGTGGGGAGAAAGGTTGAGCACTGCATCCTTAAGGGTGTCTTTAAAGAAGAGAAGTTTCTTCATAAGCTCTAGACCTTGCTGATCTTTCATGTGGTTTACGTATTCTGTTAAACTCTCTTTATCTGGGTCTATGCCAAACCTTTGACGCACTTCCCTGAAAACTCCCCTAACGCGGGCGTGGGCATACTGCACATAAAAGACGGGGTTTTCTGCGGTGTTTTGTTTAACGAGGTCTATATCAAAATCAAGGGGCGTGTCGGAGCGCTTTGTTAGAAAGATGAACCTGACCGCATCAACGCCAACCTCTTCCAAAAGCTCCCTAAGGGTTATAAACTCGCCGGTTCTCTTTGACATCCTAATTTCCTTTCCACCGGAGAACAGCCTTACCATTTGCACAAATTCCACCTTTAGCCAATCTTTCGGTATGCCAAGGGCTTTTAGGGCTCCCTTTAGCCTTGGGAGATAGCCCCAGTGGTCTGCTCCCCATAGGTTTATAACTTCTTCAAAGCCTCGCTCGTGCTTGTAATAATGATAGGCTATATCTCCCGCAAAGTAGGTGGGAGTGCCATCGGACCTTACCAAAACCCTGTCCTTGTCATCGCCAAAGCTTGAACTCTTGAACCAAAGGGCACCCTCTTGGGTGTAGGTGTAGCCCTTCTCTTCCAAAAGCTTTATGACCTTTTCCACAAGCCCCCTCTGGTGGAGGCTCTTTTCGCTGACCCAAAGGTCAAATTCTACGCCCATAAAGGCAAGGGTTTCTTTTATATCTTCCAGCATCCTCTTTACGCCATACTCACCTAACTTCTCTATTGCCTGTTCCTTCTCCCGGCCCAACACCTCTTCCCCAAAGAGGGCTTTAACATCCTTGGCAAGCTCTTTGATGTAATTTCCCTTGTAGCCCTCTTCTTCAAACTTCTGCTTTAATTCTTGGTCCTCTTTACCAAAGAGCTCATAAACCCTGTAGAGGATAGAAAGTCCAAAGAGATAGACCTGGTAGCCTGCGTCGTTTATGTAGTATTCCCTTACCACATCATAGCCAAAAGTCTTTAGAAGCCTGTATAGGGCGTCTCCTACCACCGCACCCCTGCCATGTCCCAGATGCAAAGGTCCCGTAGGGTTAGCACTAACAAACTCAATCTGCAACCTTTTACCTTTCCCTATGTCTTCAAAGTAGTAGTTGGAAGCAAGGCTCAAAAGTTCCCTAAAGCTCTCTTTTATCCGACCTTCCGAGAAGCGAAAGTTTATGAATCCTCTCAGTGGTTCCGCCTGAAAATCTTCGTTGCTTAGCTCCTTTGCAATTTCCTCTGCGAGGAGATGGGGTGGTTTTTTAAGGTGTTTTGATAGCAAAAAGCAAACATTCGTAGCAAGGTCTCCAAGATGGCGGTCCTTTGGCTCTTCTATGGTGTAGTTCAAGCCTTCAATGGAATACTTTTCTCTGAGGAGGGTTTCCAGCTTTTCTTTTATAAGTTCTTTCATAAATGCTATAGTATAATCAATATCCGTGAAGGTTTTGATAGTTGGAAACGGAGGAAGAGAGCACGCTCTCTATTGGAAAATCAGTCAGAGCCCTTTGGTTAAAGAAGTCTTTGTGGCGAAGGGAAACGGGGGTATTAAGGGAAGGAGAGTTCCAATAGATCCAACCAATGTTAAAGAGCTTGCGGACTTTGCCCAAAGGGAAGGCATAGACTTTACGGTGGTAGGCCCCGAGGCACCCCTTGTGGAGGGCATTGTGGATGAGTTTGAAAGCAGAGGACTAAAGATCTTTGGACCCTCCCAAAGGGCATCTATGCTGGAAGGTAGCAAGGTCTTCGCCAAAAGGTTTATGCTAAAGCACGGCATACCCACCGCTAACTTTGAGGTCTTTGAGGACCCAGACAAGGCAAAGAGGTTTGTAAAGGATTTTGGTGTTCCTCTGGTGATAAAGGCGGACGGGCTTGCTGGTGGAAAGGGTGCGGTGGTCTGTAAAAACGAGCAGTCTGCCTTGGAGACTATAGACCTGTTTATGAACAGGGGCATCTTAGGTCCCGCGGGCAAGAGGGTGGTTATAGAGGAGTTTTTGGAAGGAGAAGAGGCGTCTTACATAGTTATGGTAAATGGCACCGAGTACGTTCCACTTCCCACCTCTCAGGACCACAAAAGGCTCTTGGACGGAGACAAAGGACCCAACACGGGCGGAATGGGGGCATATTCGCCCAATCCCTTCGTGGATGCAAACACAGAAAAGGCAATAAGGGAGCTGATCATTGAGAGGACCTTAAAAGCCCTTGCCCAGGAGGGGATATACTACAGGGGCTTTTTGTATGCGGGCTTGATGCTAACCTCAAGGGGACCAATGGTTTTGGAGTTCAACGTAAGGCTTGGAGACCCAGAGGCACAGCCCCTTTTGATGAGAATAAAGGGGGACTTTTTGGAAAAGCTTTTGGACTTTCACGAAGGCAAAAAGGTAAGCTTGGACATAGACGAAAGGTGTTCCCTGTGCGTGGTGTTGGCAAGCAAAGGCTACCCAGAAAAGCCAGAAGTGGGCAAAGAGATCCATGGACTTGAGGATATCAAAGATGAGGATGTGATAATCTTCCACGCGGGCACGGAGCTGAAGGATGGAAAGCTGATCACCACGGGCGGAAGGGTCCTCAACGTCTGTGCGTGGGGTAACAGCTTAAAAGAGGCGAAGGAAAAGGCATACAAGGCGGTGGAAAAAATACACTTTGAGGGCATACACTACAGAAAAGACATAGGAGACAGGGCTCTTAAGTTCCTTTAAAAACCTTATAAACTGCGGAGAAGTCCAAGTCTTTTAGTCCCATAGCCCTTGCCAAGCCGTAGGCTTCCTTTACGTTCTGCAGGCTAAAAGTAAAGGCGTTTAAGTCTTTTACCAGATCTTGGGCATAATGAAGGTCTTTGTATATCAAATCCACGGAAAAGTGGGTGGAAAAGTCCTCTTCTAAAAGCTTTTTCTTTTTCACGTCAAGGATGTAGGACTTGCCCGCACCGTCATTGAGAATGTTTATAATCAGCTCTTTGTCAAAGCCTGCCCTCTCACCCAAAGCTATGGCGGATGCCAGAATTTCCATAAAACCACCCAAAACTATGTTGTTTATGAGCTTTAGCTTTGTGGCATTGCCCACCTCTCCCACATAGTAGATAGCCCGGCAGAACTTTTCAAAAAGGCTTTTGTGCTCTTCAAACTTCTCCTTTTCTCCGGCAACCAGTATAGTTAGCTCTCCCTTTTGGGCGGGGATCACGCTCCCAAGCACAGGGGCATCCAGATAATACGCACCCAGTTTTTTTAACTCTTGGTATGCAAACTCCACATACCTGTAATGGTTGGTGGTCATGTCTATGATGGTCTTTCCCTTTAGGTCTCCCTGTGCCAAACCATCCTTTCCAAAGATCACTTCTTCGCTTGCTTGCGAATCAAAGACCATAACAAAGATGGTATTTACCTTTTTGCTAAGGTCTGCGGGGCTTTGGGCAATCTCCACACCCAGGTCTAATGCCTTTTCTTTGGTTCTGTTCCAAACCACAAGGGAGACACCCTGATCTATTAACCTTTTGGCTATTGTCTTTCCAAGACTTCCAAGACCGATAAAACCCACGCTCATGGTATAAGATTTTAATCTGATGGAGCCTAAAGAAAAAAGCATAATCAAGGGAGACTTTTTCCTTGAGCTGGTGGAGGTAATAAAGAAAAAATGCGTAAGCTGATCGTTATTCCATCAAGGCTTGGCTCTTCAAGGCTTAAGGAAAAGCCATTGCAAACTATAAAGGGAAGACCACTTATAAGGTGGGTGGTGGAAGGTTGTTTGAGAACTGGGGAGGAGGTTATCCTTGCGGTGGATAGTGAAAAGATTGCAGAGGCGGTAAAGGACCTACCTGTTAAGGTGGTCTTCACTCCATCGGATATACCCTCCGGGAGCGACCGGGTTGCCCATGTGGTTAAAGATTTGGACGTGGATTTTGTTATAAACTATCAGGGGGACGAGCCCTTTGTCTATAAAGAGGATGTTCAAAGGCTATTTTTAGCCCTTGAAGAGAGCCCCGTGGCAACGCTGGCAGTTAGGGACCAAGACGCCTACAGGGACCCATCCTCCGTGAAGGTGGTTCTGGACAAAGACCAATACGCCCTCTACTTTTCAAGGAGCCCTATTCCCTACTTAAAGCAGGAGGACAGCTTTTATCCTCTCAAGCATGTGGGCATATACGCCTTCAGAAAGGATGTTTTGATGGATTTTGTGCGCTGGCAACCTTCCCATTTGGAAAGGCTTGAGTCCCTTGAACAGCTCCGCCTCTTGGAGAATGGAATAAAGATAAAGGTCCTCCTCAGCCAAAACTACTATCACGGTGTAGATACAGAGGAGGACCTAAAGCTGGTGGAAGAAAAGCTCACTTTTTACCTTTCACATACTGCTCCCAATTCTCCGGAGTGAAAGGAGAGAGCTCCCTTAAGAGCTTTACCGTCTTGGGAAACTCCTCCGCCACATAATCCACATCCTCCTCTGTGTTGTCCCTTCCAAAGCTAAAGACCAAGGAGCCGTTGGCAACCTCTTTGGGAACTCCTATGGCAAAGAGTACGTGGGACTGCTTAAGTGCCAAAGATACGCACGCAGAACCGGAGGCGGTTTCTATTCCCATTAGGTCTAACCTCAAAAGCATTGCCTCTCCCTCTATGAGATGAACGATCAGGGAAAGGTGATGGGGCAGTCTTTGGGTGGGATGCCCTGTGAATTCTATGTAATCAAGCTTCTCTTCAATGGCTTTTTTGAGCTTGTCTCTGTAGTAAGAGAGCCTTGTCATTCTGTCCTCAAGCTCCTTCATGGCTAACTCTGCTGCTGCACCAAAGCCCACAATACCCGGCACATTCTCGGTGCCAGCCCTGACGCCCCTCTCTTGGACACCACCCTCTATAAGAGGTCTGACCTTTACACCCTTCCTAGTCCATAGGGCACCCACACCTTTGGGTCCATACATGAGATGGGCAGTAAAGGACGCCGCATCTACACCCCAGTCTTGGAGGTCCACCGGGTAGTGCCCCAAGGTAGGGCAAGCATCCGTATGGAATATTACCTTAGGGTTTTTTTCCTTTGCAGCCTTTACAAGCTCCTTTATGTTCTGGATGGTGCCGATCTCCCTGTTGGAGTGCCCTATGCTAACTAAAACTGTGTCATTTCTTACTGCTTCCCTCACTTGGTCTGGATGGATGAGCCCATAGTTGTCTGGCTTTAGATAAGTTACCTCCCATCCTTCCCTTTCCAAGGTCTTCAGGGGATGCAGGATGGAGTGGTGCTCTATCTCGGTGGAAACTATGTGCCTTCCCCTCTTTTCGTATGCCTTGGCTATACCCTTTATTGCCAAATTGTTGGCTTCTATACCGCCGGAGGTAAAGATGAGCTCCTCCGGAGAGTTTGCATTTATAAGCTGGGCTATCTTTTCCCTTGCGTTGTTTATAGCCTTCTTGACAACCTGCCCAAAGCTGTGCAAAGAGGTGGGATTGCCAAAGTGCTCCCTAAAGTAGGGTAGCATTGCCTCTATAACCTCTTGGGCTACGGGCGTTGTGGCTATATGGTCTAAATAAACAACCCTTTTGCCAAGCTTTTGTATAAACATGTCTTACCTCCTTTCAAGCTCTTGGCTGATGATTTTTGCTATGTTTAAAAAGGCTTTCGCGGATACAGATTCTGGATAGCTCTCTACCACTGGCACTCCCGTGTCTGAGGTCTCCGAGACCTCCGGCTCTATGGGGATAGAACCTAAAACGCTCAGGCCGTAGGCTTGGGCAAAACCAAGCACCCTTCCCTTTCCAAAAATGTAGTATTTGTTGCCAGTCTCTGGGCATATAAAGTATGCCATGTTTTCTATAACTCCGAGCACTGGCACGCCTACTTCCTTGAACATAACCACTGCCTTTTTCACGTCCGCAAGGGCTACATCCTGAGGAGTTGTTACCACAATTGCACCGTCCATCTCCACCGTTTGGGCAAGGGTCAGTTGCACATCACCCGTGCCCGGTGGTAAATCCAAAACCAAAAAGTCCAAACTGCCCCACTTCACATCAAAGAGAAATTGCGTCAGTGCCTTCATGAGCATAGGACCGCGCCATATTAAGGGTGTATCCTCGGAGGGTAGCAAAAAACCTATGGACATGACCTTCATTCCGTATTTTTCCACTGGGATGATTCGCTGGAAAGCATCAACCTCCACCTTCTGGTTCTTTATGCCAAGCATGGTAGGCACGCTGGGTCCGTAGATGTCCGCGTCCAAAAGTCCCACCTTGTAGCCAAGTTTGGTAAAAGCAACCGCCAAATTGACCGCCACGGTGGATTTACCCACACCGCCCTTTCCACTGCCCACCACAATGAGATGCTTTATGCCGGGCAGTCTTCTTCTCTGAAAGGCTGGGCTTTGCTGTGGAGGGGGAGTCATGTCCGCAAACCTGACCCTCACCTCTCCTACGCCCTCCACTCCCTTTAAGGCTTGCATAGCTTTTTCCCTTATCTCCGACTCTAAAGTTCTATCCGGTAGCATGAATATAACCTCAAGGACATTTCCCACCAACTTTATATCCTTTACAAGTTCGGAGAGCTTTTTGTTAGCCACTGTCTGATTGGCAAGTGTATCCATTATCTCTTTTACCGCCATTTTTACCTCCACAATCACAATATAATTTATATTTGGAAAAACCGCTATGAGCTTTCTCAATGAACTTAACTAAACTAAAAAGATGGTTCTACAGAAATCTCTACAAGGAAAGCTTCGATGCTTTTAACTGGGAAATAGACCTCAATAAGCCCGTAAAAGAACATTGCTTCGTTGTCTTTGATACAGAAACCACAGGGATAGACCTCAAACAGGCTAAAGTTCTCAGCATAGGTGCCTTCCGCCTGCAAGGGCTAACTTTAAAGTTTTCCGACAACCTAAATCTAAAACTCAAAGTTTCTATGGACACCCTAGAGAGCATAAAAGTTCACGGAATAACTCCGGAGGATCTAAAGGAGGGGGTTTCTCCTAAGGAAGCCTGCGAGAGGTTCATTGAGTTTTCCAAGGGTTGCCTTTTGGTGGGCTACTTTGTATATATAGACATCGCGGTTATGAGAAACCTAATAAGAAATGCCTGCAACGGCGCCTTTTATCCCTACCACTTGGATGTGATAGACCTGCTCTCCGAGAAGGACCAAATACCCACCCTGGAGGAGCTCACCAAGAGGCTAAATCTACCCACGTCCACCCTTCACGACGCCCTTGAGGATGCATACATGACTTCCCTTATTTTTATAAAGCTAATTAAAAGATTTCAAAACCACAGGGTTAAAGAACTACCGTTAAAAGTTTAAACGGTGCTTATAATTTTCCTTGGATGTTGGAACTTAGCCAGTTTAACCAGTTTATGCTTGATTACTTGGACCCGGAGATAAAGCTCGTAGAGGATGTGGGAAGACATATACTCTCTGCGGGTGGAAAAAGGCTCAGACCGTTGCTCATGATAGAAGTTTGCAGAGTGCTTGGGGGAGATGTGGAAAGGGTTGTTCCCTTGGCAGTGGGCATAGAGTACATACACATGGCTTCTTTGCTCCATGACGATGTGGTAGATGGGGCAAATACCCGGAGGGGAAGACCTTCCGCAAACGTTCTCTTTGGTAATCAGGTGGTAGTTCTTGGGGGAGACTACTTTTACGCAAAAGCCCTTTGGCTTTATGCCAATTACGGTAACCTTCAGTCGGTGGAGATGGTGAGCCGGGCAGTTATGCACATGTCCCAATCTCAGCTTTTGGAGCTTTTATCCCTTGGAAAACTCATCTCAGAAGAAGAATACTTCAGAATAATAGACGGAAAGACGGGTGCCCTCTTTGGGGCAAGCATGGGCGTGGGTGCATTAATGGCGGAAAGCCCTCTTGCGGAGGAGTTTTACCAGATGGGCTTGAAAGTTGGCAGGGCATTCCAACTTATAGATGATGCTTTAGATTACTCATCTTCGGAAGAACGCCTTGGAAAGCCTGTAGGCAACGACTTGAGGGAGGGCAAATGCACTTATCCCTTGCTTTCTGTTCTGGACCACTTAGACAAGCAGTGGGTTTTGGAAAGGTTCGGCAGAGGGAACACACAGGAGCTAAGGGAAATGGTGGTTTTACTGGGTGGTGTGGAAAACACAAAAAAACGGGCAGAGGAGGAAATCGCACCGGTTTTGGAATTTGTTGGTAAGTTTGAAAACAGCCAAGCCCTCCTCCAGCTCATTAAAGGCATAGTGAATAGGGACCACTAAACTAATCTTCCGAGAGGATGAGCAAAAGGTGGGGTGAGAGGGTTTCGTTTATGAAGGATTGCTCTCTAACAAAGACCTTCTTTACAACGCCACTGGTGGGTGCCCTTATTTGGCAGTATTCTATGAGCTTTTCTACTCCTTTTAGCTCCGCCTCAAGGGAAAGATAGGTTGCCTTTTCTCTCTCATACCGGTTTTTCCAGTCTTCATACTCGCTCCTTGAGAGGAGCCCCCTGTTGTATAGCTCCTCATACCTCTTAAAATCTCTCTCCGTCTTTTCAAGCTTGAGCCTTTGCGCCTCCAACTGGGCGGTTAGCCTCTCCTTTTCTGCCAAGTAAAGGTCTGGGTTTATCTCCACCAAGAGTTGGTCTTTCTTTACCCTTTGACCCTCCTTTACATAAACCTTCTTTACCAAACCTTTTACTATGGCATACACGTTCACCTCTTGAGAAAAGCCAAGGGAAAATACCAAAAAGCTAATTAGGCTTAACAAAACCATGGCGATCCTCCAAAGCTAAAAAGGGGTCTAAACCTACCAAACTGTATAGCTTGGCGAGAAAGAGCATGATCTCATACTTTACCTTCATTATCTCCATCTCCGCCTCCGTTTTTTCAGCCATAGCATACCCCAAATCAAAGGCAAGCTCCAGTTCATACTCAGACCTCCTTAAGGTAAGGTTCTCCTCTGCATATTTACCCTTTGCCAAGGCATAATCCAGTTTGGAAAGCAGGTAAGAGTATTCGTAATCGGCAGAATTTACCAAAAGCTCCAACTCTTTCAGGCTATCCTCTATCTCCACAAGGACGCCTCTTTTCTGGTTTTCCAGCTCAATAAGATTAAAGGGAGTTGATGGGTCAAAGAGGGGCAAAAGGACCTCTATCCCTGCCCGCCAGCCGGTCTGATTGTATGCCCTTGTCTGAGGCATTCCCGTTCTTATGCTGTTTCCCACCTCGCCCCTGAGCTGGACCCTTAAGTCAAAAAGGTTGTTGGCTTCCTTTAACCTCTCCTCATAGAGTGCAAGGTTTATTCTTTTTATGGTCAGCAGTGGGCTGTTTTCTATGGCAACTTTTAAGAGTTTTTCCTTATCAAGGCTTCCCCTCTTTGGCTCAAAGGATAGGCTCTCTAAGGTGATATACTCATCCATTTTAAGTCCCACCAGCTTTTTTATACGGTATAAGGTTCGGTTGTATTCGAACTGTGCCCTTCTGAGCTCCGCCCTCTTTTCCCTATAAACCATCTCCAACCTGGCAACCTCCACATCCGTTGCCAAACCCAACTCCTTCCTCTGGACCGCCCGGTCAAACCTCACATAGGCTATCGCCATCTCTTCCCTTTTGACCTCCGTGAGCTTTTCCCAAAGGCTTGCTTGGGCAAAAAGCTCCAAGAGCTTTATCTTAAGCTCCCTTTCCAACTGCCTTTTAACCTCCCTTTGGGCTTGTACCCTCAGCTTGGCAGACCTTATCCTTGGTAGGATCTTTCTGTATTCATACAGAACGCTAACAAAGCTCACGCCAAAGGGCTTTTCCCATTCTTCACTTTTGGAGTTGTATATTAGCCCCGCACCCAAAACTACCCTCGGCATAAAAAAGAGCTTGGCTTCAGTTTCCCTGGCATCCAAGCTATCCAGTTCAAGGATCGCCCTCTTTATCTCCGGGTTGTTTTTAAGAGCCAGCTCGTAAGCTTTGTTTATGTCAAGCTTTAGGGCTTCCTGCGTCCAGCATAAGGAGACAAAAAGCAAAAGGAGAAGAAAGCTCATTTTTTATTTTCCCTGAGAAAATTCACAAGGTTGACCCTCTTGTAATGCTCTTCCACCACCCACCTACCTATTAGCAAAAACTCCCTTGGTTCTATATAACCGGGCACCTTGGCTATCACATTGCCGTTTTTGTCTAAAAACATAAACACTGGTGTTTGTCTTATGCCATGCTTTAGGGCAAACTGCTTTTCTGTAGTCTTCTTGCCATCAAAATCCACCACCTCCAGACTGCCCCTTATGTCAATTTCCACCATGTTAAAGTGCTTTGTGTAATAGCTCTGAACTTCACTGTCCTGAAAGGTCACCCTTCTCATCTTATCGCAGAAGGGACAACCTTCCTGATGGAACATTATGAATAGATACTTTCCCGCCTTTGTGGATTCTTCTAGGTCTTCCTTTAAATTCAAAAAGGAAGGTTTGAGAAAGGGTATGGGTGCACTATAGGTTAATCCAAAAAAGAGTAGCAAAAGTAAGATCGTAAAATTTTTTCTTTTCATGTTTTATAAAATTATAAAGAGTTTGGGCAAAGGGATGCTTATTTTTGTTCCCTTATTTCAAAGCCTCTCCAAAGGTGATGGTGAATATAAGCTCCTCATAGTCTCTGTCCCAAGGGCGGATTTTGGCAAAAAGGAGCAGTCAGAGAACCTATGGTTTAGAATCTGTGCCAAAATCCACGAAGATCTTTGAGGGCGTGGCACCCCTCTGCCCAAAGTATTTACCCCTGTATGGTCTTTCTGCGGGCTGGTCCAATTTTGCCAGCACAATCTGGCATATCTTCATTCCTTTGTAAAGCTTTATAGGTACGCTGTTGGCATTGTATAGCTCAAGGGTGATCTGCCCCTCAAAGCCCGCATCTACCCATCCTGCGTTTTCAATGAAGAGCCCCAGCCTTCCCAAAGAGGACCTACCTTCCACAAAAGCAGTAATGTCCTCCGGTAGCCTTATATACTCCAAAGTAGTGGCAAGTAAAAAAGACTTTGGCTCTATAACTATACCCTCTTCGGGAATAGTCCTTCTTTCCACGGGCAATTCCCCAGCCTTAACGTCTATAAAATCCACCCTGTAAAAAATCACATCCTCACCAAGGGTAAGGTCTATGGAGGATGCCTGAATGTTTTCCTCCTTGAGTGGCTCTATGCTGAGCCTTCCTTCCTGTATGAGCCTTTTTATGCTTCTGTCGGACAGAATCATCTCTTTCAAGTGGGGGTGGAGGGACTCGAACCCTCACGGGGGGTTTCCCCTGGGGATTTTAAGTCCCCTGCGTCTGCCAGTTCCGCCACACCCCCAGCCTTTAATATTTTAACTACATACTCCGCAACTTCCGGAAGGACTTTTAAATTTATGCCATTAATCTGTGCAGGCATACAGTCTATTAGGGCATTTAGCAAAAAGAAACTCTCAAAGTCCTCCAATCTATCAACTCTAATGCGTTCTTCTTGAATCTCTATGCGGGTTTTCAAAAGCCTTAGGGTAGTCCCCTCAAGCCTTCCACATTCCACCGCGGGTGTGTAGAATTTGCTTCCCTTCAAAAAGAGCAAATTGGCGGAGGATGTCTCGCACACCTCTTCCCTCTCGTTGATAACTATACCGTCGTAAAAACCATCCCTAAGGGCATCCTTTTTAACCAGAACGTTAAAAAGATAGCTAGTAGTTTTGTGTTTGCATAGGGGATCCCCCGAATGTCTTCTGTAAGGAGAGAGTTTAAGGAAAAGGGGAGCCTTGGGCAGGTTAAGTTTTTTCTTTATTATAAGCTTTTGGTAAGTTTTTGATGAACCGCCGTAATAGTCATCACCTTCAGAAAGGAGGCAGAACTTTAGGTAGGTAGGCTCCTCCACTGGCAAAAGACAATCTTTTATAAATTCCTCATAGCTTGGATACGGAATACCAAAGAACTCTGCAGAACTTTTTAGCCTCTCATAGTGCAGTTTTAACCTTTCTTTTGTAGAGGGGAGCTTTATGGTCTCAAAGAGACCCTCTCCGTATAACAGGGTCCTGTTGATCACTCCCATTCCCTCTCTGCGTAAGCCTTCTGTAAGCTTTGGGGAATTTCCACCTCAATGCCAAAGAGGAGTTTCATTTGGAGGGCGTTGAGAACAGCTTTTGCCTTTGCGGTATTGTTAAAGAAGATATAAGTCTCCCTATCTCCAAGGGCTTGGATCTTTTCCTTTAGCTTTTTCAGTTCCTCCAAAGAGTATAGGTAGTTGTAGAGGTTCTCTGGATCCCTTCCGTGAAGTCTAACGTAGTTTATAGAGCCCACACCCACCCACGGACCCACCAAAAACTTATCACCTTTGGGTGCATCACAGTTAACTATAGAAAAACCCACATCCTCCAAAAACTGATAAAAATCTGCCCTTCTAAAGCTCTTATTTCTTACTTCCAAAGCGTGGTCAAAACCTCTAAAATCTTTAGAGAGTTTTTCTATGTAGCTTAAAGCCTCCACAGAGTATCCAAAATTGTTTGGAAACTGAAAGAGTATAGCTATAAGCCTTTCCTCGTTGGCTATTGGCTCTATAGAGTAAAGAAACCTTCTAACATCCTCTTGGGAGTAGTTTCTCTTGTGAGTAAATACCCTGTGGGCCTTTAGGGCAAACCTTAACTTGCTTGTCCTTTCCAAAAGGCTTTTGACTGTTGCCCTATCGGGAAACCTGTAGAAGGGAGCGTTAAGTTCGAGGACGTTGAAAAATTTTCCGTAATAGCTAAGCCACTCCTCTCTTTTTAAACGGGATGGGTAAAAGGTACCCACCCAATCCCTGTAATAAAAACCGCTACAGCCTATATAAACCCTCAAGGGGTAAATTTGGATTTAAAGTCCTTCAAGGCTTCGTCAATGCGCCTTTTGAGGTCATCATCCAAAGCCTTCTTTTCCCTAATTTCCTTGAGTATATCGGGTATTTGGTTATCCAAGTATGCATACAGTTCCTTTTCAAACTTCCTTACCGCTTCCACGGGTAGGTCGTCCAAATAGCCGTTGGTTCCCGCGTATATGGCTACGATTTGCTTTTCTACGGGTATAGGATTGTAAGGCTCTTGCTTGAGAAGTTCCACAAGTCTTAGACCTCTGTTTATAGTCTGCTGGGTTGCCTTGTCAAGCTCAGAGGCAAACTGGACAAAAGCTTCCAGCTCTCTAAACTGAGCCAGCTCTAGCCTTAAGGTACCAGCTACCTGCTTCATAGCCTTTATTTGCGCCGCACCACCAACCCTAGAAACAGAAAGACCTACGTTTATGGCAGGTCTAATACCCTTGTTAAAGAGGTCTGGTTCCAAGTAGATCTGTCCGTCAGTTATAGAGATGACGTTTGTGGGAATGTACGCTGCCACGTCTCCAGCTTTTGTTTCAATTATAGGGAGGGCCGTCAGAGAACCCGCACCAAGCTCATCGTTGAGCTTTGCAGCCCTTTCTAAGAGCCTTGAGTGGAGGTAAAAGACGTCACCCGGGTAAGCTTCCCTTCCGGGAGGTCTTCTCATCAACAAAGAAAGCTGTCTGTAAGCTTCCGCGTGCTTGGAAAGGTCATCATATATTATCAAAGCATGCTTTCCATTGTCCCTAAAGTATTCACCTATGGTACATCCCACAAAGGGTGCCAGGTATTGCAAAGAGGCTGGGTCTGTGGCGGAAGCCACCACCACGCAGGTGTATTCCATAGCACCGTGTCTTTCCAAAAGCTCTATGATCCTTGCGGTGGTGGAGCGCTTCTGTCCTATGGCTACATAAATACAATATACATCCGTATCTTTTTGGTTTAGGATGGTATCTACACATATGGTAGTTTTACCCGTGGACCTGTCTCCTATGATCAACTCCCTCTGACCCCTTCCTATGGGGATCATGGCGTCTATTGCCTTTATACCCGTTTGCAGTGGCTCATGAACAGACTTCCTTTTCACAACACCGGGGGCTATCTTTTCCACTGGAGACCTGTACTCATACTGGATTGGCCCTTTTCCATCAAGTGGATTTCCGAGTGGATCTATGACCCTACCTATGAGCCCCTCTCCCACAGGAGCGTCCAATATTCTTCCGGTCCTTCTTACCAATGAACCTTCCCTTATACCGCTTTCGTTACCAAGGATGATTATACCCACGTTATCCTCTTCCAAGTTAAAGGCAAGCCCTAAAGTTCCCCCTTCAAACTCCACCACCTCGTTTGCCATAACATTGTCCAGTCCATAAGCCCTTGCCACACCGTCACCCACATAATAAACCACACCCACTTCTTCCATCTTTATGGACTCTTCCAAGCCCTTTAGCTGTTCCCTCAGCATCTGCAAGGCTTCTTCATAGCTAATAGTTGCCATAACAACACCTCCTAAACGTGCGCTTTTGATTTAATATTATAACCAACAATTTAGGAGGGGAATAATGATTGTAGATGTGGCTAAAAAGGTAATAAGACTAAAAGTTGTCTATTATGGTCCAACCTTGTCTGGCAAGACCACTAACCTTGAAAAACTCTCAGCCCTAAATGGGCTGAAGCTTATGAAGATAGACACAAAAGGCGATAGAACGTTAGTTTTTGACTTCTCCACAAAAACGGTGCAGGTAGGTAATATGACCGCAAGCTTTGCCCTTTACACCATACCCGGTCAGGAAATATACAAGGACATAAGGCTTACCGTTCTAAGGGGTGTGGATGGTGTTGTGTTTGTGGCAGATGCTCAAGAACACAGGTTGAACGAAAACATAGAGTTTTTCAATTTACTCAAGGAAGACCTTACTAAGGTAGGCAAAAGATACGAAGAGGTGCCGGTGGTTATACAATACAACAAAATGGATCTGCCAAATGCCTTACCTTTTGAAGTGCTGGAGGAGAAAATAAACAAAGATAAGCTGCCATCCGTGTGCGCAATTGCGATAAAGGGAGAGGGAGTTGCGGAAACTTTTAGCTTGCTTGAAGGGTTCTTACTATCAAAGTTGAAGCGTATGATAGGATGATATCCGGATATCTGAGTTCCCGACAGGATTTTGTAGATCTGATAAACAGCTATCTATTCAACAAACAGGGAGTGCTTGAAATATATATAGAAGGTAGGTCAATAGAGCTTTACGTTGAAAATGGTTTCATCAAAGGCTTTTATACTGAAACTGAAGGATTAAAAGCTGAAGAAATAAATAAAAAGTCCCTCTTATTATACAGCCTGTTTGACATACTTGACAATCCAAGTGCACTATTTTCCTTTAAAAATTCTTCAGAGAGAGAATACCACTTTAAGTTGGAAGAACCCATATCTGCAGAAGAACTTGTTTTACAGCTTCAGCTTGCCTATCAAGAGTTCAAATCCCTTCTAAATTTAATAATAACACCGTATGCCACAATTAGAGTGCTAAAGCCTTTTGAAAATATGCAAAATTACGAAGGTAGAACCTTTATTTCTGTTATCCTTACCTCCAATGAAACCTTAACATCAGAAATAAGAAAACTCCAAGAACTTCTTCGTGCTGGCTTCTTAGATATAGGACAGTTTTCTACGCCAGAGGCGGGCAAAAGGATATACGAGGTAGATTACATATTAAAGGATGTAAGTATAAAAAATGTAAATATATTCTCCGTCCTTGAAAGCTTGATGATGAGCAAATTCACAGGTTATATAAACATACATGATAATTACAACAACTACGAACTTTACATTCAAAAGGGTAAACCGATAGCCCTATATCCACACAACTTTGACTTTTTTGACCTTATCCTAACACCTCGGGCAGATCTAGCTACTGATGTGGTAAGTATGCCTGGGGAAATTATCAATAAGTTTATTTTAAAGCATTCAAACAGAAGACTCATATCTGGTCTTCCGGATAGTTTCATAGAGTTAGGTAAGATCTTTATAGGAATTATAAAGAGCGGATTTACTGGATTGCTTATGCTTCAAAAAGCGAACGAGCGTATGTATTTTGCTTACGACAATGGTGTCTTACTGGCTTCCCTTTTGGAGAATGAAGAGCTGAAAACATGCAATGCGAACCCATACAGGGATGGTTTTTTAGTGGATCTTATCTCTTTTGAACCCATGGAGAATTTCCTAGAGGTTATGCACCTTCTTTTTATAAATGTGGTCTACGGCATTATTCTTAGACATAGCAATCAGGTGGTGCAAAGCATATCTTACTATCTTTCTTCCTCTGACCTTTTTAAAATGATAGAGGGTAGTATATACTTTAGAGTAGATCCAAGGGGCAGAAGGGAAGAGATCCTGGGCTTTCTTTCTTTCCTGTTGGATGTAGGATACAAGATACTGGGTAAAAAGAAGCTGGAGGAGGAATTAGAAAACTCGCTCCATCCTTACAGGGACATCTTTAAAGTCTTAGAAGTAGAGGAATATGTGGAGTTCTGGAATGAGGGTGCTATTAGTTGAAGATGATAAAGAGTTGGGGGATATGATTAAAAGGGTTTTAAGTGTAGAGGGCTACGAAGTAGAGTGGGTGCAGGATGGTTTCTTGGCTTTGAAAAATCTCTTAGAAAAGGACTACGACCTTTTACTTCTTGACCTGATGCTACCGAGGTTTGATGGTATAAAAATATGTAAAAAGGTAAGGGAAAGCAAAGACATACCTATTTTGGTAATCACCGCCCGAGGGCAGATAGAAGATAAGGTGGAGGTCCTTCAAGCGGGAGCGGACGATTACAGCACAAAACCCTTCTCCTTTAAAGAGTTGCTTGCAAGGATCCAAGCGGTTATGAGAAGGTACAAAAGAAAAGAAGACATAATAAGGGTGGGGGAACTCATTATAAATCTGGCGTCCCACGAAGTCATATACAAAGGTAATAAGATAAACCTAACGAAGAGAGAGTTTGAACTGCTGAAGCTGCTTTGCCAAGAAGCAGGAAGGGTAGTCAGCAGGGAAGAGATATACAGAAAGGTTTGGGGATATTTTCACGAAGAGGGCTCAAACATAGTGGATGTGTATATAAAGAACCTTAGAAGTAAGCTTGGAGACAGACCGGCAAAGTTGATACAAACCGTAAGAGGATACGGCTATAAGCTAAGCATAGAAGATGTCTCTTAACAAAAAGCTCTCACTATTTTTTGTATCCCTTTATCTTTTAAGTATTGCCCTTTTTACACTGGTTTCTCTCTTAGCTATCAGGCATGTGCTTATAGGCTACGCCTATGGATACATGGAAAGCTATGCGAACCCAGCTGTGGAGTTTTACTTAAAGGCTTACAAAAACCTTGACAAAATAATAGGCGCTTTAGCGGAGGATTTAGCCAGTGAAGACATAGGCGCTTTGGTGGTAGATCATGAAGGAAGGCTCATAAGCTTTGTGCCACCATTTGGAGAGGAGATGGTAAATTTACCAAGGCTGGAGGTCTTCCTAAAGGAAAAGAGAGGGGTCTATGAAAACTACGCCTTCTTAACAAAAAAAGTGGGAGAAAAATACACGGTTATTCTACTTTTTAGGCTCAATTACACAAAGAGGGTGCAGGACGAACTTATAAGGTTTGTAGTACTTACCGCGTCTGTAGTGTCAATATCCATCCTAATTTTGGTCCCGCCCATAATAAAAAGATTTCTTGAACCTCTAAGCTATCTTACTTCTATATCCCAAAGAATCTCTAAGGAAGGTCCTTTGGAAGTGGAGGTGGCAGAAGCAAAAACAGAGGACGAGCTTGGACAGTTGCAAAAAGCTTACAAAGATATGGTAGATAGATTAAAGGAGGTTATAACTTGGCAAATAAATTTTATGAGGGATATAACCCATGCTCTAAACACACCTTTAACATACATAAAAGGGCAGATTGAACTTATAAGCGAAGGCTTTTACAGTGGAGAGGAATTGAAGGTTGTTCTACAAAAGCTTCTCCAGCAAATCAATAGGATGGAGACGCTTATAAAGAAGTTAATGCTTTTGATGAGGCTCCAATCTGAGGTGCCCTTAAGTTATAGAACTTTTTATATAAATCAATTATTTGCAGAGCTTGAAGAAGAGTACGAGTTTATAAAGGAAAGCCATGTCTTTAGAGTAGAATACCTCTCGGAGGATGTACTCTGGGAGGGTGATCACGATTACCTAAAGCTTGCCTTGGCAAACCTCTTGGAAAACGCCTATAAATACACACCAAAGGGTGGGTTCATAAAGCTTTACTACAAAGACGATTGCATCGTAGTGGAAGACAGCAGTGTTGGTATTGAGGATAAAGAGAAGGTTTTTGAAGCTTTTTATTCGGAGAACAAGGAGAAAGAAGGTTTTGGACTTGGTTTGGCAATAGTCAAGGCTATAGCCCAAAAGCAAGGGCTAAGCATTCACTTAGAAAGTGAAAAGGGAAAAGGGAGCAGGTTTTATCTCTGCAAAAGGCTCAATCCTTAAACAGAAGAATTCTCTCCTTGGGTCTTTGAAGTTGCATTTTTTCTCTGGCGATCTTTTCCAGTTGAAAGTCCAGGTCCTTTTCCGCCAGCTCTATCTCTTCTTCTAACTTCATGTTTTCACTCTTTAGGGCTTTTAGCTTTTTGTCCAGTTCCCCCATGTTATCCCTCATTTTTTTTATTTCCATGAGGTTATATCTTCCAAAGAGCAGATTGTATCCCGTAAAAAACAGCATGAGCAGAAAGAAGAGCAGGGCTAACCTATCTGCCCGTGAACCTCCAGAATTCCTCTTTACCCTCAAACCTTCCCGCATAGCCAAGGTCCTCCTCTATGCGCAAGAGTTCATTGTACTTTGCAACCCTGTCGGTCCTTGAAGCGGAACCTGTCTTTATCTGCCCTGCGTTGACAGCCACCGCCAAATGGGCTATAAAGGTGTCCTCTGTTTCTCCAGAACGATGGGAGATTATCGTATTGTAGCCATGTTCTTTGGCAAAGGCTATGGTTTCCATAGTCTCCGAAAGGGTGCCTATTTGGTTTAGCTTTATGAGTATGGCGTTGGCAATGCCCTTTTCGAAGCCCTCCCGCAGGATGTTTATATTGGTGGTAAATAGGTCATCTCCCACCAATTGCACCTTAGAGCCAAGCGCTTGAGTGATTAGCTTCCAACCCTCCCAGTCATTCTCTGCCATTGGGTCCTCCAAGGATACTATCGGAAATTTTTCAATTAACTTAAGGTAAAACTCCACCAGTTCATCTGCCTTTAGCTTTTTGCCCTCTATGTGGTAAAGGTCATCCTCGTAGTAAAATTCAGAGGACGCACAGTCTAAAGCCAAAAGCACATCCTCCCCCGGCTTGTATCCGGCGGACTCTATTGCCCTCATCAAAAACTCCAAGGCTTTTTCTGTGTTCTCCAGGTTGGGGGCAAAACCTCCTTCATCTCCCACGTTGGTAGAGTAGCCCTTCTCTTTGAGAAGTTTTTTTAGTGTATGAAAAACCTCCACTCCGGCCCGGAGGGCTTCAGAAAAGCTTCCGCCACACACGGGCAAGATCATAAATTCCTGAATGTCCAAAGGATTGTCCGCGTGCACCCCTCCGTTGATCACGTTCATCAAAGGCACGGGCAGTTTGTTCCCAAAGAGACCTCCCAAGTATCTGTATAGGGGCACTCCAAGATGGTTTGCCATAGCCCTTGCGGTCGCCATGCTAACCCCAAGGATCACATTAGCTCCCAGCTTGCTTTTGTTTGGTGTTCCGTCTAACTCTATTAAAAGTCTGTCTATTTCCCTCTGATTGTAGGCAGGCAAACCTTTAAGCTCTTTGGCAATTATACTGTTCACATTATCCACTGCCTTTAAGACACCCTTTCCCAAGTATCTTTTAGGATCATGGTCTCTGAGCTCCAGGGCTTCCCTCTCTCCGGTGGATGCACCGCTTGGCACTATAGCCCTTCCCACCACACCAGAGGAGAGCCTGACTTCCACCTCTACGGTAGGGTTTCCCCTTGAGTCCAAGACCTCCCTTGCCTTTACTTGCTCTATGACTGCCATAAGACTATTTTAAACCACATGGAACTGCCGCGCCTTTATGCCATAACAGACTCCAAAAGGTATGGAGAAAATTTTGAAGAAACCCTCAGAAGGGTCCTTGACAGGGGCGTCCGAATGGTTCAGCTAAGGGAAAAGGAGCTTACCGGGAGGAAGTACTACGAGCTTGCACTCAGGGTGCGGGAGATCACCAAAGAATACTCAGCCCTTTTGTTCATCAACGACCGGGTGGATGTTGCCCTTGCGGTCCATGCAGACGGTGTGCATCTGCCAGAAAAGGGCATACCGCCTAAGGTGGTAAAGGAGATAGCACCAAAACTTCTGATAGGATACTCTGCCCACAGCTTGGAATCTGCCCTTTACGCCCAGCAGCAGGGGGCAGACTTTATAACCCTCAGCCCCATCTTTGAAACCTCCTCACACCCAGAGGCTAAACCTTTGGGGCTTCTTTACCTGCAGGATGTTGCCAAAAAGGTAAGCATTCCCATCTATGCCTTAGGTGGTATAACTTGGGATAGGATCAAACTCTGCTACAAAAACGGTGCTTATGGCATAGCGGGTATAAGTCTCTTTATACCTTCTCAAGAAAAGTGATGTATATGCTCTTTTGGGTTCCGCCAAAATTCACAACAGCTTTATCTCCATCCACCCTCACTACCACGCCTTCTCCAAAAACTCTATGTCTTACCCTCTCCCCAGCCCTAAGCTTTATCCTTGGAGTTAGCTCTGGTAAGGAAGTGGTCTTTTTAAAAGCAGATAGATCCAAAAATCTCTTGTCTATGTCCGAGAGAAACCGGCTTGGAGCACTCTCTTTATCCTTCACATAACTCATATACAGCAGGTCCTTTGCCCTTGTGATGGCTACATAAAAGAGCCTTCTTTCTTCTTCTAACTCTCTCTGGTCCTCTAAACTCTTCTCATGGGGCAAGATGCCCTCCTCAAGCCTTGGGATGAAGACCACTGAAAATTCCAGGCCCTTGCTGGCGTGAATGGTCATTAGCCTTACCCCTTGTCCCTTTTCTTCATCCTCTTGCAAAAGGCTAACCTCCTGCAAAACTTCTTCTAAGCGGTATCCTTCCATCGCCTTTTCTCTTAGGTATCTTAAAAGTTCCTTCACATTCTCTTCCCTCTCCATCCAATCCTTCGGGTATCTCTCTTTCAATCCCTCAAAGAAATCTATCTGCTGTAAAAATTCCTCAAAAGCCTGTGCATAGTTTTCCAAAGAGTGGGCAAGATTAGAAAGCTTAGAGAGAAGGTTATAGAGAACCTTTGCCCTTACGGGAGACAGTTCCTTGATGGCTAAGGTGGTAGCCTTCAGCCAGTCTCCCGAGTAAAACCTCTCTATGAAGTTTATAGTCCCCTTTCCTACTCCTTCCGCAGAAACCTCCAAGGCCCTAACAAAGCTCGCCCTGTCTGACCTGTTAGCCAGTAGCCTCAAAAAGCACAGTGCGTCCTTGACCTCCGCCCTCTCAAAAAACCTGACCGCACCAACCACTTTATAGGGAATACCCGCATTGAAAAGTGCCCTCTCGTAGCTATCCATCAGGTGGCTAACCCTAAAGAGCACCGCTATCTGGGAGAGGGGATAATGACTGCTTAAGCGTTTTATCTCCTCCGCCACCCACCTTGCCTCTTCCTCTGGCTTTGAAAATCTTCTAACCACGGGCTTTTCTTCCCCATCCCGCACCGCTATCAAGCGGGGGATGAGCTCCTTCCACTCTGCCAAGGAAGCAGAGAGCACACAGTTGGCAACCTCTATTATGAACTTTTTAGAACGGTAGTTATATTCAAGCTTGACCACCTCGGGGTTGAAGTCTTCTTTGAACCTCAGCATATTGTCCGGTCTTGCATAACGCCACTCATAGATGCACTGGTTTGGGTCTCCCACCACGCATATGTTTTCTCTGCTCAACCTTTTAACGATCTCATACTGGATGGTATTGGTATCCTGAAACTCATCCACCAAGATGTAATCAAAACGGTCCCTTAGGTCCTTTACCTTACATAGTCTAAGAAGTTCCCACATAAGGTCTGAAAAGTCAAGCAGGGCACTTTCTCTCAAAAGGTATATATACTCCTCAAAGAGTCCTTCCAAAAGTGGGTCAGAAGGAGGCTTTAGGTCCTCTCTCCTTTTGGATATGTATGCCTTAAAATCTTCAATCCTCTTGGCGTCTATTCCCTTTTTTCTGAAAAGTTCTTTTATAAGTTTGTTTTTTTCTTCCTCATCCAAGATGGAAAAATTCTTTGGAAGACCTATAAAGCTGGCGTATTCTCGGAGGAGGCTCAAAGCTACCGAATGAAAGGTGCCCACCCATTTTAGCCTTATGCCCGATACCTTCTCTATTCTCTCTGCTATCTCCTTTGCCGCTTTATTGGTAAAGGTAAGGGCAAGAATACGGTCTGGGCTAAGGGAAAGCTCTTTCAAGAGATACTCTACCTTGTGGGCAAGGGTTTTGGTTTTTCCAGAGCCTGCACCCGCAATAACCATAATGGGAGAACCAAAGTGCTTTACCACTCTCTCTTGGGATGGATTGAGCTTGTCCATTGAGATTATTATTTTAGCAGTTTGAAAAAGTGTGAAAAAAATCTAAAAATTTAACAAAAAATTTAACATATGGAAGTTTTTGTGATATAAATCATATTTGAGAAAAGATTTTTCAAATATATTTATACTGCTACACCGCAAAGGAGGACTGAGATGGCACAGCATGAGGCGCACCATCACCTTGGAGAGCACGAATACAGCTATTGGCCTCTACCGTTAGGCATAGCAACCCTTCTACTGCCAGTAACCTTTATATCCTACTTCGTATGGCAAAAGCCATTGCTTGCACTGGTCTTAGGTGGTGTATCAGTAGCACTCTTTATTCTCTCCTTGGCGGGTTGGGCTTACGAGTTCTTTAAGAAGGGCCACGAGGAGGGTTTAGGATTCCCCGCAATGGTCTTCTTCATAGTCTCTGAGGTGGTGATCTTTGGCACCATGTTTGCAGCCTTTTACATGGCAAGGGTTATCAACGCAGACCAGTGGCCAAACTGGGTACCAAAGGAGATGAACTTAATAATGCCTGTTATTCTAACGCTCATCCTTTGGACTTCAAGTGCAACCGCCGTAGTTGCTGAAAAAGCTACCCACAGTGGGAAAAAAGCCCTTGCAGTCCTCTTTTTCCTGGTAACCATAGCCTTAGGATTACTCTTTACAGTTTTACACATTCTTGAATGGAGCCACCTTTGGCATGGTGGTTTTACCATCAGCTCTAACATGTATGGCACGGGCTTTTATGCCCTAACTGGCATTCACACCTCCCACATATTTGTGGGTATCTTTATGCAAATAGTTGCAATATTGCTACTTTTGACCAACCAAATATCCCATCACAAAGGACAAACCTACATAAGGGCGACGGTCCTTTACTGGCACTTTGTGGATTTGATGTGGCTTTTAGTAGCAAGCAGTGCATACCTTGTAGGTAGCCTAGTATGAGGTTGTTGCTTTTGCTCTTGCTACCTCTTTTTGTTATGGCTTATAGGCTTTCTAACTATGGAGAGCAAGACGTGTCTGTAGTCAAAATTCAAGAGGAGTTCTTTTTAGGGAAAGAGATTCCCGATGCAAAGGTGCTAACCCTCAACGGCACAAAAAGACTTAAGGAATTCATAAACGGAAAACCCACCGCCCTCATATTTGTCTATTACACCTGTGAAACCGCCTGTCCTCTGACCGTTAGCAATGTGCAAAGGGCTTCAAAGTCTAAATTTGCAGACTATAGGTTCGTTGTGCTTTCTTTCGATGAGAGGGATAATTTGGAAACCCTAAAGGCTTTTGTTGACAAAACCTTTGGAGGAAAGGTTCCAGAAAACTGGCTGGTGGGGCTTTTATCCAAGGAGGATATAAGGAGGCTCACAGAGGCAACAGGTTACAAGTTCTACTATGTGCCAAGAGACAAAATCTTTATTCACACCTCTGCGGTCATCTTCCTATCTCCCTCTGGCAAGATCACCAGATACTTATACGGAGCCTTTCCCACAGAGAGGGACCTTAGGCTCGCCTTTGCGGATGCCCAAAAGGAAAAACCTACCTTAAGCAACATAATAGACCTTGCCTTGCTTGCCTGCTATAGATACGACAATGCAAGAAGCAAGTATGTAATAGACCCAACGGTAATTTTTGGCATTTTAGGCGTGTCTTTGGTTGTGCTTACCTTTTCCTTGGGCATATATTACAAAACCCGAAAGGAGGTGTTAAGATGAGGCGCACCAGTTTGTTAACCCTGTTGATGGCCGGCTTCTCCTTTGCACAGCCCGTGGCAGAACCAGCCCACTTGTGGGAAAACATGTATTACATATGGTTGTTCATAGCTGTGGTAATTTACCTTGTTGTGTTCATTCCTGGTGCCTACTTTTTGATCAAGTACCGCTACAGAAAGGGCGTCAATGAAGAGGCACAGCATGTTAAAGAGACTCCAGCTTTAGAGGTCCTATGGACCATAATTCCTGTGATAATAGTTATCTACCTTGCTACACAGAGCTTTGCCTTTTACAAAACCCAAAGGACCGCACCCGCAAACTCCTTTGAGATAAAGGTTACTGCCTTTATGTGGGGTTGGCAGTTTGAATATCCAAACGGAAAGCAGGTCATTGCCTTCTTTAACATGTTTGAGGACCCAGAGACGAAGTCCTACCTTCCCTTTGATAAAATCGCTGACACCGCAAAGGCATACATTCCTGCGGGCGTTCCCATAAAGGTTCTTCTTACTTCTCAAGACGTTATACATTCCTTTTATGTGCAACCTGCAAAGGTTACCGAGGACGCTGTACCCGGAAGGATAACTCACATGTGGTTTAAGATCAACCAGCCCGGAGAGTACTGGGTCTTCTGCAGAGAATATTGTGGAACAAAGCACTCTAAAATGGCAGCCGTGCTAAAGGTGGTTCCCAAAGAAGAGTTTGAAGAGTGGTATGGTCAGCCAATCGATTCCGCTAACAAGGTATCTTTAAATAAAAACTTCTAAGGAGGTGTGGCCATGGCAGTAGTAGGCGTCCATAAGCCCTGGTTTGGAGCCACTCTAAAGGAGTGGATCTTTACCACAGACCACAAGAAGATCGGCGTAATGTATGGCATAACCAGCATAATATTCTTCCTTATCGCTGGTCTTTCTGCCGTTGGTATAAGGTTGGAATTATTCCAGCCGGGTCTTCAGTATATGGATGAGGACCGCTACAACCAACTTCTTACCCTTCATGGAGTTCTCATGGTGTTCTGGTGGGCGATAGGAATATGGGGTTCCTTTGGAAACTTCCTTCTTCCTCTGATGATAGGTGCAAGGGATGTTGCATTCCCGAGACTCAACGCCCTTAGCTATTGGCTTTTCTTTTCAGCCAGTGTGTTGGCATTGCTTACACTTTTGCCCGGAAGCCAGATAAGGATGATGTGGACGGGTTATCCTCCCTTCTCCCTCAACGAGAACGCTGGACCTGTAGCTTTCTATGTCCTTATTGTACACATCTTGGGCGCAGCATCCTTAGCCTCCGCCATAAACCTGGTGGTTACAAACCTCAGCATGAGGGCTCCCGGTATAACCTTTAAGAAAA
>Ga0081478_142994_pt1 | contig 25810 bp, 22 predicted proteins | sample OctSprmetagenome_FD_70983 | JGI IMG/M metagenome (GOLD analysis project Ga0081478, IMG submission 70983) | Hot spring and microbial mat streamer communities from Octopus Spring Streamers, Yellowstone National Park, USA - T=80-84 v2 (version 2) | ecosystem: Environmental > Aquatic > Thermal... | reverse complement strand
AAGCTCATAAGAATTTATAAAAATGATGTTGTTATTTTCAAGAATTTGTTTAATTTTTGGTGTTATTAAATACCCTATCATTATTCTAAATTGCTTACCCTCAAAATTATTACATTTTTCTAAAAATCCAATAATAGCTTTATTAGTTATTCTTGTTTTAGCTTCTCCAATTATTATAAACTCTTCATTATTTTGCCTTGCCATATATATTAACCTCAATATATTTTCCATTTATTTTTATAAAATCTCTTCTTAAAGGCTCTGTTATTTCAAAGCCATATCTTTCTTTTATTAGTTTTGGTAATGTTCTTATTGCTCTGTCTTCAAGTAAATATCCAAAATTGTCGGTTAAAACTCCAACTTGCTTTCTAGTTTGCTCATTTCTCTTTTCAGCTTTTTCAAATGCTAAAATGAGTTTATCAAGTCTTTCATTTGTCTTTTCAATTGCTTGCCATATTCTTTTAAATTGCTCCTCGTTGGATTTTCTATCTTCCTCAATAGCCTGCCAAATTCTTTTGAACTGCTCTTCATTAGATTTTCTCATTTCTTCGATTGCTTGCCAAATTCTTTGATTTTCTTTTTCTTGTCTTTCAAACCCTTCCTTAATAGCTTGCCATATTTTTTCATTTTCTTGTGCCTGTTTTTCAAAGCCTTCCTTCATAGTATTTTCCAATTTTTCAATAGACTGCCAAATTCTTTCTATATTTTGCCAAATTTTCTCATTCTCTCGTGCCTGCCTTTCAAAGCCTTCCTTCATATCTTTTCTTAATTCTTCAATCGCTTGCCAAATTCTTTGGCTTTCTTTTTCTTGTCTTTCAAATCCTTCCTTAATAGCTTGCCATATCCTTTCATTTTCTTTTTCTTGCCTTTCAAATCTTTCATTCATAGTTTGCCAAATTCTTTCTATATTTTGCCATATTCTTTCATTTTCCTTTTCCTGCCTTTCAAATCCTTCCTTCATAGTCTTTTCCAATTTTTCAATAGCTTGCCAAACTTTTTCAATTGTTTGCCATATCCTTTCATTTTCTTTTTCTTGTCTTTCAAATCTTTCATTCATAGCTTGCCAAGTTTTTTCAATAGATTGCCATATTCTTTCATTTTCCTTTTCCTGCCTTTCAAATCTTTCATTAAAAGTTTTTTTCATTTTTTCAATAGCATTAGTTAATCTGTCAATAGCCTGCCAAATTTTTTCTATATTCTGCCATATCCTTTCATTTTCTTTCCCTTGTCTTTCAAAGCCATCTCTAATTTCTTTAACAATAGCATTTATAACCTCTTCAATAAGAATAGTAAATGCCTCTCTTATTATATCCCTATGTTCAGGTGGTAATTTTTCAAAAACTTTATTTAATTTTTCTATCATAGTTTGATAATTTTAAGGGATAAGTAAATTATGCCTTGTCTAATAATTCTAAAACCATTTATTTTTCTATATTTTCCCCACCCACCCTTAAATTAAGCCTTCGGCTTTAAAATGCCCATTTTTCGGCATCGGGGGGCTTCGCCCCCCATAAAATCTATAATTTCCTAAAATCTTCATAAGTTATTGATAGTCAATCATTTAACGCTATTTATTGGACAAAGCAAAAATATAAACCTTTATGCCTTGTCCAATAATTCTAAAACTATTTATTTTTCTTTATTTTCCCACCCTATATTTAAGCCTTCGGCTTGAACCCCCAATAAAATCTATAATTTCCTGAAATTTTTATAAGTTCTTGATAATCAATCACTTAACACTATTTATTGGACAAAGCAAAATCTTTGGATTAAAAACTTGGCAAAGCTATTACTATTTTTTAAACAAATCCAATAACTTTTGCCATCTTGGGTCTAATTCCTCTTCTTTCTTATAATCTGGAACTTTACAACTCTCTGAACATAGTGGTTTTATTGGCACTGATAAAATAACTTGCTCTCTAACTAATGGTGAAACATCTATAATATCGTCATTAAAAAATATAGTATAGGCATCCTCTTCTGAAAATGTATTCTCTTGATTAATGTTTTCAAAACCTTCCTTTAAGTAAAAGTGGTCAATTTCAGTAAATTCCTTTTCAAATTCATTTAAACATCTTGCGCAAAACAAAAGCATTTTAAATTTTGAGGTAATTTCCATTTCATAATTATTGCGGTTTTTATATATGTTTATTTCTGTTTGAATACTTCCAATTATTTTAAATTCTATATCTGTAAGTTCAAGTTCTTCTGCGGTAGATGAAACTTGAAATGTGCTTTTACCAGGTTTTATTTCCTTTAAATTTATCGTAATAGTTTTCATAGTGGAAATTTTAAAGCTTCAATTATAATGCATTGTTTAGTAATTCTAAAACTATTTATTTTTCTTTATTTTGCCCACCCACCCTAAAAATAAGCCTATATTTAACACTATTTATTGGACAAAGCATTTCTAAAATTAAAATTGTATATCAAATTTAATTAAAATTGTGAAATTTTGATTTCCTGTCATCATAACTTTATTTAAGCTTCTTGTATGATTTATTGTAAAGTTAGCACTTACAGAATTATTAAATGTATAATATCCTTGAATGCTTATATTTCTACTATAATTATCAAAATCAGTAATTTCATTATCTTGGTTTCTTGTAATTTGCTTAGAAGAGCTAACATTATAATTTAAATTTACTGTTAAATTACTTCTTAAACTTCTAACAAGTGGAAAATTATCTGATGGTGTGATTACTCTGCTTAATGTTAATGTTAAATCGTTTGAATTATTAGTGCTTTGAGCATTTCTATAATCCTCAAACTTTGAAACCTGCTTTCTATTATTATATGTAATTGAAATGCTTGTTCCATCTTTTATTGAAATTGATGTTTGGATAAGTGGTGAAAAATCTCTTAAATAACTCGTTGTAATTTCTAAGGAATTATCTGGTCTTATATTGGTTGTTTTTGAATTTGTTATTCTAAAACTTGATGTTAAATTAGGAGATGAAATAATATCTTTTAATTTGTTTGGTATTGGCACAGAGTAGATATTTAAAGTAATGTTAGGATAACCTTTGTCTTCTTTAATTGAATTTATTGTTGAATAGTTTTTATTTAAATTATATGAAGGACTTGTTGAAATTGAAAAATTATTCCAATTGAATGATTGATTGTAAGTTAAAGCATAATTTTCAGACCAACTGAATTGACTATCTGTTTTAGGAAATGATAAACCAATTCTAAATAAATAATTTTGAGAAGATGTTTGTAATGGAATGTTGAAATTTTTTGAATAACCAAAGCTTAAATTAGGCTCACTTAAAAGTAATTTTGTGAAAATGTTTCTTGTAGATATATTATAATTTACATTTGAGCCTTGCGAGATATTGTAAATTTTGTTAGTATCAGATGAGACTTGATTTTCAGAATAATTAGCGGTATAGTTTATTGAATTGTTTATGAATGGAATTGAGAAATTTAAAGAATTGTTAAAACTTTCTGAAAGTGAAGTCCGTTTATTTCTAATTCTATCAAAATTCCTACTTTGACTATAAGAATTTGACAAATTATTTATTATTGAATAGTTAATTGAAAAACTCCCTCCAACTTGTCTATTGGGCGTAAATTGACTTGTTCCCGAAATAAAATTTATATTCTTTTTATAATCTTCTCTATAATTTAAAGATAAATTGAGGTTTCTTGGTAAATAATAAATTTCTTTATTTAAAATTTTAGGTGGTTTTAAAATTGTGGGAACTAAATTATAATTTCCAGAGATATTAAATGAGCTTGTGCTATCAGCAGATGTCCAACTTTTTGAATTAGCAGTATTATAGCTATATTGGAAGCTAAATGGGTCTAATACATATCTTAAAATTCTATTATTTGATGGTGATTTTCTATAACTTGAAGAAATAGAATAGCTTTTACTAAATGTTCCATATTTTTCTTTATCTTGCTCAATAATTAAATCTGTTCCTGTTTGATATTTTGGGTATGTTTCACTTGAATTATAAGTAAATGACAAAGGCAAACTTATACCCCAAGACTTACTAAATAATCTATCTAAATTCATATTGTAATTTAATCCAAAATTCTCGCTATTATCATTTGAAGGTTTATCATCCAATAATCCTCTAAACCCCGCTCTTTTATTAGTATATGATAAATTTAAATTCATTAATGTTCCAAAATTCAAAGAGCCACTTAAATCCATCGCTAATGCCTTTATATTATCAGGCTCTATTACTCTAATATCATCAATCCATATTGTTCCACTTATAGGAATTTGACTTTCATTTAATAAAGCTACACCATAAAACCTAATATCTAATAAATTTGGATTACCCTTAAATCCATAATTTTCATTTTTATAAACTTGTGATGGGTCAAAATTCCCATTATCTAAAATTTGTTTTTTAAATTGAACAATTTTCTTTATATCAATTTCTACAATTTGCCAATCATTTGAATTTAACGGATATTCATAAAAGTAATAATTTAATGTATCTTTGCCATATTTGAAAATAATTTTTGGATAGGGTGGTGTAGTGTTTGGTGAGGGTCTGACATAAAATGAAATTTTATTATAAAATGTTAAATCATTTCCTCTTGTGCTTGATTTATATGCTAAAAATTCTTTATTTGGTGTTATATTTTCATAAATTAATGCTAAGGAGCCTTCACTTTCAATTGTTCCATCAGGATTTATATATTGTTTTACCCAAGGTGGCTTAATATATTCTGGATTTTCCTTTGTATTAACCTGAGATAAGGAGAATTTTTCAGGACTAATTAACTTTGTTCCAACAATCCATTTACTACCTTTGAAATTTAATTTTGCTAAAAATATTGTATCTGGTTTTGTAAAGTTTGAAAATGTTAATCTAATGTACCTAACTCTATAAATATCAGGTCTTCCAAAAACTGAATCAGGCTCTAAAAATGATAATCTATAAAATTTCCAACCATTAACATTACTAATTGGCTGAATTTTATTCATATCTAATATAAATGTCCAATAATTTGAATTTTGATTTAATCTCCAACAATCAACAAGTCCTTCACTATCAAGTCTTCCATTATTTTTCGTTCCCGCAAAATTATTATTAAAGTCAAAAGTATAATCTCCATCAAAACCAACATCTTCATTAAGTGCAGCATCTAAAACACAATTATTATTCTTATCTTCGCTATCAAGAATTCCATTTGGTCCTTTTAAATTCCCATTAATATCTCTTCTTACTGCATCTTCTGGAATATCATATCCGACATCTATTCTAACAATTAAATTTTCTTTACTTTTTAATATAATTTCAATTGTGCTAACCCTTGAAAAGTCATATCCACTTTTATCAATCAAATTTAAAACACTAAACCAATTATTACTTGAATTTAAATTAATAGGCTCAAAATAAAAGCCAATTGTATTTTCAATAGCATTTCTTTCTCTATCATCAGTTAAATTTGGATAAATTTGTCCTTTGGGAAAACCAAATGGTCTCCACTTTAAAAATTTTACATAATTATTAGGGTCATATCCTGTCGGAAGAGAACCATAATGCCAATCAAATCCACCAAGACTTACATTATTGCTTTCATTTATATTTTCCATATCATCAATATAACTTTCCCCTGTTGTTGAAATTTCAGGATTACTTTGAGCAATCTCACCTTTTATTGTTAGATAACTATTTCCTGAATAATTTGGAAGTTTTAAAAACATATTATCCAATTTTTGTAAATTAAATTTTCCATCAAAATCAAATTCAAGAATTTGAGTTCTTCTTGATTCATTATTTACCTCTGGTCTTACAAAACCAGCACTAATACTTCTTGTAAGAAATGAAGAGCCAATTCTAAAATTCTCATTAAAATAATAATCATTTCTAATGCCAATTATTGATTTACTTCCAAACTGAAAGATATTTCCTGTTTCATATCTAATTTCAACATCTGCATTAGGGTCTATAAATTTATTAAAAACAATTCTATTTCCAATAATGCTATAATCACTTTGTGGTAATTCAACACCATTTACATAAACCTTTACACTGCTTATTATAGCATCTGGTGGAATTTCAATACTCCTATTTGCTCTTGTGTTTTGAACAACTAAAAAGAATTTTGTTCCTTCTGAACCAACAAAATGATATTTCTTATAAATAATTGAATCAGGGAAAGGCTCTAAATCAGGAAATATAAGATAACCCCTTGCTAATATAGGATAAACTTTTCCATTAGGGTCAGTCCAACTTAAATCAACCAATCCATCATTATTATTATCAAGTTTAAAAATTTGAATATATTTTTTGCCATTTTCTCCATCTACTGGAATTGGAACTGTATCTTTATAAATTGTAAGATTTAAACTTGTTGTAGTGCTATCATAACCAATATAATAAACATTTTTCAATTGTAATTTCCAAAGATAAAGCATTGTTGGATCGTTGGTGTTTTCAATTGATGAAAGATTTTCGGGTTTTATAAGTTTTAAAACTAATGGATTAGATAAAGAGCCAACAACTTTTCCATTTAATGTTTTATAATAAACGCCAATAACATAATTTTCATTTATTGTTTTTGTAAATTCAATAACATTCCCAGCCCATCTTACATAACTTGTATCTAAATCAAAATATCCGCTTTCACAATAAGCATTCACATCAGCATTAAAGCAAGCTTTACCATAAACTGAAAGACTATTATTATTATTTATCCTATCATCAATAAAAACTTTAAGCTCAATTATAGAATCAGTTTCATCTAAATAGAAAAACTTTAATTTTTCATAATCTCTTTCATAAATTGTGTCAGTTTTTTGTAGAAAATTGGCTTTTAAAGATTGTGTGCTAACTTGTGCTTTTTCTCTTGCTAAAACAATAGTGCTTTTTATTGGTCCAAGTTGTGTATTTGCCCTTACTCCAAAAAGTGAATTATCAGAAGTTAAAGGAAGACTTGAAAATTTAGTAGATGGAAATTGTAAGCTACTTGCATCACCAAGCTCTATAAGTTGAAAAACTTCATCTTCTTCACCATTATAAGAAAGTCTAACTTTATTTTTTGTTTGGTCAATTTCCTCAGAATTATGATTTATATTAACATTTAATTTCTTGCCAATTGTCCCATTTAAATTAACATTTATTGTTTGTTTCATTTGTAATTGTGGAAATGTTGATGAGCCATAATTTACAGGTGATATAATACTATTTGCTGAGCCACCGAATTCCATACTCTGATTTCCTTTAATGTCAATTTTTGCTTCATTACCTCCAAGAAATCCAAGACCAACGGGAATATCAATAGGAACTAAAATTGTTGGAATTAAACCAGATTGATTATTTGACAAGTTGCTTGAAGAAAATTTTTGATATTGAGTATAAAATAAGCTATCTGATAAGAAATTAAAGTATTCTTCAAATGTTAAAATTTTGAATGTATCTATTACAACACCTCTATAAGTTTTTAAAATATAGACTTTATTATTAGAATAGTCAAAGTAAATAGAATCCCTTACTACATCAACATTAAAGGCAATTAAAATCCCAATCACACAAAATTAACGACTTGCTATTTAAAATTTTAAAGCATCCTTTAAAATTTTATTCTTGCTTGAAATAATTTTAAATAAATATGAATTTCCAAATTATAAAAAGAGACTGAATGATTTTAATGCTTATTCAAAGAATTTTAGTGATGTTTGTAGCGATTTTATTGAAGTATTTTTAAAAATTGAAAAGGATAAAATTTTAGATATTGGGTATGATGGAAAGCTGTGCACTATAAGTCAAGGTGTTATTGAAATGATAATTGATAGTATTATAAATAAAAGCGTAGATGAGGTAAAGAAATTTTCTCTTGATGATATAAAGGCATTGATTGGTGAAGAAATTTTAAAAATTAGAACGAAATGCTGTTTAATTGGCATTGAAACGATAAAAAATGCGATAATTGAATATGAAAGAAATTATAAATCTAATTCAAGAAGTTGAGCGATTAAAGTTCATTCCAAGATTGGGTTGGACTTATTATGGGATAAAATTTCCTGAAAGTGTTGCAGAGCATAGTTTTTTAGTAGTGTTTTTAAGTTTAATTGTTGGTTTATTATTATTAAAAAGAGGTGAAAATGTAGATTTGAAAAAAATTTTAATTATGGCAATAATTCATGAGCTTGGTGAAGCAAGAATTGGAGATATTCATCTTGTAGCAAAAAAGTATTTAGGATTTGATAATGTTAATAATGCTGAAAAGAAAGTAGTTTTTGATTTATTAAATGGATTAAATTTAGAAGAACTAAAAGAAATTTATGAGGAATTTATGGAAGGCAAAAGTAGAGAAGCAATTATTGTAAGGGCTTGTGATAAATTAGAGCTTTTAATTCAAGCAAAAATTTATAAATTAGAAGAGTTTTTTAAGAATAATGAAAATTTAAGTGAAATTGAAAAGGAAGAAATTATTAAAGAAATTTTCACTTACCTATACAAAAATCCTTAAAAACTCTATTTAGAATTTCTTCAGGTAAGTCTTCAATTCCAAGTAATCTTGATATTGAATTTACTGCTATTCTTATTTGATGTGATATAATATCCAAAGGCTCATATTTTAAACTTAATGTTTCTTTTATTCTATCATAAGCATATTGTAAAAGCTCAAATTCACTTTTTGAAAAATAATAATCCGCTGAAATTTCACTTATTGCCTTATTATATAAAGCTTCTTTTAATTCTTCAAAACCAATATTCGCTTTCACAGAAACATAAATTGGATTATAATTTTCAATTATAGGTCTTGAAATTTCACATTTATTAACAACTAAAATTAGTTTATCTTTTGGAACTTTATTTAATAATTCTATTTCAAATTCTTCTATATTTTCAGCAGAAAGAACAAACACAACAATATCTGAAAATTTACTTAAATTTAAGCTTCTTTCAATACCAATTTTTTCTATTAAATCAATAGCTTCTCTAATTCCCGCAGTATCAATAACTTTAAATAAAACTCCATTTATGTTTATATATTCAGATATATAATCTCTTGTTGTTCCGGGAATATCTGAAACAATTGCTCTTTCATATCCAAGAAGCTTATTAAATATAGATGATTTTCCAACATTAGCTTTTCCAATAATAACTACACTTATTCCTTCACTTATTTTTTCCATACTTGCAGAATTATTTATTAAATCTTCAAAAATTTTCAATATATTACTAATTCTTTCAAAAACTTCTTCTTTTGAAATTTCAGGAACATCTTCTTCAAAATCTATTCTTGCTTCAATTTCCTTTAATAAATCCAATAAATGCTCTTTTAAATTTTCTATTTTCTTTGATAGTTTTCCTTCAATTCTTTCTCTTAATGGGAAAATGGCAAATTCATTTTTAGCATTTATAATTTCATTTATTGTTCTTGATTGGATTAAATCCATTTTTCCATTTAAGAATGCTCTTTTTGTAAATTCTCCTGGCTCTGCTTGTCTTGCTCCAATTTTTATAATTTCTCTAACAATCATCTTTGGAATAATAATTCCTCCATGAGAAAATATCTCAAGCATATCTTCACCTGTATAACTTCTTGGTGCTTTATAGTAAATAGCAATAACATCATCAATAACTTTTCCTTCGCTATTGAACAACTTTAAATAATGAGCATATCTTTCTTTTAATTCTTTTTTAAAAATTTTTTTTATAATTTCATTTACTAAATTACCACTAATTCTTATTACACTAATAGCAGAAATTCCATATCCACTACTAATTGAAACAATTGTATCATTTAACATCCGGAACAATAACTAACTTTGTATTTTTACCTCTTCCAACTTTTTCAATTCTTATCCCTTTTATATTTTTTAATGCTTCAATAACTAATTTTCTCTCATAACCTTTAAGTGGGTCTAATGTATATTCAAGCTTATTTTCAATTGCTAATTTTGCTGTTGCTATTGCCTTATTTACAATGTATTCTTCTCTTTTCTTTCTATAACTATTTATATCAAAAATAAATCTAAGGTTTTTGGGCAATAAATTTTTAAGCATTATATTAAGTAAATAATTTAGCTCTTCAAGAACTTTTCCATCCTTTCCTATTAAAACACTATCTAAATTTGTAGTTTTTATATTTATGTAAATTGTGTTTTTATCTTGTGGTATAATCTGAAATTTACCTTTTGTTCCAAGTTTTTGAAATAATTCTTTTATGAAATTTTCAATTTTTTCAATCTCTTCCGTCCTCTTATAAACCCTAACTACAATTGGATCTTTTTTTATAATTACATATTTAGCAGAATTTATATCTATTTGAAGCTTATTTAGAGCTTTTTTTATAGCTTTTTCAATCGTTATATCACTTTCATCTACAAACTCCATATTTTTAACCTCCTTTTAATAAAAACTTTTTAAATATCAGCTGTTCCAAAATGCTGAAAAGACTATAACTTAACCAATAAAGAACAAGTCCTGCTGGAAATGTTAAAAATATCAATAGAAAAATTAATGATATTATTATGGCTATTATTTTTGAATTTTTATCAGCTGATGGTTGAATAATTGAATTTATTAAGCTAATTAATGTCATTAAAATAGGAAGGATAAAGTAAGGGTCTTTTGATGATAAGTCTTTAATCCAAAGAATAAATGGAGCATTCTTAAAATCAATTGAAGTTATAAGAACTTGATATAAAGCAAAGAATATAGGCAACTGAATAATTAGAGGCAAACATCCACTAAGTGGATTAACTTTCTCTTCTTGATAAATTCTTAAAATTTCTTTTTGGAGTTTTTCAGGGTCATCTTTGTATATTACTTGTAATTTTTGGATTTTTGGTTGAATTTTTGCTAATTTTCTCATAGCGATATATGATTGGTAAGTTAGAGGTGAGAAGATAATTTTTATTATTAATGAAAATAATATAATCACAAATCCATAATTATGAACAAGAGAATAAAGTCCTCTAAAAGAATAAAAGATAATTTGACTAAATGGAGCAAATAAGAAAAATCCCCAATCGTAAATTGGCTCAAGTCTTTTATCTATGGATTTTAGAATTTGAGGGTCAATTGGTCCTAAATAGAATTTAAAATTAGGATTTATTTTTCCTTCAAATATAATTCTATTATCATACAAAAATGCTTTATTATTTTTCGTTTCATTTAAAATAATAAATGAGAAATAGTGTGTTTTTGAGCCGATGAAATTCGCATAATCAACATTAAATGGTGTTATTAACTTATCTTCTGCAATTTTATGCCATTTTTGGTCATAATAAATGAAATTTGAATATCGTTTTTCATAGCTATCTTCAAGATTTGGATTTATACCATATGAAATAATTTCACTATCACTTGATATAACATTTATTATATAATTATTTTTGAATTCATAAATAACACTATCATTTTCACTTTTAAGCACGACTTTATTTTGTAAAATCTCATAATCAAAATTTTTATCCTTTAAATTCTTGAAAATGAAAATTGGATAATTGCCAAGAAGCTCACTTTTATATTTCTTAATATAAAAGCTTTTTATAAATGCTCCTTTTTTAGATATTTCAACTTTAAATAAATCATTTTCATAAGATATTAAACTATCTGATGTTGGAACTTCAATTTTCAAGTTTGATTGATTTTTTATATTTGTTGGTTTTGGTGGAAATAAAAATGTCCAAAGGAAAAAAATTGTAAATGCTATTATAAAATAAAGAATAAATCTATTCATGGATAATCAATACCTCCTTTTGATATTGGATTACATCTTATAATTCTCCAAATGCCTTTTAATAAACCTTTTAAAACTCCATATTTCTCAATTGATAATATCATATAATCTGAGCATGTTGGATAAAATTTACAACTATTTGGTAAAATTGGAGATAAAAGAACCTTATAAAACTTAATAAAACCTATAATTATATTCTTCATTAAAACTAAACAGTTAATTTTTTTCTACCTTTTCTTCTTCTTCTTTTTAAAACTCTTCTTCCTGCTTTTGTTTTCATTCTTGCCCTAAATCCATGGGTTCTTTTTCTTTTAATTCTTGATGGTTGGTAAGTTCTCTTCATAAGTTTGAAATTTTAAAGTAGAGTAAAAATGCTTTGTCCAATAATTCTAAAACTATTTATTTTTCTATATTTTCCCCCACCCACCCTTAAATTAAGCCTTCGGCTTTAAAATGCCCATTTTTCGGCATCGGGGGGCTTCGCCCCCCATAAAATCTATAATTTCCTAAAATTTTCGTAAATTATTGAATATCAACCACTTAACACTATTTATTGGACAAAGTAGAGTAAAAAAGCCAATAATCACTCTAAAATTTTCAAAGATTTATAATTATCGTAAATCCCAAACATCAATAAAATTATTGAAATTAAATAATTTCCTCCAAGAAGAGTAAATAAAACACTACCAGCAGTATATAATAAACTTAAATTTGAAACACTCCAAAGTGCTAATGAAAACTTTTCAAACTTCAATTTAACCTTATTTAAAACCCATTCATTGAGATATGAAAAAACAAGAACGATTAAAATAGGAAAAATTAAGTAAAATGAGCAAACTTCATGCTTTTCAATAGAAATAATAACCCAAATTGCTAATAAATACGAAAAGATAGGAATTATTAAAAGTTTTTTCATTTTTTTAGTGTTTCTTTATATTTATTTATAATGTCCTTTGTATAAGCACTTACAATTTTAGACCATTCTTCTTCCTTATCTGAACTTTGAGAACTTCTTGAATAAATTTCTTTGCCATCCTTATCATATATTGAAAATTTAAAATATAAAACATTTTCCTTTATATCTAATTCTCCCCAAATAAAAGCATCAAGTTTTAGAATTTGGACAGCTTTTAATATCCCTTCAAGTGTAGGATTATCCTTATTATATATATTTGATGTTTGCTCTGTTGAAACAATTGTTATTCCCTGAATTTTACGAATTTCTTGCTCCATTATACTTGCCATTTTATCAGAAATATCTTTTAATTTTGAAGTTTTTGTATTTAGCTTAAAAGAGAATATACCTATGTACTTAATTGATGGACCAATAATTGAGCTATAACCTTTATTAAGTTCAGTCAAAACTACATCAGTAATATCAACATTAGAGCTAAAATATAAAATTAAATCCTTATTCTTATTCAAAATAATATCGTAGTTATTTCTTTTAGCAATACTATCAATAACTAAATAAATTTTATTAATATATGGCTGAACAATTTGCTGATATTTTTGACTAATTTGCTCATATATATTTCTTGCTAAGTTTTGATATTCATTTTCCTTTTGCTCAATTTTCTTTTGAATTTCATATATTGCTTCTTCTGTTAAAAAACTTCTTTGCTCTGAAAGGAATTTCTTTAAGCTGTCAATTTGTTTCTTTAAACTATCAAGTGATTTTTCTTTTTCTATTTGAAATTGTCTTAATTGATTTAAGGCATCCTTATAGTCATAGTAATTATTTTTTATTTTCTCAATATCAACAAAAGCAACATTTAATTTTTGTGAAATTATAATAAATAACATAAATGCGGTGGGGGTGGGATTTGAACCCACGTTCCCCTTTCGGGGAAAGCTGATTTCGAATCAGCCCCTTTCGTCCGCTCAGGCACCCCACCAAAAGCCTTACAATTTTAATTCCCAAGACAAAAACTTATTTGCTAACAATAAATTTAACTCTGACAATAAATCTATTACATTATGCCTAATAATGGCTTCTAAAATTGACTCATCTTTACTTAAAATATAATTTTTCCAATAGTTTGGAACTTCTTTATTTGAAATATCAAGATTTGATAAATTGTAATAATTCAAATAAGCAGCAGGTGAAACTTCTTTTAATTTCGGTAATTTAACATTATTAATTTTTGATAGTCGTTTGTGAATACTCATTAAATCAATCCAAATATCATTATAACCAAGAAATTTTTTCTCAAAATCAGTGTTATATCCATAAAATGGTTTTCTTAAGACTTTTAACTTTTTATAAATTTGCCTTAAAAATAAATTGTAATCTGTTTGAATTGTTCTTAAAACTGAGACAAGAGAATTTTCACTAATATAACCAAAAACAATAATTTCATTATTGCCATCAGTTTCAATATCTATAATTGTTCCTTCTAAAACATAAACAGGCAAATCCAACTTCCATACTATTAAATTACTTTCCGTTTTGTACTTTATCATTACAATTTAAAGTAATATAAACAACAAAACTTATTGAATTTCTTTGTTGAGATACTTGTAGCAGATCTATTGTTGGTTGAGTATCTTGAAATTCTAATTTTTCAATAGAGCAAGAATTATTTATCATTTTTGCTTGCTGTCTTACCTGCTCTAAAACTTCTTTTATATAATTTAATTTTTCTTTTATAATGAGCGTATCTGAAACTGACATTTCTGTTCCTTTTAATTCAAAGGAAATGTTGAATTTTTGAAAATTCTTCTTAAAATAATCTTCAAGTTTTTTAATTTCATTTTCATTTTTTAATTTAAATTCTATTGTCCAATAACCAATATATCCTGAAATAACTTTTTTTTCCGAGCTTCCCTCAATCATATATAATGGAACAATTCTACTATCATTTATATCATAATAATAATTTAACTTTTTAAGAGATTCTTGAATTTTTGAGAATAATTCATTCACTTCACTTTCAGATGAAAGCTTATTCGTTTGAAAATTATATGTTGCTTTTATAATATCAGGTTTTATTTGCTTTGAAAAAACAAAAGAATAATTTAATATCTGACAAATAAATAAGTTAATCATCTTAGTTGCCTCGTTGGGTCAAATTGGATTGATGATTCTAATTCAATTGGTGTTGTTGTTAATAATCTCTTGCTTTTTATGAAATAGTACATATAACCATAAAAGTATCTATCATCTCTTAATGAGCCACCGAAGAATTTCAATGTATCACCACTATCAGAAATACCAAAAACAGGGACTAATTGGTATCTTGAAAGTGGAACATCCATCGTTAGCATTTTATATACAATAGAGCCATTTGCTAATTTATAAACGAAATAAACATTTCTATCCAAATATAAAATCAAAACATCATTTATAGCAAAGCCTACAACTTTATGTTGCCAACCGTTGCACTTACCATCCTTTACAGGAGCTGTCATTAGCTCTTTACCCCTATTATCAAATATCGTAATTACACCATAAGGATTTATTTCAGCCTTATAGCCAGCATAAGTTTGAGTTTTTGAATTGAAACAATCCTCAAATTCAGGAAATTGTATTCTCAGTTCCTTTGCCCTTTCAATAGCTTTTACAATTAAAGTAGTATCCCACTTTACAGTTTGTAAATTCTGAAACCCTTGTAAATTTAAGAAGATAAGAAGCATAATGCTAAAATTTTAAAGCCAATTTAATTTTTTTCTTAAAATATCAAAGAAATCATCAGTATTACTCAACTTTATTAAAGATGTTTTTTCATCAGATAACTCAACACTAAAACTTAATTCACCTTCACACTCTTTTAATAATTCACCATCTGATGTTATTCTCCATTTTCCAAATTTTGGTTTTACACTAATACTTATAATCATTTCTTTTGGCAAAACAATTGGTCTTGCGGATAAGTTATGAGGGCAAATTGGTGTTATAATAAATGCTTTAACTGATGGATGAACAATAGGACCACCCGCTGAAAGATTATAGGCAGTTGAGCCAGAAGGTGAAGAAATAATAATTCCATCACCATAAAATGATGTTATAGTTGAATTACCAAATTTTACATTAATGTCAAGTCCCCTTCCAGAAATAGAATTTACACTAAAATCGTTTAATGCGCTATCAACTTCAATTCCTTTAATGTAAATTTTTAATCTATCCCTTCTATCCAAGTAGTAATTTCCATCTATAAGAGCTTTTTTAATATCCTCAATTTGTGAAATATCAAAAAATGTTAAAAATCCAAGCTTTCCAATTTTTATTCCAATAATAGGTTTTTTAAATTTTTTAGCACATCTTAAAAGTGTTCCATCACCTCCAAGTGAAATAACAATATCACAAATTTCATTAATTTGCTCATCATCCCATTCACCCCCAATATGTTTTGAAATATAAACATCATTAAAAACAGATTTTATTTTTTCAATTGCTTGGCTTAAATCATAAAAAGGATTACCAAAAACACCAACTTTCAAACTTTTTTCCTAATTTTTAAATCCAAAGCAATAGCAGAAACAATAAATATAGATGAAAGTGTTCCAAATATAATCCCCCAAAATAGAATAAATGAAAATCCATAAAGAACAGGTCCTCCAAATAACAACAATGCAACAACAACGATAAGTGTTGAAAGTGAAGTTATAATCGTTCTACTTAATGTAGAATTTATTCCTTTGTTATAAATTTCAATAAGCTTAGAGCTTTCAATTTTTAAACCTTCATATTTCTTTAAAAATTCTCTAATTCTATCAGCAATAATTACAGAGTCATTAACATCATAACCTATTATTGTTAAAATTGCAGCAACAGTTATTGTGCTAAATTCAAGTTGAAATAATGAATATAAACCAAGAACCATAATAACATCTATAATTAATGCCAAAATTGTTCCAAGTCCAAAATAAAAATCAAACCTTATCCATATATAAAATAAAATTAAACCAATTGCTATAATTGAAAGAATAAGAGCTTGTCTTCTCAATTCTGAGCCAATTGTGGGTCCAACTTTTTCTGCTCTTTGTAAAATTATTTCATCATTTAAAATTTCTTTTAATTTATTAACTACAATTTGGGCATCAATTTCTGAGCTATATCTTATTATATAATCTTTTTCTTGTCCAAAGTTTTGAACAGAAACATCTTTTAAGTTTAATTGAAGTAAAGCACTTCTAACTTTTGATATATCTGAATTTTTTGTAGATATTTGAACAAGATTACCACCTGTAAAGTCAATACCAAAATTTATACCTTTTAAGAATATAACAAAAATAGAAAAAATTATAAGCAAAATGTAAATCACATAAAAAATTCTTCTTTTTCCCATAAAATCATAATTGGCATTAGCGAAAAGATCTATCCAACCCATAACCCTCCTCCTTAAATAGGTATATACTTAACATTAAACTTATAAACGAGGATATCAAATATAAGCCTTGAAACAAAAACAGCAGTAAATAAACTTGTTGCAACACCAATAGCAAGAATGACAGCAAATCCCTTAATAGGACCTGAGCCAAAGAATGTTAAAACTAATGCTGCAAGAAAGTGCAATATCTTAGTATCCCAAATCGCTCTACTTGCATTTTTATATCCATATTCAATAGCACTTATGAAATCCTTACCATTTCTCATTTCTTCTCTCATTCTCTCAAATATAAGAACATTAGCGTCAATAGCAAAACCAACAGTCAAAATAAGTCCAGCCATTCCAGGAAGTGTTAAAGTTGCTCCAAGAATTGATAAAATAGCAAGAATGATTAAGAAATTTAAAGCTTGAATGGTAACTGTTATTAAACCTCCAAGCCTATAATAAAACATCATAAAAATCAAAACGAATAAATAACCAAAAATTATTGATTTTGTTCCTTTTTCAATAGAATCTTTACCAAGTGTAGGTCCTACACTTCTTTCCTCTAATATCCTAACAGGAGCAGGAAGGGCACCAGCTTTTAATATATTTGCTAAATCTTTTGCTTCTTGCATACTTTGAATACCTGTTATTTGAGCCCTTCCACCAAGTATAGCTTCTCTTATTTGTGGTGCAGAATAAACAAAACTATCAAGAACAATAGCAAGCCTTTTTCCAACATTAGAAGAAGTTATATTAGCAAATATCATAGCACCCCTTGGATTAAATTCAAGAGATACAACAGGTGCATTCGGATTAAACTGATCCCCACCAACCGTAGCAACTGCGTTAATTAAATAAGCACCCGTTAAGTCTGCTTTATCTCTTAATAAAAATAACTTTCTAAACTTGATATTTCCCGCACTTTCAAGATTTCCAAAGAAAAAACTATATCCTTTTGGAATTAAATTTTTAATATCTTCTCTATTTAGAATTTTTTTAACTGAATCTATTAATTCTTCACTTATAGCTAAATCCCCACCATAATTTACTAATAGTGAGCTAAAAGGTTTGTTTTTTAATAAGGTATCTATTTTTGTTGTATCTCTAATTGTATCATTTTCTCCTGATAAATATCTATCAATTCTATTTATTGTTGCTTCTAATATCTGAGGTTCAGCCAATAATCTAAATTCTAATTGTGCTGTTCTACCAATAATTTCTCTTGCTCTTTCTCTATCAAGAACACCAGGAAGTTGAACCATAATTCTCTCAGAACCTATTTTTTGGACAATTGGCTCAGCAATTCCAAGATTATCAATACGATTTTTAATAACGAATGTTGTTCTTTCAACAATATCATTCTTTTCATTTAAATTAGCATTTTTAGGAGTTTCAACATGTAAAACCAAGTACATACCACCTTGTAAATCAAGTCCTAAATTTATTGATTTTTTCTTTAATTCTCTTAACTTTTCCTTTGGCATAAATTCTTTTTGAGCATCAGAAAGTGTATAGTATTGTATAGTAGGATATATGAAATATATAGAGAAAGCAATAACTATCAGTGTTATGATAATTCTTATGTTTAGAGTTTTCATAAGATTTGAAATTTTAAAGTCAAAAGCAAAATACTTTATTTAGTAATTTATTGAAAACTCAATCAAAACTAACCTCACAAAATCCCAAAGGTTTTTCATCAATAGTCTTCCAAAATGTCCTTTTCTTGTATTTTTCATAAAGATTCTTGTCAAAGTAGAACAAAATTAACATAATGGTATTGCTAAAATAACCTTTAAATTTTCCTAATCTAATTAGTTTTTTGTTTTTCAAATCATTTAAATTATATTTACCTACACTTTCAAGATAATTTAAAAGGTCATTTGAAAATTCAAAAATTGAATTCTCAATTTCTTTTTTCAAAGCACTATCTTTAAATCTAATATCTATTTCAAATTCAAAATTCTCTCTTAACACTTCAACAGCCAAACTCAAATTTTTATGTTTTATTTCTACAACTTTCAAACATTCCGATGGCTCAAATAAATCACTATCTGAAATCAAAATTTTCCTAAAAACATTATCAATTTCTTTTTCCATATATCTATAAAAGTCCTTATCTCTTGTTCTAATGGCATTTAAAAACTTATTTCTTAAATTTACATCATTTTTTATCATTCTATACAAATAAGCGGTTCTTATTGCTCCTTTAATACTTGAACCTGGAATATAAACCCTATTTTTTAATTTAATAAATTCATAAACTTTGTCCTTTAAAGTGCCATGAAATGGAATTTCATAAGTTGGTTTTATATTTAACTGATAATGCTTAATAAAATTTTCAAGCCCAAACTTGAAAAGGTCTTTTGCTACTTCTTTACTATCAATATAATTTATAATTTCATCAAAGCTATAAAACTGAAATTTTGAGCCTTTAATTATAAATTCATACTTAGTTAAAGTTTGACCACTTGAAATATGAACAGGTGTTAAAACCCTAAAATTCATATTACCCTCCTTTTATATAAAATCCAAAACTATAACCATATTGATAAATTTTATTGAAATTGTATTTAATAAAAGAAGAAGAACCATAATAATCACTTATGTTTTTAAGCTGAATAATTGAGCCATTTGAGAGATATATAAATTTCCCTTTAATAATGAGTTTTTTGAAATCAAAGTAATTATCAACTATCCCTAAGGTTGTAATAATATCATAATAACTATTTTCTAAATCAAATTTTTCATCATAAAAACTTGGACTTAATAAATAAATTTTATTTGATTTTTCTTTAATATATTTTGAAAGTTCAATTTCTTCCTTAAATTCAATAAATTCTACAATTCCTCTTGAAATACCTTTCCCTGAAAAATATAAAATTTTCAAAACAGGCTTTAATTTTTCAATTAAATTTTCATCAAAAAACAAAATATAAAACTTTAAAAATGAATTTATAGAATAACATTTTTCAATAAAAAACTTGCTTTCATCCGTTGTAAATGTAATTCTATTTATGCTTACATGAGGAAATACGGTATTTGAAATTATTTCATCTACAATGTTATCTTTTGTTTTTTCAAACAAATCGTTATTATCTTTAATTTCTCCTTCTAAAATTTTAATTAGTGTTTGTCTGTCTATAAATTGAATTTTTTTAAATTTTTTATATTTCCTATATTCATTATCATCTTTAAATACTACTGAACCTCCTAAATTAGGCTTTTTAAAAAATTCTATATCATTTTTTATAAAGGTTGGAGATGATACAAGAAACTTGGGGTTATTTTCAAAGTTTTCTAATAAACTTTCTAGTTCTTCTTTTGAATAGAAAATTCTATAATACCAGCAAATTGAACCAAAAATTGTCCAAGAATTAGGAATTTCTTTAAAATTACTTCTTGGTTTATATAGAACTGAGTAAAGCTTTGACATCTTCAAATTCCCTTATAGTCTCTTCTTTTCCTTTTAAATAATAATCTATTTCCCTTTCTATCAATTTTAAATTTTTAAATTTTACCCTACCATATCCTCTTGAACCTGAACCACCAAGATAATTATCCTCTAATAAACTTAAACCTGTTAATATCGTTGATTTAAATCTCTTAGGAAAATCATCATCCTCATAAACGAAATAAACAATTCTTCCTTCAAATTCTGAGCCTGCTGGAATCCTTTCAAATCTTCTTGGCTCAGCTCTTGAAGTTATTCTATCAATTCTATTTTCTACTTTTACTTCTGTTAAATTTTCTCTTAAATTATTATAACTCTTTTCAGTTAAATATATGTCATAAAAAATTGCCCTTGGAGGTCCTGGAAGCTCATTAACAGGTAAATTTTCAATTGTCTTTGATGAGCCTGTTCCAAATACAATACAAACATCACACTTACCACAATCACAAGGTTTTCCTGCCTTATTTTGATTTTTCATAGCTTCAACTCTACCTAATGCCCATTCCAATAAACTTCTTAATTTCCCTTTAAGAGAAGAGCCTGGAATATATGGCGTATCTTTTAAGAGATGTTTATCTTTTCCATAATAATCATATATCGTTGAAGTAAGTTTTATAACAGGATTATCAATACCGCCTATTTCAAAAGTTTCTTTTGAGCCACCAATACGAAGTCCTGTTCTAAGATGAATAACAAAATCCAAAATAACAACCTTCTTTAATCTAAAACTTTTCATATCTACCCTCTCCTTTTTCAAAAGCTGTAAAATATGCTACAAGAGCAATCATAAAATCCTTTAACTTTCCAAAATCTTCTTTATACTCAACCTTATCTAAAATCATTTCTAAAATATCCTTAAATTCAGAAGGAATAAGCCCCCTTCCCGTAGCATAGTAAATTTTAGGATATATTAAAACTTTCTTTCTTCTTGCTTGTTCTAAATCTCTTTCAGCTTCTTCACAAGTAGAAAGAATTTCACTAAAAATTTTTCTTAGTTGGGATATCGTAATTTTCTGACCCCTTTGGCTGAAATATTGAGCTATCCTATAAGCAATACCACTTTTTGGAATAGCAAAATCCTCCTCTTTTAGCTCAGAAAGTTTATTTAGTCGTTTTATTTTATCCATAATTTCATTCATTGCTTAACCTCCCTTGTTTTCATTAAAAGAAGCTCAAGAAAAATTTCAGAGCTTTCTCTAATTTTCATATCCTTTTTGTCAATAATTTTTGATTTAAAATCTTCACGAATAGAATCATCACTTATATTTCTGTATATCTGATAATAAAACATAGGAAAGAAGAGATATTTTCTTTTTAGCATCATATAAATTCTATGAATTAAACTCCTTGAAATTTTACCCTTATATTCCTCAGCCTTTTTCTTAGCATCATTATAAACATCTTCAAGCTCATCAAATGAAATGAATTTATTAAGTATAAAAACTTCTTTCCCTTCTTCCTTAGCAATATCTAAATTTTTACTTGTTATTTCAGCAGCAAATCTAACAGGATAATTATAATCAAATAAATTTATACTTGCTGAAATAGATAAATCATTTATCGTCCATTCTTTAAATTCTTTATTTATTTCAATAGCAAGCTCAATTATTTTATCCCATCTTCCAACTAAAAATAAATCATCACCTCCTGAATAAACGACATAAATGTAATTTTTATATTTCTCAAAAATAAATTTTAAATACATAGAGAAAAATAGATCTATAAATCTGCTTAACCTTGAAACTTCAAAGAAACTATCAACTTGGGAAAATTTAAATCCAAGTTTATTAACATCAATTTTTAAATATGCCAATTTCTTATATCCTTCTCCTTCAACAAGCTCACTAAATGGTTTAATCTCTTGAATGAAATTTATAAATTTAAATCCATAATCAAGTAAAGCTTCACTCAAAATATTCAAAATATAAAAATCTTCATCAATCGGATAATTTTCTAAAATATCAATATATCCGACATTTTTAAGACCAATACCTCTATTATTAGAAAAAACTAAAAAAGAACCTTTTAATAATTTTTCACCAAGCTCTTCAAACTTCTTACACCAATCACAAAATTCCTCATCATAATATTTTGTTTCAATTCTACAAGAAGGACAAATATCATTATCTTTAATTTTTAGAGAAACATTACTTAAAATTTTATAGAATTTTCTATATTTTTCTCTTTCAAGTTTTTGGAATAATTCCATTGACTTTTGTTTATAATTTTTTAAATCATCTAACATTAGCTCAACATAAGCAAATGTCAAACCAAGACCACCACTAAAACTTTCCAAAATCACCTTATTTATTTCATTTAACTTTTCAACAACCTCATTTAAAAATTTTATATTAAATAATAATTGAAATTTACCACCTCCAACATATATCGTATTGAAAATGGGATAATTTATACTATCTAAAATTGACTTTGAAATAATTTCAGGTAATATGCTTACAAAAAAGCTTCTACCTCTCAATCTTTTAACAAAACCCTCAACATTTGTTATATTATAAATGAATTTTTGAATATTATTAATATCCCCTTCAAGTAAAATTGCTTTATCGTTTAAACTCAAAAATGAATTACTAATTGCCCCAAAAATTTTCATATAATCAAAAATACTAAAAAATTTGTAATATGTAAAATAATATATTCGTTTTAGCTTCTTATTTAAATCAGCTTCTTTAAGATAAATGTTAATTTGATTTTTATATTCTTGAATGTAATTTTCATCAATTTGAAATTGACCTTTTATAGGCTTTAAATGCTCATAATTTTTAAGTTCAGTTAATTTATATGTCCATTCGTTTGAAAATGGTGATTGGAAGTTGGGCTTTAAATCCAAATAATTATAAATTTCTTCATATCTTTTTCTATCAAATTCGTCTTCAAATTTTATATCTAAAATTCTTTCAATTGAATATAAAAATCCTTCTAAATATAACTTGCTATGATCCATTTTTTTGAAATTTTAAAGGGTAAGTTTCTGGTAATTTTTATAAGTTATAAAAAATTTTCTAAAACTATTGATTTAATGGGGGCAAAGTTCATAAGCCGAAGGCTTAATTAAAGCATTGGCTTTTTTCTTAATCTCAAACAATCAAATTAAAATTTTTTTAAATTGATAAATTATAAAAATTTATTTTTTAATAGAATTTTCATAAATTGACATTTTAATTTGTTAAATTAAAGCAAAATTTAAATAACTTATTGATAATCAACAATTTAAACCTTGTCACAAACCCCCCACTTTTTTGGAAATTCCTATTTTTCAAAAGTTGAATTTTAATCAGCCAAATTAAAAGTTAGCTCTAATGAGCATTTCAAATATGTTTTAAGTTATTGATTTTCAATAATTTATTAGATTTTTATTTTAAAAAGCTTATTGGAAGCGAGAGTCACAAACCTAAAATTTTGAACATTTTTATTTAGCAAATTAAAATTAGTTAATTTAATTAAATTATTGATTAAGAGTTATTTATTAATTTAGCATTTTAATTTGACAAATAACAAGGTGGAGGTTTGTGACAATTGACATTTGTTTGGGGTATGCTTTAAAATTTTAGCACAGCATTTTGTTATATACATTTTCGTTAGGGAGAATTTAAAATTTTTAAGGTTTGGCTTGGGTTTGTTTTATACTTTTCTTTTACAAGGCTTTATGCCTTGTTGAAATAGGTTTAGAAGGTTAGAAACGGAGGTTTCATCTGAACATAGTGGAATTTAAACCTTACGAGGGGCTGTTTTCAATCCTCGCTTTCGCTCGGTTTCATCTGAACATAGTGGAATTTAAACATATTCGTGAGTTAATGCTAAATGGATATTTTGAAAGTAGTTTCATCTGAACATAGTGGAATTTAAACAAATAGTGTTCAATAAAACAAAATGAAAAACTTCAAACTGTTTCATCTGAACATAGTGGAATTTAAACCAAAATCCAAACGGATTTAAGATACTGCTAAACAATAAAGTTTCATCTGAACATAGTGGAATTTAAACAATAATGATAAAACATTAAGAAGTGTGTTTTTAGGAAGTTCCATCTGAACATAGTGGAATTTAAACTTATAAACGAATTACTTCTTATTGGCAAATCAAGGTGTGTTCCATCTGAACATAGTGGAATTTAAACCTTACAGATGCCTGTTCTTTTAGGCACGAAGTTAAGTTCCATCTGAACATAGTGGAATTTAAACGTAAATGACAACCTTCTATTTAATATACCTTTGAGTGTTTCATCTGAACATAGTGGAATTTAAACTAGTAAATTCTTCTTCATTATAAAAATTACAATCTATGTTTCATCTGAACATAGTGGAATTTAAACCCTCTTGAACCTATACCTGCTGGAACGATTGTAGTTCGTTTCATCTGAACATAGTGGAATTTAAACCTTATTTTTTTTACTATCAAGTATAAAAAGGAGGGGGTTTCATCTGAACATAGTGGAATTTAAACAAAGAAAAAGTTCAAAGATGGAGATTAGTTAAGAATGAGTTTCATCTGAACATAGTGGAATTTAAACTTATTCCCAAAATTTCAGTTAGAATTTCTGCCGTACTGGTTCCATCTGAACATAGTGGAATTTAAACCGGGGATTTTGAGGGATAGTCCTATAATGAAGTGCCAAAGTTCCATCTGAACATAGTGGAATTTAAACTGTCATCAAGTAAAAGCAATAGTAGTTCTCTGTCTTCATGTTTCATCTGAACATAGTGGAATTTAAACGCAAAATGCCAGACATCAAATATAAATGGATATTGCGTTCCATCTGAACATAGTGGAATTTAAACTATGAACTTAAAGATATTGCTATTAGAGAAAAATATGGTTCCATCTGAACATAGTGGAATTTAAACCTCATAATGAGAGGAGAGTAAAGGAAAAGTTAAAATAGTTCCATCTGAACATAGTGGAATTTAAACATTTATTTTCGTTAGATTTCCCAAGTTCCGTTATTTTAGTTCCATCTGAACATAGTGGAATTTAAACAAAACTGCTAAACCCAATAACCAAAATGGGAATGATGTGTTCCATCTGAACATAGTGGAATTTAAACTCATCAATTTTCAAAATGGCGTATTTGCCATTTTTAGTTTCATCTGAACATAGTGGAATTTAAACCTTTCATCAACAACGAATATAAGAGCTGGAACTTCTGCTAGTTCCATCTGAACATAGTGGAATTTAAATTTGGAATTTAAACTTTAAAGTATTGGAGAAAACCAGTAAATTAGTTTCTTATTTTTGACAATATAGATTTCAGGAAAATCAAGCTCACAAACTAATTGTTTTTTAAAAACTTTCAAGTTTTCAAAAACTATTAATGTATCCAAACCTTTTATATAAATTCCATCATCCAAATTTA
>Ga0081478_131456_pt1 | contig 26034 bp, 28 predicted proteins | sample OctSprmetagenome_FD_70983 | JGI IMG/M metagenome (GOLD analysis project Ga0081478, IMG submission 70983) | Hot spring and microbial mat streamer communities from Octopus Spring Streamers, Yellowstone National Park, USA - T=80-84 v2 (version 2) | ecosystem: Environmental > Aquatic > Thermal... | reverse complement strand
GCGGACCTCCCGGCGTTGCACCGAGACTTCTGCACCAAAGTCCCACGGGGCGAGGACTGCCGCCTCTACGCCATAAAAGACGCAGAGGAGAAACACGGCCCCCTCCCAGACAAGCCCTGGCCCTAAACATCCCCCCCTTTTCCCTTTGGCCAGATCGTGCTTTTTAAACCACAGCCTTACAGGGATGTCTTGACAGGGATAATTATCCCTGTGAGGAAATCCCTGTAGACGTGTTGGCTCATCATTGCTGTAGCTGTTGTAGAACCTATGGAAAAGCCTTCCGGATGCGTCCCCGCCGAGCCCCCGCCAGGTGTGGCACAGGGTCTTCGAAGGAGCCCACTCGAAAGGTGAGGTGTTCTTCAAGTTCTGGGACGTAGACGTCGAAATGTTTAGAGGCGTAGTCGTCTCTCCGCTGTTTTTCGCATCTGGGTTACCCAGCCGACGCCGCGGGGTGCTTGCACCTCCTTCGCCGCGGCAGCTACGGCGATGTCCGCTACTAACTCTTCTACCATACGTCCTTGGAAGGTCATATTAAGCCGCGGTCTAAGCAGGGTGGCGATGCGGTGCGACGCCTCGCAGAAGAAGGCCCTTATGTCGGACACGTCCTGTAGGCAGATGCGTCGATATTTTACGTAGTAATTCCAAATATTTCTGATTGACGTGGGGCTGTCGTGCCGTTTCGACGAAAACTACTTGTTTCTGCCAGATAAGTGCACCTTAACCAAACTCAAGGAGAGCCCGGAGCTCATACTCACGCTCTTTCCCTCCCTTTTTTCCAAAAACTTATTTAAATACCGATATGTCTCTGCCGACTATGGAGATAGTTGTGATGAGGGTCGGCAAGGACTTCGGCGTTGTCATGACGGAGTTGCGGATCGTGGGTCTGAGGAAGTTTAGAGGATGCTACCTGCTGAAATTTCCTGACAAGGAAATGGATGAAATAACACAGTACCTCCCGAAGGGACTGCCCGCGGATCTCTGCCTGGTAGACTACGAACGGTACATCCACTTTGCGAGGTTCGTCTTCATACGCAACAAAGTGGAGTACGTCATCCTAATGACCAAGATAAGGCGAACCGCCAACCTCAAGAAGTTCGTCGTCCGCCTGCAACAGCACGGGTGGCACCTCATGTTGCGCATACGGCCCCTCCGGCACAGCGCCAACACCTAAATCCTTACTTTTTGGCATATTAACCTTCAAAAGATTTAGATTGAAACTTCTAACAAGTCATCTACAATGAGAAAAAAAAGAAATTATTTTTGGTTTGTACGTGTGCGCGTCTTACACGTAGCCGTAGAGCACGGCGTGTAGCCGCTCCTTCCTGTTGAGTCTCCGGAGCGGCCACACAAACAGCGGCCCTTGCTCCGTCCCGCACTCCACGCACACGTACAAACCATCAGCGTTTATCACCACCGATCGGTTGCCACAATACTTGCACTGCGTAACCATGTACAGTCTTTCTTCTTCTTGTTTGATGATTTAGTTGTGGTGTTGTTGTTTTGTCCAGAAGTTTTGTGTTGGTTCTATTTGATGTTTGGATGCTGAAAAAGGGGTTATTTGTAGTAGGATAGGTCTGGCACCACGTGTATCCCCGTTGCGGTGATGCACTTCCTCTTGGCGAGCTCGTATTCGAACAGCGTTTTGGCACGCCGATGCACAATCCGATGTACTGTGGCGTTCATTTCGACCGCCTTTTTCGTCAAGTCGGTGGGTACGTCGAAGTCGGCGCACACGGCGTACGGGCCGTGCTGTTTGCAGAGCCACCCCTCGATGGGCCTCCCCGTCTTTACGATGCCGATGTTCCGCCTGCATATCCTCTCCGGCGGGCCGTCGAAGACGCAGATCTCTGCTCTGTCGGCGTAGAGCCTGGCCATCTCCAGCTCTACGTCGCGGGTGTCCGGCACGGCGGTTGGGTACTCCATCACGTCTATGACGCCGCCGTCCGTGATGACGCCGGTGGCGGCCACCCCCACCTTCTCTATCTTTTTGGTGGCGTAGCTGTAGCAGTTGGCAATCCGTACGCCAGAGTCGATGGCGATTATCACGGCACTACGCGTATTGGGGCGACGTCGTCGTCTATGTATATGAACTCGCCGCGGCGCAGTTGCGGCAGGAGGCGCGCAATGTCGGCGGGCATCTGCGGCGCGATTGACGCCAGCTCCCTGGCCCACGCGGAGTTCCTCACGCGGCCTGCGGCGATGCGGGTGTTGGCCACGTATTCGCCCGGCTTCTGAGATACCAAAATTAGGTAGAGGCCGAACTTCCTGGTCTGCGCCAAGGCAAGGTATATCACCCGAGACATCGCCTCGTCGGCCATCAGCTTGGCCGCTTCTTCCACCACCACGACGGCCTTCTGCCTCTTCTCCACTAAATGCCTAATCGTGTAGCTCATCAAGCCGACTGTAACGTCTGAGGTCATGAAGAGCTCCTTGCTCTCAAATAAATTTACAACGTATAGTTGCGGCGTGTCGCCGCTCCGAAGCACCACGCGGGACGCGGAGGCGGCCCAGAGCAGGTACATCATGGCGGCGGCGATCCTCTCTTCGTCTTTTCTCACTATTTCCTTCAATGCGTTGTAGATGACGCCGCCGGCCGTTTCTTTCAGCGAATTTGCAAATTCGGCCATGAGGGTGTCCCGTCCGTCGAGCGTCTTGACGTTGGGGTTGATCGTGTCGAGCATCATCATGGCCTCTGCGGCCTTCTGTAGCGCCGCGTAGACGTCGTTTATTTCGGTCTTGCCCGCCATACTGCAGAACGCCTTGACGAAGAAGCGCAGGTAGCGCATCATCCTGATGGGCGACTGCACCCGCAGAAGGCCGGTCACGGCCAAGAGCTCTTGGTCTGTGAGCTCACACAGCGGCAGGACAGGGGGCCCCGCGTAGCCGCCTAGCTTCTGCGCTAAGTCGCCGTATTCTCCGTGCATGTCGAAGATGACCACGTTGAGTCCTTTCTGTATAGCCTGCTCCACCAAGATCTTGACCAAAGTCGTCTTGCCGGCGCCAGTCATCCCTATCACCGACAGATGAGGCGTAACGGAGTGATGCAATAGATCTACCTTGCCCTCTGGGGAATACACCCCCCGGCCGGAGGGCCATTCAAACGGCTTCACCGCCTCCCCCGGCCTGGGGGGCTCTCCCCCCACCAGCAAAGCCCTAGACATAGAAACCGACTTGGCGTCTTCTAACACCCCAGCCAGCCGAAGCATCTCTATGTATTCTGGCAAGAGCTCCCGCCTTCTAGAAACTACGAGGAGCTTTGCCCCAGAGCTGCTGACCAGCAAACTGCCAGGGGCAAAGTCGCCCATTATATACGCCGATTTGTTTACGATTTTAACTATAGTCCCTTCCATATCCACACCGCCGCCTTGGCGCATATTGAATCAGCCCAACAAGGAGGTCGAAAGCCCTATCTAACATTATTTTGAACCGGATCGTCACAGGGATAACCTTACAGGGATAATTATCCCTGTCAAGAAATCCCTGTAAGCATCTGTAGCAAAGAGAACGTAAGGAGAAAGCAGTTTCTTTGAGACACGTAATACGTTGATACACATGAAAATCGATGCCGCGCCTGGGCAACTCCTGTACTGCGGTGTGGGACAGAGAGACGTCTACTGGGCCTATCGACAGAGGCATAACCGCCATTTAGGGAGTTGATTTCGTAGGCCGGATCAACATGTAGGGAAGTAGTTACGTGAAATATGGTGTTGGTGAAGCCGTGTTTGGCGCTGTTTTCGTGTCCCGGCGACGGCGGCAACACCACAGTGTATTGGAAGGGGACAGCGCTGAGCGTCAAAAAGGACGATCCGGTGGTTAAGCTTTTCGGTACGCTAGACACCGCTACTGTGTACGCCCACAAGGCCGCCAATCTGCTTCCCAGGCCACAGAGCCGCATAATGCGCCTGGTGGCGTTTTCGCTTACGGAACTGGGCTTCTACCTGGCAACCGGCAGGGCAGAGTATTTAGACACAGCTATGGCTCTGTATCGCCGTGCGCTTAAGTTAGCGTATGCCACGGCACCGGAGGAGCCGCTCCGGAGCTGGGTGGCCTGCACCTCGCAGGGGTGCTCCGCCGTAGACGAGGCCAGGGTGTGGATAAGGTGGGCTGAGCGGCGCGTAGTTGCACTGCAAGAGGCCGTTGCCGCCAAATTGTTGAACCAGCTGTCGAATATTACGTTCGAAGTAATGCGGCAGTTGCCGCATATAAAGTACCGCCATAGGAACATCAAATAACTCGTTTTTTCCTATGTAGCTTTTTGTCTGCATAGAAGAAGTATGGAAATCAAGCTAGGCGGCATAAGGATAACGAGGCGTTGCGCGGACGGCGGTGGGGGCGTTAAGTTCTTCGTGTACATGTAGCGGTGCTGAGGTTCGGCTCCACGGGCAAAAACCGAGCAGTGGCTGTTGAAGGAGGCTGGGGTCGAAGCAAAGACGTATTAAGAAGAAAGTCTTACACGTAGCTACCTCCTTGAGGGGGCTTGCAAAAGCAGGGAAGCCTCTTAAGGAGGCCGTCGTCATGTCAATCAAAGCCTGCGGAGAGGGGCTGGATCGGCAAAAGGAATGCACAGAGGTGGATCGCCAGGATAAAATACGCGCACGTATAGTTTGCTGAATCGCAACAGACGCAGTTAGGCGCAGGAGTCAATTCGACAGCGTTCAGACGCGCACTGTACCTATGGAAAGGACAACATTGGTAATATTTGAACTGCCGGAGAAGCTAGGCATCCCCAGTACGTGGAGTACGAGCCTTTTCCGAGGGAGTGATGCTCCGACGACTGGTGTCCACATGAGGGCACGCTGGTTGCAGAGAGGTGCCGCGGGGGTGTGTACATAAAGTACCGCGTACAAGTCTCCTCAAGAGGCGGGAAGAGGTGGGAGGCTAAGGGGAGAAGGGAAAGGGACAAGGAGGTGGAAGGCTGTATTAGGTAGCAATCGCCGATCGGCGAGAAAACAATTGCCGGCGCATCACAGACAGCAATCGGATCTCTCTGCTTGGAACCCGCCGTCAACACCGCTGTGGGACAGCCAGAAAGCCGGTAACGCGAAAAAAAGATTATTTCATAACGACATCTAATATGATGGCCATCAACTCCTTAATCTCATCTTTGTTTAAATTTTTAACTAATTCTCTTGTCATTTTAAGGACTTCTTCTTTGGTTAACCTCAATATGACTGGGCAGCAGATATATAAATCGCTTATCTTAATATCAAACGTGTCCCCTTTTCGCTCTATTTCTTCAACGTAATCATAGATTTCAGGCTCTTCCTCTTCTTCGTCCTCTTCTTCTAGGTATTCTTCGTCTAGCTCATCTTCTTCTAACTCATCTTCGCATTCATTGTACACCATGTGTGTTGTGCTTTGTCCTAGCATTTAAGTTTTTTGTCTCTTGAAGGCAGCCAGCTGGCACAGGGAAATATCTACAGGGAAGAGTTCCCTGCAGGATTTCCCCTGTGGGGGTTTTCCTGCAAAGCCTTGGCTCGGCGGATTGCGGGAGACAGCAGTTTATATTTAGGCAGTTTCAACTTTACATGGCTCCGAGATTGACAATATTGCGGCTCTATGCCAAAGCAAAGGGCTTAGACCCGCAGGCCTTGGAGCGCGTGCACCTGCAGTACTTAGGAACCTATCAGTACTGGATCCAAGAACGGCTTGAGTTGCTTGGCTACGGCGCTGAGGACGCCAAGGCAGAGCCTCTGAGGCTAAGGCCCGAAGAAGTTGCTGAAGCGGTAGACGCAGTGCTGGAGGCCTTCCGCTCTGGGCCGGAGGCCGCCGCCGCGTTGCCTCCGCTACTGACGCTTCCGGAAAAGCTGGTAGTGGTGGAGGCGCTTACCTTGCGGTTAGGAGAGGCGCTGAAGCGCAGGAATGACGCGTGGAGGAGCTGGCTCTACGTGCTCCACCTGGCGGCGCCCTCCGGCAGGCCCACGCGCCTAGGCCGCGCCCTGCGTAAGGCGCTGGAGGCCGGCGGGAAGCCGGAAGAGGCGTATGTGGAGGCGGCGGGACGTCTGGGGCTTCTGAGGTGGATAATTGCACTTGAGGCGGTGGCGCTGGACGTGGGGACTAAGAACGAGCTGGACGCCCTCCTTGCCGCCTACGCCAGGCATGTCCCGTGGCTGGATCCGCATACCGTATACTGCGCCTTCCAGTACCTGGGTAGCGACGTTAAGGGAGTAACAATGGCTGCCCTTACACAGCCGCCTGAGAAGATCTTCGAGATGCTGGAGTCCTAACCTGTCGGCGGCGCCGCATCAGAAGGGCAGAAGCCGAAGCCCTGCAACAGATGTCTAAAAATGACAAGAGGATGTTTGACAGGGATTTCCCTACAGGGATAATTATCCCTGTCAAGACATCCCTGTCGTCGTTGTCACCTTAAGCATAAAATGGCTGCAACTACCTAGCCCGTTGGTTGGAATAACACGTAGTAAACCAGCATGGCAGGAAGATGGAGCGGAGTGGACACCGTTGCGGTCAAAGCGTCAAAACGGTCTAAACGAATACGTATTGAACAAATTTTTAAGCGTTTACAAATCTCATTGCTATGGGGAGACTGCCCAATGGCGTCTACTGGATCAAGACGCCTGCGGAGCTCAGGGCCTTTGTCAGCATCCTGAAGAAGTTCAGAGAATACGCCACCACTCTTATCACGCTCTACATAAACTCAGAAAGGCCCATACCCGACGTGTTGAGCCTGCTCCGTAGCGAGTGATCCACCGCCGCCAACATCAAGGACAAGACCACCCGTACCCACGTCCAGGACGCGCTGGAGCGCATAATCAACAACCTGAAGGGCGAGGCCAAGGCGCCGGAAAACGGCATGGCCGTGTTCGCCGGGTTCCACATGGTCAGCCGGGGTAGCTACGAGTGGGTTTACTACGTGGTGGTTCCGCCGCAGCCCATCTACACCTTTAAGTACATCTGCGATGCGGCGTTCCGCACCGAGATTTTAGAAGGCCAGCTCCGCGTCAGCGCCGTGTACGGCATCGTGGTGGTGGAACGGGGCGAGGCGGTCATCGCCTTGCTGAAGGGCGGCCAGTGGGAGGTGGTGAAGACGGTTAGGTTCTTCGTGCCGGGTAAACACGGCGCGGGCGGTCAGTCGGCCGACCGCTTCAAGCGGCAGACGGAGCATTTGGCTGAAGCATTCTACAAGCTGGTGGCCGAGGAGGCTAACGGCATCTTTCTCAAGATGCTGTCTCTAAGCGGCATAATTGTAGCGGGGCCGGAGGTAACTACAAGAGGCTTCTTGGAGGCAGGCGGTCTAGACTACAGGCTCAAAGAAAAGATTTTGGCGATTGTCCCTGCCTGTTGCGCCGATGAGCAGGGGGTAGGGGAGGTGATTAGAGGTGCCAAGGAACAGCTGAAAGAGAGCGAGTACGTCCGAGCCAAGGAGGTCATGGAGAGAGTGATGTACTGCGCCGTCAAGAAGAGCGACTACATAGCATACGGTAGGGAGAGGGCATTGAGAGCATTGGAAATGGGGGTGGCCGAGGCGGTGGTTGTGGCTGAGGAGCTGGCGGAAGACGTGGTGCTGTGGGTGATGATGAAGGCGGAGGAGAATGGCGTCAAGGTTGAGGTCGTACCCCGCGGCGTCGAGGAGTCGAAAACCCTCATGCAGGCCTTCTGTAGCTACGTTGTACTGCTCTCCACACCAGCGTGGGTGCTGGAGCGTTGAAAGATTTTTAAAGCCACAAAGAGTAGCTGGTGGGGCCGGTGGTCTAGGGGAAGGATGCCCAGCCGCGGATCCGCGGCGCGTATGCCTTGCACGAGGGAGATCCGGGTTCGAATCCCGGCCGGTTCACCACCCCTTTTTTACGACTTTCTTAAAGGGCTCTCCGATGGATGGCTGTTTAGCTGTCGTTCCTGATGCCACTTGAGCGCTACGAAGGCGTTTACCTGTGCCCTGTAGGCGTAGCTCCTCCTCAATGCCTCTGTGAACTCCCCTATGGGCCAGGTCTTGAATCCCCTCGTTTCCAGCCACTTAAGAAGCGCCTCGGCCTCTTGGAGGGTGAGGGTGGGGTACTTCTTGTGGAGAAGCTTGCCAGTGGCGTGGCGCTCGCCGCCTCCGCCTACTTCGGGCGGCAGTACAACTTTTCCGTACATCGCCTTCAGCGTCCACCCGGCCCAGTCGGCCGAAACGCCGGGGGGCAGAGAAAGGCGCATCAGCGTCGTTGGCGAGCCGGCTCCGAACAGGTGGGCGCGTCCTGTGGCCTGGAGGGCCTCAAGGACGCGGGCTCTGACCAGGGAGTATCTGTGGGCGGTTAGGTGGGGCACTGCCCCTCCTACCCCTATCAGCGGAGCGCCGAGCTCCCGCGCGGCTCTGAGCGCAAGCCTTAAGGCGGCCATATAGGCGTCTGGAGACGGGTGGACGTGCACTACGGGGGCCAGAGGACAGGGGGAGGCGCTGGCTGTGGAGAAGTTTTTCGTCTCAATCTGAAAGTAGGTCAAAGAGTCTGCGTCAGGCGGAGGCGGGATGTCTGGGGCAAAACACACCTCTGCCCCCACCTCTTCGCACGACCTGCACAGCTCTTGTGGAGACGGTAGCGCTGCGCCTCTCTTAAGCACTAAGTAGCCTCCCGAATCCAGCCACCTCGGGGCGGCGTGCGGCGGGAGGTATTTGAGGTACTGCAGAGACGCCATGGCAGGGTGAGGGAACTGAAGGGAAACAGAGTTGGTGTACGTCAGAAAGAGCATTAGGGCGATCGCCTGTGCCAGGCAGGCCTGCCTGGCCCGCTCCGCACCACCGCCAGCCACTGGCCGGGGCCTAGCGACGAGATCACAGCGGGGTCTACGTTGAGGACGGCACCGGCGAGCTTCGCCGCTTCGCCGTGTAGCTGGAAGTAAATATGCGTCGGGATTATGGAGATGACTGCGGTTTTCAGCTCCAGCGGACTCTGCGTGGAGATTATCATGTGCCAGTTGCCGTGCCTCCCCATCCTTATGACCTTCTCGACGGGGTCTTCTATGTTCTCCACCTTGGCGGCTACGCGGTGGTACTCGTCTATGACGACAAAAGTGGGCTGCTGCTGTGGGGTCTTCAGCAGGCGCATCAAGATGCCGTGCACCACCACCGCCTGCAGGAAGGGATCCTCTACGGATACTCTGACCGCCGCCGGAGGTTTGACGTTTACCTGCTTGACGAGGAGCGGGTGAGGGATGCAGTTGTACTCTGTGTCTACCTCTGCGCAGAGGGACGCCAGCTTCTCTATCATGACTTGCTTGCTGAGCTGGGGGAGATCCGGCGCACCTGCTATGGTAGTTAGGAGGTTCTCCAGCGGCACCGCGCCGAAGCGCCGCAGTGCGCCGAACTGCACCGGGGAGAAGCTGGCGTCCTCCTTGCCCAGCGTCGCGGCGAAGGCCAGGGTGAGGAGCTGGACGCGCTCCTCCACCGTAAAGGACGAGAAGTTGATGCCTCCCTCGACGGCGGGGCCCAGAGACGCGGCGTATTCCCCCTTGGGCGTGATGTCTATCACGACGTAGCGCTGTCCGCCTATGATGCTCTTCACCAAGGTGGTCTTCCCGGAGGCCGACGCGCCGGCCACGAATATGTGCATCAGCTCGTCTGCAGACGCCGCAGACCGTATGTCCGCAATCAGGGCGTCTTCGTCTGCCGCCTTGAAGACGTTGCCTCTCCCCTCCACGCCCCTCGCCATATGGCTAATCCTGCCCTTCCTCCTCGCCAGAAGCTCGGTGCCTTCTGTCCACAGTTGCGAGCCGCGGGGATCTACGCGGATCCCCCTCGGCCAGAACATCCAGTACCAGTATGACACGTGTTGCAATACCTCAGCAACGGCGTCCACCGTCACCCGCTCCCAGCCCACCAGCGGCGGCCGGGCCTTGCAGGAAGTCGCCACCCGCCACTCCCTCCCCTTGTGGAATATGCCGATGGGATCGAGCCATATTACGCCTCTAGGCGCCGTGGAGGCGCCCACCCTCGGCCCACCCCTGCCCTTTGTCGGGTAGTGCGCCACAACCGGAAGCGGAGGCCTCCCTGCGCACAGCTCCACCGCCTCCCTCTCCTTGCCCTCTGCCAGAAACGGCGGAGGCAACGGCTCTTCAGACAGAATGAACCCCCTGGACATGTCCAAGCCGATCCTCCTCCCGGGCGTCAAGACCAGTTGCTGGAACTCCTCCTCAGACGCCGCAGGCATGGAGTGCAGATACATGACACCCACATAGGCACGGAAAATATAGAACTGAATCCACAATAAAGCCTAAGCCGGTTCAAAACATGGAAAAGAACTCCAAACTTCCTAAAAACAAAACTGTTAAGACCTTGATGTACCTTGCTGACCATGCGCACCGATGGTCAGGTGCGGCAATAGGCATGCCGGGAACAGGGAAGACGACTTTTCTTAAGCTGATGTATTTGATCTTACAAGCAGTGGGAAGAAAGGCGGTATTCATACAGGCAAAGGAGTGTTCAGAAGAATATGTAGAAATAGCGATATCAGAACAGGAGATCCTTAGCCACATAAGTGGCGTTTTGCAGTTTACCGCGAGCGAAGGTTTCAAGCCATCATTCGACCGTTTGGCGTTTACATCATGCGACAGCATTGATTGTCTTATTGATTACGTGGAAAAACGGTATAGAGAGGACATCGCAGATTGGATAATACCGCGGCTGATGGCACTTAAGCGTTTTGTATTTGAACAGAAGGTTAGAATACCTTTATGTCTAATGCGCCAAGATGAGCTTATAAGAAGGATTACGGTAGGTATTCTGTACGCGATTAGGCCGTATGTTACGTTCTTAATTATACTTGATGATGCGTTTAGTTTTGTCGTAAACGAGATGTATAAGGAGAGCTTCTTCGCAATGATGAGGCCTTATCTGATTTCGCTGAACAGGTACTTGATGACCGAGGACTTGCTGAGGCACAACCCCGCTGTTATCACGCCAGGCGGCGCAGCTGGACTGTATCGCATAGCTAGACCAGATAGATATGTAGTAATCTTTGACCAGTGGCGTTGGGAGCTGCCGAGGAAAGATGTCGAAAAAATCGTCAGTTCTTACTCCTAAACCTCCTTTGTTTTCCCTTTCACAGCAGGGGCTCTATCTGCACCTCCCTGGAGAGGCCGGAGTGCTTCGAGACGCGGTGCCACACCACCTTGAGGATCCTTTTGCCCTCTGGGCCAACTGTGAGTCTGGCTACTGCCTGGACGTTGTGCTGGGCCCTCATCGCGAATGACGGCGCGGCTGGCTCTCCGTGATAGGCCTGGCCTATGGCTGGCCTCTCCTGCGCCACGTAGTAGACGCTTACGGCCTTGCTGGCTATGTTGTTGGCGACGAGCTGGGTCATGGCGTTGGCGAAGCTACTCATAGTCCTCACTATGGGGAGGACGTCCAGCCTGCCCGTGGCGGCGAGGTAGCGGCTCTGCTCGTGCAACGCAACGGCCGTTATGGAGTCCACCACCAGCACGGCCTCTCCGCAACGGCCAGTCACTTCGACCGCCTTGTGGAGGAGTGGCAGATAGGAGTCTGTGTACTCTACTGTGGCTATCTCCCGGTATCCGCACTTAAAGACGCTGGGCAGTTTTTCTCTTATCTTCTCCAGCTGGCCGTAGAGCTTTAGGTTGGGTTCCGTGCCTATGTAGAATGTGGGGATGCCGAAGTCGGCGAGCTCCCAGAGGAACTTGGCCATGAGGGTGGTCTTGCCCACGGCGGGGGCGCCGTATATGATGTAGATGCCCGGCGAGCTTCGCCCGTAAAGGCCCAGCTCCTCCAGCTGTGCAACTACCTTAGGCTTCTGCGCTGTCACAGCGTCAGCCTGAGCAGGGGGAGTATCATCTGCATGGGCACCATGTGTGCTATCATGCCGAGGGCCGCAGTTGCGGCGGTTGAGAACTGCCCCTTGTCTGCGCCCTCTTCTGCATACCTGGCAATGTCGCAGAGCTGTACGTGGTCGCGCCTCTTAACCGCGTCTTCTATCTGGCTCCAGATGTCTCCCGGCATTGCGTCTGGATTCAGCGTCCAGAGGCCGGCTGTGAAGCCGAGCCGCCTCGCCTCCTTGGAGCGGTCGTAGACGAGGCGCACCAACAGCTGTAGCTTTTCTGCACTGCTCAATATGTCCAAGCCGGCGCGTGCGAAGGTCTGCTCGTAGTTGGGGGCTGTAAATATGAGGTTATTAGTGTTCTTGCAGTCGACGTAGTTGCAAATCGGCAACCATCTTGTGAACTGTATGTTTTCGCGTTGCGGTGCGTAGATTGCCCGAGCGACGGTGGCAGCGTACTGCGGGTACTGGAGTGGGTCGGCGAGGGCGAAGAGCGGCGACAGGTCGCAGTCCGGCTGTAGGCACAAGATGTAGAGTCTGTGGGACATGTGCGCCAGAGGAGCCGCGGCGATGGAGTCCGGCCACAGAAGTACGATGTACCTCCGGGGGCCTAACTTCAGCTCTATGTGTTTGTATTGTCTGTAGCGCTTTCCGCCGTAATACGTCATGCATACGGTCGTAACGGCGGCAGACAGTGTTTTGCTGTGCGGCCCCATGTCCATAGCTCTATACGGCGGCAGAGCCACCGAAGGCATGAACATCAGGCAGACAAACGTGACCAACTCGCTGATATGCGGTGCAGGCTTCGGGGCAGTGGGCCCCATGGGGACTATGGTAATGTTGCCCGCTTCGCCAAATATCTCGTCGCCAACGTAAGCGGTGAACTTCATGTTTAACCAACCAAGCGGCCCCAAGACGTGGCCCGTAGTTTTGCCGATCATAGAGCCGTCGTTGAATAGGGAATAAATGTAATTAAAAAAGACCTGGCCTATAGGTTGAATAGCAGCATTAAGGATAGCCTTACAGGGATAATTATCCCTGTAGAAGAATCCCTGTTATTGTGCTGTGAGCTGACGTATAGTATCTTCGGCATCTGTTTCCGAACGGGCAAAAATCACCACTTTGTACGTGTCGCTACCTGTCTTTGGGAAGATCCTGAGTGTCGTTTTGCTACGGTACGCCAGTATCGCGTTTACCTTCTCCCTATCTCCTATGGTGAAGCCTCTTTTTTCCATCAACTCCAGAAGCGCCTCAAGAGGCGTTGCAGGGATCTCCGCCACAGCTACTACGTTTTCGATTTTGCAGTCTGAGAAATATGGTAAGTTGGGCAACGGGTACTGCGGCGAGAAGAGTTTGGCTTTGCCTGTGTCAAAGACGACTGCGACGATGTGTTCCTGCGGAAGGTGGTAAACCCCGGGGGAGATGAAGGCTAACGGGAAGTAGTACTTCTTGCCGTTCTTCACCTCTTCGTAAGGCATGTTTTCAGGCACTTCAGCTACCTTTTTACAAGTAGCTACAACATTTACAATCCGCATATAAAAAGACTCAGTCAGGAAGAAAGAAAAGGATTCACACAACACATTTGCCTCGGCCGTCTGTGATGTATCTTTGATTCACAAAGTACCGCTTGCCGAATATCTGCCATTTGCCGTTGACGTAGCGCCTGGAGGGGCCCACATAGAAGTCATCTCCGTGGCGGCGGAAGTAGAAGTACGCAACTGGCCGACCCTGCGCCCACACCTCAGCCTGCATGAAGTCGGGGAGGAAGCCCATCTGTTTGAGTATCATGCACAAAACGTAGAGATCTAAGTCTGGAGGGATGCGGTCTAGCAAAACGAGATACCTGAATCCGTCTACCAAGACGCGTTCCATATGAAAAATAAGAACGTCTATTTATAAACCTGGTGCGGAAAAAATTGGCTTAGAGCTTGGTGTAGAAGTCTCTCTTTTCCTCAGGCGCGCATCCGCCTTTCGATTCGCAGTACCGCAGTATCTGCGACAGCTTCCAGTTCACCTCGTCAAATTTGCCCTTGGCCAAGTCGTTGGCAACTAGGTCGCGGAGCTCCTTCGGCGCCTTCTCGGCGACCTCTTCCGCCAGCTCTCTGATGACGGAGTCGGCGTCTACTACAATCCGGTCTAAGTTCTGCTCTATGTACTGCCTGCGGAACTCGTCGTCTGCGCCCGCCTCGGCGAGCCAGTCGTCTACGCGCTTGACCTCCTTTGCCACCTCCTTTGCGTATTCGCCGAAGTCCTCCGCCAGCCTGGCGGCGATGTCGTGAGGCAGGCCGTAGGTGCGGGAGATCTCGTACGCAATGGCTTCCTCTTCGGTGAAGTTTATGCCCAAGATGCGCTTTACAGCTTCGACGTGGTCTTCATCTTTGATCTTGCCGATCTCCGCCTCTACGCGCTCCGCCGCCTCCCCTACCGGCTCGTACCTGTCCTCGGTGGGGACGTACTGCTCGCCTGCCGATGTAAACTGCTCCGGCGCCGGTTGCACCGCCTCTTCGAGTTGCTCCGCCGCTTCGGGCTCTTTAACCGACACATGCCTGCTTGCGGCCTCTATCATGTTGAGGAGCGCCATGTAGGCGTCGGGGCCGTCCTCGTACAGCGCAAACTCCAGAAGCTTGTCTCTGAAGTCGGCGTGCTCCGACGACGTCAGCATCTTGAGCCACCGCTCCGCGGCGGCGTCGGCCTCCGCCTCGCTCAGGCCGGCGGCCAAGGCCGTATTTTTTATCCCCTGTAGCTGGCTCTCTAAGAACTCCTTCAGCTTCATCTCCTTCTCCTCTTTGCCTTTCTCCTTCTCTACCTCCAGCGGTATGTAGTCTCTGCCTTCGTCGTAGTACTTCTCGGAGGCGTTGGCAAACATTGCGGTCTCTGCCAGCATTCGCCTCATTTCTGTCGGCGTACCGAATGCGGCCAAATCTTCCGGCTTAATCTGCTTGTCCACCACCTGGCCTCCTTCGGCTACTTCGTAGCTCTTTACGCCGAACATCTGCATGGCTTCAGCGTACTTCGAGTAGTCTGCGGCCGCGGGGGCTGGAGGTGCGGCCTGCTGTTGCAGAAGCATGACGTCCAGCGCCGCGAGCCTCTGAGCCGCCACCGCCTCTCTGACCGCAGGCGGCAGGTGATCCAGCACTCTGTGCTCCACCACCTCTCCGGTGGGCGTGATTTCGCGCCACGTTATGTCCGCTATTTCGCCGGCGTATTTGGCGCTGTAGGCGTAGCTCCAGTCGCCGTAGGGAAGCTTAGCCAGCACCTGCTCCTGGACGTGCTCTGGCAGGCGTTCGAACCACTCGATCCTGTCTTCCTTCAGAAGCTCGTAGATTGACCTCAACACGTCTCCGTTTTGCATGATGGCCGGCAGGCCCTTCTCTATCACCTCTTTAGGCAGTGTGCCGTCCACCGCCTGCCTCAGGGCATCTTCGAGCTTCTTGTAGTCGTTCTCAAGTTTGAGCATCTTCCGCATCTGCGGATCCTCAAGCATCTTCCAGACGCCTGCCGCGGCGGCGTCCCTGCTTACGCCGGCGGCGCGCGCCGCCTTGTCTACGATCTGCTCCATGGCGCCCCTCAGCCTGCTGGCGGTGGTCGGGTCTACCGGAAGCGGTATGTTGTGCTGAATCTTCTGCCCCATCGGGCCTGGGGCGAGCCTCAGCGCCGCCTCTATGTCGCCCCTCTCTGCGGCCTTTGCAGCGCCCTTCAGCCACATGTTCCACACGGGTTCGGTCTTGCCCTCGGGGGTGACTTTCACCCCCAATTGTTCTCTCGCCAGCCTCCGGAACTCCGGTATCTGGGAGAAGAGTAGCGCGTTGTGGTCGCCCTCCTTCCACCTCCCAACGGCGAACTCGGCCATGACATTGCGGAGCTGGGGGTAGGAGGGGAGGTAGGTGAACAGCTCCGGGCGCGAGATGTCGGTGCGTTGCGTGAACCAGTCCTTGTACGTCTCCCACGCCTGCCTGAGACGCGAGTAGTCGTAGCCGAAGTGCGCCAGATAGAGCTTAGCGGCCTGCTCCTGCGTGTAGTCGTGGCCGAAGAGCCTGAAGCCCTCCGCCAAGTTTTCCGGGTTGACCGGAAACGGCTTCGTCTTTACGCCGAACAGCACGGCGAAGGCGGCCAGGTCGCCAGCGTGCCGCGGCGGCTTGGGCTTCCCCGACAGCAGCATTACTGCCGTCCACTGCACGGCTAAGTTCATGTCGCCGCCGCTTAGGTGGTACACCCTGTGCAAGAGGTAGGCGATCAGCTTAGCAATCATCCAGTCTATACGCAGGTGTGTCGTAGCCCAGACCCAGTCCAGCGCCTCGCCTGAGTATTTGGCGGCCAGGCCCTCAGGAGTCAGAGGAGAGCCGTGATGCACCAGATGATATGCTCCTTTTGCCTGCCTAAGCACGGCCTCGACGAGCTTCGCCAGAGCATCTGCGGCGGGCTGGAGGCGGGGGTGCGGGGCCTTTATTACTATGTTCATGGACGCCTTGGAGCCGACGTATGCCGACAGCCACATAGCGGCCGCGAGTCGGATTGGGTCGAACCGCCAGAGCCAAGCAGTCCACTTGAGCACAGAAGAGGCGTAGAGCGCCCACAGCCGCTTGTACTGAGCCACCACATCTTTAGCTACCTCAGCGGCGGCGGTTGCAGTTGCGCCTCCCGTCACAGCCGTCCCCTTCCCGACGGCGGCCAGGCCCCTAGACGCCAGCTGTAGCGCGGTAGCTTCCAACGAACCAGCGCGTAGCTTCATCTGGAAGAACTGCGAAACGCCGAGGATCCTCAGCAACGGCGCGCCTGCGCCAACGATTACCAACACGCCTGCTGTCCCCGCCGTAACGGCGATGATCGTATAGATCAGCCGCAACGCCCAGGGGATCAGCGAAGCCCAGATCCAGACAAACGGCTCCACAAGCTTCGCGGCAAGCGGCGCAAACACCCCACCTAGCGGGAAGATTGATGACAGCGAGAAGAAGGCGTAGCCGAATATTGTGTCTACTACGTCTTTGGTGCTGCGCAAGCCGCGCTGGAACCCAGCCACGGCGGGCGTCGGAGCCGGGACGTAGAGGAGGGAGACGGCGACTGCGGCCCTGTGCCAAGTCTCCACCTCCTCGCAACGGGTCTCGTTCCCGTCAGTTCTGCATTCGATTTGTGGCTGGCTACTTACGTCGATTGTCGTGCTCCACTGCTTTGTAGGATGCCAGCCGCTACACCTGGCGCCGAACGCGGCGAGGACGGCGCTTTCCGTTGCGTTGCATATCTTCTCCCAGTCGTCCTCGCTCATGGCAACCGCAACGGCCGATTTGGAGTAGCTCACATCGGCGTACTCCGCGTCCAGCACCTTCACAACCAGGTCGCGGTACTCTGCGGCTAGTCCGTCTAAATCCCACCGCGTTCCTGAACACTGGCTTACGGTGCCGTAGCACTCGTATTTGAACATCCACGTCGCGTTCATCCTTGCCCCGCTTATGCCTGTTGAGTTTGGCTTAAGTGATGCCGCAACAGACCACCCGTCGTGCCACGCATATGGTACTAAAATGACGAAGGTTCTGTTCGGCAACGGGTAGAAGTACGTGGCGTTTACGGAGGTGAAGTTTGTCATCCCCCACACAAACGTCCCGTTCTGAAGCGTAAAGGCGGTGCCGACCGGGTACTCCACCCACATATATATGTACCGCGTCAGAGTCCATGTGCCGTTTGTCAGCGTTACGTTGTTGCCCGGCGGCGGCACGGTGTACCACCACCACTGCGTGGAGTTGACCCAATGGGTGCCGTTGTAGTAGATATATGCCGCCTTGAACTCAGCAACGATGGGGGCGTTGGTGTTTACCCGCACGGCTATGGACTGGACGAAGTTCTCTTCTTCAATTGACAACATGCCGGACATGGGGGCCAGGCCTGGCGCAGTGGCTACGGCGGCGGCAAGGAGGAGGGGGACGGCCGCGACGTAGGCTGCCACCGCGATCGTCCTCTTGCTGGGCACCGCCGTGGCGGCTACCGGCACAAAGACGGCGGGGAAGACCTCCGCCGCGCGCACCAGAGGCACCAGGATGGACACAACGGCGTATGCGAAGCCGAAGTATGAGGCAATCATAGACATCAGCTCGTTGACGACGTCTATGGCGAGGTCTATGAGCGTCAGCACGACGGCAACCGAGAGGCCCAAAGTGAAGGGCGCAATTACAAACGCAACCGTAATCACAACAGACGTAGCTACCGCCGTATGCGCCGCCGTCTGCGCGAAGTGCTTCTCAAAAGTCTGCCTGGCGTCCTCCAGCACTTCTAAATCCTTCTCTATCTGGATGGAGGCGGGCGCCGCGTAGATCTTGACGTAGGTCAGATAAACGGCCATGATCGCTAGTATTATGACTGCGCCTAGGATGTTGATGCGCCAAACCGGCTCTCTCTTGAGGAGCCTGTAAACCGCAGTGGCCAAGATCCACGCCGCCGCCGCGGTGTACAGCGCGTCGTGCCACTGGCTGTAGGCGCCGCTGGGAATCAGCGGCGAAACTGCCGCCAACAGAAACGCGGCGCCTAACACAGGAGCCAGCACGTATTCAATACGCATGAAAAAAACGCTGTAGGAAAAAACGTTGAATTAATCTACGGGCAGTACAGGAACGGGCACGGGTCTTCCTTTACCCAGTCGTACACCGATTTAACCAACGGCGTAAAGTCGCTGAGTATGTACAGTATAACAGGTACTATTTGGAGCGCAATCGGCACCCAGAACCACCATTCGCCGAACAGCTCCGGGAAGCTACGCTTCCTAACGAAAAGCACATACACGGAAGCGCCGATCATGGCGGCTATGGCGATGTAGTTGATCGCCAAAACCACTATTTTGGCGTCATTGGAGATGCCCTTGCCAGCCTGTTCGACCTTCTCAATGTCTATAATCCTGTTTCCTCCCTGGTTTTGGGCCATCACCACCGCTACCAGCATCAGCAACACTATCGCTATTGTTCTGACGCGCATTAAGTGTTGAAAACGAAACGTAAAATATTGAATTACTGGCCCAAGAGGTAGCCCACTGCGGCGCCGATTGCAGGGGCGGCTATGAGGAACAGCCAAGCATATGCAATGGCCAGCTGCCACTGCTCGTAGTCGTCTAGACCGGGAAACTTAAGCGAATTTAATATTCTGTTGTCGCATCCAATTGCAGTAATGGGCTTGAAGTCCTCGGCCCACGCAAGGCCTGGGATGTCGATTGGGAAGGAGATCGGAATTGGGATTGATCCCAACCCGGAGAGCCAGTAGCATATCGGGATTATCTCGACCGCGCCTGCCAGAAGCGCCAAGCCTACCCAAAGCCCGGTGAATATGCCGATGATTATTCCGCCCACCTTCCTCAGCCACGCGACGTATATCAGCAACCCCGCGGCAAGGATGGTGGGGCCGTACGTGGCAAGATACCGCGCCAAGCCGACAAGCTGGTTGTACATCCATATGGCCTGCTCGTACAGCGATTTGTACTTAGAAAACCTGGCCTCGGCGTATCCGGCGTATGCGCCCGCGGGGCCGGTCAGCTTTATGTTTGCCACGCACTGCTCCATTTTGACAATCCTGCAGTAGCCCTCTTCCACTACTATCTGAAGCCTGTTGATCACTTCATCTGGCGACGTGACTTTTACTTGGATGAACTGTCCCAAATTCATTATGAAAAACGTCACCAAGAACACGACTGCGATTTCCTTCAAGATATCGGAAAACATGGCCTCCAAACGCTGGAGACGGCCGAAGAGCTTCATCGTTTCTATCAGTACAACGATGGCGAGTATCATAATTGTGACTGCGCTGTGCCAGGTAAAGGCTAAGCCGCCTGGGAGGATGACTTGGTAGTCTGCCCCCGGTATCGGCGTGGTGTAGGTTGCTGTGGTCGTCGTTTCAAGGAACATGTCAACCTCTTGGTGGCTGTAGAAATTGAATCAGAGCGTCTGAAGAAGCTGAGCAATGAGCCGGAGCTCTTGGATGGATTTGCTGAAAATGATTACCTTGCAGCGCTCCGACGGCTTTACGAAGATCCTCACCGTTGTGGTGACGGTAGGGGGGCACATATAGAAGAGAATTGCCAATTTCTTCTCGGCCCTGTCCACCGCACCGTGTTCCCTAAGCCTCTCGATGAGCTCCTCCTCAGGTACTGCCCGCATCGTAGTCTACACGACTATGTTGTCGATGTTGCAGTTGGAGAAGTACGGCAGTTGCTCCAGCGATTTACTAAACACCTCAGCCCTGCCGTTGCCGTGCAAAATGGTGGTGAAGCCAGGCGCAACTATTTGTACCTCTATCTTCGTCTCCCGTTGCAGGAGCCTCCGCACCTCTGGGTTAACAGAATTGCAAGTCATGACGACATTGACCATCTCAATTACAAACGCCGCTTAGACATTCCGGAATAAGGAATTAGAAGGGGGATCGCAGGACAGGCCTTTGTGCACAAGTCTGCGGCGGCCGCCGGAGGGCGTAAGCTCATAGAACTCGCCGAAGACTATCCATCTGCCTCCTTCGTTTCTGCGGGACGGCCCGATGTAGCTCAGCTTATCGCCATAGCGGTACAGGCGGTAGTTGAAGTTGGCTACAGCTGGCTCCCAACGTACACCTCCGCCTAGATGAGCTCAACCGCGGCGCCCGCGAAGCGCAGAACTTCGCACGGCGTGTAGAAGTCCAGCTCCTCGTTGGGGCCGGAGAACGAGGCTAAGTACCTGTAGCCGTTCGGCACAGCCTCAACCCGTTCAGTCAACAACCTAACTGACTTTGAGCTTCAATTTAAAGAGAGTTGGCACGCAGGTGCTTCTCCACAGGGCTTGGCTCACAGACATGATCAGTCCTGTGAGTCTGTACCTGCAAGGGTGGAGATGTGAGTAGTGGGAAAAATGTGGTTATGGAGTTGTGTTAACGGTGTTCTGGCGGTGTCAGCCGCACGTATATCGGCGCTCTGCCTTCGACGCGGATGATGCCGACGCGCTCCTCCGGTAGCGATTCGTACGCGACGCGCTCCACAACGGTGCGGTCTACATGGAGCCGTTGTTCGATGTGCGGCACCGCCTCGGGCTCGATGGCCAAAACCACCTTGACGCCGCTGTTCTCTATAAGATCCTGTGGGATTTCGGCGATGCTCTGCGTGAAGACTGCCGCCTCGACGCCGAACTTCCTGTGTTCGCGCCAGGTTCTAGACAGCACTAACGTGTTCTTCATGAGGATGTGGCCCTCGTCTACCACCAGGTACAGGCGCATCTTGCACGGCGGATTGGGGCACGTGGCCTTGGCCTCCGTTACCAGCCAGATTATCCATGACACCAGCTTCATCGTAGAGGACGGCGAGGTGTCGCCGCTGGTGTGGACGACCAGCGGCTTCGACAAGTCCACCTTGGCCATCCTCATGTGCGCCAGCGTGGCCAGGCGGCCGAGGATGGAGTCTATGGCGAAGGCGAAGGCGGGATCCCTCCTGAGGGCCTCTAGGTTCTTGAGGATGTTTCTGTAGGAGGTGTCTTTTTCCTGCGCGGCGCGGCGTAGCGCCTCTAGGAGCACTGTGAAGTGGGCATCGAATATCTGTATGCCCGCCGCCCTGAGTATGTCCAGGAGGAGGTCTACGTCGTCCTCGTCTGTGAGGCGGAGCGGCGGCATGTGTTGCCTCGCGTCTACTATCTGAACGTCGGGTAGCCATTTAGCCAGCATGGCCCAGTGGCCGTGGGGGTCGATTATGACAGGCGCGACGCCGCGCTTCCTCCTCAGCTGGATTGCAATATTGATGCCGAGGGTGGTTTTGCCTGCGCCGGTTTTGCCTATTACAATCATATGCGGCGTCTGTAGCTCTTCGGGGTTGAGGCATACGGTGCGGCCGGCGTCGTCGGTGCCCAGCACGACGCTTGCCTCCTTGCACTCTGTCGGGGCGAGCAACAGGGCGTAGGGCGTGAACTCGGCTAAGTCGCGGGTGAAGGCCTCTATGTGGGTAGCCGGCCGGCCGGTGGAGAATGCCGCCGTCTTCCCTTTGATGAGGCCGTTCACCAGGAAGCCCTTCTCCCGCAGGTTCAAAATCCGTTGGCGGGCTACCTGCATCACCTCAAGCCGCTGGATCGCCCACTGGGAGTGCTTCCACCACGCCCAGCGCTCCGCCCAGCTACCCGCCTTTTCGAGACGGAGGGCGTACTCCGGATCTACTGCCCACACCACGAGCGCCTCCTCTATGAGGGGTTGAGCGGCGCGGGCTATGGCGTGTATAGACTGCGAGTCTGGCATGGAGAAGTACATGACGTCTCTGGTGAGGGGCTGGAGCGGCGGCCGGGGCCTGTGCCCGACGTCTCGCATTGTGAGCATGATGATGAGCATGATCGGCAGTACAGACGCGGCGATTGCCGCCGGGCTGGCCGCGGCCGACAGGAGCGGGAGGAAGGCCCACGGCAGGTATTTGCCGGGCTTCTCCCGCGGGAGGGTGATAGGCGGTGGGCTGGGCTCCGGCTTGACGACAACGCCGAAGCGCCGCAGAACCCTCCTGGCCTCCTCAGCGTCCGCGCCGTCTTCGAGGAGGATCCAGACCTTGCCAGCGTGGTAGTAGATGCCGTTGTACGTATGCGTTGTCGTTATCAGGATGTTGCTGAACTCATGGGGCCCCATCCCGTTTACGTCTCTGAAAACCCGTTCAACCTCGAAGAAGCGGAGCCGCTTTCCCTCCCAGACCAGCATGTCGCCTTCAGTCCACAGCGGCATGGTGTTGCGCACGGCGACGTAGAGTAGGGCAATTATGGGTAGCGCCAGGAGAACCGACAGCGGGTGGATCAGCGCCAGGATCAAGACGGCGAACCCCGCATATGCCTGCCACGGCAGGCGGGATGTAAGCGCCGCGAACTCTGTTTTAGTCTCTGGTTTGGCTTCCTCCGCCACCTCTTCTGCTTCTACCTCTTCCTTCGCTTTCTCCCTTTCCAGCCGCGGTTTTCCCTTCCTGCGCTTGGCCTTCCTTACCAAGATCTCTGAGGCGCATACATAGGCCTTGAAGACAGCGTTGTCCCTAAGGGCCTCGTTGACGCATCGTTGCATCTCCGCCGGCGTTAAGTCGTGTTGATACTGGGCCTTGAACTGCTCAAGCCTTTTTAAAAACTCCCTGTCCTGCATGGCGGAGGCGGGGAGGGCTGAAAAAAAGAATCAGCGGACGTCGGCTATGAAGTACTGGAGCCTGGCGGCTATCTGGTCGATGACTTCCACGAACTTTACGCGCGAGAGGGCGGCCGGGATTTTGCCCTCCACCACGGCGTTGTACACCGGCCCCTCCAGCGGGATGGTGAAGGCGAAGGTGCCGTACTTCGTGGTGCCGATGCGCTGGACTTCATTCTTCCCCGGCATGCCGTCTAAGAACTTGTTCAATACGGCAAATATTGGCCTGCCCTGCGGGAGCATGTCCTTAAGCCGCCAGAGGAGGTGCACCGTGGCCGGCTCCGCCACAAGGAAGTATATGTCCGCCAGTAATATGGCGGTGCGTATCACCTCGCTGTGCGCTTCGTCTGTGCCGGGGAGGTCGACGAAGATTAAGTTGTAGTCTATCCTCAGCATGTCTATGAGCTCCCTTAGCCTGCTGCCTTTCAGCTGGCTGTTTGGCGGGAGGGGGCCCGGCGGTACCGTGTCTACGTAGGCGCCGTCTTCGATGGTGCAGTAGTGCAACGCATCTGCGCCTGCCAAGAAGGCGTACGTGCCGTACTCCACCCGGCACCCTGGCGCCAGGAGGCTTGCGCCCAAGCCGTCAGCCGTCGCGTCTACGTAGACGACGCGCCAGGGAGACTCCTTACGGATTGCATACGAGACGCTGGATAATACTGTGGATTTGCCAACACCCCCCTTGTGGCTTAAGGCAATAACTACCTTCGTGACCATAGCCTCTTCAGCCTGTCGAGAATAGACCTCTTCGGGGGAGGAGGAGATTGGCTAAGCACCTGAAGGGTGTATGACAGTCCCTTTTCGCGTATGGTGTTCTCCACCAGCCATGTTGGTTGGCCGTGCTTCTTGGCGAGCTTCCTTACGATGTCTTTAAACGCCTTCTTTACCTGTGGGAATTTCTGCTTCTTCGCCTCTGGCCGCCTCCGCTTCAGCTCTTTTGCCAGCTTGTCTGTCATACCTCGATGCAGATCTGCCCTATTTGTCCTCTGAGCTCCGGCGTGATGATGTTCATTAGCTCGGCCTCTATGGCCGACCTGAGCCGCTCCTTTATTGCATCCATGGCCATCTGCTTCAGCACGTCGCAGTTCTGGTAGCCGCTTTCAACGCATTTATTATACAGCGCAAATATCGTCGAAACATCTGCAGAGACAGGCGCAGAAGCGGCGGGCGGTCTCGTCGCGTACTCCATCCGCGGCTCCGGAGCTGCGGCAGAAGTGGGAGCAGGAGGCGCGAAGCCAGGGGCGGTCTCCTCCTTCGGCTTTATCAAGGGTTTTGGCATGGATGACGCCCAGAAGGAAAACTAAATTGAATTAGTCAAACTTCCTCAGGTAGGCGACCCAAGCCTCCGGGCTGTGCAGGGTCTTCATGCCAGCCGCATCGGCTATTATCTGCTCCCACTTGGCGGCCTCGGGGTCTCTGAGCGCCTCCTCCTTGGTGATCGGCTTGTGCCCCTGCGGCGTCGGGACGTATATCCTGCTTGCGCGCCTCGCGACCCCCCTCGGCGTCACCGCCTTCTCCATGACGGGTATGATCAGACGCGGCATCAGGGCCTCAAGCTCCGCCTGGGTGACGCCCAGTCTGAGCAGGCGGAGCACCACCTCCTCGGCGCTCTGCGCATGGATGGTGGCCCCCGCGCCGAAGCCGGCGAAGGCGATGGTGACGAACGCCCTCACGTCGCTTTCGGTCAGGAGCTCGTTTATGCCAACATCGCTGTTGGCGCGGAGGCCGAACCTCTGCACAAGCTCGGCCATCAAGATGTCGGATATGCCTGCGCCGAAGCTGATGCGCTCGGTGGCAACGAACGCGGCCTGCGGCACGAAGAGCTCTGGCACCGACTGGATGATGGCTAGGCGGCGGGTGGTCTGGGTGCAGCTCAAGACGGCGTTGAGCAGAGACGTCTTGCCGCTACCGGGCAGGCCCGCCACCAGGACGTGCCTCCCCCTGCGCCACTGGGCGCAGAGGTACGCCATCTGCCATGGCTCGGCGCCGCCCATGGTCACGAAAAGCGGCGCGGTCCACACCACGTTTATCAAGCGGAAGGCGTACCCCTGCGTCGGCGCCACGTCTGGCACTATTGCGGTTACGCGGATGCGGAATAGGTCGTCGAAGCGGGAGGCGAAGGGCCTGGCGGCGGAGAGGGGCGCCACACGTCTGGAGATGGCGTCCTGCACGTGCTCCCTGTCCTTAGGCGTCAGCTCTATGTTTGTAACAAGCCCCGCGCCGTGTTTGTAGGTGTCCACGGTGACGGCCCTGTCGGTCATGGTGAGCATGACGTCTGTGATGCCCAGGCCCTCCGTGAGGAAGAGCGGCGTGACGGTGCCGTAGGCGTAGTACCACCGCCACAAAAGCCTGGCCAGAGCCGGGGCATGCTCCTTCCATCGCTTGGGTATCTTCCTCTCCAGCACCTCGATTGCCGTCTTTATGTTGTACCTGCGCTCGTCCTCCGTGCCCAGCACGCCGTAGGGGTCGATCTCCCTTCTGCCGTACTCCTTCTCGGCGCTGGATAGAATTCGGCCGATTGTGCGGTCGTCTGGCAGCTGCTCCGGGAGCTCCGCCTCGTCGAAGACGTAGACGGTCTTCATCTCCGTGACGTAAACCCTGGTCTCAAGGCCGAAGATGTTGACCTTAGCCTCGTCTACGAAGCCCGCCACAGGGACTCCCGTTGCGGCGAAGAGGTTGCTCTTGGCTATGGTGTAAGGTTTTGCCGTTTGCGCCGCAGGGCTTTTGACCAGTTTAAGAAACAGCTCGGCTGGTTGCATAAAGGGGAGACAGAAGGAAAAAATTATTGAATTGATGAAGCTACCGTCTTTTAGCAAGCATCACAGAGCCAGCCATCATTGCAACAGCGGTCAGCCCGAAGAAAAACGCATCTATGCTCAATCCCCTGTACGTGTTTGGGTGGGTATGACCCGACTGGCCTGCAATAGTGGTCGTGCTGGTTGTAGTAACTAAAGTTGTTGTGCTGCACGTCGTAGTTGGAGTTGGCGTTCGGCATACGTAGCACGTCACTATCACGCCAGGGCGCAGGTTTGTGACTGTCGTCGTTACAGTTGGAGTGTAGGTCAACGTAGATGTTGTCCACACCGTAGTGGTGGCTGTAGAAGTGACGTAGCTGGTTGTGTAGATTGTCGTGTAGCCGGTCACGGTGATCGTG
>Ga0081478_138663_pt1 | contig 26283 bp, 23 predicted proteins | sample OctSprmetagenome_FD_70983 | JGI IMG/M metagenome (GOLD analysis project Ga0081478, IMG submission 70983) | Hot spring and microbial mat streamer communities from Octopus Spring Streamers, Yellowstone National Park, USA - T=80-84 v2 (version 2) | ecosystem: Environmental > Aquatic > Thermal... | reverse complement strand
GTCAGAGAACTTTACAATGTTCTTGAAAGAGCTTTTATACTCTCTTGGTCAGGGCAGAAAAATGTCAAGGTTTTGCCAGAGAATATAATTTTCTCAACTTCTGATCTCATTTCTGCCTTGGTTAAGAGTAATGGTTTTGAACCAATTTTGGAAAGTAAAGATAACCATTTGATTAAAAAAGATTTGCAAGGCTCGAGTAGTAGTGTATCATCATCAGGAGGAGAAAATAGAGTATTAGACCACAAAAATGAATTTAATAGTAAAGTAGGTCGTATGGGTGATCAAAATTTAGGTTTTAGTGCAAATTTTTCTGACCTCAACATAAGAAGTATGGAGAAGGTTTTCATTTTAGAGGCTCTTGCAAGAACTGGCGGAAATAAAACAAAAGCAGCTCAGCTTTTAGGAATAACAGTAAGAACTTTGAGAAACAAACTCAAAGAATTAAATATCCAGAAAGGAGAAAGCGAGCCGGAAGAGGGTTAAATTTTCTCTTTTTGTTTAAGTTAAGGTATTTGTTATGGAAGAAAAGGAGTATATACAAGTCCTATAGCGTGATTTTGAAAATTTTTTGTTCAGAAAGGTTGAGTTAGATTTTGGCTTGTTTCATCCTTATATTTCTGAGGCTATAAAATCATCAGTCCCGTCAAGTGGAAAGAGAATTAGACCCATAATTACTATACTCATTTCTTTTCTTCTGGGGATAGGAAAAAAAAAGCTTTTGATATTGCATATTCTGTTGAGCTATCACACGCTTTTACACTTGTTCATGACGATATAATAGATAAACCGAAAGAGAGGAGAGGAGAACCTCCGCTTTTTCAAAGATTCGGTCAAGAAATATCATTACTTATAGGAGATTTGCTTATGAACTATTCTTTCATACCGATTTTCTCATCACCGCAGGCTGTAAAGTTTTTTGCATATTATATGGGAGCAGTTATAGAAGGACAAATCCTTGATGTGATGTGGTCTCAAAAAAAATTAGATCTGTCTCAAAATCTGCAAGATATTGTGCTTCAAATCCAAACAAAGAAAACTGCATCTCTTTTTAAAATAAGCTGTGTCCTACCTTTGTATTTCTCGGATAAAAAAATTTTGCGAAAAAAGGAATTCAGGAAAAGAATTGAGAATTCTCTTAATTCTTTTGCTTTGCATTTTGGTATATCTTTTCAGACTTTAGATGATATATCTGATGTAAAAGAGGATGAATTATCAGGAGCTCCTAATATCCTCTACACTCTTGGAAAAGAAAAAACCCTGTCTTTGTTGAGGAAAGAGATCAAACTTGCAAACTACTACCTTGAGGATTTTCTTAAAGTTGTAAAAAAAATTTCTTCTCGTAGCTATGAAAAAAATTCAAAATTGTTAAAATTTTTAATTGGTGAAATATTGAATTATGAAAAAGCTTTACAAAATCTATCTTGATTTTAAGAAAATATCGGAAACTCAGAGAAAAAGGGAGCTTCTAATTTCTATCAGTAGGAGAAGACAGAAAGAGGAGGAAATTTATATTTTAGAGAATGAAAAATCAAAAACTTATTCTGAACTTGAAAAGAAACTTATGGAAGATGGAGTTTCTCCTTTGTATGTTTCTCAATTCCTTAACTACATAAGTGGGCTCAGAGATGAAAAGAAGAAGAAGGAGCGAGAACTTATAGATTTTATCCGTCAAGAGGAGGAAATGAGACAACAATATATTGAGAGTAAAAAGGAAGCTGACCTTGCTGAGAAATTATATTACAAGGTTTTAGCGAACGAGATAAATCTCCTAAATAAGAAGCAAGAGAAAATTACTGATGAACTCATGCTTATAAAAAAGTTTTTCTCCGAAGAAGAAGGCAAAAATGAGTAATTTTTGCTATATTATTATTTGCTATGTTAATTGGAATTGGATTTAATGTAAAAGTAGATTTACGCATTTTTAAGTTTTGGAAAAATGTAATATGATGAAAAGATTATGAAAATCAACTGGAATAATAGAAAAAGTGGAGAGTACAAAAAAAGTAAAAGGTTGGAATATAAAACTGTAAAGATATTAGTTTTTGGAGCTTTTCTTTTGTTTTTCTATTCTTTCGTTTCTGCCCAAGATGAAAAGAAAAAAAGGGATTCGCTAAAAATTGATGGGTGTACCGTAATTTTTGATCCCCCTTCATTAGAAAGATTTATAGGAACACTTGAAAAGCGCCTTAATGAAATAAAATCAAAAGAAAAAGATTTGCTCCTGCGCGAAGCTTATCTCAAAAGGCTTGAAGATGAAATATCCGCTAAACTTGCAGAACTTATTAAGCTCAAAAAGGATGTTCAAGCTCTTGAGAATTTATGCTTTGAAAAAGTAAAACAGAAAGAGGAGGAGAAAGTTAAAGCCTTGCAAGATCAAAAACTTTTATTTGAGGCTGATCAGAGAAAAACTATTATCTCATACGAAAAAAGAATATCAGATGTTGTGATGGAATATGAAAAAAAAATCAAGGAAATTGAAGCGAAACATCGCAGGGAAATTCAGGAATATGAAAAGAAACTCACTTATGCAGATAAAAGTATAGCTCAACTCACAGATGACTTCAAGAAAAAGATGGAAAATTTAGCAAAAAATTTTGATAAGGAAAGAAAAAAGCTTCAAGATGAAATAGAAAAGCTCAAAAGTGATTATGAGAAGAAATTGGAGGTTGAAGTTAAGAAAATAAAGGACGATTGCGACAAAAAAATCTCACAGCTTTCTTCCGTTTATGAAAGGAAAATCACAGATTTGGTCTCAGGATATGAAAAGAAGATAAAAGAAAGCTCATCTTCATGCGAAAAGAAAATTCTTGATTTATCTAATGGCTACGAGAGAAGAATTTCCGATTTAGTTCTAAACTATGAGTCTAAAATTAAGGAGCTTCAAAACAGTAAGAGTAGAGAATTAGAAAACCTCCGTAATTCTTTTTCACAGGCTCTATCATCTATAATACAGGGATATGAAAAACAGATAAACACTTTACTTGAAGCCTTGAAACAAAGGATGAAGCAAGAAGAAAAAAGTTCTCCACCCCTTGAAGAAGGAAAGATTTTGCAAGAGCAGAAAAGAAAGGCTATGGAGGAAGGTATAAAAAGGATGGCTCGTATTATTTCTAACTCTACGCCAGAGGATGCTGCAAAAATTATTTCTTCTATGAGTGAAGATATGGCTGCGCAGGTGCTCATCTTGGTTGAAGAAAGAAGGGCAGGAAAAATATTGTCCATGCTTCCGCAAGATAAAGCAAAGAGAATAAGCGATTTTATGCTTGGTATTCAGAGAGAAGAGGAAGACAAGAAGAATCAGCAACAGCCAACCCAGGTTCCAGGATTTTTCACCCCACAATCTCAACCTAAACCAAAGGAAAACGAAGAAAATCTTCAAGAGGAAGATTTCTATCAGAAACCTCCCCAAGATGAAGAAAAGCAGAATGAACAGAAAAGAAAGAAAGAACTTGGAGTATAATCAGCCCATTTTAAAGATAGGTTTGAGTTGAAAAAATAGAAAATGAGCTATCTTTCACTATAAGTAAATAAACTAATTTTTGATTTTGAAATCTTGATTTTTAATTTTGAAACTCTGATTTTTATAAAAGATGGAAATTGGTGTAAAGGAGCAAGCAAGAGAGATTATAGAAAAGGAGTTCTCTTTTTTTCCTTATGAGGATAAATTCTTACCTGCTTTTTTAGATTTTTTCAAAGCCAGATTTTCAGATTCTCTCCTTGCAGTTATAGTGTATGGTTCAAAATTATTTGAACCTGGTAATCAAGATTCTCTATATGATTTTTATGTTGTTATTGATGCTTATGAAAAGGTACATTCATCTTTTCTTCATGTTATGCTTAATAGAATTTTGCCTCCTTCGGTTTATCTCGCAGATGTTGAATTGGACGGAGAAAGGAGAGGTGCAAAGTACAATATAATATCTTTACGGGACCTCAAAAATTATATCCTTAATCCACCTGAGATTTATGTCGTCGGTAGATTTGCAAAACGCTCATATCTTATGTATTATAAAAATGAACTCGTAAAAAATACACTTTTTGACCTATTCGTTGAATCATTTTACTTTTGTTTGTGCTACACTATCCCTCTTTTGATTGATAGAGAAAAATTTTCGTTTGAGGAACTTGTGAAAGAAATTTTATCTTTGAGCTATAAGGGCGAAGTCAGAATTGAAGACCCTCAAAAATTAGATAAGCTCTACACACCTTTTCGGGATTTCTATCTCTCAGTATATAGATTGCTTTTCTCCTCTTATCTTACAGAAAATGAGGGAGTTATTATGGAATTAAATTTTTCTGACGATTTTATGCTGAAAGAGTGGGTTGTGGTTGGAGATCCTATACCATCGTTCCAAGAAGTAGTTAAGTTTCTCAAAATTTCCGCAAGGAGAGGAGTTATGAGATGGCCAAAAGGGTTAATAACTTTCAAAGGATATAGAGAATATCTTGAAAGAAAAGCCAAAAAATCGGGAGAAGATATTCAGGTATCAGATTTGGATAGAAAACTTCCTCTCGTTTTTGGTTGGCGTCATCTTATAAAACTTGTAGTTCAGGGAAAGCTCAAATCAGGAATACAGAAAGAAATAGAAAAAAGAAAAATAAAGAAATAGAAAAAAAAAGAAAAATAAAGGGCTGAATTTTTGATTTTCAGAAAATATAAAATCGTCATGGAAAAGTGATTATTTTTGTTTTTATAGAGGAGGTATTTTGATTTATGAATTGGCGTAGTATTTTGGGGATAATTTTAGTCAGTGGTTTTGTATATCTTTTGGCAAAAGGGATAGAATCAGGGACAATAGGGAAAATTGAAATAGGCAATCCAATTGAGGAAGTCAAAGAAAAGATTTCAGGAGAAAAAACAAAGAAAGAGGAAAAGAAAGATGAAGCAGAGAAGAATCCTAAAAGTGGTGAGCAAGAAAAAGAAAAAGGAAAAGAAAAAGAAGGAGAAATTATTTCCTCAAAATTTGGAGCTTTACCTTCCTTTGCGGAGATAGTTGAAAAAGTAAGTAAGGGAGTTGTAAATATAAGTACCACAAGGGTTGAACAACAACAAAATCCTTTCTGGTGGTTTTTTGGACCGGGTCCCGGACCAGGGGAAGAGTTTTTCAGGAGGTTTTTTGGTGAGCCGCAAAGGCGTGTACCAACCAGAAGTCTTGGCTCGGGATTTCTTGTTTCTTCTGATGGTTACATAGTCACAAACTCTCATGTTGTTCGTGGTGCAACTGATATAAATGTCACATTGTGGGATGGTAGAACTTTCAAAGGGAAAATAGTTGGGATAGATGAGGCAACAGATATAGCCATTTTAAAAATAGATGCTACCGATTTGCCATACCTGAAATTTGGTGATTCAAACGAACTCAGGGTAGGGGATTGGGTTATAGCTATCGGAAATCCGTTTGGACTTGGGCACACCGTAACTGTTGGAGTTGTTTCTGCAAAAGGCAGAAGCTTGGGAATAACAAGATATGAAGACTTCATCCAAACAGATGCCGCTATAAACCCGGGAAATTCGGGAGGACCTCTTATAAATATAAAGGGAGAGGTTGTCGGAATAAACACTGCTATACTTAATCCATCTGGTATGTCTGTGAATGCTGGGATAGGTTTTGCAATTCCTTCTTCGCTTGCAAAAGATATTGTTCCAACACTTATTGCGAAAGGTAAAGTTGAAAGAGCGTGGCTCGGAGTGTATATTCAAGAGGTGACCCCTGAAATAGCAAAACAGCTTGGTCTAAAAGAAGCAAAAGGAGCTCTGGTTTCAGATGTTATCCCGGGTTCCCCCGCGGATAAGGTCGGGATAAAAAGAGGAGATGTAATTATTGAGTTTGACGGGAAAAAAGTTGAAACTTGGAGGCAATTACCAATTATGGTTTCTTTAAGTCCGGTCAACAAGAAAGCAAAATTGAAGATTATAAGAGATGGGAAGGAGCTTGAATTTGAGGTTGTTCTAGCAAAGATGCCAGAAGAACAGCAGCTCGCTCGTCAGCAACCGCAAGAGCAGCAGCCTCAACAGCAGGGATTGGAATTAAAGCAGTTTGGAATCACAATTCAAGATTCTCCTGATGGCCCAAAAGTCGTTTCAGTTGAGCCAGGTTCGCCAGCTCAAATGGCAGGAATAATGCCGGGAGACATAATCGTTGAAGTCAACAGAAAGCAAGTTAAAAACTCATCAGAAATAGCTAATATTCTCAAGGATCAAAAATCTGCTCTATTCTTGATAAATAGAGAAGGTAGAACTATATTCGTTGCGATAAGAGTAGGATAAGAAAATTTCACTAAAAACTCCCCCGGACCTTACAAATTCTTGACTTCTTTATCAAAAACGATTTCAAAAATGATTATTGTTTTTATTATAGAGAAAGAAAAATAAAAAAGAGGAAATCAAAAAATGTCTGAGAATGTAAAGAGATAGAGAGGTTGGACAAAATCTCAATAGAGTATTCTTCGCTTTCTTCATATATTCCTCCTTCCTCTTTTCAGTTTTCTCTCTTTTCTTCATTTTCAGTTGCCAAAATTTTATTTGAAATGAATTATTGCTATCACAACAAAAAATTGCTTTCAGTAACAAGACGTAAGTTAGCAAAATATGTTTTTGTTTCAATTCTATGTTTTTTCTCGTTATTTTTACTTTCACCTTATGTTAGAGGTGAAGAATCAGGAGGAGGAGATTTTACTAATCTTATTGCAGAAAGTGTTGCGGGACAGGTCATAGCTGATGTGTTTACTCCTCGCTTCCAGCCTGTCAGATTAGTAAGTTTACATAGAGGATATTTTCTATCAGGATGGGAACCGGGTGAATTTTTAACAGTAGGTTATTCATTTGCTTTTGGTGCGGAAGGTTCTCATCCTTTTCTTTTCTCTTTTTCCTTCAACAGAACTTATGAAAGAGTAAATCTTGAATTTTCAGTTTGGCCTATTTCCTTTCAGTTTTTGCCAAAGTTTAGATTAATTCGCATAGGGGATATAGGAGGGGTTGTTTTTGGAGCAGGTCCAATTTTAAGCTTCTCAAAATTCCCGATATCAGGAGAAGTCTCTTTAAATTTGATCTTGGGATCTGAATCAGTGGGGCCACCGGAATGGTTAGGAGCATATTTTGGACTTTGCGCTATGGATCATTTGATTAAGGTAAATGAAAGTATAATTACACCTTACATTACCAAATATAATTTCAGAACCGTAGTAGGTTTTTTTATTATCAAAAGAAAATATGGAATTACTCCATCTGATAAATTCATTTTAGATAAGTTTATTTTTGAATGGCAGTTAGGAATTGGAGAAAGTGGAATATTTATGCTTTTTGGGTTCGCTCTCAATATACGCTTTACCGATTAGTTATCAGAGAATAGAAGAAGGATTTTTATGGGGTTTATCATGGTAAGGTTTGCTTTTTTGCTAAACTCCATTATTCTTATGGCTTTCCCTATTTTTTCTCATATCAGAGCAGAAATGAAAGGAGATCCTTTTACCGATGTTATAGTGGCTGGAGTAGAATCTGCCGTTGCAGATTTTCTTATACCAAAATTCGAACCTGTAAGATTACTAAGTCTTCATAGAGGATATTTTTTACCGGGATGGGAGGAAGGAAAATCTTTGACAATAGGTTATTCATTTGCTATTGGTGCGGAAGGTTCCCATCCATTTCTTTTCTCTGTTTCCTTCAACAGAACTTATGAAAGAGTAAATCTTGAATTTTCGTTTTGGCCTATTTCTTTCCAGTTTTTGCCAAAATTCAGACTCATCCGTATAGGTAACATAGGAGGGGTTGTTTTTGGAGCAGGTCCAATTTTAAGCTTCTCAAAATTCCCGATATCAGGAGAGGTTTCTTTGGATTTGATTTTGAAATCAAGAACCCCAGGAGTAGTTGTATTTTTTGGTCTTCGTTTTATGGATAATTTGATTGAAGTAAATGAAAGTGTAATTACTCCTTACGTTCCAATATACAATCTCAGAATAATATTAGGTTATGCCTTCAGTATTAAAGATAAGTACAAGAGTTATTTTTCTGATAAATTCATCTTAGATAAGTTTATTCTTGAGGGGCAGCTTTTAGGGTTTGGAGAAAGTGGAATATTTATGCTTTTTGGGTTCGCATTCAATATACGCTTTCCTGATTAATTATTAGAGAATAAAAGAAAGCTTTTATTATGAATGCTAAAAAATCAAAATTTGTAATGGTAGCTTACTTTATCATTCAGATCACAGTTCTTGTATCTGCGATAATATTATTCTCATGTGTGGCGAGTAGAAAAGAGTTAATTGACCAATATGGAAGAAAGGAAATAAGAGAGAAAAAGTGAGATAGAAAAGATGAAAATGAAAATGGGTTGATAGATGAGGGATGTCTTTTGTGGTATTACGAATTTCCATCAATTGATGATATATCTCCACCCAAAATTTGTTCAAATAAAACCATAGTTCTGGGTGGAGCCCAAGTTTTAGACTGGCTTCCCATTTTTCCTAAAATTTATGGCTTAAGATTAGATGATGGAAGAATAATTTGGGAAAGTAATATCCCTGATGCTAAAAGAATTATAAATGAATCATTATTGTTGGAGGTTTACGATTTGGATGGGGATCAGAAGGAAGAAATAATAATTAGTTATACCCTAAAAGCTTTACATATATTAGATTGTGAAGGAAAGTTTTTACTGATTTACAGAGGAAAGCAGGATAACAAAATAGAAATTAACAAAAGAGAAAGTTTTTTCGGTCCAGCTTCTGTGGACGATATTGATCAAGATGGTAAAGGAGATATAGTAGTTAATGAAACGATAATTAATACAGAAGAAATTGAGAGTTCAAAAAGTGAACTTTATATTTTAAATTGGAATAAAAATGTAAACGAAAATTATAGTATAAGTTTAACCGATTTTTTTATCTATCCTTATTATTTTAAACCTTTGGTCGGGGATATTGATGGAGATGGAAAAAAGGAAATAATTCTTTTTGGTGGATTCAAAAGAAAGGTCACCGACGAAACCTTCAGTTACAAACCTCTCAAAGGTGAAACCTTAAAAAATCTAAAAGATAAATTTTTTGTGATAAATGATGGAATTATTGGAATTGATATTACCGATATAATTGATATTTCTACTTCTACTCCACCTCCAACGTTAGGAGATATAAACTCTGATGGAAAAGAAGAAATAATAATTCCATCTGGAACAAATTTATATGCTATTGATGAGAATGGAAATTTGCTCTGGAACTTTAATATAGGTTACCATATCGCAAGTCAACCTGTGATTTCAGATATTGATTCAGATGGGAAACCTGAAATACTTTTTATCTCTCGTGATGGAAAGATAAAAGTTCTAAATGGTGAAGGAAAATTGATTTCCGAGTATGAAGTTTGGAAAAGAGATGAGATAGTAGAGGCAGGAGCTTCATCTTTGGCATTAGTTGATATTGATTTTGATGGCAAAAAAGAGATTATAGGTTGGACGGATGAAGTTTTTATGATAAGGAATGGAGTTAAAGTATGGAACTTTATAGTTGGTGGTCCTAAATTAGATTTTGAACCTCCTCTTGTTGTGAATGATGATGGAGATTTTAAGATTGTTGTAACATTTGCAAACAGAATTTATACTCTAAAAGCAGGAAAAGTGAAAAAATGAATAAAAAATCAAAAGTAAAAACGAAAAAGAAAAAATAAATTTTATCCCTTTATAACTCCTACTGGTCTGAGTTTTGCAACTATCAATGAAAGCCCTGCTTTTTCGCAGACTTCTACCACATCTGATACATCTTTGTAAGCTTCTGACATCTCCTCTGCTAATAATTCTACTTCTCTTGCCTTTACAACTATTCCTTTTTCTAAAAGTTCTTTCCTTATATCTCTGCCTCTGGCTGTCTTTATTGCTTGTTTTCTTGACATCATTCTACCCGAACCATGACATGTTGAACCAAAACTTTCTTCCATAGATTTTTCGTTCCCAACAAGCAAATATGAATATCTTCCCATATCACCCGGGATTATTACCGGTTGTCCAATTTCTCTGTGCTTTCCGGGGAGTTCTGGATGTCCTTTTGGAAATGCTCGTGTAGCCCCCTTTCTGTGAACTATGACTTTTCTTTCTTTGCCGTTTATTTTGTGTATTTCAAATTTTGCTGTATTGTGTGCAACATCGTAGAGCAGTTTCATCCCAAGACTTTGTTCCGTTGTCCCCAGAGCTTTTGCTATTGCTTTTTTTGCATAGTGGGAGATTATAAGTCTGTTTGAGAAAGCATAATTTATCGCTGAATTCATCGCTCCTATATAGTTTTTTGCTTCGGGAGAGTTTATTCCTATGTAAGCAAGTTGTCTGTCTGGTAAGGGAGCTTTGTTTTTTTCACACCACCTCAAAGCAACTTTTAAGTAATCCTCACATATCTGATGACCAAAACCCCGTGATCCAGAATGCACAAGCAAAGTGACTTGCCCCTCGTGAATTCCCCACTTTTCAGCTATATCTTTTCTGAAAATTTTTTCAACATATCCGAGTTCAACAAAGTGGTTTCCAGAACCAACGGTCCCAAGTTGATCTCTTCCTCTCTCATACGCTTTTTCTGATACGCATGAAAAGTCTGCTCCCGGAATGCATCCATACGATTCTATGTTTTCTAATTCATCTGGTGATCCATATCCTAAATTTTCAATTACGAATTTAACGCCTTCTTCACAAACTCTTTTCATTTCTTTTTTACCAAGCTCAACATGACCCGATAATCCCACTCCTGCAGGTATCATTTCAAACAAAGAATCTACAATTTTCTCTATCTTGTCTTTTATATCTTTTATTTCAAGTTGGAGAGTGTGAAGTCTTACACCGCAGTTTATATCAAACCCTATCATTCCGGGACCTATTATTCCATCTTCTGCATCAAATGCGGCTACTCCTCCGACTGGCATTCCGTAGCCCCAGTGTATATCTGGCATGCCTATTGCACTTCCTACAATTCCGGGCAAAGAAGCAACATTTTTGAGTTGCTCCAAAGATTTATCTTCTAATATTTTTGGAAGTATATTCTCATTTGCGAACACCACAGCATCTGTTCTCATCTTTCCCTCTTTCTCTATTATGTATTTTACTTCACTTACTTTTTTGAGGTTCATTTCAGATAGTACCCCCGGCGGGACTCGAACCCGCAACCTGGGGATTAGAAGTCCCCTGCTCTTCCTATTGAGCTACGGGGGCTTATTGCAAAAAGCAAAGAAAAAAATAAGTATAGTATAACAAATATATAAATAAAAATTCTTAATTATGAATTCCTCAAATTCAAAATCCTTAACCCTTTTCTTATGAAAAGTAGAGATTTTTCTGTTTTGTGGAGATTTTTGGTTTCTGTTCTGTCATTTTCCTTCCTGTTTATTTTTGCTTACTGCAAAAAGGAAGAAAGTATTAAGGGAGAAGATACTACAAAGGTAGAAGGAACCTTTGAAAATGGTGACAGATATGTTATAATGAAAAGCTTTGAGGAAAATTTAAATCCTCAAAAAACGGTAAGATTCTTTGCTTTTGGACACAAATTCACTCTAAAAGATGTTGAAACAGAAGAATCATATTTTCAATCTTATGCGAAATTTGCTGAACTTGCAAAACCGTATATATCAAAAAAATATGAAAATATTTTCGTTTTTGAAGAACATGCTGGATTACCTCTTCTTTTCTTCGGTAAAAGAGGAAAGAACGCAAGAGAAAATGCTCTGAATTCAACTCAGGCTGCTATATTTTTGTCATCAGAGTTTCAAAATGCCGCATCTTATTATGTTAGCAAATTCCCAGAAATCTCTACTTTTTTAGCTCGTCAATTATTCCTCGCAGCAACCGATACTTTGTGGCGAGTTTTCTTTGATACATTCTCAAAAATAGCAAAGGATTACGGAGTTTGGGTGGTATCTTGCCAAAACTCCCCTTACCCTTATTTGGAAAAAGTTCAAGGAAATTCAAAGGATGGATTCCCAATCTCTGCTTTTGTGGATGAAGTAGTAAAAGATAAGTCATATTTTTATGTTGCAACAACATCAGATGTCTGGAATACTTGCTTTGTTTTCTCTCCACAAGGAGAAATAAAACACTATACAAGAAAAGTAAATCTTGTGCCAACCGAAAAAATAGAACTTCAATTTTCATCTGGAACATACGAAGAACTTTCAGTATTCAGAATTCCGGGAACAGAGGTAGATATTTGTGTTGCTATAAGTCTTGACGCATTTGTCCCTCGTTATATTCAGGAGCTTGATTCAAAGGGATGTGATGTCCTATTGCAACCTGATGCTAATTCTGGTGCATGGGCTACCGATGGGGGATTAGGTTATTGGCAACCTCTTGAATGGCTTGGCTCAACTATGGGCTCAATTCAAACCAAAAAATATATAGGTTGTCCAAATCCACACGAAGCTCTATTTTTGAAAACGGGAGGTATAAAATGTAATTTCCAAGAAATCGCCATAAATTCAAAAAGTATAAAATATAATGTCAATCCTATGATGACAGGAAATTTATTTGAGGTATCCTTTGATGGACAGACTGCGATAACTGGGAGAGATAAAAGAGCAAAAAGAGATATAAATTATATTGGACTCCCAAAGCTTCAAGACTTGACATTTGAAGGAAAAATTATGTTTGAAGAAGGAGGTTTCATACTGCTTGGTCCATGGAGCTTTGATTTATCTTCTCTTACACCAGAAGAACAGCAAAACAAATCTCGTGAGCTACAAAAAACGCTTTATCAAGGAGGGGAGAACGAAGGAAAATATCTTTCAACAATTCTTATAGCAGACCTTACTCTTGAACCTAACTTTTAAATCTAAATTTTCCTCCGAACTTTTAAAATCTAAAAAGCATATTTTAGAAAGAATGCAAGGAGTATCTTTGTAAATTTTTCAAGCTCTGATATTCTGATATGTTCTTTTTCTGTATGACAAATTTGAATGTCTCCCGGACCAAAAACTACGCATTCAATATTTTTTTTGTGGAATTCTGCTGCATCGGTCCAAGATGGCATAACTGAAAACTTTGGCTGAACTCCTATTTCCTCCATACACTCCTTTATTTTTTCTGCGAGATCTCCTTTTTTGAACTCTATGAAATCTTCCGAGTCTAAAACTTTGAATTGAATTTTTGCTTTTGATTTCTCTTTTAGCTTTTTTACTTCTTCTACTATCGCTTTTATATTTTTTTCTATTTCTTTGAGCTTTTCTCCTTCTTTTATTTTCACTTCAAGCAGAGCCTTTGAGTTTTTTGGAACAGCATAGTATCTCCATCCTCCGCATATTTCTAAAATGCTCACTTTTTTGTTTAGCTTGTTCTCAATTTTTTGGATAATTTCAAATAGTATTTTTGATGGATTCTCATAAAGTTCAAATACCGAGCCATGAGCTGATTCTGTTTGAACTAAAATTTCAAATTCAAAAGAACCTTCTTGCTTTGTACAAATTTCAAGTGAAGTTGGTTCAATAACGATAGCCTGTGTTGAATTTATATATTTTGATATTTCCTTTGACCCCAAAGATGACCACTCTTCTTCATCTACCGTAAAACACAAGGAAACTTTTGGTAATTTTTTGGAGAGTTTTTTGAAAAGATATAAAGCTAAAAGTAAGCTTGCTATTGCTCCCTTTGTGTCAGCACTTCCTCTACCAAATATTTTATCTCCTACTAACTTTGGAGAAAAAGCTTTTTCCATACCAAGATCCGGAACAGTGTCAATATGTGTTGAGAACATAATTTCTCCATCACCCGCTAATATGTTGAATCTTTTATTGCTATTTCCCCCTTTTTTGTTCTCTTGTATATATTGTCTTTTTGTTTTGAATCCGAGATTTTTGAGATATTTTTCTATGAACAAACCTATTTTTTGTTCCTCTCCGGAGACACTCTTTATTTTTATAAGCTCACAGGTAAGTTTTATTAGTTTTTTTCTGCCGTCTTCATCTTGGAAAATTTTCTCTATTTTTCTTCTGATTTTGAGATTGTTCATCACTTAATATCTTTTTTATTATTTCTTTGAGTTGTAAAACTGATTTTTCTAAATTTTCGTTTATGATAGAGTAATCAAATTTTTTTTCATATTCAAGTTCTTTTTTTGCGTTATTTATTCTCGTTTCTATATCTTTTGTGTCACCTCTTGATTCAAGTCGTTTTTTGAGTTCGTCTAAGTTCGGTGGCTTTATAAAAATGAAAATTGCAGAATCTCCCATTTTTTCTCTTATCTTTTCAGCTCCTTGAACATCTATGTCAAGAATGAGAAGCTTCCCTGATTTTTGAGCTAATTTGATATTTTCATAGGAAGTTCCGTATAGGTTCCCATGAACTTTTGCCCATTCAATAAACTCGCCTTTTTCAACCATTCTCATAAACTCCTCCTCTGATACGAAAAAGTAATCTTGACCCTCAACTTCTCCTTCTCTTTTTTTCCTTGTTGTATGGGAAACAGAAAACATTAGTTTATCTTTGAGACTTTCATCTTCAAAAAGCTTTTTGATTATTGTTGTCTTTCCAGCTCCCGATGGTCCAGAGATTACTACAAGTTCCACCCTTTTTTTCTCTTCGCTCATATTTACGATTTTTTCTTTCCTTTATAATTTTTGTTTTTCTCTTTTGTTTTTTCTCTCTTTATTTCTCATATTACTATTTGACCCTTACCGTTTTTCTTTGCCAAAAGTAATCTCATATCTGCAAGCTCAAATACTTCTTTTGATGTTCTACATTCTTGTGGAAATTCTGAGATACCAGCGGAGAAGGAGATTTTTATCTTTGCCTCATCAAATCCATCGTATTCCATCAAATTCATTATTCTTTGGATTTCTTTTAAAGCTTGATCCTTCGTAGCCCCCAGAATCATTATTGCAAATTCATCTCCTCCAAACCTTGAAATCACATCTATTTTTCTGAATTCTCTTAGGAGTATCTTTGATATTTCAACTAAAACCCTATCACCGAAGTTATAGCCGTATTCTAAATTTATGTTTCTGAAATCATCTATATCCAAAAGTATAAATGAAAAATTTTCAGACTTTGATATAGCGTTCTCAACTTTGTCCATCATCGCATTTCTGTTAAAAAGTCCCGTTAGCACATCTCTGGAATATATCCATCTTATCTGATTTATCAGCTTTGAGGTCTTAATAGCCATAGCTATCTGAGATGATATTTTTTCCATAAGCTCTATTTCATCATCGCTGAAACCTGCAACTTGCGATTTGTTGAGGTTCAAAACCCCTAAAATCTCATTCCCGAATTTCAGTGGAATAGATAAAAATGAGCCTTCTTCAAGATACTCACCTTTCCAATGAAGGTATCTTCTATCTCTTCTTGTATCTGGTATATATATTTTTTCTCCTGTTGAGAAAGCAAGTCCAGTTACGCCCTCAGTTGGTGCGAATGTGAGACCTTTTATACTGCTTGGTAACCCATATGTAGCTCTAACTACAAGTTCTCCCTTATTTTCATCCATTATTAAAATTGCGAATTTTTCTACTTTTAGTTTTCCGCCGAGCATTCTCGCTAACGAGTTTAAAAGCTCATCCATATCCAAAGAAGAATCTATTTTTGACATAACATCATAAATCAGCTCAAGATATCCAACCTTCTGTCGCATCTTCTCTATTTTCTCCTCCGCTTCTTTCAATTTCTCTTTTAATTTCAGAAATTCATCGGGATTTGCATATTTGAGCATATTTTCAAGCTCTAACTTTTCTAACTCGTATTCCTGAACCTTCTGAACCAAAGATGATAGGACATCCACAATGGGCAGTATTTCCAACGGAACTTTTTCTTTTAGGCTTTTTACATCTACAAATCCGGGAGTTTCTTTTAACTCCTGCACAATATCTCTTATTTTTTTCATTTCATTCTCCTTAATCTTTTTTCTCCCGAACCAGCCAAAAAGTAAAACTAAAATAATTGCTGAAATTTTGTAGGTGTTTGCCAAATCTAAAATTGAAACTATGCCAGCTAGTACTATTGAAAATATTACGGGTAAATCTTCCTTTCCTACCCTCATTTTTAGACTAATTTAAATTTTTCATATTTGGTTTGCTTCTTTCCTAATTTCTTTCACGCTCTTCTTATATTCTCTTACTTTACATTATAGTTATTTGAAGATGAAAAATTCTTTTGTATTGTTTTTATCTCTTGACAATTATCGTTATTATTATTTTATCTTATAAGTTTTCTTCTTCTTGAAACGAAATCTAAAAGAACATATTTTCCGAGGTTTTCAGGAGTTGTAAAGAAAGCTCTTCCTTTATTTATTCTTACAACTTCTTCAACAAATTTTTGGACTTGCGGATTGTCTTCTATCATGAAGATATTTATTCTTATATTCTCTTTTGTGGCTTGCTCTACTTCCTTAATTGCTTCCCTCATTGCGTTTGGGGAGCAACCCATAACTGGCCATTCAACGAAAACTCTACTTCCAACACAATAAGCTGTCGGTTGCCCATCAGTGATCATTATTATTTGCTTCTCATCCGCTGGACTTCTTTTGAGCAATTTTCTCGAAAGTCTTATTGCATCCTGTATATTAGTAAATGGATCATTCATATTGAGTTCAATAGATGGTAATTCATGAGGTTTTATTTCAACAGCAACTGTAAAAAATCCTATTATGTAAAGTTTATCTGAGGGAAAGTATGACGAGATAAGAGAATGAAGAGCAATTGCAACTTTTTTTGCACATTCAAATTTTCCTCCCCAAGACATAGACCAAGAAGTATCAATCAGTAGAGCAGAACTTACTCTTGAAAGATGTCTGGTTCTATAAACTTCAAAATCATCAGGTTCCAAATATATTTTTCCACTTTTATCAAATCTCCCCTCAATTATAGCGTTTTTGAGGGAAGAAAATATATCTATGTTTATGTTATCTCCGAATTCCCACTTTTTCCTTTCCTCATAGTCTATTTCATAATTTCCTCCCCTTTGTGTTGAATGCCTTCCAAATAATCTACCCTTTACATTTACAAATATATCTTTTATCACTTTATCTCCTATTTTCCTGACCCCTTTTGGTGTGAGAATGAGAGTATTTCCCTTCATTACAAAGAAACCAGATTCTTTAAGGACTTCAACAATCTTACGAATAGTATTAAGGCTTCTGAATTCTTCTTTATCTAAAACCTCCCGAGCTAAATCTTGCGGAATATTTTGAATCTCTCCCTGTTTCAGCATCTCTTCAAGTTGTTCAAGTTTTTCAAATCTATCTACAACTTCCATAGCTTCCGGTAAAGTCAGAGGCTCGCCCTCTTTGAATCCATAAAGATGTTTTTTCAGAAATTCTCCCAGACGCTGTATATCGTTGAAGTTTTTAAGAAGCTCCTGAAAAATTTCTTTTGCTTTTTCCGAGATGAACCCTTTCCTCTCGTCATAGTTTTGTAATTGCTCCATTCCCTGCTTGAAAGATTTTGGTCTCCAAGACAACATCTCATTCCTCTCGGCAAGGTCTTGGGATAGACGATCTATTAGATCTTTGAGATTTTGCATTTGAGCTTGATTTTGCCATTTTATTCCTTCATCACCTTGACTTTCTACTTCATTATTTTGACTTTCTGATTCCATACTGGAAATTTCTTTTTCTATATTTGAAATCCTTTCCGGAATTTTTTTATTTACTTCTTGAAGTTCTTCTTCTCTTGCTTGATCAACTTTTGAAATTTCTCTCTGATATGTTTCCGAGATATTTTTTCTCATCTCTTCAAGTTTTTTCTTTCTTATCTGACGCAGAAGGTCATTTATACCCATAACTGGCTGATTCCCGAAGTTGAATCCATATTTTAACATATTCTCCATCTGGGAAGCAGGATTTGAGTAAGAAAAGAGCTTATCAAGAAATCTTGACATCTCATCACTAAATTCAAGAGAATCTACGAAACTTTCCTCCTGCCATTTTTTGTATAAAACTCTCATATAAAAAATTTTAGTGTTTTATTGAAGAAAAAACAATATAAACAGGTAAAAAATCAATTGAATGAAATAGAAACGAGATCAAAAATCAAAGAGACCTAACATAAGGGTTTGAGCTATAATAATACCTTCCAGATATAACTTCTCTTGTAAGTCTGTTATATACATAGAGTCCTTCAAGGAAGAATTCAAGATAAGAAGCCAAAAATTCTGCCTCCGTTCTTTTGCCGAGCCTCTCAGCAAGTTTGAAAAGACTTGGAACTTTTTCAAAAACCATAACATACTCAGAAGAGGGTTTCATATCAGATGTTTCAAATTTGAAATCTTCCCTGAAAAGCAATATAAGAGGCTCAAATTCATGAACCTTGAAGTGCTCATCAAAAACTATTTTGACAGTTTTCTTAAAAATTCTTTCAAGTATTTCTACTTCATTTCTCTCGGCTATTGCTTCTATCTCAACTTTACCTATTGATGTGTAAATCATGTAAAACAAGTCGGTCATTCTTGGGACAGCAATTTTCTCCTTCAATATATACGCTCTTTTATATGCGCTTGCAAGCACAATATCGTAATTAGATATAGTCATTCTTACCGAAACTCCAGAATGCTGACTTATATCTTCTGATTTTCTTGCCTGCATAGTGAATTCAGAAATGATACTTCCTATAAACTGAGGAACTTCTATATTTATTCCATCTTTTATTTTCCGGAGATAAGATTCTTGTTCTGCTATTTTTAGCTCTATCTCTCTTTTTTGCGGGTAATGTGTTCTTATCATTGAGTTGAATCGGTCTTTCAGTGGAGTAACAATTCTACCGCGAGCAGTATAATCTTCTGGGTTTGCAGTAGCAACAACGAGTATATCAAGAGGTAGCCTTATTTTATAACCTTTTATTTGTATATCCCTTTCCTCCATAACATTAAATAGAGCAACTTGGACCCTTTCTGGAAGGTCTGGAAGCTCATTTATAGCGAAAATTCCTCTGTTTGTTCTCGGGATTATCCCGAAGTGAATAACTTCAGGGTCAGATAAAGGTCTCCCCTGGGCAACTTTTATAGGGTCTATGTCTCCTATGAGGTCAGCAACAGTTGTATCTGGTGTTGCGAGCTTTTCTCCGAATCTTTCCTCCCTTGGAACCCATCTTATCTTCACATTATCCCCTCTTTCCTCAACAAGCCTTTTACATCTTGCACAGATAGGTGAGTAAGGATTATCATTAATTTCACAACCATCAATTGCAGGAACATATTCATCAAGTAAAGAAACAAGCATTCTTATAAGACGAGATTTTCCCTGCCCTCTTTCACCTAAAAGGATAATATCGTGTCCTGCTATAAGGGCATTTATAAGCTGGGGGATTACAGTTTCGTCATATCCCCATAGCCCCTCAAAAACATTTTCCTTTCTTGCAAGTTTTTCCAAAAGATTTTTTCTTATTTCATCTCTTACAGAGAGAACTTTGTATTTTGACTTTTTGAGTTCGCCTATGGTTTTTATTTCCAAAAGACTTTCTTTTTTCATCCCTTCCTATTTATTTTAAAAAACCAAATGCAAATATACCTTACAATCAGAAATTTTGGAAAACGCAAAGGTGTAAAAAGAAGAAAAAAAACAAAAAAATAGATAAATATAAGAGAATAATAGATAAATAAGAGAATATAAGAGAAATAAACGATCAGAAAAGTGTGAGGAGAGCAAATTTTGGAGGTATAAATAGTTCAACTAATATCCGAGCTCTCTTTATATTTTCCCAGATACCTATTGCTCTCCTTCCGAACTTTTCCGGATTATGTGCAATAAATGACTCTAAACCTGCAAGAAACTTTCTTGCCATATCTCTATCATTTTTGATGAACTCATCCAAAAGCCTTATAAATCTCAACTTATACTCTCCTTCTCCAACAATAACACTTTCTATCATTTCCCATATTCTTTGCAGTTCCTCACCATCTTGAATAATATCTGGCATGTTTGGATTAAGAAAGCTTATAATAGTCGCTTTCTCTACGAGTTCTTTTGATTGAAATTTTTCTCTAACCTTTTCAGAGATAACTTTTTGAAGGTTTCGGATAGAAAACCTTACCTTTATGCACCTTGATACAATAGTTGGCGGAATCATCTCTAATTTTGATGTTATAAGAAAGAAAGAAGAAAATGGATAAGGCTCTTCTATTGTTTTTAGCAGAGCAGAAAATCCTTGCGGAGTCATAAGATGAGCATCAGAAAAAATAATGAATTTATGGTGAGAAATTGGTCTTATCAAAGAAAACCTTATAGCATCTCTGATATATTCAGCTTTTATCCTCTCATCCTCTGGTTTCTTCCTGATAACCATTATGTCAGGGTGTTCCTGAAAAATACATTGGGAACAAAAACCACATGGAGGCATAGTTCCACACAAAAAACTTCTTGCCACAAAAACAGCAAATTCTTCTTTACCTATACCATCCGGTCCCCAGAAAATATAAGCTCCCCTTATCTTTCCTTCTTCTACCGATTTCGCAAAAAATTCAAACTGCTCAGGAAATAATTTTTCAAAATCCATTTTTACCAAAAAGCAAAAAAATAAAATTTGTTTATTTTTTAATAAAAGATGTGAAAAATTATTAAAATATATTTATGCCAGCAGGAGAAATTTCAGGAGCAAGACAAGTAAGAGAACCCTCACCTCCCCCGAGGAGGGAGCCCCCACCACCACCTCCTCCTCGGGAAAACCCTCCCCCCCAACGCCAAACTCAAAACCCCGCCCCAAGACGAGTTGTTGATATTTTCGTCTGATTGAAATAACTCAATTGGTCTATACTTGCGATTAAAATCCTGATACGAATTTTTCAAGATTCAAGAAAGTTTTTTCCTCAATTGAGTAGATTTTTTCAATAATATTTTTAAGCTCTAAAATCTCGTCTTTTGAAATCCCATCTTTTTCGGAGATTTCTTTGAACCTGAATGCAAGATTTCTCCAAAGCTCAGCAGATGAAAAAACATCAGCTGCCAACTCATAAAGAGTAGTTTTATCTTTACCTGAAAATATTTCAGCAGAGTCTCGGAGGAAATCAGAATACATGAACCTAAAAGAGCCGCCACCTGTTCCTCTCCTTTCTATAACCTGGTAGGCGAACCTGAAAACCCACGCTCTATCTTTCGCATCAGCCCAAAGTTCAATTTCTTCATGAAATTTCTTTATTCCTTTTATCCCCATAAAATCTAAATCAAATCTTAACATACGCTGACAAACTTTATGAATTGACTTCACTATACTATCTTTATCGAGCTTTACTTCAAATTTTGGTGTAGGTAAAATGTGGTTATGCAGACTGAAAAATGCGATTACATTCTCCGGAGACATCGCGCGAGCGAGATCTTGACGAGAGATTTTTTGCGGTTCGGGAAATGAACTATCAGAAACAATAAAAACATCCTCTTTTTTTCCTTCTGAATCATTTTTTTCCTCGTATCCAAAGATAACTATTTCGTGCCCTGGGAAATGGACAGGATTTTTATAATATGGAAGATAGAAAAGGTCTGTTCTTGCAAGAACAGGAATGCCAGAACTTATGCTTTCTTTTATTATATCTTCTGGAAAATCATCATAAGATTGCCATTTCAGACTCAAACCTATGTTATCAAAGAAATCTTCTACAAGTAATGGATTTCTTCCGCCTATTGCATAAGAAGCCCCTCCAAAGCCACCTTTCATATAGAAAAAAAGAAGACCAGATGAAAGCCCGAAAATAATATGTTCTGGGTATCTGTTCCCATAAAATTTAGATATATTCCATAAAGATGTTGATCCACAATTTTTCCCCGGAGAGTGTTCAAATCCCTCTATTACCATACGCAATAGGAAAATGAATAAAAAAAATAAATAAAAAGGAATTAATTTTCCTTTCCTTCGCTTGCTGTTTTTATTATTTTCTCTTCGGGTTCAGACTTTGTTTTTTCCTCTATAATTTTTTCACCGGAATCTGGATTTTTTGTATTTTTTTCTTCTTCGGAATTATCTCTCATACCCTTTTTGAATTCCCGCATAGCTTGACCGAGTCCTCTTGCAAGTTCCGGTATCTTTTTTGCACCAAATAAAAGAGCAATTATTAAGAAAATTATCAAAAGTTCTTGAAATCCTATTCCTGCCATGAACTTACACCTCCTTACAAAAAGGAATTTTAATCTATCGGGAAATAAAAAGTATTTCTACATAAAAAAACACAATTTCTAATTGATTGGAATCTTTAAGCAATAATTAATTTTAGCGACACGATTCCAAATTTTTAACAATAGAGCGTTAATTTGTTTAATTTATATTTTCTGGTTTTATTCTGCGATGGAAAAATGGAAAAAAAGAGTAGTTATACTCGGATCAACTGGTTCAGTAGGGACACAATCACTTGAAGTTATAGATAATTTCCGAGATAAATTTGAAGTTGTTGGACTTTGTGCTGAAAAAAATTTCAGGCTCCTTGCCCAGCAAGTTTTGAAATATAAACCAAAATATGTCTGGATATCCAACGAGAAAAAAAATGATTTTGAAAAAGAACTGAAAGAAAAAAATTTTGAGTTCAAATTTGAATATGTCACGCCATCAAAGATGGTTTCGTTTGATGATGTTGATTTAGTAGTTGTGGGAATCCCGGGGTTCAGCTCTGTTGAACCTGTTTTCTGTGCAGTTTCAAGCGGGAAACGGGTTGCGGTAGCTTCAAAGGAGGCTATTTTATGTGCAGGTTCTTTAATTTTTGATTTAGCAAAGAAAAACGGAGCCAAAATTTTACCAGTAGATAGCGAGCATTCATCTTTATGGAAAATAATAGATTTATATCCAAGAGAAAGTATAAAGAGAGTTTTTCTGACTGCATCTGGAGGACCACTTTGGAACCTTCCAAAATCTGAAATAGAAAACGCTCCTTATGATAGAGTGATAAAACATCCCGTGTGGAATATGGGAACTAAAATAACGGTAGATAGTGCATCTCTTATGAATAAGGCTTTTGAGATAATTGAAGCGTGCTATTTATTTTCTCTTGAACCAGAAAAGATAAGTGTGAAAATTCACCCGGAAGCTATTGTTCATTCTGCTATTGAACTAAAAGATGGAACTACAATTTTCAGCTCACATTTCCCGGATATGAGAATTCCCATAATGTATGCCATGCTTTATCCTGAAATACCTGATTTACCTTTTGAGCTTCCATCTATTTGGGATAAAACTTTGAGGTTCTTTGATCCGGATTTTGAGAGATTTCCATCTTTACTTTTGGGATGGAGGTGTGCAAAACTCGGCGGACCTTTCCCTTGCATTTTAGTTTCCGCAGATGATGTTGCTTTCTCATACTTTGTTGAAGGAAAAATTAGGTTTTGGGATATATATTCTGTCGTTGAGAAAACAATATCTTACTTTGAAAAAAATAAAACCCTTTTACCATCAAAGATTTCATCATTTGATGATATTATAAGGGTTTCGGATATTTCAAAACAGGTTGCAAGGAACTTCGCTGAAGAGCATCGTAGGGTTTCTTTATGATTTGAATTTGGTTCTTAAAATTGCCAATTTGATTTTTTCATTCTCTATTGCTAAATTTTTATTTTATTAAATGATTTTCGTTGATATAAATGGTCTTTGCGGAGTTCATATTAAACAAGGCAAAAAAGAGATAGATATAGTAAGGTTTAGTTCAGAAGATGAGATTTTCGATTTCCCCGATGATGATAAAAGAGCTTTCTTTTCTGATTTTTTTTCTTTTAAATTTTTTGATTTACCTTTCGGAGGCAAAAAGGCAAAATCAGCAGTTGAAATTGAACTTTCTCAGGAAGAGCTGAAAGAAACCGAAAAATACATAGCTTATGTTCCAAAAAGGAAAGGCACATCGTTCGCCATAATATATGATTCTTTGTATTGTGATGATATGTTCTCAAAAGGTTTTTCTGAGCTCATTTTCAAACCAGTTTGCTTACTCTCACTTTCAAAGAAAATCAAAGACGGAATTTTTATTGACATTGATAATAAGTTTATTTCTTTCGCCTATCAAGACAAAGATTTTATAAGACTAGGTTCTTTCAGATACTCAGATTCAGATGATATTAAGTTTTTTGCAAACCTTATTTTATCGCAGATCAGAAAAGATGATGTGAATTTTTATGTTTGTGGCACAAAATATGAATTTTTTCCTTTTGAAGCAAAAATTCTGGTTCCATCTGATGCTTTCCCAGAAATTAACTATAACGACCCAGCTTTTACATCTATTTTTTCTGCACTGTTTGGAAGCTACCCCCCGGTTAAAATCACAAAAGCGAAAAAAGAATCTCCTATTGAGGTTTTTCTTGACAAGACTTTACCTCACTCAATAGTAGTATTTCTTTCCCTGATTTTGTTTTCCCTTCCCGTTATTTCTGAATACAGATTAGAAAAAGAAAGGAAAGATAAGATTTTAGCTGAGATAAATGATATTTTCAAAGCCACTTTTCCTGATAAAAAGGCTGTTGACCCTTATGAGCAGATGAAAATTGAATACTCAAAGTTAAAAACAAGGGAGCAAGATAGCTCTGCTCTTATCACTTTTTTTGAATTTGCTCAGAGCGTTTCAGATCATGTTTTGAGAATAGAAGATTTCCGATCAGAAGATGGTGAAATATCGGCTGAATTGAGGATAAAAGATCTTGGAGCTATTGATAATGTGAAAAATGTTTTAGCTTCACTATTGGGTGATATCAAGATAACATCAACTGTGAGAAGCAGAGACGGAAATGCATTTATTATGAGACTCACGGGAAAACTCAAAGGTAAAAACGAAAAAATTAGAATGAAAAAGGAGGAGTTAGAAATTAAAAAAGAAGAAGAAAAATTCTTATAGAGAAAGAAATTTTTGAGTATGAAAAAGAGATATATATCTTTGATTTTCTGGTTTTTATCTTTTGCTACACTTTTGATTTATATGGGGATTAGTTCATCTTTGGAGAAACTTAAAGATGAGGTAAATTCTCTCGAAGGAAAATTAAATCGCATGAAAGTATGGTCAGATGAAATAAAATCTTATAGAGCTCAAATTGAAGGAACCGGACAGAATTTACTTGCTCTAATTGATTCTATTTCAAGAAAATATAATATTCAACTTGAATCTGCAAGACCTGTTCAGAACTTTATAGAAATAAGCGCAAGAGGAGTTCCTCCAGACTCTATGATAAATTTTTTTGCAGAACTCCAAAATTCTGGATCTTCCACAATAGTTAAGGTAAAAATAATAAAAAACTTTGCAGATGAAAACTCAAACGATTTTGAAATCTTGGTTGCTCCAAAATAAAAAGTTATGCAAAAACTTCCAGAACAAAACAAATCCCTCCTTTTAGGGAAAATAATCCGGAACATAAAAAATTATAAACCAAAATCTTTGATTTTAGAAGGACTTACCCCATCTGCTGTTCTCATCCCAATTCTTAAATCTTCTGAATCTGTTCTTTTTATAAAGAGAACAATGAAAGTAAAAGACCACAAAGGTCAAATTGCTTTTCCCGGAGGAGTTATGTTTGACAATGAAAAGCCTGAAATTACCGCTCTCCGAGAAGCCGAAGAGGAGGTAGGTATAAATCCAAAAGATGTTATGATAATAGGCTCTCTTGATGACACAATAACTATCGCTGGCTACCTTATTCATCCAGTAGTTGGAATTGTAAATGATGAAAACTTCACTCCGAAACCAAATCCAGATGAGGTTGAAAAAATAATTATTATAAAACTTGAAGATTTGTTATCTGCAAAATATATTGAAGGTGGGGATTTGAAATGGGAATTTCACATAGGAGATGTAGTAATATGGGGAGCAACCGCAAGAATCCTCAAAAACTTCCTTGAAGTATCTTTCAAAATCAATTATGGATGACCACAAATTGCTGTTTCCCATCTTCTTTGACATGCGTGTGAATCCGGGGTGCAGAAATATGCTCCTGGTATCCACTTTACTGTTCCCGCCGAGCCAGGACCTAAATCATAAACTCTCATCTGAGATGAATTATTCCCTATTATAAGTTCAAAAGCTGAATCCCCATCTATATCACATATTACAGGAGAAACTCCTGCCGAAATTGGACCACCTGTTAATTTTGGAAATCCTGTGAGATATTCTGGATAAAGTTGTCCTGCCCTGTTTACAAGGTAAAATCCATGAATTTTCCCATCTCCTGTTGCGACAAAAATCTCTCCGCATCCATCTCCATTTATATCTGCTATTGCTGGAGTAGATACTATGGAGGAAACAAGATTTCTCGGGGGAGAATATTTGGGGCTACCTGATTGTGATAGAATGTAAAGGTTCCCACCGGTATTTCCAAATATTATTTCTTTTTGCGGATCTCCTATTCCTGATAAGCAAGAATCTACATCTGTGACTGCCGGTGGGGCAACAATTT
>Ga0081478_137332_pt1 | contig 26307 bp, 31 predicted proteins | sample OctSprmetagenome_FD_70983 | JGI IMG/M metagenome (GOLD analysis project Ga0081478, IMG submission 70983) | Hot spring and microbial mat streamer communities from Octopus Spring Streamers, Yellowstone National Park, USA - T=80-84 v2 (version 2) | ecosystem: Environmental > Aquatic > Thermal... | reverse complement strand
GTATTTGTGGAGCTCCGGGTTTCGGGGGAGCTCTCTATCGTGGATTTCCACTAGCTTTGCTATCACATCCCAGCCTAGCCTTTCAACTCTTAGGGCTTCAACGTACTCTTCTAGTTTCTCCGGGTCAGTTGCTATCAGCACTATGCTGTGGGGTTCTATGGATTCTACTATGAATCTTATGGCTTTCTGGCCTGGCGTCCCCGGTTTCCCGTCTAGGATCTCCTTGTACATGTTGTAGACCTCGTATGCCCATTTGAACCACTCCCTTCTCCTAAGGGATCTGTGGTTTCAACGTGATACCCCTAAGCGTCATGGTTGCAGGTAGGGGCACTGTATCCTTCCAGATTAAGGGATCCTATGGTAGGAGGGCTCCCTCGAAGTTCGCATCCACCTTGAAGCCCATAGTGTTCCTGGAATACAACGTCCAAGTGTAACCTCTACTGCCTCCACTACTACATATCAGCAGACCCCAGGGGGTGGTCTGAGGAGCTCTCAAGAGATGAGGTTCTAGCCGTTGCCAGTGACATAGTGGAGCTAGGGTTACCCCTGGTAACGATAACTGGAGGTGAGCCCCTCCTCAGAGAGGACTTCTGGGATTTAGCTGGTAGGCTTATAGGGGGTGGTGTTAGGGTAGCTGTTAGCACTAGCGGGACGCTGATATCGGAGGATACCGCTGTTAGGCTAGCTGAACTCAGTGTAAGCTATGTTGGCATATCGCTTGATAGCGTGAACCCCCAGTTCCACGATATGTTTAGGGGCGTGAGGGGTGCTTTCGCTAGAGCTCTTAGGGGTATTGAGAACTCCCTAAAAGCCGGTGTCCCCGTGGGTTTGAGGATGACGTTGACGAGGTACAACATGGGTGAGGCCACCCCCCTGGTTGAGCTGGCGAAGGGCATGGGTGTTAAGAGGGTAGCATTCTACCTCATAGACGTGACCGGGAGGGCTAAAGGTAACCCCGACCTCCTACCAACCAGGGAGTAGCTGGTAGAGTTCGTAGACTCCATGGTGAGGCTATTCGAGGAGCTCAACGGGGATCCAAAAGTACTAGTTGTTAGAGGTAACTTCGTAGGAGTACATGTGGCTGATAAGCTTGCATCTAGTAGGGATGAGTTCCTAGAGTACATCCAAATGATATCAGCTCAGGGGGTTGCGGTAGGAAGACAATATGACCCCTCCCCGCCCTTTAAGAGCGGGGTTTCGAACCTCTGGGTCTAGGGTGTTAGCCCTCCGAGTGGGGGTTATGGCTTCAAACATCTCATCCGGGCTCGGGGGTACGCTGTGCTCCGAGTGCTTGAAGGCGGGGTTCGACCCCGCAACCCCCAAGCCCTCGATTTTAACCAAAACCTCATCACCACCTCGGGTAGTGTACCCTGGGGGTTTAAAAGCCTTAACACTCTAAAGTTGTGCACGAGCCCTACCCCGCCTTGAAGAACGAGGTTTGCTAGATCCTATTACCCGGATGGATCTGTTAAACCATGCCAGTTCATAGACTGGGTTGACGTAGGCAATGTTAGGGAGAGGAGGTTAAAGGAGATAGTCAGCTTTGAGAACGAGAAGCTTAAACCATACATTGAAGCTTACAAGCACCTAGAGGGGCCTAAGTGCTCAAGATGCCTATTCAAGATGGTATGCGGAGGGGGTAGCAGGGGTAGAGCTCTAGCACTCACAGGAAACCCTTGGGGTGACGACCCACTATGCTACATAGACCCACATGAGATTGCTGGGAGATGGGGTGTGAGTGAAGAGGATTTAAGAGGAGTGCTGGGTAACTAGGGGGACCCGCCGTGATCATCGCAACCCCTCCACGGGAGCCTCACACGGGTGAGGGACCTAGGATAGTGTGTTGGCCCGGAGCCTTATAAATGTTTAATGTGTGATTAGCGTGTAAACCGGGGGGTTAACGTTGTCTGGAGCCCCTCCTATGTTTAGATTGGTGGTGGTACGTAGAAGTAGAGTTTTGCTGTGTGATAGTCTCTTATCACAGTTCTAGCCGCCTCCTCTATTAACGGCTCACCTGTAATCCTATACTTCCATCCTCTCTTGAGCGCTACTAGTTCAAGCACCCTGTAAGGGTCTGTCTCCTCGATCCCATAGGCATCCCTAACGGAGTTGGGGTTGTATTTGAGAGCTCTCTCTATGAGTGCTACCGCTGCGGGAACAGGGTCTAGTATCTCCTCTGGGGCCTTCCCTCTTATTATAGCCTCAGGCCATGAGCCGTCTACAGGTATTATGCCCGGTGTGTCTATCATGTAGAAGCCCTCCTCAACCTTCAAGATCTGAACCCCCCTCGTGTACCCAGGGCTACCGGGTATGGGGCTAGTCGAAGCTCCTTTCCTTCCTCTAAGAGCATTTATAACACTAGACTTACCGGTCTTAGGGTAACCTACAACAACAACTGTGAAAGGCTTGTAGGGGGCTTCAGCTTTAATCCAACCCCTAAGCATCCTAGTCCCAAGCCTTGATGTAGCTGAGACGTACATAACCCTGTAACCCCTACCCTCAAGGTAAGCCTTCCAGCCCTCAGCAACACTACGTGGAACCAGATCACATTTATTTAAAACCACGAGAAGGGTTCTATCGAAAGCTCTAACCATGCGTTCAAGCCTCCTACTCATGGTGCTAAGAGGGTCCCTAATATCGACTACCTCCACAACAACATCAGCAGATCTAGCGAGCCTAGCAATAACCCTCCAGCTAGCTAACCTCACCTTGAAACCCATTGTGTAGAGTATAAGTTTAAACGCTAATATCTAAAGCGTTCTTGGTATTCGATTAGAAACACTTCTAGCATTGCAGGATCTCCCCATGGATGACGGAAATCTGCGTAGCTCCTAGCAGAGAAAGCCTACAAGGTAGCCTTGGAAACCTCCCACCAGTAATTCCAGGTTTTCGGGGAATGCAGGTTTAAGAGCCTAGACAGGAGGATTAACGTGTTGGTGTAGAGGGATTACAGGGGAGGTAGCTGTTAGGATTAGCAATCTCGTTAAGAGATTTGGAAGTGTCGTTGCTGTTAACAGGTTAAACCTTAACATATATGATGGCGAGATATTCGGCCTCCTAGGCCCCAATGGTTCCGGTAAGTCTACAACCCTACTTGTAATAGCCACTGTTTATAAGCCTAGTGAGGGCGATGTTGAGGTTTACGGTTATAGCGTCACGAGGGATGGTGATATGGTTAGGAGGATTGTTGGTATGGCCTTCCAGGAGCCTAAGGCCTTATGGGTTGATAACCCATACGAGCTCCTACTATGGCATGCGATGGTTGTTGGTTACAGTCTAGGGGATTCTAGGAGGGTTGTAAGGGAGGTTATGGAGGAGCTCGATATATGGGAGCATAGGGGTAAGTTTATAGCTGAGCTTAGCGGTGGTACTAGGAAGAAGGTTGAGATAGCTAAGCTATTCATACAGAAGCCTAGGGTAGCTATATTCGATGAGCCTACAGCCCAGTTAGATGTAACCACTAGGCACTTTGTGTGGGACAGGATTAAAGCTATGAGGGATGAGGGTTCGACAGTTATAATAGCGACAAATGACATGCTTGAAGCTGAGAGGCTCTCGGATAGAGTGGGCATAATATACAAGGGCTCCCTTAAGGCTCTCGGAACACCTGCTGAGTTAAAAGATGGGATACCTAGAGGGGATGTCATAGAGTTGAAGGTTGACGGGGTGATCGGGGGTGAGATAGTTGGAAGGCTCTCTGAGGCTTTAGAATCTGATAGAATATCCGTATCCAATGGGCTGGTGAGAGTGCATGTTAATAGAGGTGAGGAGAGGATAGCCGTAGCCATAGAGGTTCTCGCTAAGCATGGTATCAAGGTTAGAAGCGTATCAATGAGGGAGCCTTCCTTAGATGATGTGTTCTTCTACTTCACAGGGGCTAGGTTGAGGGAGGATGATAGTAGAGGATCTTAGGGCTCTAGCTCTCATAGCATTATGGGATGTTAGGAAGCTTGGGAGGTACAAGTTCTTCCTGGCTATGAGGTTTGCATGGTTCCTACTACAGGTTCTAGTGTTCGGGTTCATAGTAGCTTATATGGTTTCCATAAGGGGGCCCTATGGGCCTATAGACTACTATAAGTTCTACGTTGTAGGAGCTTACATGGCCGTGCTATTCTCAATGTCTATCATGAGGGGTCACGAGATTGTTGAGGAGCTGGAGGACGGGCTTATAGACTACCAGCTATCCCTTCCGATTAAGAGGAGGATTCTAGCTATTGGTAGAGCTCTAGGCGGTGGCATAGCATCCTTCACCTACTCACTACCAATGCTAATTGTATTAATTGTAGTCCTGGGGGTTTCAAGTGTACTACAGGTAGCCCTCCTAGCACTGGTGGCATTCCTATTCGCCTCAGGCCTTGTGGGAGTTGCTATGAGCATAGCCCTATGGCTTAGATCTGGGGATAAGCTAGACATACTAATGGGCGTATCCGACTCCCTCCTGGTGAGGCTTAGCACCATATTCTATCCCATAGTAGCCCTAATACCTATAACCATCTACTACTACCTAGCCAAGGTCAACCCTGTAAGCCATGCTGTGGATGTGCTGAGAATAACAGCTATACCGGAGTACGCTCAAGGTGTTACCGTATCAGACCCTCTCATCATGGCCTCGTACATAGCAGGGTTCACCCTAACATCAATCCTAGCTGCTATAACGTTGCTGGAGAGGAGGATAGAGGGGGGTTATGGGAGGTGATGTTTGGAGCCCCAGCATTCATGGTAGCCTACAGGGATTTACAGAGGTTCTGGAAGTACAGGTGGTGGCTCGCAGGCCTCATAGCCATGAACCTAGCGGATCTATTCATATTCGCTATAGTGTTTAGAGGTATTGTTAGGAGAGAGGTAATACCAGACTACTTCCACTTCCTAGCCCCAGGTATAGCTTCTATAGCTGCTTTCGCTGCAGCGTTCACCATCGGGAGGGAGGTTATGATGGAGCTCCGGAGAGGGTTCCACCACTACCTACTAAGCCTACCAATATCGAGGGTCGACCTCGTACTAGGAAGGATCCTGGGAGGTGTTGTGAGAGGTGTAATATACCAAATGCCATTCCTAGCACTCCTAGTGATACTAACAGGGGTGGTGGGCCCAGCCCTAGCTCTAGCCTTAATAGTGACAATCATGGTCTCAGCCTCCATGTCAAGCCTATCAATAGCCCTATCAACAGCCGTTAAAAGCCTTGAAATGCAGGCAACAATAAGGAGTATAACGTACTTCGCAATATTCTTCCTATCAAACGTATTCTACCCCGAGAACGTGCTAAAAACAAGATTCCCAGAACCCCTCTACACAATGATAGTCAATAACCCAATATCGATAGCCACAAGCATATACAGGGCGATATTCACACCAGAAATCATACAAGATACACACCAAGTGGAAGTACTCCTAGCAAAACTAACACTATGGGCCATAACGCTGGTAGTGGTAGGAGCTATACTCTACGATAGAAACCTAAAGGGTTAAGGTTACTCAAAAAGTCGTCTAGAGGGACGATACGGGGTAAAGCCTAAACACTCTCATCCACCTAAGACCATGGGGGGCCTACAGCGGGGAGAAGAGGAATGCAGCAATAAGCCAGGACAAAGCCCTATAGTGTTGAACTCAATACATGGGGTTGAAGGTAGCTAGAGCTCACATAAGCCTCCTGCCTACCTCCTCAAGGTAGTACTCTGCATCACCTGGGTCCAGGCCGTGTGACTCTAGGATCCTAGCTATGGCTTGAAGCTTTTCCTCCAAGCTCACATTAGACAGGCGTTTAACAGCCTCCTCAACCTCCTCAAGCACTTTGAACCTTAGGTTAGAGTACTCCTTCAAGGGCCCTGGAGCGTACTCCAACTCTCTCACATCGACATCTTTGAATGCTACGTAAACCCTTCTAACCATATCAGGCCTTCTGGTTCTACCAAGGTACATTAAGGGTTTGTAGAGTCTAAGATCCCATAGTCCTTTAAACTCCTCCCTTGCATAGGCTGCTTTAACCTCCCCGATGAATAGATCGTGGTCCCCTGTTTTAATAATATCCATGAGTGTAAGCTCTAGGGCTGCGGTAGCCTCCAAGACTATGGGGGCTCCCAGCACGTCACCCTTCACTGTTGTGAACCCAGCGGCCTTCAGCTTCCCCGGGTAGAACCTCTCAGATACATCTCCTAGGAGGGGTGTCCTATCAACGTGCTTGAAGTCCAATAGGTTTAATGCGAAGATCCTGGAGCTCCTTACAAGTTTGTACGTGAACCTCTCAGGAGCAATAGCGACACCCACGAGGAACGGCTTGAAGGATAGCTGTGTCCACCAAGCTGCTAGCATTCCTCCAACCCTACCGTTAAACTCGCTTGTAACAAAGGCTGGGATTACAGGGTATAGGAGTCTCTCAGCCTCAGCTAGATCAATCCTTCTAAGCTCCCCTACCAACCCTCTCCCACCTTATGATCTCCACAGGGCAGTTCTCAACAGCTGCTAACACGCAATCCTCAAGGTCACCCCCTACGAGGCCTTCAGATGGGTTGTCCTTGGAGCTCCTCCACCGCACCTTCACAGCCGCCCTGCCATCCTCACGTGTTATCTCGAAGACCTCAGGGCATAGTACGGTGCACACCATCTCTGATACGCATGCTTCACGCGGCTCTATGTAAACCCTTATTGCCACCTCACATCCCCAGTGGAGTCTCCAATCTACCATTAAAGCTTATCTATTTTAAAGCTGAGACAACCACTAGGTTCTGGTGTTAGGTTGTTGAGTGCGTATGAGGAAGAGATTAACGGGTTTATCTTTTATCTACAGAGAGTAAGGCCTCTCGGTAAACCTAGGTTTCTCATGATAGGCCTCCCCGATGTAGGGCTTGTGGATGAGATAGCAGCTGTCCATATGATAAGAAGTCTTGGTCTACCGATAGTACTGGCGTTGATATTCAAGCTTAGCAAACCTCGCCTTTAAAGGCGGGGAGGGGTCATAGAAGAAGTGCTATCAGAGACCAGAGAGTGGGAGAGAATGTTCGAGGAGAGAGTCGAGGAGATAAGAGGAGGCTACATAGAACCACTTTCAACAATGATAGACGGGGGATAAGATATTATTGATAGTCGAAACACCCGGAGCAAGACAGGAGACAGTGGAGATCATAGTAACAGAGAGCTATAGGGGTAGAAGCAAAACTAGATGAGGAGAGGGTTAGAAGAGCTCTGGGAAGCGTAGCCCACACGAGAAAGCTAACAACTATGAAAGGAGAGTACAGACTGCCACACCCAGTAGACCCAACACAGGTTAAGGTAGAGAAGAGAGGATCCAAGGTATACATATGGATACCAAAACTACAACTAGCATAGACTAAAAGCAGAACTAATAACGCTGAATAACTCATAACACTTAAAACTCTGAAACTAGAAAGTATACTCTAGGAGCCGGGGTGGCCGAGCGGTCTAAGGCGACGGGCTTGAGACCCGTTGTCCCCCCTGGGACGCGCGGGTTCGAATCCCGCCCCCGGCGCCACTGGGGCCGTAGTCTAGCCTGGCTAGGATGCGGGGCTTGGGCCCCCGTGATCCCGGGTTCAAATCCCGGCGGCCCCACCAGATCACGAGATATTCGCCCGTCTACTCGTTAAAAAGTCGCTTTTTCCGGTAGACGAGGCTCCTCGCCCTTTAAGTAGATGCCAACAACTCAGCGTTTCCCTGCTAACGATACTTGATTGTATCTGTGAATACTTGTATTCCTGTTAGCGGGGTTGGGCCTCTGTGTGGGTTCACTAGCTTCACCCACACCTCATGAGCCTTAGTCGAGCCCTAACACTATAGGGCTCCAGTACGTACTCGGCCGTCTCACCAATCACGTTCTTTAATGGTTCAACTATATCTTCTAGAACCTTAGGATAATGGTAGCCGGGCGGGGATTCGAACCCCGGTCACGGGGGCCAGAGCCCCGCATCCTGGGCCGCTAGACGACCCGGCTACCCCTCTTCTCTTTATTAGTTCACACGCCTTTAAATCTATTCCAGGGGTTTGCTATTTGAGCTTATGGTCTCGTGTTATAGAGGGATGCGATAATGTGGACTCCTGCGTTCGCCTCCTAGAAGAGCTTTTTAAAACCCTCCGTGTAGATCCAAGTCTCTGTGAGGAGATTCCTCTTGGTAGTGATTATAGGAAGGCTTATGCTTGGGTTGAGAAGCTCATAGAATCCGGGGTTCCCGACGGCAGATCTAGGCTTATCCTCTATGTTATAAGTAGGTATCTCATTAATGTCAAAAGGCTTAGCATGGAGGAGTCTGAGAGGGTTATAGATGCCTTTCTAGATAATAGCTGTAGAAATCACGGTAACTGTGGGAAGGTGTATAGGAGCTGGGTTAGAAGGGTTCTTGAATCTGTTAAAAGCGGAGGATGGCGTCCGTGGAGTATGTCTAGGATTAGGGAGAATGATAGGCAGCTCTACGAAATAGTATCGAGGATAGTGGGTGTTGAGGGATAAGGTGGTGGACCGGCCGGGATTTGAACCCGGGACCTCTCGGGTGCAAACCGAGCGCTCTTCCAGGCTGAGCTACCGGCCCACCCCAAAATCTACTATACCCACAGGGTTTAAATTAGTCTTGCTCCCCACACCCCACCTGTTAAAGTGGTTTAAGGTGGATTATCTTATCATCTCCTTTCCTAGGGGTTCCCCTACCATCTCTATTGCTAGTGGATACTAGGAGTCCTCCCTCGGGATGTGGTACCACATCTCTTAGTCTACCGTATACGTTTTTATACAACATGCTGTAGTCTAGAACGTTCCCATCAGAGTCTACACCTACGTTTACTAAACCCTCCCCTCTTAGGCATGCTATGAAGAGGTGGTTTAAAACCTCTTTAGGCCCTGTTGTAGCGAAGGATGAGCCTGAAGGGGCTATGCTGGTAGGCCCGAAGTCTATTGCCGGGTCTAAGTACTTATCACTACCTCCAATTCCAGCTACATAGGGCCATCCATAGTTACCTCCAGGTTTTATTATGTTTAGCTCATCCCTACCCACGGGGCCGTGCTCCGTTGAGAAGAGCATGCCTGATGGAGGGTGCCAATCTATGCCTTGAGGGTTTCTATGACCATAGCTGTAGATAGGATCATCGGGGAACGGGTTATCGTGAGGTATGCTCCCATCATCCTCGATTCTAAGTATCTTCCCAGCTAGGCTACCTAGATCTTGGGATAGCTCGGGCCTAGCGGCATCCCCTGTGGCTATATAGAGCATACCGTCAGGCCCGAACCTAAGCCTCCCACCATCATGGATAACAGCTCCGGGTATTCCATCAACTACAATCTTAGCATCTGAGATGTAGCCCTTAGAGGTGTTAACCTTAACCCTTGAAACCCTATTAACGAAGTAGCCTCCCACCTCATGAGTTGAGTAGAGGTACACCTCATAGCTTCTCTCAGGGTGTACAGCTAAACCTAAGAGCCCTGCCTCACCAACATTAGCTACAGTAATGGAGGCTATCACATTCTTGGAACCTCTAGACACGTATACAAGCCTACCAGGCCTTTCAGTAACATACATAGAGCCGTCCTCCAAGACACCTATAGACCATGGAACCTCCAATCCTTCAACTAAGGTGACAGGCTCGAAGAGCTCCTCCAAAACCCTCACATCAACCCTAGGAGAACCACCACCCCTAAACCTATAGACCAGTAAACCAGCTAGCCCACCTAGAAGAGTTAAACCCGCTAGGAATTTCAGGAAAGACCTTCTATCCACCAGTATACACCGCCTATACATAGGGTGACGACGTTATAAATGCTATGAAGAAGACCTCTTGATGCGAGATACAGTTGAAACATTAGCTAGGAAAGCCGTTGGATACTATTATCCAAGACCCAATAGCGCCTTTCCCCAATACAACACCCCACTACTTCCCCCAAAACCCCAGCCTACCACCAGGGTTCAATGCCCTCACGGATCTCGAAAGCCCATCTTTGCCCTCAAGCTCTGAGCTTGAACACCATCATGCTCTACGTGACTAGGTTTTAAACTTGAAGCCCTATGATAACGGGTTGAAGGTAACTGTGGGTATCCATGCTTAGATACTTAAAGTTAATTACAAACTGTAACAGCCTTGAGGTTACTATTACATTCTAGGGGAGGGTTTACTTGTGGTATGAGTTATTAGTTTAGGTTCTAGCTTGGAGCTTTTAAAGGCTTCTAATATTGTTTTAATGCAGTGTAGTAGATCGCAGTTGCATGTAAGTAGGTGTGTTATACTTCTTTTATCGCTTGACCCGAAATCTTTAATCTGGGGTTTTATACATTTTTGTTTGATCACTTCACTGGACACTGTTTCCTCCATGTCTAGGGTGGTTTCTGCTACAACTGCCGCAATCGCTTTTACATCGTCTCTAGAGGTTATGTAGTCTATATGCCATTTGATGTGTGCTGGGCCTCTAACATGTCTTGTTAGGCGTGCTCTCAGGCCTCCGGGTCCTCTAGCAGAGCCTATGTATATGTAGAAGCCCTTCTCGAACTTCAGAGTTCCTAGTGATCCGACTTTAACCACTATATCCCTTGTAATCTCTAGGATTAACGCGTAGACTCCAGGTCTCCTAGGCGTATCTTCTGAGTTTTCCATTAGCATCACTTGCTTAGTATTCCGCTACCGCTTTTCCCCTCTTATAACCGTAGAGCTTTGCCCGGCCTTAATCCCTTGTTATCCTAGCTATGTATGCCTCAAGTATTTCTATAAAGCTCCTAGCCTCCGGTTCACCGTGTACCAGGGATGGTAGTAGGTGCGCGGTTCTACCGCTTAGGTAGAGTATACCGTTTAGCCTAGCATATAAGTTTAACGCTTCCTCAACGTGCTTACCCCATCTCCCCCCATAGACATCTGATGCTCTCCTAGGCTTCACATTGGTGAAGTGGACTCCAACCATGCTACCAGCCCCCGTAGCCCAGCATAGCCTCTCTCCACCACTACCACAAATCCTATCCACCCTCCTCCTAACACTACCCCAGAGCTCTTCGGCCCTCTCGTAGAGACTCCTATTCTCTAAAAGGTACTTTACAGTAGTGTACCCTGCCACCACGGTAGCCACGTTACCTACAAAAGTGCCTCCATGGAAGGAGCGAGACCTGGGATCAGGGTATTTTATGTGGTCTAGGAGTTGCATTACATCACCTCTACCCCCAATAGCTCCAGCTCCAGGATAGCCTCCTCCAACCACCTTACCGTAAACCGCTATATCTGCTTTAACATTGAAGTACTCCTGAGCTCCTCCCAATGCTAGCCTGAAACCTGTTATAACCTCATCGAATACGAGTAGGGAGTCGTACCTATCAACCAGGTCTCTGAGTGCCTTAAGGTAGCCTTCCTCGGGCTCTATGCACCCACCCGCCCCCAGCACAGGCTCTACTATGATAGCTGCTACAGGGTACTTCTTTAAAGCTTCCTCGGCAGCCTCTAGATCGTTAAAGGGAACTACGATAGTATACTTTATGGAATCCTCCGGTAGACCGGCTGATTCAGGCCCCTTAAACGGGGGTGTTACACCTGTATGTAACGCATCATACCCGCCGTGCCATCCGCCCTCCACTTTAACAATATAATTCCTCTTAGTGTAGGATCTAGCGAGCCTAACAGCATACATGTTAGCCTCGGTACCGCTATTAGCGAATCTAATTATCTCAACACCAGGTAGTATCTTTGTTAGAAGCTCTGCATACTCGAGAGCATACGGGTTCTCGAAGCCTAGATGAACACCGGATTTGGTAGCCTCAGCTACAGCATCCAATACTATCCTGGGAGCGTGACCTAGAATATTAGCCCCATGCCCCATCCAGAAGTCCACGTAGCTATTCCCATCAACATCCCAAACCCTGGGGCCCTCACCTTTAACTATGAAGGGGGGGTATGGCTTAAGATATCTTATAGCATACGTAACACCACCTGGGAAAACCTTCAAGGCCCTCTCGAACAACTCCCTGCTCCTAGGGGTTCTCCTAGCATACTCAACTTCAAGCTCTGATATGAGAGTTGAAGCCCTTCTATCGTAAACCTCCATCAACCCCACCACCCCCCTCTAAGAGCTCCTACTAAGGTTAATAACCACTACGATGGGAGAGGTTCCAAACCTTCTCCCTCGATAGAGTGTAGTTAACAAGGAATCCTAGGATTATCCCTGCTAGCTGCCCTATTAAAGGATTTAGACCTAGGAGTGTGTAGAGGAGGCGCATTGTAGCATATTGTGTGAGTACCCCGAGGGCTACTGAGATGTGGTAGCCTAAATACCTTCTTATAACACCCTCTAAACCCCCTGTGAATGTTGTTTTAAACGTCCATAGCTCATGCCATATGTAGTTCCAAGCTATACTAGCCTCTATACCGGATAGACTTGCTACATCTACAGAGGCTCCTATGCCTAGAGCTAAAGCCATGACGCCTAGGTTAACGGGGATCCCTGTAATCCCTACGAGAGCGAACCTAGCCATACTGGATACTGTGAGGATTTGAACTAGGTATAGGATTAAATCATCCACCCCAAGCTTGCTAGAACCCGCTCTTCTAGGTTTGAATATGTAGGGTACCTCTAGGACCCTGGCTCCGGGGTTTAAGGCTAGCACCTCCAGTAAAACCTTGTATCCTAAGCCTTTAACCCCTTTGAGACTCACAGTCTTCCTATTAATAAGGAAGAACCCTGATATGGGATCACGCGTACCCCTAGACTCGGGCACTAGAATCCATGCTAGTAAGAGAGCCCCTAAGCTTACAACCCTCCTCGCTAAACCCCACCCAGAAAAACCACCACCCCTAGTGTACCTTGACGCTACCACCACATCAGCCCCGAGTTTCACAGCGGTATCAAGTAGCCCGGGGATGAGGCTTGGAGGGTGTTGGAAGTCTGCATCCATCACCACCACGTAATCCCCTCTAGCTTCATTCAACCCCCTCACTATAGCTGTTCCAAGACCTTTAACACCAACTCTTCTAATCAACCTAACCCTGCTATCCTCACGTGATATGCGCTCGACCACACGCCACGTCCCATCCGGGCTATCATCGTCTACCACTATAACCTCGTAGTCTTCGATCCCACTACTACCTAGTATGGATCTAAGCTCCTCTAGGAGAGCCCCTATGTTCTCTACCTCGTTATACGTGGGTATGACTATTGAGATCCTCGGTTTCAAGAAATCCTAACACCATTTAATACCTTGGAGAGCTATATGGAGTACAGCTGCTCTCTAACCTCACTAGGCACTTCCTCCTCATCTAGGACCTCATATGTTATCGGTGGAGCTCTAACCACAGGACCTACAACAACATATCTTGAGGGATCCTTCTCCTCCCTACTCTTCAAAACCCTAACCTTAACGTACAAGCCATCCTCTCTCCTCACATAAACATACTTACCATGCTTACCGCCCAACGCCTAGCCCCGGAAAGCCTTAACTCATTTAGGGGTTTTAAGGTTTGGTCACCCAGAGAGCCGGGGGGCTATGGCCGTGAACCGCTCTCCCGTAAGCTTGGGGGGTGAGATGGTTTACGATGTTCACTGCCATCTCCACGAGTTTAAGGTGGAGGATTTGGAAGAGGTGTTCAACCTAGATAGGGGTATACGTGTGATAGCAGTCTCAGACGATCTAGAGTCCAGCCTGAGAACGCTCGATCTTGAGAAAACCTATCCTGACAGGGTTATAGCATGTGTAGGCCTACATCCATGGAGTATAGGTGAGGAACCCCTCCATAGGGCTGAGACCATAGTTAGGATGGCTGAGAGAGAAGGTGTTAGATGCGTAGGCGAGGTGGGGGTGGACGCGAGATTCCTCCCACAGTACACGTGGAACATCCAAGTTAGAGTTTTCAGTATGTTTATAGAGCTCTCAAGAGAACTAGGAGCCTTCCTTAACATACACGCCCCGGATGCTTGGAGGAGTGCTTTAGCCGAGCTTCTACAACACGATGTTAGGAAAGCTGTATTCCACTGGTATACAGGGCCTGTGGAGCTAGTGGATGTTATAGGAGGTAGAGGTTACATGATATCAGTAAACCCAGCTGTTAGGATACAGGAGAAGCATGCAAGGATAGCTCAGCTAACACCTTTAGACCACCTCGTGTTCGAGAGCGACGCACCATACAACTATAGAGGGTTACACTTAAACCCACTAATGATCAGGGATACAATAAACCTTGTAGCCAGGCTTAGGAACGTTGATGTAAACGAGCTAGCATCGAAAGCTAGATGGAATACTGAAAGACTTCTGATTTAAACGAAGTAAAGGGTTAACTTTTAAAAACCTTTAGTGGTAATGCATGATTCGGAGTCACAACCTCTAGGAGGGTTGGGTTTTGAAACGTGAGGCTTTAATCTTAGATGATTTTAGCGATGCAACACTAAACCTGGTAGAGGTCCTTATAGGTAATGGGTTCACAGTCCACCTGCTTACGAATAGTGAGAGGGCTAGTATGTTCCTACTCGAGCCAACCTACATCCACTTATTCGATGACCTCTCATCTCTAGCGAATACGTTATCGGATATAAACTTGGATAACGTAGAGGTGGCACTTCTCCTCTCACCAAACGACGAGCTTAACCTTATGCTAGCTAAGATGCTTAGAGAGAGGGGAGTTCCAAGAGTTGTTGTCACGCTAAGAGGGTCTAGGGGGGTTGAGGAGGCTAGAGAGCTTGGCGTTGATGTTATAGATGTATCACATCATATTATGAGTAGGGTGCAGAGGTTCCTACAACTTAGATACTCTAAGATAACGCCGATCAGCGGAGACATAGGTATGCTTGAAATGCTTATAACAGGTGATTCTAGCATTCTAGGTGCTACTGTAATGGATTTAGAGAGGAGGTATGAAGCTGATATTGCTGTGATAAGAGAGGGGAGGCTGGTTAGAGATCCTGATACGGTTCTTCAAGTAGGTGACCATCTTATAGCTGTAGGGTCTATGAGTAGTCTTAGTGAGCTGTTAAGGAATGCTTAGGAGAGATTGGCTTAGAAGAGATCTAAGCACACTGGATATAATGGTTTTAGCTCGTAACGATGCTCAATCGACGTACTACCTGCTAATAGGCTTCATAGCCCTCTACGCTGGCGAGTACGCGTTCCTAGTAGCCTTATACGCTATAGCCTTAATGATAGCTATAGCTCTATCTTACGGTGAAATGGGATCCCACTTCCCGGAGACCGGGGGGTCGTATCTTTACGTTAAATACTCTTTCGGGCCTACCGTAGGCTATCTCTCCGCATGGCTTCTAGCCTTAGACCAGCTTATAATGATAAGCTATGGCACCTTGGATTCAGCTTTATACCTTAAAGGTGTGCTCAGCATGTACGGTTTAAACCTGTGGATTCCAGCTAATATCTTAGCCGCTATACTATCAACCCTACTATTTACAGTAACCCTTACCGGTATACGGGAGTCTGCTAGGGTTGCCTTGGCTATAGCCTTTCTAGACATCTTCATAGTCTTCGCTATAATCCTAGTATTCAATATTGCTACTGGTTTAGAGCTTAAACCTCCCAGTTTTAAATGGGAGGGGAGAGAGCCTGTAAGCTTGTTCCTAGCCTTAGCCCTAGCCTCTAGAGGGTTCACAGGCATAGACTCTATAGGCCAGCTTGCTGGAGAAGCAAGAAGCCCCTTAATCCAAGTACCTAGGGCTACCTTCGCCTTAATAATAGCTATGAGCTTTGTAAGCCTTAGCTTAACTGTAATCCTCATGAACAGGGTTTCCTATGAGGTTCTAAGCGGTAATCCTGAGCTAGCACTACTAATGATAGCCGAGAACACGCCCTACATAGGGGGTGTAGCTGTAATCCTGGTAGCTGTAAACGTCATCCTTATAATGCTCTCTGCCGCCCTCACAGGCTACATATCATTTTCACGGCTAACATACATGTTATCAGATGAGAGGCTACTACCGCGAAGACTGGCTATAGTTCATCCTAGGTTCAGAACCCCCTACGTGGCATTAATCATAGCATACATCGTATCACTACTCTTCATAGCGCCTGGAGAGCTGAAGTTCATAATCGAGGTCTACGCTATAGCCTCTCTTATCAACTACCTCCTAGTCTCCCTATCCTTAGGAGTGCTGGAGAGGAGAGGTAGGCTTCACGGAGGTTTTAAGAGCCCTAGGATTGCTGGAACCCCGGTAACCACTATCATTGGGGCGGTGTTGATTAGCTTTGGCATAGTGTTAAGCCTAGTGGAGAGGTATCATGTGCTATGGATTCTAGCTTTCTGGCTTCTTCTAGGAATTCTACTTTATGTCTACTACCGCCTCACTAGACGTTGAACCATCACCTAGGGTTCTATGCTACCTCATAATAGAGTATACATGGTCTAGGATAGCGTATTTAATCTCATCCTCTTTACGAGGATCCCTTATTATACCTCTAACAACTATGACCACACCACCCTGTCTAACAGACTCTATGTCCACCTTGATATTCTCTATACCTAGGGAGTCTGCCAGCCCAGATACTTCCTCTTTAACCCTCTTCAACCCAAACCCGTGGGGTACGAGTATGCGAACTCTGATCTCATGGCCCTCCTCAACCCTAAACCTCTTGAAGGTGGAGTGTACTAGCCTGGTGTAGGGTATGTATACTATATCCCTATGGGAATCCCTTACAGCTAGAGCTGTATCCTCTAAGGCTACTATATGTCCTCTCACATTATTAAACTCTATGTAGTCCCCTATCCTCAATCCATAAGCTTTAACCGATATAAGCCCCGTGAAGTACTCCTCAATAACGTGCCTGAAGCCTACGAGAAGTGTTAGAGATCCTACTATGAATACCGAGAGGGCTACAAGAGCGAGTAATGGGAACCCGTAAACGTGGGCTGTCACAGCTAGGAATAACGATGCAGCTAGGATAATAAATATGAACTCTAGGAGTAAAAGTAACCTCCTATCGATAACCCCCGAGAGCAGCCTATGAGCTATCCTATGTGCTACCCAGTAGACAAGCAAAGCTCCCAAGGCCGCTGCAACAGTCACGAGTACAGTATAGAGTATCTCCTCCCCTACATCTAAAGCCACAGGTAACACCAATAACTTCTACCAGAACCCTACAATTAAATGCTTTTAATGAATGAAAATCCAAATTTATAAACTCCAACCCTACTCTTGAGGATTACCGGCGCAGATCTACTAACCTTATATGATGTTAAAGGTAGAGTTGCTATTGTAACAGGATCCTGTAGGGATCGGAAGGGCTATTACCGTTAGGCTCGCTAGGGAGGGTGCCAGGGTTGTTGTTAACGCTAAGAAGGGCTTAGAAGATGTTCTTGAGACCATCAAGTTTATAGAGGAGGTTGGTGGTAAGCTATCTACGCCCTAGCAGATGTGAGTACTAGGGAGGAGTGTAGAATGCTCGTAAATAGAGCTGAGGAGGTCTACGGCAGGCTCGATATACTCATCAACAATGCCGGTTAGGACTGCTATCCCCCTTCGAGAGTCTAGGTTATGACATAGTAGATAAGAAGGTATCTGCTGACATTAAATCCATAGTATACTGCTCCCAGGAATCAACACTCTATATGGGAGAGGGGAGTGATATTGTTAATATCTCACCGCTAGCAGGTATAAAGTCTCTCCAAGCCTCTCAGTATACAGTACTATGAAAGCTATTGTTATACAACCAGCAAGGAGTACGGCAGTTGAGCTGACGGCGAAAACGTTAGGGTCCTCAGCGTAGGGTTAGAACTTCATGGGTGTAGAGTATCATGGGGGATTCGAAATGCTACACTACCACATAAGATAATATCAACCTATGTAAATCCCGCGTAAAACTTGAAACAGCAAATATAAGGCTCAGCTGAGGAAAAGATTACAAGGGGCCGCGACGCCTAGCCAAGAGCTCCGAGTCACGGAGCGCGATGAGGCTAGGACGCGTGTCGGGCGCGGCACAACATTAAACTCTACTCTGAGTGCTTTAAGATTGTAAAGAGGAGATGTGGGGGAAGTTGGGGGTGGGTTTCCTCATGTTCTCTCTTAGGGTCTGGGGTTTTGGAGCCTCGCATTCTCTCCTTTAGATAGGCTTTTAACTCTTGCTATCTCCTTTAAGTTACCGTGCCACGGTGTTGAGGTGAATCTTTTAACCCAGTTCTCGTCTAGGCCTGCGTTTAATACTGTTTTCAGCATTCTATCTAGGAGCTCCTTGGGGATTCTACCTTCTCTGGCTGCGGGGCACTCCATGTCTAGGTGTATTACGAATTCCCCACTTGTACTATCATAGTGTATCATGAGAGGCCAGAATCTACAGTCGAAGGGCCTCTCAGGGTATACATTGCATAAGCCGTCTGATCTAAGGTGTGGGCAGACACCTCCATGTGGGTCGCCTAGGGTGTGTACAATGCCATATCTTGTTTTAATAGGTTTAGCTACAGCTTTAAACTCCTCAACCTCCTCATCTAGGAGGATAGCGTAGAACCTGCGGCAACAGTTTACCTGACACCCTCTGCATATCTCACCGAAATCCACGAAGTCGAGTAGCCTCGCGAGCTTACCCATACACAGGCCAGCTCCTCTAAAGCTCTAGTATACCTAGTATATAAACCTTTACATATAAAGTGGAAAGGTCTCATGAAGCCTGCTTAGGGAGACGCCACGAGCCCCCCATCTATTACTACTGTCTCCCCGTTTACCGAAGGGATCCTTATTAGCGATACTACGAGCTCTGCAACCTCCTCAGGCTCCACAAGCCTCCCCGTTAAAGTATACTTCCTAGCCCACTCCTCGGGATCTAAGTGTAACGCTATAGAATAGCTTAGCCCTATCCTAGCTCTAACGAAACCTAGAGCTTTCGCCTACTGTTCTAAGTTTTACACAGGATTTACATAGGTTGATATTATCTTATGCGGTAGTGTAGCATTTTAAACTTCTCATGGCACTCTACACTCTAGAGTATAGCCTACCCTCCACTGGGGAGGGCGTTGTGTTAGAGTTGAGATGCGAGGTTTCCCTGCAACAAGGAACTAATGTTAAACAACATAGACTCCCATGAAGCCCTTACCCCTTATATCCGTTTCTGCTTAAGGATTCGCTTTTGCTGGTGGTTTTTAGAGTATTTTTATGCAGTGACTGCCTTTTTCTTCGAGTTTTGCTTTCTCAACTAATAGTTTGTATTCGAATTCTCTAATCTTAACCCTTCTTCCTTCTATGCATATTGTTTTCTTGTAGTGTGGTGCGTCATAGACCAGGGTTTCCGCTTCTCCTCCTTCGAATGCTGGGTTGAAGTGGTGGGTTTTCGCTAGTCTTACTATCTCCTCTACCTCCTCTAATCCTATTGGTTTGCCTAGGAGTTTGAATGGTAGCCCCATTACTGTTATGCTTGTTATTATGAATTTGAAGCCTTCTCTAACTAGTGTTTTAAGGTATTCTTCCGGGTCTAAGCCCCAGTTTGGCGCATAGACTTTGACTCCTAGTTTTGAGGCTATGTGTTTAACTCTCTCCACCTGGTATCTGCTTGATAGGGCTCCTACGAGTATTGTGTTGTATTCTTCTATGTTCTTTATCTTAGCTAGTGCTACTCTAAGCTCTTCCACCTCCTCTTCCTTAACCCCTGTTACCTCTACATTGTATGTTTTACTTTTGAAGCCCATGGCCTCGGCTTGGAGTACGGCTACCCAGGTGTTGATTGTATGGAACATCCAGCTATCGTCTCTCATAGGGTGTACTATGACTATACATGAAACCTCAGCCCCCTCTCTTATAGCTTTGTATAATGCGTAGTTGCTATCCTTACCCCCTGATAGTAGGGCGCAGACCTTCACGTTCCAAGGGCCTCCAGGTGCTTTGAGATCTCAGCTAAGCATACCTCCCTAGCTTTAACTGGAGATCCCCCAGCCGGGTCCTCCTCTGCTTCAACGATAAGCCTGGCGTTGATAAGCTCTATGACATCGTTAACAATGGATACTACAGCTTCGCATAAGCCTAGCTTCACGTAGCACAGTGTTACATCCTCTAGTGAGAGCTTCTCACCACACTCTGGGGCCTTACCTAGTCTAATGTAGTAGTCTATGCTGTAAACCCTCCTGCCACCATAGTCGACCCTTAAAACCCTATAGTGTTTGTTGACGAACTCCTCCACAACATTATATCCATCCATGGACTTTAGGCCTCTACAAGTGGTGTTACCAGAGTTAAAGGTGTTTTACAGTAGGGGCATGTATACCTAACCTTCCTAGCGCATGCACGGCAGAAGTAGGCTTCATACTCTTGAGCACACCTAGGGCATGCGTATACAATGCTCTTCTTAACCCTACCCACACCCCCCGTCATGTCAAGCCAGGTGGCACATATCCTACACCTAACTGTAACCCAGCCTAGGTGGCCCATAGAGCTTATACCCTTAGCCATCCCAACAGTCAACTTCCAAGACCCCCGAGTCTCTCTAAACTCTAGGGTTATTAAACCTAACACTAGCCTATAAAGGTTCTAGTGCCCCCGGTGTACGTGGGGGTTAGGGTTTGGTCTCCCTTGTAAGGGCTTTAATGATAGCGCTCTTCCTGCTAACACTAGCCTCAGCTACGGCTGGGCTATGGGTTTACAACTCACACATATCCCCTTTAAAAGCTCTCGCCTCAAAGCCTAGTTTAGCAGATGTACTAGATGGTGTTGAGAGCCTCATCTACACAATGGAGTTTGGCGACTCAACGTGGAGGGTTGAGGTTTTAAACGATGTTAGGGCTAGAAGCGGGGTAATAAAGGTTTATGGTGGTGGAGGCGATGTCATAGCAGAGTATAGGTTCAACTACACGAGGACAACCCTAATATGGCTTGTTAGAGTTGAAGCTAACGGTAGCCTAACATTCCTAGACCCCCTGGCGTACTATGAGGCTTTCGCTACAAACATTAAGTTCAGCCAAGCCCCCGACGGCTCCATAGCGGCCGTAGAGCCTTTCCCAGGGATAGCCCCCTTATACGCTCTAACATACGTGGGGAACGCAACACTCATAGACTGGTCAACATTCTACAACCCCAGAAGGGTTACAAGCCCACCACAGTGGGTTCAAATAGCGTTCTCAAAGGTAAGAGTGGAGGGTGGAGAAGCCCGGGGAGTAGAGGTTCTCATACAACCACAACAAACCCCCCTAACAGCACAGTTCAAATGGTATAATGTAGGGGTGTACGCTAAACTAGCAAGCCTAAGCAGAATACCAGTAGCCTGGGAGCTAACACTCCTAACCCAAACCCCCGCTGGAGAAACACCAGATATAAAGGTGAACGTGGAGAGCGTAAAGCTTAGATCGTAGATTACATACAGAAACCCATAGAATAAGTACACAGAACCCCCTATGAAACACCACTAACTAGAAGCTAAAAAACACAACAAAGGTAATACCGTAGAAGGGGGGAAGAGAGATGGAAACATGGAAACCCTATGAAAAACTCGTAGTAGTAACATTCAAAATAGAACCAACACTACTAGCCAAACTAAACGAACTAACATTCAAAACCAGAAGAAGTAGAAGCGAGATAATAAGAGAAGCCATAATAACATACATGGCAAAACACGAGGACACCAAAGAACCAAACTAAAGAAGACTATTAAACCCCAGACTAACAACAGCAAAACAGGAGGCCGCCGTAGCTCAGCCCTGGTAGAGCGCCGGACTCATACGGCCCCTACAAATACGGAGTCGGAAAGGGAGAAGAGGGGCCTGGGGGATCCGGAGGTCCCGGGTTCGAATCCCGGCGGCGGCACCACTATGCTGTGAATAAGCTATGCTCCCCCTCTGCAGCCCTAACAGCTAGGATACCCCTTAGAGCGTCAACAACATCTCTAACGGATATAACCCCCACGAGTTTACCCTCATCATCTACAACTGGTAGATGTCTAATCCTATGCTCGCTCATCAACATAGCAGCTCTAACAACACCCTCAACATCTTTAACTACAACCAGGTCCCTAGACATAACACTATCCACAGGAGAGTCTAGGGAGGCACCCTGAGCTACAAGCCTCAATAAATCCCTCTCAGTAAAAATACCAATAGGCCTACCCACATCATCTACAATAACAATACTACCAATAGAGTTCTCATACACAACCCTAACAACATCCCTAACAGAAACCCCAACACCAACAGTTACATGAGGCCTCCTAACAAGATCCAAAACCCTAAGAGATAACTCAAACCACCGAGATTAGAGGAGAACAGGGGAATTTAAAAAACCTTATAAGCCCCAAGCCTAAAATAATACTCAAAAGGAGCCGCCGTAGCTCAGCTGGTAGACCGCCTGCGCGGGCCGAAAGCGCCGGCCTTGTAAGCCGGTGGTCGCGGGTTCAAATCCCGCCGGCGGCTCCACACGATAAATCCCACCAATCACTTTAGAGTAACCTCTAGAGGGCTCTCCTCCACGATTTCCCTTCTACATATAGGCTTTCATATCAATTTTAAACTCCACTCCATGCCGGAGCTCATGGTGCTAGGCTTTGGTCAACCTGGGCCTAGTGGATTTCAGGAGTTTAGGGGATGAGGTTAGGTTCAGGGTTTTTGATTCCTGTGAAGCAAGGGTATTAGGAGCTCAGAGCTAGGGATTGATACTACGTATGCTAACAAGGTTAAGAACCGCAGGGCTAGGGTTTCAGACGCGTTATTAGAGGGGATACTTAGGATGCTGTCTGTAGATGAGTTCGCTATGCTCGTAGGCTCTACAGCTTCACAGCAGGCTTTACAGCAACTTACTATTAGGAAGCCTCAGAGCCTTGGGAGGGCTGCTATAGCCTTAGATCAGCACATCAGGGGTCTTGAGCTGATACTTGAAAAGTACCCACAGCTATCAAATGTAGCGTACCAGAAGCTTGTGGAGCTCCTGAGATCCAGGGTTAGAGGTTACAGTGTAACCGTTACAAGGGAGCATGTTGAGGCTTTCGAGAGGATGCTTAAATCAAAGGCTCAAAAGACTAGGAAGGAGAGGATGATGTATCTTAGAAGGGCCCTAGAGGATCTAGGCTGGGAGTTCTCGGCCGAGAGGCTACAAGAGTACATTGCTGAGCTTCAGGAGAAGAGCCCGCATGTGGCGAGGCATGTGGCTGTAACACTAAAATCGTTTATAAAACATGTGCTTAGAGACCCAAACCTGTACAGTGCGTTTAAGACACCCAGAGTTGAGTACGGTCTAACAGCAGAGCCCCTAACACTAGAGGAGGTTAGAGCCGTAGCTAGAGCCATAGAATGACCCCCGCTAAGGCTTACTTCGCACTAATAGCCGAGATAGGTCTAAGGCCTGGTGAGGTCTAAACGCTAAGGTGCAGGATCTCGATCTAAACGAGAGAATGCTCAAGGTAATAAAGGCTAACAATACTACCAAGAGGTCCTACATGGCATTCTTCTCAGAGAAGCTTAGAGACTATCTTAGGGATGAGTACCTACCATACAGGGATGAGTTTGTTGAGAGTTTTGAGCCCTGGGTTGGGAATGTTAGGAGAGATTATATGAAGGAGTGGAAGAGCCTCCTATTCCCATTCAAGGACTCAGCTCTTAGAGCTACAATCTATGATGCTATGGGTAGAGCACTAGGCAAGAAGTTCAGGCTATACGACCTTAGAGCGTTCTACGCTAGCTACATGAGCTTGAAGGGTATGCCGGGGCAGATAATAGACCTACTTCAAGGCAGAGTACCGTCGAGGGAGTTCCAGGTGCTAGCAAGACGCTACCTAGCAGTAAACATTAGGGAGCTTAGGGAGATCTACGACAGAGCCGGCCTAACAGTGTTAAGTTAGCTCGCATTAAAAACATGAGTTCCACCATAAAGGTTACAAATCTAGAGACCATGAAGAGTTCGGCAAGAGGTAAGGTTTAACGCTATAACAAGAATTTATAGAGAGAGTGAGATCGTCATATACGGTGTAGTAGAGCTTGATGAGGGTTTCAGAATCTACTGCAAATTTAAAATAACGTAGACATAAGGGATCTTGTGAAGATAGTTGTCAAGATGAGAGAGGATCTCCTGGTATTTTAGGTATCAAAGAAGAAGGGATGTATGAAAGATGATTAAAATGATTGTTATAAAGTGTAAAAATGTAATTAAGGTTGCCATCTCAGCACGGGATTAACATTCAGCTTTTAATATCTTAGAGAGTGAACATATTGCTGGACTTAGAAATAGAGGCAACATGGTACATTCTCATGTTTTATCATAAAAAGAATTAAAGTACTAAACTTCAGCAAGTCATCAACTCAATTAACATATAAAAATAAAAACTTTTTACCTACTATGAGAAGGCGGTGATAGTGTTTCATGCTGGATATCGCTACTTACATAGCTAGGATGTTTAGATCGGTTGATGTAACTACGGTCTTTACTGTTCCAGCTGAAAGTATATTTCCTATATTGAAGGCGTTAATAGAAGAAGGAATAGAAGTCGTCAATGCTAAATTTGAGCCTTCAGCATGTTTTATGGCCATTGTCTATTCAAGAGTTACACTTAAACCCGGTGTCGTTATAGTTACCTCCGGTCCCGGAGCCCTTGGAATCTCGCTTCCTACGGGTTTAGCGTTTATTGAAGGTGATCCAATAGTTATAATAGCTACTGTTGCTATGAGCAATAGGGGTACCGCCATACATCAGTTCCCTGATAGCAATGCTCAATTGCTTTCCTTTAAGCCTATAACTAAGGCTAGCTTCAGACTTTCGAAGGCAAGTGAGGCTGGAGAGATCTTAACAAAAGCTTTTACTATCGCCTTGAGTGGGAAGCCTGGACCTGTCTATGTTGAAATACCTGATTACCTTTTAGGAGAGAGGCTTGAAGATAATGCATACTACCCGGTTACCATTTCAAAGCCTGAAGCTTCTTACTCAGATATAGTAACTGTTGCAGATCTCTTAGAAGAGGCTGAGTACCCCGTCATTATAGCTGGTAGAGGCGTTTACCTAGCTGGGGCAAGAGATTTACTGCTAAAGATCGCCGATTTACTATCAGCTCCTGTAACTACAACTATAATGGCGAAAGGTCTTGTACCCCACTATCATCCTCTATACGCAGGGGTTGCTTCTGGTAGAGCGGGGAACATTGTAGCCTATGAGGTCATTAGAAAGGCTGATGTGGTTCTCGCTATAGGTAATAGGTTTAGCGAGCTAGGTACCGGGAGGTATAGCATGGAGATTAATGGTAAACTAGTTCACGTTAACATAGATCCCTACGATCTCGGTAGAGCATATAAACCCAAAATAGCTATACTAGCTGATGCCAAGGACTTCTTGGGAAAACTCCTAGAAGAACTATCGAGAAGAAGAATTAAACCTAAGAAAGGTATAGTAGAGGATTTAAAGAGGCTCTGGCAAGCTGAGAATGAAGAACTTAACACTTATTATGCTAATGTGGAGGGTTTGCTTAAACCCTGGGAGGTTGTAAGAGCTGTGAGAAAGGTATTAAAAGGAGGGAATACAATATTTATTGGTGATGTTGGCGCTCATAGAATTGAGACGTTCATAATGCCTGTATACGAAGGCGAGATGTACGTGACTACAACCAGCTATGCATCTATGGGTTTAGCTGTTCCAGGCTCCGTAGCAGCATCTCTAGCGTACCCAGATAGAACTGTTTTAGCAATGGTCGGAGATGGAGGGTTCCTCATGACAGGGTTAGAGGTAGCCACGGCTGTCCAGTATGGTGTTAAGCCTAAAATAATAGTATTCAATGACTCATCGTACAGGGTCTTAGGTATATACGAGAGGGTAAGATACAAAAGTATTACGGAGGCCCTAATAAGACTTCCAAATGTAAACTACGCATCACTAGCCGAATCCCTTGGAGCGGAGGGTATTAGAATAGCTGAGAGACAGGAGCTAGAAGGCTCTTTAGAAAATGTGCTTACAAAGGATAAAACTGTTGTTATAGATACGGTCATCGATCCCCTCTCGATTCCTATACCTCTACAGAAATTATATAAACTACAGAGGCTATGACCTAGAATATTGTGGGCTAAGGATAGTTATACATCACTTATCCTTTTACAAACTATAAATGTGAAATTCGGTGATTACCTTACCCTCTAGATTTTAACGTTTAAAAGCCTTAATAGTTGCCTTACTATAATCAATCGTTGTATCTCACTAGTACCTTCGACTATCGTCCCTATAATTGCATCTCTAAGATATCTCTCAATTCCTGTCTCAAAGTCTACTCCATAACCGCCATGTATTTGTACTGCCTGTCTTGCAATCCATTCGGCGACCTCCGAGGCGTAAGCTTTAGCCATACTTGATACTAGTGGGAACTCAGGTCTAGCTTCATCTGCTAGAGTTGCGGCCCAATATGTTAGTAGCCTTGCCGTCTGTAATCTTATATACATATCAGCTATTTTCTCTGCTATCATACCATGTAATATTATCTTCTG
>Ga0081478_163415_pt1 | contig 26334 bp, 31 predicted proteins | sample OctSprmetagenome_FD_70983 | JGI IMG/M metagenome (GOLD analysis project Ga0081478, IMG submission 70983) | Hot spring and microbial mat streamer communities from Octopus Spring Streamers, Yellowstone National Park, USA - T=80-84 v2 (version 2) | ecosystem: Environmental > Aquatic > Thermal... | reverse complement strand
AGTGCCGCTGGGCTCGACAGCCACCAGTGAACCCATAGAGATCCCAAGATCTCTATGGGGAAGGTGGAAGTCCCTCGATGCCACAGGGCTAAAAACCTTGTGGATCAAGAAGCAAAACAATCCAAAACAAATTAATATCAATGACAATCAATGTCCATCGAGGGACAAGCGGTATGTATCCAGTATAGCTTGGTATTTGCGCCCACATTATGCCATAGTAGAAAAGCCTAACTCCTAGGAGCATGAGGATTGCATGGATATGTATATATCCTATGGGAATCGATAGTAACCCCATAGCTAGTATGGCTGATGAGAAGATTATTAGAGTACGTGAAACCAGGATCCAAGCCCAGAATCTATCCTTCAGAAAAAGTGATACTACGGGCTGAGATTTCATCGTGATATCCAGAGATCCATAGTCTTCTAGCTATAGATAACTATACCAAGAGAGCTCTAGGAAGCCAACGATAAAATTTAGGCTAGCCCTTAGAACTTTCTAAAGCCTCCTCCATATAGGATATAGCCTCGCCCAAAGAGGCAGCAATCTCCGGCTGGAGATCCTTTATCGCTAGCCTCACATCTTTAATTATAGAAGCTATACCTACTAGATCTCCCGATATTGTGCCTAGCTCTATTAGTGTTCGTAATCTCTCAGATATAGACTCTAGCTCCGCTAGAGCTCTCACAAGGATCTTCCTCTTTGCCTCAATCTCCTCAGCTATACTTTCCATACCCCTTTCTCTAAGCATAGAGACTCTCCTCTCCATCACCTCTGAGAGAAACCTTAGCCTAGAGATAGATGTGCTTATATTAACTAATGCCCTTGCAAGTAAGAGTCTTTCAGACCTCCTAGACATATATCACCTCCCCACATCTAGATGCCGAGCTTCACCTCTTCTGCTTCGTATATTAGTTCTCCGAGAGGGATTAATGACTTTATCGTTTCTTAACTATATACAGATCAGTGTTTTACGTTGTCTTAACCGATCTATATAATTTCTCATAAATAGACCTAATGATGGTGATAAAGGAGATCTATATATGGGTGCATATACGCATACTATCACCAAGAGTGGGAGATCCTCGATAGTTCCCGAGGGACCCTGTCACTATAGAGTTGAATATATAGCAATCCACCTTAAAGTCAATAGCGATAAGACTCAGAAGCTTCTTCCAAAATTTCTTGAAGCCCCTGATAAGGTATGGATCTATGTGGCTGACTTCGTAACTGTTCATGGTAAAAACACCGAGTTGATCTATAAGGTTCCCATTATGACTCAAATTATAAGGAGGCGGCGATCGCCTTAAAGGTTCTCTACGAAGGGAAGTCATACCCGTATTTCCCATTCATGTGGGTTGATATGGATTGTGCTCTTATAGGGGTGTTTCAGTTTTCATAGTCATTCACAGCATTGGTGTTGTTAGTGCCTATGTTCTCCAGCTTAGGTTTATAAGTATTCAACCCATAATCATTTTGATGATGAGGTGATATCTCTGCTAGATCTTGGGATACCTCGGGATGCTATGATGCCCAGAGCACCCGATACCGAAGCCCTTTATGAGGGCTCTGCCCGGAAGAGCTTCGGGTTCTTAAGCATAGATGGGAGCCCCTTTCCGCTGGGCTTAAAAGCCACCTATGAGCCCATAGAGATCCCAAGATCTCTTTGGGGGAGGTGGAAACCCCCGATGACCACAGGATCAAAACCCTGTGGATCGAGAAGCAAAGCAACCCAAAACAAAAGAATACCAGCGACAATCAACAACCATCGGGGGACAAGCGGAAATGACCCCTCCCCGCCCTGAAGGGCGGGGTTTCTATGCTGGGGTCTCGGGTGTTAGCCCTCTGGTGGGGGATTATTGTTTTTACCTCAATGATCATCGGGTTGGGGGTACGCTTCGGGGTCTCCCCCCTAGGGACATCGGGGCACTCTAACGGGGTGCCCAGCCGAGGCATCAACCCCCAAACCCTCAAAGAAATAGCCTCATCACCAAAAACACCTACACTCCAGGTCATATGTGTTGTAGTAAATTCAGCTAAGATGCTTGGCATGACAACCCTGAAGAGGCTAAGAAGGAGCTGAGACACCCTAGGTTCACTGGTAAGACACCAAACACGCTGATAGGCAGCAGATCCTTGGTAAAGGCTCCGAAAGTGGGTATCAGGCCTGAGGTAGAGATAGCAGTTGTTATATAAAAGAATATAAAGGGGGTTTCAACATAGAAGCAGATATATTCTGGGATATACAGTTTTTAACGACATAACCGCTCCTGCACTTGCTAAGGAGGATGCGTATTATGCATATAGAAGAGATCCTTTGACAGGTGATGTGAAGAAGGAATATGTGCGGGGGAGTTCCTTTCATCAGAAAAAACATAGATACAACCCCATAGACCCATATGGGTAGTAACGCCAGGAGAGTTCGGCGAATCTAGAGGAAAGGAGATGATATTTTTATTTGATGGTGAGGTAGTGCAGAAAGGGACTAGCAGTGAACTTCTATTTGACGATAGAGAAGTAATAAAATATCTAGCAAGTATAATGCATGTATAATAACAGTAGAGCCTGGAACTATAATAAGTATCGGCAACATAGGTTATATATATCAACAAAAGTCCGAAGCGAATATGTGCTTCCCAATAGAGAGGGCATCCTAGAAGCGGGGGTAAGGGGGATAGGAAGGTTAATTAACAGAGTTATATTTTGAGAGCCTTCTCTAAGCGAAAGAGTCTAAGATACTATAGAAATTTATTTAAAACTAGAATCTGCTCTCAAGGAGTAGTTGGGCATCTTATTCCACAGGTATTAAGGGATCTATGCTTTTCTATAGCGGATTTCATTAATTAGGTTTAGGAGAATAAAGGGGATGGTGTTGCATTGATAGAAATAGTCGCCGCAATCTCCCTCATAGCCTCTGCCTCTATACAGGCCCTACATATATTTTATTCACTTGGGTATAACAGATATAGTTTCTTATTTTATACCAAACACAGATATGGTTCAGATGATATCCTCGGTTTTGCCCCATATATAACTATTACTATACCAGTAAAGAACGAGGATCCATATATTCTTAGACAGACTTTAGAATCATGTTTAAAGATAGAATGGCCTAGAGATAGGATCGAGATCCTAGTGATCTCAGATGATCCCATGGAGAGGAGAGAGGAGATTAGAAAAGCTGTAGAGGATCTGCAGAGTTATGGTAATAATGTAAAGCTGATTTTTCGAGATAAACCAGGTAATGGAAGGGTGGGGGCTCTAAACCTGGCTGTTAGGGAGGCCAGAGGCGATATACTTCTCCTCCTAGATGTAGATACTAAGCCCTCACCAGGCATAGCCAGAAAAGCAGTAGAGATGATCAGTGGTGGATGTGATGCTGTGGTTTTTAGATGGAGAGGCTACCATACATTCGACACAAGACTTGCTAGAGCCCTCTCAACCGCTATGGAATTCATAGTGGGTTCTCTCTATAGAGGAAGAGCTGGTATCGGATGTCATCTAGTCCCCCTAGGTAGTGGTACGGCTTATAGAAGAAACACGATCATAGAGGTAGGCAGTTGGGACAGCGGTATAGTGCAGGATGACTATTGGATGGGGATAAAGCTATTCGAAAAAGGGCTGAGGATCTGCTACTGTGATGATGAATATGTAAAGGTTCTTGTAACCTCTACATATAGAGCCTTTAAGATCCAGCAATGTAGATGGAGCTTCGGAGCTGTGCAAGCAATTAGAAAGGGTATGGGAAAGATCATATCTTCTAGAGCCCCCTTCTGGAAGAAGATAGAGCTAGTGATATATGGGCTTCAATACACTCCTACAATAGCGATAGCAATTTCAACTTATATCTACCCGATCCTCTTGATATTTCATAAAGGAATCGATCCTCTTGAGGGTATATTATATATATTCATCTCGTGGCTTGCTATATCGATTATATATATTATAAGGTATATACGGATGGCTATGAAGAGACAAGATCTTCATCTCATAGAAGCGATTAAGAGACTGGGAACTTCTTCTGCAGCTACATCATCGCTATCCTTCCACATAGCTATTAATCAAATCCAGGGTATGCTGCTCGATAAATATAGATATACCATAACACCCAAAGGCTCGAAAGAGAGGCTATATGGTGGGATTGGGCTATTAGAGACGCCTGAGATCTTATCTATAGTAGCCCTCACCATAGGTATCGCTATATCGATTATCAGAAGCTATATTTTATCAACGATATGGCTATTACTTCTCCTATCAGGATATATATATACATTGCTAATAATTGCTAGAGGAAAATAGATATTCTACAAACACTACTTCGAACCTAGCAATAAATCTATACATATCTAGCTATACCTTAATAGATCTTCTGACCTCCTCCCAGCCCTAAAGGGCGAGGCTTTCAGTTATAAGAATATTGCTACTATCGAGGAAAAGCTACTTTGTTAGTAAATAGATAGATAATAGACCCTTATTATAGATATATTAATTGGCGTAGAAGTGAAGTATTATTAGCTGTGATGATGGGTGCAAAAGTTGATTGATGATATACGCGCTCTTCTCTGAGCATATATAGTCTATTTTATTATTAATAGTATTATTAAACCTCTTTCTTACTTCTACTCTAGTCTTCTCCTATTCTAGAGAGGGGATTCGTGTTTCATCGAGCTTGATATGTTTTAACATCAAGCCCTCCTACCTTGGCTTCATAGCCCTCAGGAACCCTTTTCATCGGGATCCATATCGTTGGGCTCCACCCGCTTTGGGTGACCCCTACCCACAGCTCTACCTTCATCGATTCCTCTGTTCATAGCTGTGGGATAGCTCCCGCATCCTGGGTTTCTCTCTTCTTTCGGTATACCCGTGTGAGCCCTGGGTTGGATCTCCACCCTCATCGCAGGGCTTCATGATTAACATGCTACTAAACCTTAATAAATCAATTATGAAGCCTGAAATAGTTCATAAAAGCGAGATTTTCGGCCGTAAATCCGTTCTCTATAATAGGTTCTAAAATAGGTTCTTCAAAGCTTTTCATGCGACTGTAACGAGGTTTTTAACCCTCATATTTTAATTATACCCTATCCATCCGTATACATCTAAAAAGAATTTAATTCTACTTTCTCATCTTCTCAGTAGCCCTAGATATACGCTTGCTTCAGCATTCAATATCGTATTGCCCGCAGCACCCCTTATAGTGTTATGTCCTAGTGCTACAAGTTTCACTATATATCTTCCACCCTTTTCTGATATCCTAACCCTTCCCACAGATATCGACATGCCGCCCTCTATATCTCTATCTAGCCTAGTCTGTGGTCTATCGACTGCTCTATGAAGAACTATGGGTTTTCTGGGCGCTGTGGGAAGCTTAGCCTCTTGGGGAAGCGATCTGAAGGATTCATATGTTTTTAGAAGCTCTTCAAGATCGGGCTTTCTATCGTAGTGCGTATGGATCACAACCATATGTCCATCACTCACAGGAACTCTCGTGGTGGTCGCTTCAATATATAGTAGTGGGTTGGGCTCTATGGTATCTCCAGAGATTCTCCCAAAGATCTTTTTCGGCTCTTCGGATAACTTTTCCTCTTCATTTTTAATATATGGTATAACGTTATCTTGTATAGCCATTGAGGGGAGACCCGTATATCCTGCTCCTGATATCGCTTGGAGAGAAACTACATCTATATGCTGGGGAAGCCCTAATAGATCTATCATGGGTTTAAGCCCCATTGAGAGGACTGTCGATGTGCAGTTAGGGGTTTTCACAAGGATCCCACTATCGATTCCTTTCCTAGCCCTTATGATTTCTAGGTGGAGCATATTGATCTCTGGTATTACTAAAGGAACCCTTGGGTCAAGCCTCATAGGACTTGAATCAGAGAACACGGCATAGCCTCTAGAAATAAACCTCGGCTCCAATTCCCTCGAAACCTCTGTCGGTAGTGCTGAGAACACTATGTCGATACCTCTGAACTCCTCAGGATCTGGTTTCGAGAGTTTTATCTCAGATACTTCGACAGGGATCTCACCCCCTATTACCCATGAAACAGCGTCCACATATTTCATGCCAGCCTTCTGAGGAGAAGCACTTAGAGCCACTAGATTAAACCAGGGATGCTTACTTAGGATCTTAACGTATCTCTGCCCAACCATCCCGGTAGCTCCGAGGACTGCTACATCGTATTTCATATCCCAAACACCTCTCTATGTACTTCTCTTACAAGTATATGGGGATCTGTCTTAGAATATATTATAGCCTCTAGATCATCGTAAAAGTTTATTCTACAATCTATGCTAAACCTAGAAGCCACCTTCGATATAAGCTCTCCAGAGCCCCAACCAATTATTGACGCTCCTTCCTCAAATGGTGTTATAACCTTTATACCCGGCTTACTACATGTCCTACAGATTTTTGTTCCCCGCATAAATAGATCTAGTACCATGATCACGCCATCATAATCACCAATATATTCAAAGGTCTTTCTATTCAGCCCTTTAACCCTATACTTCGAGGCCCTCCCACCCTCGGCAAAATCCATCATATCTACAGTTCTAGCATTAGGCACGATCTTGGGATCAGCTGTCATAATGCCAGGGGTCTCTGTGAATAGGTATAGCCTTGACGTCTTAATAGCCCTTGCTACAAGAAATGCAGTCAGATCTGAGCTCCCCCTACCCATAGTAGTTATATCTCCTTCTTGTGTAACACCTATAAATCCAGGAATCACCGGTATATATCCGCTAGCTACTATCTTAGATATCGAAGCACCTATATTATCTAGGGAAACATCGACTATCGGCGATGCATCCCCGAATCTATTGTTCGTTATCAAGCCTATCTCCCATGGCCATGCAACATAAGCTCTATACCCCATACTATTAATCATCTCAGCAAATAGCTGTGCTGAGAACCTCTCGCCTATCGATAGAACTCTATCTCTCGCCCTAGGATCCTCGCTACATCTATCGCCATACTTAATCAGCTCTCTTTCTAATGATAATGTGTATTCTTTTACTCTATCAAGCCCTAATGATTCTACAAAGTTTCTATGTATCTCTACCACCATATCTATTGAAAATCTATCACCATTACATAGTGATACCAATAGATCTGTTATACCTTTTACAGCAGATACGACGATTATAGGGGTAGTATTTGCTAACATATTTTTATCCAACATCCTTAGAACTATATCTATATCCTGCGGCTTCTTTATCAGAGACCCTCCTACCTTAACGACAACCTCTTGTTTTAAGCCCACCTCTAATTTTGCCCACACCTCCCACCCCCATCGTTTAGCTTTACTAATATTGAAATTATCACGCTTATAAGCTTTAATAAATGATATATAAGCCAGATCATCGAGTCAACATAGAATAACTTTATCTGTTTATAAGAGAGCCCTCTCTACTAGCTACCACCTTAATGCTTTATGAAAAAGACATGGGTTAAAAAGCTAGTATTAAGATAAGGGATAGGTTAAAAGATATATCCTAGGTAATTTAGATGTTAGCTAGGCTGATTAGCAGTGACCAGCCATGTCCTGCCTGAGGGCAGACCATACGTAATAGTTTTTGTCACAGCTACGATTGATGGGAAAATAGCCTCTAGAACTAGGTTTAGTAGTCTTAGCTGTCCAGAAGATCTTAGAAGGCTCCATATGGCTAGAAAAGAAGCAGGGGCTGTAATGATTGGAGCTAATACAGCAAATATAGATGATCCCTCTCTTAGGTTGAAGTATTTTGAGGGCGAGAACCCCATAAGGATCGTTGTTGATGGTAGGCTCAGCATTAGAGAAGATCTAAGGCTTGTGAGAGAGATGATTGCGAGAACAATTATCCTAACATCACAGGCAGCCAATAGAGAGAAGGTCGAGAGGTTAAGGAGCAGGGGTTTAGAGGTCTATGTGATCGAATCTAGCTCGCCTCCAAAAATAGATATGGATCGAGCTTTGAATTTATTATATAGCATAGGCATTAGAAAAATCCTAGTTGAGGGAGGTGGAGAGCTAATATGGAGCCTAGCGGAGAAACACCTAATAGATGAGATAAGGGTAACATATACAGGCTATATACTCGGAGGCAGAGATTCTGTGTCAATAGCTGGTGGAAGGGGCTTTGAAACAACATCAGAATCCCCCCTTTTCAAACCAGTAAGTGTACTTCTATGTAGATGTGGCAAAGAAGTCCACATAATATTTAAAAGAGTCGATGCCCCGCAAATCTAGCCAAGAATATAATGCAATCCCTTATTTAGATCCTAACGCTCAGACGCAAGCTTTCGGCATTACATATAAAGCTCAAAACATCAATAAGCGGATCTTTAGAATGACTATATTCGACAGATCCTCTAACACCACCATATGGTGCGATGCTAGTGGAAAGTTAACAACATCTGTGGGCTCTCTAACTAAGGTCGATATGTCACATCGTATAGGTATGATCTTTTGGTCTGGATCGTTTAAGCTATATAAGACCTATAGCTATACATCCGTTATCAAAGGCTATGCACCGGTCAGGGTGATATTGCGTTCACATGTGATCCGATGGATTCCCAGTTCTTCTAATGGTAGTAACATATGTGAATCCAGCACTCGCTTCGAGAGTGTTCACATTGGGTGAGGCTCCTCTAGATATATCTTATTTCAGATCCTAGCTTGTGTTCTCCCACTACTATGTGCCCGCATGCTCTTATGTATCGATCCAAGGGGATCCTTATGAGCTGAGGATCAATGTTGTTAATATTATAATGGCCATAATACTTAGTAAGTTAAACATACCCTGAGGTTCGGGTTTCATTGGGCTTGGTTTTTGCCAAGCTCTTTTCCCTTGGCTTCAAAGCCCTCGGGATCCCTTTTCATCGGGATCCATATCGTTGGGCTCCAGCCGCTTTGGGTGACCCCTACCCATAGCTCTACCTTCATCGATTCCTCTGGTTCATTGCTGTGGGGATGCCCCCGCCTCCTGACTCTCCTCTTGCCTTCTAGATATATATCCTCCTAATGTTAGCCTGCTGAGGGCTTGTTTATAGAGTCTTTTTCCCTGTTTCTCTCCCTTCTAACATACTTCTCATAATTCTCTTCTACCCTTTGCTCTGTGCTATAGCCTTTTTACGCTCATAAGTGATCTTCATGCCCTGGAGAGGCTTTAGATCTACATGTATAAATCCTATTGATAGCTCGTAGCCATCCAGTGATGGCTAGTTGCTATCCCATCCAATAATCCCTCTAACATAGATCTGCTTAGAGCCCTTGAAAGGAATAACCACTCTATCGTCGAAGATTATAGCCTCGTCTACAATCCAATCTCTAAATCTGTGCTCGAACCACGTTGATCTCTGGGATATAATCAAATATTCTCCTTGCCCTAGAGTTATCCTAAGGCTATGGTTCTAGCCTGGTAGTCTATCTTAATAAGCGTTGTCTTGCATCTAGCGAATCTCCTCCTAATCCTCGGCTTGATTTTTCTAGCCCTACCCTCAGATATCTCTTCCTCCAATTCTCCATAATCGAGTAGGCTGTCCTGATAACAGCATTTACCCAATGCTGCGTAGGGGTTATCCTTCATAAGCTCATCTCTAAACCTTTCCTTAGAAGCCCTATCCCTCGGAACTATTGGGATCATCATCTTCAAACCTATATTGGTGATCAGCTTTCTACCCCTTCTAACAAGCTCTGGGAAGCAATATCTCCACTCAATATTATCCCAGATCATATCTATAGCCTTCTGCAGAGCCTTGACATACCATGTTATCAGCTTCGAGACCCTATCATCCCTGATAGGCACAGAATATGACCTCACAAGCTCAAGGATCTTCAGCAAAACCGCTCCATAAAATGATATATCAACCCCTATAAACTTTTATGAAACCCAAAAACAGTTTCTTGAGGCTTTTCTAGCTATTCCCATAGAATGGATCGATAATCTCAACATATGATATATTCTAACATAATATCAGAATATATATTTATCATGAAGACATAGCTCTGATAAGTGGTATGCATAAGTAAACAAATTATAAAAGGGTCTATAGACATAAATATGGGGATGGTTCCGATGAGCAAGGCAATCGTTTTGATAAATACGGATGTAGGTGCCGAAGAAGAGGTATTCAACCAGCTTCTAAAAGTTCCAGGAGTTACAGAGGTATATATTGTGTACGGGGTATACGATGTTGTAGCTCTAGTCTCAGCTAAGACGCAGGATGAGCTAAGAGAAATAATAGTTAGGCATATAAGAAGAATGCCTAAGGTGAGATCAACAACTACAATGATGGTCGTTGAAGAGAGCAAGAAGAGCTAGCTTATAGTCTGAGATTTGAAGAGCTAGCTTTTTATTAAACTTAAAATCTCGTCTTCTAGGGTTGGAATGTTTCTATATGCAATCGAAAAAAGTAATTATTTAATCTATAACCTCCGACTTATACGTTATGTGATCTCGGTGATCGTAGAAAGATATAACCTCACTAGGAGAGGTAACGCCCGAGATCCCGGCGGTGGAAACCCCGCCCTTTCAGGCAGGGGGTCAGAGGGTTAATTATTGAGTTCTCAGGCTCAGCAAAACCAGAATCCCCTCATATAGGATCAATCCTGCAAATGATAAAAGAACAGCTATAGAGAAAACCTTTATAGCTATTATTGCGGCCCTACCTCCATAGTAATAGCCAGCTCTAACTAGGAGTGGGAAAAGAGTGATCCATATCAATATTGCTATAAAGAGCCCTGTTATAGCAGCTGGGCCAAATATAGAGAGAAACGAGAGCCCAGCTGAGAGCCACCAGAGGATCTGATAGGGGTTTGCAAGTCCCAAAGCTAGTGAGGTCGAGTATGAGATTATAGAGCTTGTGGTTTTAGATCTGCTATCTCTGTTTTTTATAGTTTTTTCTGGATTTGATTTAGCTATTAATAGTGCTAAGAGAATCATATATGATCCTCCGATTATGTATATAGCCCTGATTACGTTGTTATTTATCATATTAAATGCAAAATAGGTGGTGATCATCAATATAAAATCTGCGGTCATGGCTCCTAGGCCTGTGAGAAAGCCTAGTTTAAATGATGTAAGAGACCTGCTAGCTATTAGCGCGTTCATAGGGCCTGGGGGAACTGCTAGAGAGAACCCATATATAAGTCCTGCTAGGAAATTGATTGCTCCGTCACTCACTCTGATCTCCTCTCCCTAGCTGGCTTACTACCCAGTTACAATATTGCTATATTTGCTTTACTATTCTATGTATATCCCTGGTCTGAGTGGTAATGCCTCCTTCTTCTTACCTTTATAGTTTGGCGCATTTATGTCGTCTGCAAGATATATCTGAAGCTCTGTAACCCCTATGGTGTTTTTAAGCATGTCTAAACTATCCTCTAAGATCTTGATCTCCTCTAGATCTGGTATGCTTATGATCATATCAGCTACATCTTCCGGGATTGTTGATGCATAGTCAAAGATCTTCTTTATCTTGGCGGCTTCCTCACCCCTAACCTCTCCAGAGGTGCTTGTAAGTAACATCTCCATAACAGATCTAATCCCCTCACCTTTTCTCTGAGCCTCGATAGATCTTATTAGTATTGCCATATCATTTTTTGAAGCTACATAAATTACAATTTTGGATGGTTTTCTTTTAAGGAGTGCAGATATTTCTGCTATATCTTCTTTCAATCGTGTGAGATAGATGTGCCTCAACTCTGCCCTGATATCTATATATCTTTTCAAGATTTCCCTATCGAAGCTCTTCTTAACGATATAATCCTTCTCACCGAGGATCTCATGCCACATCTCATCAGCAACATGTGGTATATATATTGATAACATTATTATCCAGATCTTAAGAAGGTCGATCACCCCAGACCAGACGCTTCCAACGCTTTGTATATATTCGCTGAAATAGTTGGTAACATCATATAACAGCTTAACCCCTCCCTCTCTAACCTTTAGCTTTTCAAGGGATTCGTCAGCCTTTAGCAATACTCTAGAGATTCTAGAGGCATATATGCGGTCTAGATCTGTTGGTATATCTCTTCGCGGAGCTTTAGAGAGTTTTTCAACGAGCACGTAGATCTTTCCTAGGTGCTCCGAGACGCTTAATGCTGTTTCATGCCTAAAGTCTAGATCCTGTCCAACTTCTGAGGATATGGACAACACTACTCTCACAACATCATTGCCATAGATATCTATAGCCCTGAAAACTGGGAGTATATTCCTCAGGCTCTTAGACATCTTCTTCCCATCCCTCAACACCCACCCATGGATCAACATAGCTTTAGGCCATAGCTCTTTTGGGAAGATAGCTACGTGGTTCATTATAAAGAAGAGTAGATGGTTATTAGCGAGATCTTTACCTGCCACCCTTAGATCTAGTGGATACCAGTAGAGAAATTCCTTCCTAAGATCCTCAAGATCCTCTTTCCTAATCCCATACCTAGCAGAGATCTCACTAGCACTGCCCCTGCCGAGGAATATGTAGCTCCACAGATCGTTACCTATTTTAGAGGGATCTTTAATAATTTTTCTGATCCTATGGGATATAGTATAGAAAGCCATATATATTGTAGAATCGCTGAGACTCTCGATAATCCACCCAGGATCCCATGGCAGCTGTGTCCCTAGACCCCTGGTTCTTGCACAGGGCTTCTCCCTTAAACCCTTTATCAACTCCCCCATATATTCCCCCATCTCTGGGGGCTGTATATACATGCTATTTAGAAGCTCTAGACCCCTGGACTTCCATTCTGCATCCCCGTAGTTTATGAACCACTGATTCTCCAGAACCTTCACCACCACCTCAGTTCCGCATCTACAGTATACAGGCTTGTTCATTATCTCATACATAACATCTCCATAGCCCGATAGTCTCAAGAGTCTTGCTATATTCTCTCTGGCTTCCGGTACACTCCTGCCTTCAATCCATCCTCTCACAAATCCTGAGAGTATGTGTCTATCGCTACCCCTAATATGCCTTGAGAGCCCAATCTCCATAACGCCAGAACTGTATTCAAGGGCATATAGCTCCCTCGTAGCGGATTCAAGGGCTGTTCTATCAGCTTGGCTTTTTACCCTGTGCTTTTCTACGAATACCTTAGCTGGGAGATCCTTGATCCCAGAGATCTTTATTATAGCTCTTGGTTCAAGAGGTCTTACAGGGATTTCTGATGACCTCATTATATCTCTATAGGCAGCATAATCATCTGGAGAGTGTGCTGGCACACTCATAACTATCCCAGTACCTGTTCCAGGATCTACAAACTCTGCGGGAATCACTGGTATTTCCTCTCCTGTTATGGGGTTCACAACTATGCTGTAGATGAGCTCTCTAGGTTCGACGGATCTTAAGAGCTTTACATCCCTTCTCTGGAACCCCAGCTTTCTATAGCTCTCCTTAGATACGATCCACCTTTCACCGTTAACCTCGAGCTCAACATATTCAGCCTTAGGATTTATCCAGATGTTAGTAACCCCGAATATGGTTTCTGGTCTTAGAGTTGCTGCAGGGAAGATCCTACCACCTAGATCCTTGAAGAATATGAGTGTGAACTCTCCTACCTCGGGATCCTTGTCATCCTTAGTATCATGTCCCCCAACAGGCATTCCATGCTTTGGACACCATCCAACAGGATAGGTTCCTTTTGTCAGATATTTCTTTTCTCTAAGTATTTCAAATTGCCATCTTATGAAGCTACTGAAATACGGATCTATTGTTGTGAACTCCCTTCTCCAATCTATTCCAAGGCCTAATTTCTTCATGCTATCCTTTGAAACACCATGGAAGTATTGGGCTAGATCTATAGGTCTCGAAAGCTTCACAGCTATATCCTTTGGAACGCCGTATAGGCTTACAAAGAGATCTAATAACTCAGGATCTCCCTCCTCTATCGATTCAGCCATAGTTAGTATAGGAGTTCCAGTATAGTGGAAGCCCATAGGGTATAAGACACTCTCCCCCTTGGTCCTTCTATGCCTTGCTATAACATCTGCAAGCACATAGGATCTCGCATTTCCTATATGTATGGGAGAGTTGGGATAGGGAAAAGCAGCTGTAACGAAGAATTTCTTTTTATCGGATAGATCAGCATTATATACACCATCAGCCTCCCATCTAGACTGCCACTTCTCGGCTATGGATTTAACCCAACTTATTACATCTTGCACCCCAGAGAATAGTGCTCCCTCCTCATCTTCATAATCTTGCTAGGGTTATATGTTTTCCTTTAATACGTTATATATCCATTACACATACCCTCCATGAGATCCGAGGCATATCTTAGTGACTTCTAGTCTTAACCAGACTTAAACTATAGTTTTTGTTCAGTATAGACCCGGCGTTTGCGGTTATAACCTTGAGCTTAGATGCAAATCTGAATAGAATGTTGGCATGTATTGGAATACAATGTGTATCAATGGTGCTATCCTTCTGCCTATGAGGTAACATTTTATTATTATCCTTGCTAATATTTTATAGGGGTGTATATGCCTAGAACCACTGTTGCTGTGGATGATACTATAGCTAGGAGGATCTCCGCGCTTGCAAGGAGGTTCAATCTCGTCTTATCCAGCTTTTCCTCTGAGGCTCTCAGCGTTGCTGGGGATCTCCTTCAGATGGGGCTTATGCCACGGGATCTAAAGAAGCTGATAACAGTCATGAAGATAGCATCGTTTATAGATCCTATGGTGCTTCCTATGGAGCTGTTCGAGAGCCTAGTTAGAAAGGCATCAATGTGTGGTGATCAGTGTATCAAGGAGCTAGATAGTGAAGTGGAGGGCTGGGGTAAGAGGGTTGCATCTATTATAAAGGGGTATTATGAAGATGATATAGAATCTTTGATAGATGCTGTGTCGAAGGCTTCGAAGGTATTTGCTCTCAGGGAGATCTCTTTTGAGAAGTATTCACAGAATTCGATGGAGATAAAGATAGTGGGGGTAGGTAAGAGCGAGCTGACAACTAGGCTTACATATACTTTCGTTAAAGGTTTTTTCGAGGGTCTGGGCTATCGTGTCTCTCTTGAAAGCCTAGGGGTCGGCATAATAAAGATCTCTGTTGAAAAGTCCTCATAGTTAAAATCTAAGATGTGGAGGTCTATCCTCCTGCGCCTTTTTCCTAGCATCCTCCACTATTATACTGATCCTAGCTAGGAAATCCTGAGACAACTTCTTAAAGGGAGCTTCAAGCTTTCCGATAGATCTGCCGCTGTTGACGACGAATATGTTATCCCTGTTATATCTGGTTCTCTCGATAGGTTCCTCAAACCCTATCATAGCCCAGATCTTCTGGGCGGCCCCAGGAGTTATAGGATATAGTGTGAGGGTTAGGATTGCAACGATGTTTATTGCAATATACATTGTTGTCCCCGCCCTTCTATGATCTCTTTTAATCTCATCCCACGGGGCTCTTCTATTTATATATTGATTACCTGTCCTCGCGATCTCTAATATATACTCCGACGCTTGTTTGATCCTTGTCTCTAGCATCTTATCTATATAGCCATTATAGCTAGCCTTAACACTATTGATCACTTCTCTATCGATATCGTCGAACTCGCCCGGCTCCGGGATCCTCGATTCAAAGTATCTATCAATAAAGCTCAAAATCCTATATATGAAGTTCCCTATATCATCATTTAACTCAGAGTTAACTATCCTCATAAACTCCTTCCAACTGAAGTTGGTATCTCTCTCCTCTGGTCTCATCCTCACCAGAGAGAACCTCCAATAGTCAGGATCTTCTAATATGTATAGAGCTTCATCAGCCCAAAGCCCTATCCTTCTGCTTTTGCTGAACTTCTCACCCTCGTAGAGTAGATACTCTGTCGACGAGATCACGGTAGGTAGTGGATGCCTATTGTCTGAAGCTATTAGCATCGCAGGTAGAATCACAGCGTGGAATGGTATGTTATCCTTCCCAATGAAGTATATAGTCTTGGTATTCTTGTCATACCAGAACTCTTCGAAGAGTCTGCCTCTTTTTTCAAGCACCTCCTTAGATGCTGATAAATAGCCTAAGAGTGCTTCGAACCAGACATATATAGTTTTTCCCTCAGCTCCTTCGAAGGGGGCTTCTATACCCCACTCATTATCCCTCGTTATTGATCTTGGTTTAAGGCCCTCTTTGATCCAGTTTAACGAGTAATTTCTCACATTATCCCAGAGACCTTTATTCTCTTCAAGCCATTTCCTAATAGGGTTTTCAAGCTTTTTAAGATCGAAGAACCAGTGCATAGTCTCCTTGAGAATCGGTTTTGAACCGCAGATCGCACATCTTGGCGAGATAAGATCTAAAGGGTCTAAGAGGGATCCGCAGTTCTCACATTGATCACCCCTTGCATTGGGATAGCCACATCTAGGACATCTACCCTCAACGAATCTGTCAGGAAGGAAGATCCTATCTCTCACACAATAAGGAAGAACCATCTTTCGTGTGAATATATAACCCCTGCTTTCTAGCCTTAGCATGAATTCTCTTACAAACTGCTTGTGAACCTCTGACTCAGTCCTTGAATAGTTGTCGAGCTCTATTCTCCATCTCTTTAGGAGTTTAACTATATAGCTATGTGCCTCGTCAGTTAATCTCCTAGGATCTATATTTTTCCTCCTAGCCTCAACCTCTATAGGCGTGCCGTGCTCATCAGATCCTGAGACGGAGATCACATCCTCTCCCAACATCCTCAAAAACCTAGTCATTATATCAGCCCCGAGTAGGTGTAGTATTGTGCCTAGATGGGGAACGCTATTTATATATGGCCACGCAGCTGTGACTACCCACTTACCCAGTATATTCCACCCAATCCACTAATCCCGCAAAGCCTTTATAATATCTAACCTCCTCTCCGCCCCAAAGGGCAAGGCCTTCAGCTACAATGCTCCCATCATAGGTATCTTAAAAACCAAATGGAGTAGGTGGTGGCGGGGATCTGATAGCGGGGGGTGGATTTGAACCACCGACCTCGGGGTTATGAGCCCCGCGGGCTACCTGGCTGCCCTACCCCGCTGTTCTGCCCCGCCATTATTAATAATGTATTTAGGGCTTTTATCCTTTAATTTTAATATGGTGCCCTCTTGAGGATTGCCGGGATAATCAGCATGTTAGTGGGTATAGGTGTTATATTTCAGACTATCTTAGGATTACATATTGAGAGGCTATATCATCTAAGAGATCTTCATGCATATATAGGAATCGCGGGTCTTATATTAGTGGCCTATCTAACATATAGCTCATTTAAAAGGAAGGATATAGGGTTAAGGATAGCATCTACTATAGCACTATTGATAACCCTAATCCAAGTTTCCCTAGGCCTACATATATATACATCCCCCCAGATATTCTTTGTAAATCTACATCTAGCTATAGCCATTATCTTAGCTGTCTCAATAGCCATGACAGGGGTCATCTCTATGAGATCTTCTAGAAGAAGTAAGGCCAACTAATCCTCTTCCCACACTAAGGGGACTAAGTCTCTCGTCTGTAATTCTTTAGCTAGTTTTATTAGTTTTTATAATAATTGCCTAGTGTAGCGATCTCACAAAGATCCCTATAAATGCTGAGAGCACTACTATTACAATTAAGATTATTGAAACTATTGCTAGAGGTTTATCTCTAGATCTATATGTTCTAAATGCAGACACAGCTATAGAGGCTATTACCCCTCCTATTAATGTTATGATAGAGATCCACAATATCCCCAGAGGATCTCCAGATACTATTTTCTCAACAGCTCTACCTATACTCAGACCCCCAAACCTCAGCCCACTACTATCTCTTATTAGCCCCATCGTTGGGCCTCGTATAAATAGCACTATAAGCCCCGCTATAGTTAGCATTAATGAAAGCATTACAGAGAATCTCAGTATCATATATACAGATTTCTCAAGAGATTTCTGGCCCATGAACTAGATCCCCCGGCTTATCATTTCTATACCTAATAACCAGACAACGGCTGTGAATATGATCCTAAGGACTCTGCTTGTAAGCCTGTTAAGAATATTTGAAGATACGTATGAACCTAATATGACTCCTGGTGTTAGTAGAGCTACTAATAAGGGGTCTGTATATCCCAGCACCATATATTGTATCCCACCAGAAGTAGCTGTTAAGCCTATCATAAAGGAGCTTGTAGCAGTTGAAACCTTGAAGGGTAAGCCCAATATATAGTCCATGGAGAGCACTTTAAAAGCCCCAGCTCCTATGCCGAGCATGCCCGATATTATTCCTGCACCGAGCATTGAGAGGAAGGATAATATATAGTTAGATCCATAATATTCTATCACAACTCTTCTCCTCTCATCATAATAGGCTCCCCTAAGCCCAAGCCTAGCTGATATTGGGTCCTGGTTTCTATATCTTTTAACAAACTCACCATCTGATCCTCTGAAGAGACCCGGGAGAGGGGCTATCATTAGCACTATCCCGAATATTATGTAGAGCGCTTTTGTTGGAATATATAGATTTATAGTAACGCCTATAATAGATCCCAACATTGTAGCGATGGCTAGAGAATAACCAACCCTTAGGTTGGCCAGGCCCTTAGCTAGATAGTTCGCTCCGCTAGTGCTGCTATTAGCTATCGTTGCTATGATGCCGGAGCCTATAGCTAGTCTCAGGGGTATTCCTAGGTAGCTAACTAGTATAGGAGATGCGATAGCGCTACCTCCAAGGCCTGTCAGGGCTCCTATTAGTCCTCCTAAGAATCCTATTGCAAAGATCACTAGTGCCTCAGTATAGATGTCTATTAATGCCCACCAGAGATATTGGCGATAAAGAATGTTATAAGCATAAGTTTTAAGATCTATTGCAAAGAACCAGGGAGGCGAATCTAGAGATCCTCTTAAGACTCTCTATCTTCTCCCTATCGCCTAGCTTAGCCCTTTCAACGGCCTCTTCTAGTGTTATTATTGTTCTTTCAATGAGGTCTCTTCTAACTCTATATGGAACCCCATCCTTCCCCCCGTGGGCATATGAATATTTAAAAGGATCTATTGGATGGCTCACCACATCTCTATTAGAAGGTGTGTAGCCGTAGATGAGATCTGCTACCAGGGTTAGAGCCCTCATGGTCTCTGGTCCAAGGCCTCTGATCCCTAGAAGATCTATGATCCTTTTAGCTCCTTCCAACTGGATCCTATTCATTGTATTTATAAGTAATCTATCGATCTTCACAGGCTTATAATACCCCACTGAAAACTCTCTTTTAACACCTCTACAAGGATCCCCGATCAAAGTCTTTCTACCCCTTATACACGTGTCAACGAGAGCAATATCCCTTATGATCTTCGACACATCCTGGGATACCAGATCCTCTATAGCCTTTATAGTTTCCATGGAATCACTATCCACAAGATTCAGGGGTTTTAAAATGCTATTCGATGCAACCCCTGTATGGGGGTCCAGCGGTAGGTTCTTAAATGAGGCATTAGATATGTGGTATCTCCTAGCATAGCCTCGATCTATATTCATCCCCTGCTGAATAATAGTCCAAGAACCATCCGAAGAAACTATTACGCCGTGAATATAGATGCTATGGCCATCCTGCAGAAGAACACCATCCACCTTAGCCCCTATATAGCTTATTCTCTGGATCTCCCTACCCCAGTCTTCCCCCAATCCCAATCTCTTTGCAGCCACAGGGCCTTCCTCCGGGATCTTCCTCGACTCTGCACCCTTACCGCCAATCACAAGGAAACCCAGATCCTCACTCCAGCTCACATTCTTTAAAACTCTCAGCACAACGGTTGTAGATCCGCTACTATCCCAATCCATTCCAATCACATTATTAAAAGCCTGAAACCACAGAGGATCTGAGAACCTTCTCACCACCTCAGAAGCTCCGAACTCCTCAACTAAGACCCTCAGTATAGCTCTCCCAAGTCTTTCCATATATCTATATAGCCACTCAGGAACAGCCCCACTATGTAGAGGTAGATCAGTTATACCCTCCACAGCCACTCCATAAATGTAATTTGAAAAGGGAATTAAATTAATATAGTTAACCAGTTCTTATTTTGATTCAAATAGATCATTTAATAATTTTCTCATTAGAGTGAGGATTAGAATAATAATGTTCCGGAATTAATAATCTATGTATCAAATATAATTTTTATAACGACATACTATATTAGAAAACTAGAGAAGCCATATAATCCTGATAATCATGAGATTCACGATTTACAATACATGATCATATATAGTGCGGGGGGTGGGATTTGAACCCACGCAGGCCTACGCCAGCGGATCTTGAGTCCGCCCCCTTTGACCCGCTCGGGCACCCCCGCACCATATATAATTACGTATAGGGGTTTAAACCGTTGTTTCTATATATTCTTAAGTGTGAGAGTTCTATAAAGGGTTCTTCTGCTATTTTTATAGGATATGTTAGGTGCTTTGTTGCATATGCTTATCGGCGATATAGCTTATTTCACCATCTTTTAATACTATTGTTTTCTCGCATATATCTAGATCCTTGTGTGTGGCGGTTAAAATCAAGATTCCTTTCTCCTTAGCATATTCAACTATATTTTTTGAACAGCATTCTACATACTCATTATCTATGTGATCAAAACCCTCGTCTATTAGGAGAACCCTGGGATTCGATGCTAAAGCTCTTGCTAGTGCTACTCTGATTTTCCATCCGGTGCTTAGCTCTGAAGCTTTTTTCCTAGCGATTTTGCTGTCTATACCTAGGATCTCCATGATCCTCTCAAGATCCTTTTTATCAACCCTTCTAGCGATAGAGATGTTTCTTGCAACGCTCATGTGGGGAAACACATCTTTTTCCCCCCTTATAAGGGGAAATCTCCTCTTCTCTGGCTCTGTCTTTGTTATATCTATACCGTTAAACATGATCCTGCCCTCATCAGGTTTAATAACACCTGCTATTACGTTTAAAAGGGTTGTTTTTCCAGATCCATTGGGGCCTCTAATACATGTTACAGAGGCTTCGTCTATCTCTAGTATCTCAACTTTTAGCGTGAATCCGCCATATTTTTTAATAATCCCTATTAGTGATAGGCCTTTCACATTCCCTCCCAGATAGTAATATATGAAAATATATATCTTTTTTTCTTGAATTCTCTAGGAGTATATATGAAGAAAAGCTACATATTAGTGTTGGGCACAATCATTTTAGGCTTTTTGATAGGAGTTTTCACATCTCCATACATATATACATTTCATAGCCCTAGACAGGTAACAACATATACTCAAATAGTTTCAGGAGGCTTAGCATCGCAGCAGAAGGAGGTATATGTGCTAGAAGCAGCTACCCTGAAGCCTATGGTTGATATGCTGAAAAATGCGATGGCATCTCACAGATATATGGTCTACGATGAGGCGAAGGGATCTGTTCAACTTGCTAGAGAGATTAATGATCTTGGGAAGAGGGCTGATCTCTTTATAACAGTAGATTCGGAGGTAGTTGAGAAAGTGCTCATGCCCAATGGCTCGGCGAGCTGGTATATAGTTATTGCAACCTCTTCCATGGTTCTAGTATACAGCAATGCTAGCGAGGATAAGTTGAAAAAGCCTCTGGATATGCTTGCAAGAGGCGATCTCAGGGGCTTCTTCGAAGAGCTATTATCAGGCAACTATAGAATAGGTCTTGGAAACCCCGATAACGTGCCTCAGGGCTATAGAACTCTGATCATGTTGAAGCTAGCGGGTCTCATGATCTGGGGTGATGAGGGATACTATATAAATAAATTTAACGAGCTTCAGAAGGCTGGGAAAGTCGTATACACGAGAGATGCAGCGGCCTTGGTGGCGCAGCTGCAGACAGGAGCTATAGATGCGAGTTTTACATATCTATATGAGGCGATGCTATATAACCTCAAATACGCTAGGCTCCCTAGAGAACTAGATCTATCGGATCTCTCGTTAAGAGACTTTTACTCCAAAGCTAACTATACCACGAGCTCCAGAGTCGTAATAAGGGGAGCTCCAATAGAGATAGTAGTCACCATCCCAAAGACAGCTGTGAATAGGCAGGCTGCGCTATCCATTATAGCATATCTACTAACCGATAAGGGTAAAGAGATTATGCGAAAAGCAGGGTTAACACCCCTTGATAATCCTGTGATAAGGGGTTCTGATAGAGATCTATTCGGGTGAGTCTCGTGCTGCATAAGCTTTTCTTCTGGCTATTCATAGCGATCGTTATATTTGTTGTAGCAGTTCCCATACTATATTTAGGGTATGAGGGTTCTATCGGAAGATTCTCAAGCCCCTCTAGATCATTCAGTTATGAAGTCCTATCCTCAATAGCACTTACACTGGTAGCCTCTATCATAGCAGCATCTATAGCTCTGATTATAGGAGCTCCGGTTGCATATTATCTAGCAAGATATAGATTCCATGGAATCGATTTTATTGAAGCCCTCATAGATCTTCCCACGTCAGTGCCGCATCCCTTAGTTGGAATAGCCATACTAGTCATGATGGGGCCTATAGGGCCTCTATCACCTCTACTTAGGGTCTTTGGTGTTGAGAACGTGTCTTACACATTATTGGCTCTCATCTTAGCTCTTCTAGTGGTTTCAGCCCCGATAATGATCAAGTCCTTAGCTAGTAGTTTCAAATCGCTCGATCCACAGCCGGAGATAGCAGCATTAACTCTTGGCATTAGCAGGGTGAAAATATTTCTATTGATAGTACTCCCCATGAGCTTTAGATCTATATTGAATTCGTTTGCCATAACACTTGCAAGATCTATAAGCGAGTTTGGCTCTATAGTGATAGTAGCGTATTATATCTTAACACCCCCCTTCCAAGGTGTCAAGCCTGCTCCAGTTCTGATATGGGATCTATTCGAGTCAGGGGGACTAGCATCTGCTCTCCCAGCATCTGCCACTTTATTCCTCTTAAGCTTGGTTGTATTGTTTTTGATAAGGGTTTCTGAGAGGATATCTAGATAGAGATATAGGGGCTCACCTCCCCTTCCAATATAGATGCTACTACCTTTGAAAATCCTTCGCTATCTAAATATATCTCCTTATATAGTTTTTTCCTCTCCGCAAGTTCCACCGCTGCTAGATGTACGCAGAAGGGTTTTAAACATCTCGAGACAACATTTATCGAGAAATCAGCACAGCTACAATATATTCTTGGCAGGACCATGTGGATATGGGAGCTCACACCGACTAGGTAGATAGCGATATTTCCCGATACGACTTTTACTAATCTCTTTGAGGCTATTATCTCGGCTACTCCTCGATCCCTAACGAGATTTTCTGTGTTAATGGATTCCAGTGATCTATATATCTCTGCCCAGCTACATTTTCTATCTATTTCCCCTATCTTCTTCATAGTTTCTCACATAACTTTAAAGATGGTAGAGCTATTCTATTATAAGCCTTAATATCCCGTGAAAGATTCTACCTTGATCCTCTCCCTAGAGAGCTTCACACCAGCGTCTCTAAGTATAGTTGTGATCTCTCTAACCTTTTGAGGAGGTCCTGATATATAGAATATGGCTTTTTCAATATCGCTGATGATGTCCTTTATCTCAGAAGCCCTCACCATTTCTCTCCTCCACATCACCTCTATGTTCTCACCCCTCTTAGCAGCGCTCTCTAGATCCTCTCTGAAGAGGAAATCCTCCTTCTCGTCTATATGGATAGCCAATAGCCTTTGATCAGATCCCGTATCTAAGGAGTACACGATCATGGATCTTATAGGGGTGACCCCAATACTATGAAAGATCATAACTATCTCCTTGGCGCCTCTCTCAAGAGTGAAATGTCCATAGGGCCCCCAGATATTAATTACATCGCCTGGAATCATCTTCTCCAATGCCCTTTTATAGAGACTTTCCCTTCCCTCAACAATGGTTGCAAACATGATAAAGCCTTCTGTTGGGCTTGATGCTATTGAAAATGTCTTGGATCCGCACTCCCGACATATATTTTGATTTATCTCGAACTCCGCATTCTGTCCTGGAGAGAATGTGAAGCGTTTCTGAGGCTTGAGCTTCACAATCCTATATCCCCTATACACAGTATTCTCTATAACGGTTGCTGGTATAGCTTCTTCCCCCATATGACCACCGAATCAGTATAACTCTCCCCTTAATAACTATTTAACTTAGACATGCGAGCTTATCCTGCCTTAGCTTCATCCGCATCTATGCTTAAATAATGCAAAGCATAGATCTATAGTCAACAAGGCAGATAGCCTAGGTTATCTATAATAGATCTATAGCAGCTGGAAGCCAGAAAACGATAATCGGGTAGCAGTTCTTCGAAGGCTGTTTACTTAAATTAAATTTTGCTTATTTAAATCTTCCGTATTTTATATTTCTCTGGTTCTGAGCGGGTTTGGCTAATGATTTAGCTATCTCAGGCTATGTTTCTCCTCTATATATATAGAGCCCGTTTTTCCTAGTTAGAAATCCTCTCTCTATTAAATTTTCTAGCGCGTCTTCATAGAAGTATCTATCTACATCTATGCCGTACCATTCTCTAAAGCTATTTACTATGTCTTCGAATGTCCATACGGACTTGCCGCTTTTAGCCTCCTCATAGATCATTCTTTTGATGAAAGATGTAACATCTTCAAGCCTTGTCCACGGGTATTGGAACCACACCCACTCTTTAACCTCTATGAAGTAGAAATCTGGTTTGATCTTAGCTATGGGGCTTATCCATTGGAGAACAGCTATCTTGACCTCTGATGGGTTCCAATTCTCCCTTATAAACTTCTCTGCAAGCATTACTGTATCGCCAGTATCTACTATGTCATCCACTAGTAGCACTTTTTTCCCACTCATATCCACGATATATGGGAATCTAAGCACAGCCTTCTCCTCAGCCTTAGCAGCTTCTGTCCAGTGCTGGCTTTGGATCGAGAGGAGGTTCTCCACACCTAAGAAATCACATAGAAGCCTAGCAGGTATATAGCCCCCTCTTGCAATAGCAACTATTACATCGGGTCTCCAACCACTCCTTTTTATAATATTCGCAAGACCCCTACTCCATTCAACTATCTCCTCCCACGTTACCAGCTTAGTAGGCACCCGTGGCAAGTATGTCCCAGGAAAAGGTTATATGACTGAGGCTATATAAATATTAACCTATGAGTCTCACATAGGAGATAAACCCCTTGTTAAGTATATATGCATATCCCTCAGAGACTATGGCGATCTCGCTCCTTGATATAGAAATAAGTCTCCCCGAGACCTCACTACCATCTATAAACTTAACAATCACCTCATATCCTATATAGTCGCTCCCGAGAATATGGTGCTCCTCACAGCAATCCCTCACAATCCCCATAACCTCGTTCTCCCTCACCCTCACACTCTTAATAGCATGCCTAAACACTACGATAGCATCGCTAGCAGTTCTCAAACCCAGCTCATAGCTGGTCACCTGGTCGAGAACACCTTCAAGAGACTCCCCACTTATTAACTCTAGATAGATATTTCTACCTTCGAGCTTCTCAGTTATCATTGTCGAGGGTATCCTAACCATTCTATCCCCACAATATTACCCTTGAAAGTTGAAAAGATATATGAACCCAAAAACCATGTATAGTGACTATTATAGAATCTGATCTCTTATCACAATTTCAGCAGATAAAGCTATAGGCGAGCAATTCACCTTTAACATCGATCTAGCAAAGAGTTCATCTAACATCAACAAATAATAGTGTGAAAGTCTCTGGAGACTTTGTTGGACTATATATACTTCCCGGAGTCTTGCCACATATGCCGTAGCTGGATATAAACCGGTGTTATATAGTTCTAAGATTTCCTGCATACCTTGAGATCCAACTAATTCCACAACTATCGGCATGTACCAGCTGCAATTGATAGCAGAACATATTGCTGCCTCAAGAAACTGTTTTTGGGTTTCATAAAAGTTTATAGGGGTTGATATATCATTTTATGGAACAGTTTTGCTGAAGATCCTTGAGCTTGTAAGATCATACTCTGTACCTATCAGAGACGATAGGATCTCGAAGCTGATAACATGGTATGTCAAGGCTCTGCAGAATGCTATAGATATGATCTGAGATAATATTGAGTGAAGATCAGCTTCCCAGAGCTTGTTAAAAGGGGTGGAAAGCTAACCACTAATATGGGTTTGAAGATGAGGATCCCAATATTCCGAAGGATAGGGCTTTTAAGAAACGCCTTAGGGATGAGCTTATGAAGGATAATCCCTACGCTGCACACTGAGTTGATGCTGTTATTAGAACAGCCTACTCCATAATCGAGTCTTGGGTAAAAAGATATTTGAGGGGGAGGGCTAGGAGGGTAAGGCCGAGGATTAGGAGGAGATTCGCTATGCGTAAGATAATGCTTATTAAGATAGATTACCAGGCTAAGAGCATAAGGATAACTCTAAAACTAGGGGAA
>Ga0081478_131589_pt1 | contig 26379 bp, 35 predicted proteins | sample OctSprmetagenome_FD_70983 | JGI IMG/M metagenome (GOLD analysis project Ga0081478, IMG submission 70983) | Hot spring and microbial mat streamer communities from Octopus Spring Streamers, Yellowstone National Park, USA - T=80-84 v2 (version 2) | ecosystem: Environmental > Aquatic > Thermal... | reverse complement strand
ATGAGATTAACCCCCGCCTCGTTCCTTTCCTAATCCGTCTCGTAGAACTTCGTGATGAAATCTGGGAAATTGAAAAAATGCTTGCGGATGAGTAAAAAAAGGAGAGAGAATATGGAACTTAAAAGGTTAGAAGAATTATATACAAGCGAAGAAATTGATGAAATGAGGATAAGGCTTTGGCTTAAGTTCATAAAGGAAGGTGCTTCTTCTTCTCTTCCTTACATTCAATATTATATTCTTCGGTCTTTTAAGAATAAGGCATCTATAGAGATTAAAATCCCTTCTGTGGTTAATGTTATAAGGCTCCTCTTTGGTTCAGAACCTCCCGATATAGTAGAAGTTCATATAGATGATATTTTTTCTCACATAAAGCCCCTAGGTTATCCTGATGTGTTCCCAATATTGGTTTATGGGTATCAACATAATAGAACGTTCTTCTTGATACCATCAACAATGAGTAGCACTTATGATGAATATTACGACAAATATCTTTGGGTGAATATTCCCGAAAAACATCCGTTTGAAGATATTTTCTGGAATGCTGAAGATGATAGATACTATGGTAGTGCGATGGTGATTGGTTTTTACCCACCGAATATATATGTATCATATACACATCCCCTCACTGGGTTGTTATATTACGAGTTAGGTGAAGCAGAAGAATATGATGTATATGAAGAATTCTCTACTGGTGATGGTCAGGTGTGGATTTTTCCTTTTTCTATGGAAATTTTGGAAGATATAATTATTGATGCTCACCTTTTGGTTTCTTTAGTGGAGGATTATATGTATTATCCACTTGATACATTCTTTGGTTTATATGTTTATCAGAAAAAAGAGAGGTGAAAGATGAAAGAAAGGTTTAAATATCTTGGAAAATTTATAGACGTTCTTTTGGAGATAACAAATACACTTACAAAGGCTGTAATGGTAAGTGTAGCATTTAAGGAGGTTTGTTTATGAAGTGTGTATATTGCAACCAAGAAAAGAAAAGGGGAGATACTTGTGTTGTATGTGGTGCGTATGTCTGTTGGGATTGTGAGGATATACTTGAAAATTATGAACATTGTGAGGAATGTGAGGAACACATATGTAAAAAATGTATCCCAAAGTGCAAACAGTGTAAATTCTGTGAAGGGTATATTTGCCCGAATTGTACGGGTAATATTTGCGTTGTTTGTCAAGGTTTGATATGTATTCAGTGCTATGAGTTTGATGAGATAGAAATCATACGGTGTGCAGACTGTTGGGGAATAATTTGTGAAGACTGTATCCCTAAGCTTGAGGGTTGCCAATGCTGTGGTGTATATATTTGTTCAAATTGTGGTAAAGTTTGTGATGTCTGTAAGGGTGTAGTATGCAATAAGTGTTTTAAATCTAATTGCCATTGTTGTCGTGATGATTTTGGAAAATCTACGCATATAACATAAACAAAACAAACGGGTTTATAATTTTGTCTTGATGCTACTAAAGTTCGGGAAAGGGGATATAGATTTTGAAATCTATAAATACCTTTGGTATAAAACAGATATTAACGGCATCAGAAGAAATATAGCGATTTTGGAAATCTATAGCAAAGAGATTAACTCTTTGATTTCCACTTACGGTGGTCAATCTCCTGTTGTATGGTTGTTTATAGCCGTTGCATTGCATAAAAACTACCCTGGAATTTTCCCTCCTATTTGGGATGATTGGGGAAATTTAAACGCTTTCTGGGGGTCAAACAATTTAGAGAGATTAGACAAAAAAACGCCAGATATAGTTTTACCTATTTTTAGAATTTGAAAATGATGGGTAAGTTCAAACATCAAATGCCTTTTGCGGAAGTCTTAAGATACATTTATTCTCTTTGGCGTGTTTTTGGTTCTGTGGCATATATTACTATCTACTTTCCATTGGAATGGAGAGAAAAATTGAAGAAAAAGGACGAGATGACTAAATTTACTGATGAGGTAATAGAGACATTAAAACAGGAAGGTTTTTTGAAAGGTTATTATCAATGGCATTTTTCAGAAGGAAAGAGCAGGATTTGGTATCCTATCTTGCATATCATCACGCCTGGTGATTGTTCTGTTCCCCGAAAACCTGAAGAAATTAGAAGGTTGTTTAATCAGAAATGGGGAATAGAAGTGATGCATTACGTCTGTTTTAGAACCTTTGCGAAGATGAGAGATTTGGCAATATCTGTATGGAAACCAACTTGGCATTTACAAAACGAGGTTAGTTGGGAGGACCTCAGAGTTTGCGGAATATGGGATGCAAACAAAGAAGGAGGAAAAAATGAATAACGAAAAGGAATATATAAGTAGTATTGAAAATTGGATTAATTCCATTTCCAATCTTGCTATTGCATTTTCGGAAATTTTGCGTTCTCAAAACCAAAAAATAATTGCCTCATCCTCAATGAGATATGGAAAAATACTACTAAGCCTTTCATATGATGTTGTAAAAAGTGAAGACGACAAATATTTCCCTGTCTTCAACCCAAACGTATTGGATTGTTTTAAACAAGATTTTCTTGTTATCGCCTCGTATAAACATACTTCCGACCTTGAGGAGGAAAGGGTTAATATTTTGGCAAGCTTCAACAACAGTTTTATTGATTTGTTGAAAAAAGACTATTTATACTTCAAACTTTCTAAATATCTTGAAAGATATGGTAAGGCTTGGTATTTTATAGGTGGAACTTTGCATTTTGGGAACAGCTTGCAAGTCAGAGATATGTTTTCCTTGGTTGAAAATTATGTTTTCAACTTCCAATTTTATTTCACTGGGGGTTTTGGGGATGAACTACATTTTGAGAGGTTGATAAATTCCCTTCGGGAAACCGCACCCCATACAGTCAAACTTTTATTTGAAGGGAAAATTTGAAAACTTGAGTAGCCCTCCATATTCCCCTCCTTCCCCCCAGAAGAAAAGGTTTTCTTCTGGGGGGGTTTTTGATTTTGGTTTATAATATTCGGTTATGGAGAAAGAGAATTTAAGTGAAGAAGAGATTCAAAAAATAATTGACGAAATTACTGAACGTTTAAATTCGGAGGAGTATATAAATGAAATTATGAGTGTTTTGGAAAAACTGGAAAAGGGAAATCCAGAATATAAATTGTTTAACGAAGAAGCCAAGAGTTATCATCGTATTTTTCTCCTACGAGCCACATCCCGTGGTTATATAACCGAAATTAGGAAGAAAACAAAAGTGTATTTTCCAGTTAAAGATACGTTTAAGAACCTTAAAGAGATAAAAAACAAACTTCCAGATGGAATATATCTTCTAATATTTAAGGATATGAAAACAGGTTCAGGTTATGATGAGAGAGCTTATTATGTAAAAGATGAGGGTAGTAGCTGGAGCGTTTTTAAGTTAGAAAACACATATGATAAAGAAATCGTTCTTTTTGGTTTGTATTATATGGTGAAGTATAAGGATGCGATATATGATGTAATAACTGAATTACCCAATAAACAGTTCTATCTTTACTTGCATTGTGGTGAAGGATGTATGTGGATGCCCCAAGTTGTTTTCAATGCCATTTGGCCTGTAGTCCGTAAGCATATCAGAAAAATTATGCGAGATGTCTTAAAAATAGATATTGGGGAGGAAATTGAGGAGGAAACCTTAAATCAAGATGAGAATATAAATATTTCCCAACAGGTGGAACAATTTGTAGAGAAAGGCATAAATGATACAATTTGTTGGTGGATTAAATACATTATTTGGGCTTATTCAGTTCCTAATATTCTTATAGAGAAACTTATTTCCAGATTTTATACAACCTTTACCGCTCGTGGCATTAGAGAAGGTTTGAGATATGGTATTAGTTTAGATAGAAGAGCTATTATTTTCTTTCCTAAACCTACTGTTCTTCCCAAACAAATTGTCATTCAAAAACCCGAAGATATTAAGCAAATACCAGAAGGTGTATATCCTATAATAGGATACCAAAGAGAACAGTTTTCTTTTGCGCTAACGCCAAATACGGAGGTTATTTTTGTGGTGGATACCAGAATGAAAAGAGCTTTTTCAACAATAGATGAAGAACCAATTTCACCTTTTGGTCTTGATTTTGTGTTTGTGAAAAATAATAATATAACTCGGTATAGCATATTAAATTTTAGGGAAGATTTGCGAGAAATGGCTAAGATGCAGTTTAACAATCCCAGTATATCTGGTCTTCGTCCTACATATTGGTGGTTGGGGCGTAAATATTATTTGCCTGAAGTTTTATTTTTGCGTCTTGTAAATCAAGAAAATAAAGTGCAACAAGAGGAATATACGATAAATTTTATGGAGAAATTCTATTCTAAAGGATGGTTTGATTGGGTAAAAACTGTTAAAGATGAGCATAGCAATTTACCTATTGATGAAAATGTGAAAGTTATAGAATGGGATGAGCTTCGTAAAATGCGTGGTATTTGGTATATTAAAGGAGATTTTAAAGAAGACAATGTCCTCATAGTTGAGGTAGGAAATAAACAAATGGTGCTACAAGTTAAAATTCCCACATCAATTAAGAAACTTATTCTTTCCGAAGAAAAACCCACATTTATTGTTGTTTGGTCTGATGAAACTATAGGTATTGTTATACAGTGGTAGAGTTTCAGTTTTATAATTCTTATCTATGAATTGGGATTTTTCAAAAATTGTGGATTGGAGATTGGTGGAAATATGCGCAGAATTTGAAAAGAAGGAAAAGCAAATACAACAAGAGAAACTACAGGAACAAGTTATTGAAGAGTTGAAACAGGAGAAAATTTCAGAAATTTCCAAAGGTAAAGAGGAAGAACAAAGACAAACTATTCAAGAATTAAAAGAGGAAATCGTTGTTGAAAGTGTAAAGGAAACAAAAGAGGAAATCCAATCAACAAATGAAAGACAAAAAATATTTGATAGCAAGTTTGCTAAAGAGATTGTCAAATCCGATGAATTTAAACAGAGACTTATACATTGGCTAAAAATGAAAGCAGATGAGAACCCACGATATTCTAAATATGCTTCAATAATTAGGGATATGATAACATCTGATATAACTGGCGAATTCAGAAGAAGGATTAAACAATATCTTTACCTTAGATACATCCTAAATGGAAAACAGGAAGTATTAAAACATATTCCTACTGGTGTATATCCTATTGTCTATAAAAAAGCTGAAAAAAATAAAACCGAAACTTGGATTGCTTTGAGTAAAGGGACAGAAAAGGAAATTAAGTTGTATGCAGTTAAAGTAATCAACTTGGATGAAAAAATTGATGCTAAATTCCCTTCAATTTTCAATGTAGCTTTTTTGGTCGTCAATCCTAACGATGTGGAATATTTAGAAGTAGATTTAGATAACAACAAAGATTTCCCTGTTTATGCAAAATGTGATGAAAATTGTCGCTGGATGCCAGAAGAAGTTTTGAACATTATTAAAATAGTTTTTATGGAAATTATAGAAAAGAAACTTTATGAAGAAGAAAAACTAAAAAGTCAATGGACAAAAGAAAAGGAAGAGAAATTTATGAAAGAAACAATGAAAGTTCTTGCTGGGGCATTAAAAGGGCAACTTCCCGAGAAAAAACAAATCCAACCTAAAGAAGAGGAAAATCAACTTGAAAATCTATTCTATAAACAAGTAGAACAAAATCTGGAAATCGTATTTTGTAAATGGAATGAGTATATTCAAAATGCTTATTTGTTGCCTAACGTTGTATATGATGAAGCCTTTAGCAACAATTATTCTTATCCATACTGTGTTGTTAATAGATTTATATGGGGTGATGTATTATTTATTCCGAAACCTGTATTCCTCCCCAAGCAGATGTATATTAAAGACCCTGACGATATAAAACAGATACCAGAGGGTATATATCCCATAATTCGCCTTTATAACTTTTCTCAAGAGAGTAAAAGCACGAAACAGCAAATAGGTAAGGGTTTGGTTTTTGCATTATCTCCAAATACAGAAGTGGTTTTTGAAATTAATTACCTAACAGAAGATATTTTTAAAGACCCATCTGAATCAAAGTGGTTTGGAGTATCAAATAAGGGGCTTGACTTTGCGATTGTTTGGAATAATAATATAATGCGCCGTAATATATTGGACTTTGATAAAGATGTTAGAAAAGCACTAATTTTAGACCGAATATATAAATCTTCATCTTCATATTGGAAAATTAGCAACAAGAATGGGTATATGTATTATTTACCTGAGCCTCTATTTTTACTTCTTATGGGTGAAAATGTTAAACCTAAAGAGGAGCCCTTTGTTGCAGAACTGATTTTAAACAGTCAAATAAATTGGAAAGAGTGGAATAATTGGGTAAAATCCATTGCTAACAAATACAATAACATCAAAGTTGATAATGAAAATTTAAGCGTCATAGAACTTACAGACCTTCACAAAATGTATGGTGCTTGGTATGTAAAAGAAATAAAAAGACATTTCTCAAAACCTTACGAACTTGATTATTACGAACTTGTTATAATTAATATGAGGGAAGAAGGGAAGATATTTAAACTTAAAACCAATTTTGATTTGGGTTTAAGAGAAGATGATGTAGGAAGAGTTTTTATCACCGTCTGGTCTGATGGTGCTATAGGTAGATGGATACTGAAGGTAGAGGGATATTAAGTAATTCTACAGGCTTATAATTCTTATTATGGAAGCGAGAGAAGTAATAGAGGCAAAAAAAATCGTTGAACGTGTAGCAAATATTCTGAATGGACATAGAAAAATGGAGTATGTCAGTGAGAAAATCGCAAAATTAGATGAGGTATATAATTTTTCAAAAGAGTTTGAACCAGTTCAACGTGCAACAAGAAAAATAGAAATTGCATATGCAGATTTTCTTAAAAATAAGTTAAGCATTCCAGAAGGGATATATTTTATTACCAATATTTGGATTTATGAAGATGAGATATACAATTACTTGGTTTCTTTTGTGTTTAGGACAAAACCTAATGAAGAAGTTGTAGTTTATGGTAAAAGATTTAACGCAATTAGCAGAACAAGATTAAGTTATATAGCGTCTTATTATTTATTTTATGCTTTTGTTTGCGATGGAAACATTATGATTGAAAGTAAAATGATATCCTCCAACAAAAATATTAACGTTGCCAATATATACAAAGGGAAGGGTATATATTCATACGAATTGCACAATAAAGTGGTAGAGTTTTTAGACAGCATTTGGTGGAATAAATGTGAAGCTTTAATGTGGTTAGATGTAAAAAGACGATACGGAATTTAATTATCAGGTTTATAATACCTGTATGATGCCAGAAGATAAGATTGAAAAGAAATTTCAAACTCTGTTGGAATACTTAAAAGTAGGTGCTAAAATAGTAAGAAAAATATTTACACCAGATGCTTTTAATTATCCATTTTGGGCTCCAGTATATGAAAGGGATGAAGATACAACTCCTACCATTACAATAACTTACACTGATATTCGGAAAGGGAAATTTACAATTCCAGATGGAATTTATCCCATTGTAGAAATTGTTCAAGAATTAAATTTGGCAGAATATATAAGGACGGGAGATAAAAAGAAGTTAGAACGAAAGGTGGATTTGAAGGTGAATTTAGGACCTGAAAAAGGAAAAGAAATAATTCTTCGTTGGCTACCTGAAATAACAATTGTTGATGATGGGACAGATAAAAGTTTTATAAAGAATTGGGAAAAAGTTTTTGGAGAGGAGATTTTTTTATTACGTTCTGACATCATCCTGTTTTTAATTGTGAAAAATGGAGCATTGGAACTAAGATATTTTTCAATGAGTAAGAATAATTTGGTTAGATATGAGAAGAATGAGGATAACAAAATAGAGTTGAATTATATTTGGGAGGAGGAAAGTGTTAAATATGATAGAGTTAAATTTGCAGTAGATTTACTACTTGAAGGTGATATCTCTACTTTCGGGAGAACTAAAATCAAACAGCGTTATTTGTTAAACAGAGATTTTTGGGGATTGATTATAGATATTTTGTGGTTTGATTACGATGAAAAAAATAAGATGTATTGGGGAATGAAAGAGTTCGTAGAGAAATATTGGAGTAAAGATATGTTTAAAGATAGGAGAGATTTTTTGTATATTAACAGTATAGATTGGCAAACAAATAAAAACCTACTTGAGATTTTGGAAAAAAATAAGAGGATACTTGACGAAATACAAACAAATCCAGATAAATACCCATTGACAATACCATCACCTCTAAACGCCCAATGGGTAAAATACGATGATGCTCTTCGTTGCACATCAACAAGATGGGAAACACCAACAAAAAACACATACCATTCTTTAGGTTATGGAATTTATTTGATTACTCAATACAACATCAATCAAGAAGTCAAATTTTGGGATAAATATAAATTCACCACCAACTACATTGCACTTCTTGGAAATGGAGGAACATATGTAATTTATGATATGCCCAAGGCACTTGTAAATTATTACAAGGGGCTTGTTGATACAGGGGGGAGGATAGGACTTGTATTCTCTTGGTCATCACCTATCAAGTTAAAATATTATTTAACATTCTTTTATATTCATTCCCCATTTAATCCCTACGTTGAAAAGGATGGTGCTTTATATATTCCAGATGCAATATCAAAACTTTTGTTATATGCCATAACTGAACTTGAACCCAAAATACAAAAATGGATAGAAACACAAGCACAGGAGGACAAAAAAGAACTGGATGAAATATTGGAGAAGATATTACAAGAAGCAAAAATGGGTCAATTTAGTGGTTATACAATCAGTAAATTTGATGAAACCGCAGAAGAAAAAATAAACAAAAAAGACCGAATAAAAATTTGGGAGTATGAATGGGAGAAATTAGAGAAATTAGAGAAAGAAAAGCAAACTTCAAGTAAAAAAGAGGAAAAGAAAGAAAAGAGAAAGAGAAATAAAGGTGCGGTTATTGAAGTTTATTCAGGATTACAGAAGACAGAACATTATATTGAAGAAACAAAACACGAGGATAAAATCTTGGAGATTTCTGAAAGCAAAGAAGAAAAGCAACAAGAAGAAGAAATCCAAATTTCCGAGAGCAAATCCGAAAGCAAGGAAGAAGAACAACAAAGAGAAGTTCTTGAAATCAAAGAGGAAGAAAAAGGGTTTGTTGAAGAATTGAAGCAAGAAGAGGAACAAAAACAATTTCAAGAAGAACTAAAACCTGAGAAACAAGAGCAGGTAGAAGAAAAACCTGAAATACAAACAACCGAGGAACAAAAAGAGACTACCGAGAAACCTAAGCGTAAAAAGAAAGAAGAAAAGATTTCCGAGCCTCAACAAGAACAAGATAAGAAAGAGAAAGAAGAAAAGGAAACCGAGGAAGTTAAAGAGCGAGATATAATGGATGAACTGGAGGGTGCAGATATAGAGGCAAAAGTGAAAAGTAAAGTTCAGGTAAAACTTCCAGAGGATGTGCTTGAGGAGTTGATTTCTGAAAAACAAGAAAAGAAAATAACAAAGAGAAATGAATCCAGAAAATCTAAATACACAGACAAAAAAGGCAAAGGTAAGGGTAAAAGAAGAAAATAAAATAATCAATTGTATAATATCAAAATGAAGTGTTCATATTGCCATAAGGATAAAAAGGAAGGTAGAACTTGTGATGTTTGCGGTATTTTTGTTTGTTGGGATTGTATTGATGAAACTGCTAAAATGATGTGGGAAATTTTTAAATGGGAAGACTACATTTGTGATAAATGTATTACTCAATCCAAAATCTGTGGTTGTTGCGGTGAATATATTTGCCCCAAGTGTAATGCTTATGTTTGTGATGTTTGCGGGAGGACTGTATGTTCTCTTTGTTTCCATAAATCAGTTTATTTCTCGGAATTAGACGATTATCGCAATGTTTGTGATTGTTGTTGGTAGAAGTGGGTGGTTTTTAGACATTATTAGGGTGGCTAAGGAGGTTTTCCAGAGGTAAAGCAGTCAACTTTATAATGCACGTATGATACCAAAAAATACGATTGAAAAGCAATTTGAAAGTTTGGTTGATTATCTAAAACTTGCTACCAGAATGGTAAGAAAAATCTTTACACCTGGTGCTTTCAATTATCTGTTTTGGTGCTCTACATATAAAGGAATTTATAGATTAATCCCTTTAAAACCTGTATATTTTTCCGATATACAAAAAGGGGAATTTGTATTTCCAGATGGAATTTATCCAATTGTAGAAATTAACCATTATGTAAATTTAGCAGAATATATAAAAACAGGAGGTAAAAAAAAGTTAAAAGAAGAGGTATATTTAGATGTGATATTAGGACCCGAATTAAAGAGAATAGCAATTTTTGACGATGGAATAGATAAAAGTTTTATAAAGAATTGGGAAAAAATTTTTAGAGAAAAAATTTCCTTGTGGAGCTCCGATGGTATCTTTTTTTTAATTGCAAAAAATGGAACATTGGAAATAAGAGATTTCTCACAGAATAATGATAACGACAGAATTAAATTTGGGATAGATTTAATTTTTCAAGGAGAAGAAAATGTTTTAAAAAGGTATTTTTTAAGCGCATTGTTTTCTGATTTGATAATAAATTTTTTGTGGAATAACTATGAGGATGATAGGGACAAAATTTTAGCTGGAATAAAAAAGTTAGTGGATAATCTTTGGACTGATGAAATGTTTAAAGCAAGAAGAGAATTTCTGTATCTTAACAGTATAAACTTACAAGAAAAAACTACGCTACTTAAGGCTTTCCAAAAAAAGAAAGTGCTACTTGACAAAATACGAGAAAATCCTGACAAGATTAATAAATATTTAATTTCGCCCTCTGAAAAGAAGTACGTTCTTGTCTTTGAAGAAATGCTTAAGTATGATTACAAATTACCTCCTGGAGTTTATTTAATCACGGAATATCACAGCTACAATATTTTTACGAAATTACCTATAAGAAGTCAGTTTCGCAACTATTATATTCGTGGAGAAAAGTCTGTAAGTGGTTTGGTGCTTAGAGACATAGATAATGAGGAATGGTTAATTTTTGGAGTGCCCCCCGAACTTATAGAATATTACCAAGAAATTATTGGTGTTAGAAATGGTGAAAAATGGAGAATATGGGTTGTATTCTCTTGGCCAACAAGCTATCAATATACAAAATTCTTGAATTATATAACATTGTTGTATATTGATGTTCCGTTTAATCCATACGTTGAACAAAAAGGGATTTTATATATTCCAGATGAAATATCTGAACTCTTACTGGACAACATACTAAAATTAGAACCTCCAATACAGAGATGGATAGAAAAACAAGCAATGGAAGACAAAAAAGAACTATACAAAAAGTTGGAAGATTTGTTGAACGAATTAAAAACAGGAAACTTACGTGATGAAACAATAAAGAAGTTTGATGAAACTGGAGAAAATGACAGAAACAAGAGGATACAAATAGAAAATCGGAGTGGAGACAATGTATTCTCTTTTTGGGCAGAATTAATAAAAGATATTCAAACTGAGGACATAATGGAGGAATTGGAGGATGCAGATATAGAGACAAAAGTGAGAAGTAAGGTGAAATTAAAACTTCCAGAAGATGTGCTTGAAGAATTAGTTGATGATAAGCCAAAAAAAGAAAAAACTACAAAAAGAAAGAAAACTAAAAAGTCAAAAAAGAAAAAGGGTGATTAACGAACCAAATTAAACGGCTGTATAATTCTTGCGGTATGAGGAGGAAAATAGAGCTAGAACTTGAGGGCGACTTGATTATTGGCGATAAGAAGAGTGAAAAGAGTGAGAGCACATCTACAAAAAAGAAGAGCACGAGGAAGAAGGGCACGAAGAAAAAGGGCAGGAAGAAGAAAGGAACGAGAAAGAAAAAGAAGTAAGGCAAAAAGGAGGGTAGGAGAAGTAAAATGAGGAAAGGAAAAATCTAATTTTGGGAATTTTTTAGCATCTCTTCAATATTGTAGTTTGCCCACAAAACTTCTATTGCTTTTGGTTTAGGATTATTTCCAGTACTTGCGGAACTTTTGCTTACTACAACTTCTACACGGTAAAACTCTTTAAGATATTCATCATAAAGTTCGTTTGGATAGTTTGACAAAAGCCATTTTGCTTTCATATTCTTTACCATCTCTAAAAGGTCTTTGTGGTCTTTTTTTGTGAATTTTATATAGTATCCGCTAATCCCATAATATGGAGGGTCAAGATAAAAGAATGCATCTTCTCTGTCTCCAAACTTTTTTATGAGCACCCTAAAGTCTGTATTTAATATTGCTACATTTTTTAAGCGTTGGTGAATTTTAGAAAGCCTTTCCAGAGAAGAAGAAAATCTTGTTTTTTTCTTTATTGCTGACAGTGTAATGGAGAAACCTTTACTTTTGATGCTTCCAGAAAAGGAAAGTTGTAGTAAATAAAAAGTTTTGACCGCATCATTTACATTGCCAAGTTTTTTTACAGGTTTTTGTATGTCTTTATGAAATTCATAAAACAGAGCTTGAGAATAAACAAGTCTTTTTAATTTTTCCTCAAATTCCTCATATCTGAAAGCCCAAACATAGAACAAATTCGCAATACGCTTGTCCAAATCATTGTAAATTTCCACCTTTGATAGCGGTTTGTTTATGAGAACTTTAGCTGAGCCACCGAATGGTTCAATATATATCTCGTGTTCGGGAATTAGCTTTAGAATGGTGTCTAACAAATAAAATTTCCCACCTACGTAAGGAAAAGTATTAAGATATTTCCTATTTTTTCCCATTTAGCTTCTCACCTTCATTTTCCAGAAAATTTCCAGAATTTGGTCTCGTGTATAAATGCGAGGTTTAAACTTTTGTCCGCCTGGAATTGGAACGGGTGATATATGAGGAAAAACTATATGTATATCTGCGGTTCTTTTTACGGAATTAGGAACATCTCCATAAGAATGACAGATGATAAAAATGTTTTGCTTAAGATGTCTGTAAGCGAAAAAGAAAGCCATCCAATATCCACGAGGACGTAAAAAGATAAAGGTATCCGCATCATCCATTACAAGATTTATTTTTTGAAATGTTTTTAGGGTTTTTACTACCTCCTCTTCCATTTCGTGTATCAAGGAAGTAATCCTTATCGGTGTTTTACCTTGCCAATTGTCTAACTCTTCAAGGGTCTTAGCTTCTGGAATATCTGACCAAGCACCTACGGGGTCAATAACAATATATGGTTGGTTTCCCAAAAGTTTTCTAACCCAAGAAGTTTTTCCTGTCCCAGTTTGTCCTATCACCAAAATTAGTTTATAATCATTGTGTGTTTGTTTTGTTGTTTTCCTTCCCATTATGCTTGTATATTTTCTGTATTTTCAGTTTTTTGTTTCTTTGGAGGTCTTCCACGACGGCGTTTAGGTTTTTCAGTTTGTGAATTTTCATTTTGGCTATTAGAAATATTAGTATTGTTTTGAATAGCTTTTAGATGATATGCAAGTAATACCGCTTGTGTAATGTATGTGGTAGAATACAGCATCAATAAAGCAAACAAGGTTCCCTCCTCCGAAAGTTTAACGGCCCACTGGGAAAACCGTTTCTGTAAAACCTTGTTTATGGCATTGGTTATTTGTTTTTTTGCTAAGGATGGGAGATGTAATTCACGAATAACTCTTCCTTCAAGCCCAGGCGCTATACGTGAAATAATAACATAGGTTGCCCACTTTAAACCTTGCGCATAAACATTGTATAGAGCCTCGCTAATAAGGGTAAAATCAAAAGTTTCCCTTTCCTCTCTATCTTCCTCTTCTTCATCTTCCTCCTCATCGTAATATTTTCTTTCGGTTTTTATTCTTTCAGGAATTCTCCTCACCTCACCGAGCATTTTTCGGATAGTTTCAATATCAATTTCTTCTTCGGATGTCTCACTTTCTGAGGTCGTATTAATTGTTTCGCTAAATACCTGTTCTTCTCTTGTTTCATTTTCTATCACCTCGTCTATTTTGTTGTTCTCCCTGTTTTCAAAATTCTCTTCTTCAAAATTTTCATTTATTTTATTCATCTCCTCCATCTTTTACCTCCTTTTTCTTCCGAGTTTGCACAATCTCTAAAATGACATGGAGAAATAATTCAAGTTCTTCTATTCTCTGGGTTTTCTCTGCGTATTTCTGCAATTGGAAAAGAGCTTGCGAATGCGTAGAGAAAAAATCTACCAGAAGTTCCAAAACCTCAGCACCTTTATTGATAATATCTGGGCGCAACATCTTAAAATAATCAAAATTTGCTATAATACAATCATTTTTTACCTCCTTTTTCCTCCGAGTTTCCACAATCTCTAAAATGGCGTAGAGAAATAATTCAAGTTCTTCTATTCTCTGGGTTCTCTCTGCATATTCCCGCAATTGGAAAAGAGTTTGTGGATGCGTAGAGAAAAAATCTACCAGAAGTTCCAAAACCTCAGCACCTTTATTGATAATGTCTGGGCGCAACATCTTAAAATAATCAAAATTTGCCATAATACAATATTATACAGTTGTTGTATTAGTATCAACAAGACGTTATGAAAACGCTACATAATAAGTTTAAATTATAAAGTTGTTCATTTTCATCCGAGGCAAAACAATTGACAAGTAAGTTCAGCCAACTGTATAATAGCGACTGGAGGTGAAATATGACAGAGGTTAAAGAGAACACGGCAATGGAATATGGCTATGAGGATGCGTATCAAGGGGGTAGCACATACTCCCTTGATACTGGAAAGTTGAGTGTAGCAAATCTTCAAAAGAACGCACTATCCGTATCATCCATAGTCGCACTCGCCCTGTTCGTCGGTGTCGCATATTATGTGTATCACAAAGTCGCAAAACCGAATACCGCGCTGATGGTTGGAGCTGGAGCGTGGCTATTATTTGTATTAGTTAGAAGTTTGATGGAGTAAAAGGAGGTGAGCTATGGCGAGCATAAGGATTTACGAAGATGGTGAGAATTTTGGAATGGATGAGTATGGATACGAGGACTATGGAGTGGATTTCGCAATAGAACAGTTCCTTGAGGAACTTGAATTTGACCCTGACGCCCTCTCTATGGCGTCGTATATCACGCTTCCGCCTGACCCGAGATTTAGAAGGTCTTCAAAAAACCAGATATTCACATTAGAAAATACAGATACCTCACCTCTTCAGGTAAAAGGATTTTTAGCCGCCCACTTCCAATATTCTGGTTCTGTTGCACCCAATATTTATGTGGGTGGTGAGAAGTATGACCACGGAGCGATAGTGCGAGAGCTTGAGCTAAATCCCGTTCTCGTCTCGGGTATTCAAATTTCTGGGGAACCCGCTACTCTTCAGAAATTCGCACTTGGTATATCAACGAGGACAATTTGGGGAGCTTCATCCACAAACGTAGCCGTGGCTTCTGCTTATAGAACACCTAAAGACTTTGACCGTTCTTTGATTGAGTTGCCCGTATCTTTCATTTTGAACGGAAGGACTGGTTTGGACTTCACGATACCTGCAAATGAAAGTATATCGTTCATTATATTTGTCTCCAGGACACAACCAAATGATGCGCTTTTGAGGAGGAGGATAGCGAGAGGTGAAGTTTCTATTGCACCTGTTAGACCTGGAGTAAGACCTGCAACTGGAGTAGTCAGAAGCACTAATCCAAGTCAGAGTAAAGTAAGGTAAGTATAGGAAGGGGGGGAAAGGATTTCCCCTCCCTTCCTAAAAAACCCTACGAAGGAGGACAAAATGAAAGAGAGAGGAGAGGTTCATATTACCTTCACTCCCCAAACAAACAGAAAATTTGAACTTGAGGAATTTTTCTTCAACAAAAACCAACTTGCATCTATCACAAGAGAATTGAAAAGTCGGATAGACCAAGAAATGAGGAGAAGAGGTATAAACGTAAGAAAGTCTCGTTTAGAGCCTGATTTCAGAACTTTCGGTTTGAGGTATTATGCTGAATATGACCCACCCAGAAGATATGGTGTAGCTATCGGACCCACAATAAAAGCTGTTATAAAAGCGGTTATAAAAACAATCGTTCAGGTTATTAAATCTGTCGTTAAGATGGTAATAAATGTAGTTCGGGCTATAGTAAAATTTATACAAAAACTCATAGTTCATATCAAAAACATAATTCAAATTTTTAACCAAGCATTGCAAAATTTCCAAACATTTACGTTTGAGGGAAGTGAAAGTTTAGACCCAAACAATCCAGAGGCTGGGTTGAACAATCTGGAAAAGGAAGCGGAAAAAGAGCTTAGCAAAGGTTCATCGGAAACTGGTAAAGGCAAATCTTCAATTTTCCCTTCCAACATTTTCTCTTCTCCAAATTCTTGGATTGTAATTGGGGGACTTGGAGCGCTTGCTTTGGCATTAGCAATTGTATTAAAGAAATAAAATGAGAATAGAAATTAAACCAACTGGTTCTTTGTATGATATTGTAGTTCCTCTGAGACTATCTCGTGAAAACGAATGGCTAAAAAGAGTTGCACTTGTTGGAGCTGTTTTTGACGAGTGGGAAAAGTTAAATATCAAAATTTTCCTCGCAACCAAAACAACAGGTCTAAATTTAAGGAAGAAGACAGAAGATACAATAAAAGCGTTAAAACAATTTAAGGAAAAGGTTAAACAATTACCTGATGAACTTAACATCGGAGGAAGGAAATTAAAGAAAGTGTTTAGCGACTTCATAACCGCATTGGAGAAAATGCATCAAAGCGATGACCCAGTAATCCAACAAACTTTGCAACAGGTTAAATTCAAAGTAGAATTCAGAGAGATTAAGGAACGTTGGGGAACTGTTTCCTATGTATTATTCTTGCATTATGAAAGCAACAGCCTACATCCACTACAGTTTTTCTATTATGTTTCATTATCTCATCCAGAGAGTATATTTTTCCCTTCTCTTGTTTTGTTGAGAGTATATGATTTTTCAAGGTATAACCGAGAGTTCAAATATACCATCAGGCACGAATTTAACAAGACTGTAGAAATAACAGGACCCAAAAATGAAAGGGAAGTTGAAAAGGTGATTTACGAAATGCTACCTAAACCCGCATATACTGTCAATCTTAAGCCCGAAATACAGATACGAGAAAGAAGAAAACAGATTTTAGGGAAGACAAAATGGATTGTGAATATAAAAAGTGTAAGCTACGATGTGAGAATGCCCTACGTTTCTGGCACTATATCAGAAAACGTATTGCCACAATTGGATGAATTGTTAATATTAATGCCACCATACAAAATTGTGAATGTGGGAAATATCAAATGCGCACAATTTGTAGAAAACGTTCTTGACTTGGAACATAAAAAAAGAGGAAAACGAAGGGGAGGAACTCCTCAACCTTTTCAGTCTCAACAACCACCTTCTCAATCTAAACAACCATCTCAACAACCAAAAGAACAAACCGATAAACTCCAACAGCTACCTTCTCAACAGCTACCTTCCCAATCGCAACAACCCGATAAACCCGAACTGAGCATTCAAAACGTAAGACAACCCGAAAAAGGAACTAAGCTAAATATACCTACACAATGGATTATAGTGGGTCTTGGTATTATAGTATTTTTGGTTTTTTGGATGAAAAGGAGGTGAAAAATGAGGTATTATTACGAGGATGAATTTGAAAAATTTATAGATTGGGATGAGGAGTGGTATGATGAGGAGTGGAATGAGGAATTATACGACGAAAACTGGATTGTGGAGTATGATTTAGAACAACAAAGACAGAGACAAAGACAAAGAAGCAAACTTCCTAAACCCACACCTCAACCCCAAGTTGGTAGGTCAGCAAGTTCCACAAGTCCCATTAGCCATTCGGATAACCAAACTAACAGGTCAGAAAATGTAGAAAACACGGAAAACAAACCTGAACAAAGTGTGATAAGCACTCAAAACACACAACCCGAGAAAACTACCTCACAGAAAACACCACCACAAGGGATTGTAATGAACATCAACGTGAATAGAATACCCACACAGTGGATTGTAATAGGTCTAATAGGTCTCATTGGCATTATACTTCTGGTTTTTTGGATGAGAAGGAGGTGAAAAATGAGGTATTATTACGATGAGGATTTGGAGGAGTGGGAGGACGAGTGGGAAGAGAAGTTTTACGATGAAGAAAATGGAGTGGTAGAGTATATGTATGGTTTGGATGAAAAAACGTTGCGGAGCAAACTGGCACCCGACCCAAGAGAAAACCCATCCCAATTTTCAAAAATAGGTGTTTATAAACTTCAAAACCTCGCCAATCAGTATAAATACCTAATAATACAATTAGGAACTGAGGTGAAACCAAATGCTAAACTGTTTTATACCGTAAGGTTTTGGTGGATAAATGCTGACAGAAGTATGAAAAGACTTGTTGATTGGGCTATCTACGGACCTACAAGTTCTCATTATATCGCTATCCCCGTGAATGATATTGTAGGGATTTACAGATTGAAAGGGTATCATATGTCATCGGATATATTCATTGAGTACAGGGCTGATGAGGAAGTTTCCAGATTATTCGGGTGGAAAGTTCTTGAGAGAAGGTTTGCATTGGCAAAATTCGTTAATGAAAATACAAAAGATAAAAATAAAGAAGTTTCCAGTGATGATTTCAGAAAGGAACAGGAAAATAAACCTTCTAAACCTTCTGGAACAAAACCAAAAAATCAAACCAACAATCCACAAAAACCAGAAAGAGAACCCAAGAAGGATAAAAAAGATGAAAATATACCAGTATTCACTCAACCTGTGAAATCAACTTCAAGTGGAATGCCAATACTATGGATAATCATAGGTCTTGGTATCGTGGGAGCGTTGATGTTTTGGATGAAAAACAGGAGGTAAAAATGAATTATTATTACGATGATAAGGAGTTATTGAATTATAATTATGGAATTGGTGGCGTTATTGCTGGTGCTGCAAAAGCTATAAATGTTATAAGCATAGCTACCTCTGTTGTTCCAGTCGCTCTTAGTCTTATTCCCAAGGGAGATAAGTTGAAAAAATTAGCATCAGAGCAAAAGGAAAATCCAAATGAATTTTCCAAAACAGGTATCCACAAGCTTCAAAACATCGCCAAGGATTATAAATACTTTATGATAGGACTACGAACAAGAGTAGAACCAAGGGCTAAGTTGTTTTACACCCTGAAATTCTGGTGGGTGAATGCTGACCGACGTAGGAAAAAACTGGTTGATTGGGCTATATATGGACCTACAGAGGCTTATTACATTGCTATACCTGTGAATGATATTATCGGTGTATATACATCCAAAGGTTATCATATGTCGTCTGATATATTCATTGAATACCGAGTAGATGAGGAAGTTTCCAAATGGGGTATGAAATCTCTTGAGAGAAGAGATGCAATAGCATATTTCACTAATGAAGGAAGAGAAATCTCAAAAGATGACTTCAGAAAAATACAAGAAGGGAAAACATCCGATATAGGAGGATTGCAACCTAAACCAAAGTATGAAGGTTTCTTCGGAGGAATTGCGCAAGCTACGGATAACCTACTCAAAATGCTGGGTATCACAAGTATTATCGTTATAGTTTTAGTAGTCTTATTCCTCTTCATTCAAGCACGAGGGGGAGGAATTTTACCGATTGGTTTGTTGAGAGGAAAATGAAAAGCAAATCTAAACTTTTAAACTTTGCACAATTTGTTCAAAGTGTTCCGATAGAGATTATTTATTCACCGAGGGTAGAAAAAGCATACACTGACGGTGTGAGGAGAATATACATTTCATCTTCTCTGAAAAGCAAACCCGAGAGGTTTTTCGTAATTCTTCACGAGCTAGCACATATATACCTTACGTATCTGAACCGAAATGTTAAATCTATGCAACCCGTAGCGCAAAAGGAAAATGAAAGTATATGCGATATTTTAGCCGCATTGTATTTGAGGAAGGTAGCTGGTTTCTCATCCAAAAAGATAATCCAAAGTATGCTTCTTTTAACCCCTACATATACAAACAAATACAGAGTGGAAATTGTAAGAAACGTTCTGAACAAGTTTAAGGATGTGGAAGATATTACCAAATACCTATGAATATAATTTGGATTTCCGCTTTAATATTTTTACTTCTTGTTCTTATTTCGCTAAATTCATTAAGAGGGAGGTTGAAAATGGAAATGCACAAGGATAAAATATTGGCCGCAAACAAAAGAGGGGGGTGGCGTGGTGATAAACCACCCACCGAATTTGGTCCATTTAGGGGCGTATATCCAGAGGATATTCCTCATACAGTGATGAAAGTGGAAGATTTCGCAAAAATAGTCAGACAAACTATTGGAACAGACACGAAAGAAAAACAAACATTAGTAAGGTCTATTATTGCGATTGCAATCCGAGAACAGAGAAGAGAGGGCGCACTTCGTTTCCCTGATAATAACCCATTTGGATTTAATGCCTGGCCAAACAGTTGGAAAAGCATAAGGAACTATATAAACGGAATATTTCTTGCAGAGGATAAAAAAGGCTGGATTTGGTTTTTGTCCTTCCCATCATTGCAAGACGCTATTCTGGCCATAGCGACAATCTTAAGAGCACGAGAGTTCCACAAAATATCATCAGGAGAAGAATTCGCCAGGTATTACGTTTGGAAATGGTGGTCCCCAGAGAACAAAGAGAAGGCATTGTCCGAGAACTTATCCAGTTTAACTCGGATTTGGGAGGAAACAAAAAAATATGTTGCATAATCAATTTATGGCTATTGTGAAGGAAATTATTGAGGAGATTTTAGTATCCATAAAGGAGGCGTTAGAAAAGAGAGATTTATTATACATATTTATTATTTTATTGATGATTTTCTCCTTCACCGCAGGAATGATTTTTGCTTTAGGTATCCTTGCGTTTGTGGTTTATGTTTTCGCAACAATTTTTAAGAGTGCATTAAGTGGATTTGCAATTGGTTTAATAAAGTTGAACGGTAAAAACAAAAAGGAGGTGCAAAATGAGAATAAGGATATGGAAAAGAGGTGAAAAGCCAAAGCCAATTGATGTTTCAAAAATTTTCTTCCCACCCTTAATCATCAAAACCAGATCCGATTATATAGATGTTTTAAATATGAAGATTACCGCTGGAGATATAGACTACAACGGAATACGTCTAAAGAAAATCTCGCCTACGGAGTTTATTTTAACGATTAAACCGCAATCCAAAAATTCCAAAAGTTTATCTAAACTTAAATTAGAAGACATTCTTGACGCAGGTGTAGTTTTTTGGAATGCAGAGGAAATTTACGTTGATGTTCCGATTGAGAAAATACTTTTCTTTATTTTTATAATAGCATTAATTTTGATAGGGATTGGGAAGTTGTTGAAATAAATGAGGAAAATAGCTATACTATACCCTAAAGGAGACAATTTTGCAAAGGAAATAGCGCTAAAACTTTTGCTAAATCTTGATTGGGTATATGTGGTTAATCAAAGTTTTTCAAAGCCAGAAATAATTTACGAAAGACTAAAAAGAGTAAAATCCGCATTTTTTATCTGGTTTAACCCAAAAACAAAAATAGACAAAAATACAAAAAAATATCTGGAATTTTTGATAAAAAATAACAAAAAAATTTTTGCCACTTTACTTGAAGATTTGATTTTCCCATACCAAGCAGAAAAAATTGAAAGATACAATCCTGACGATATTGAGGGCACCTTCCGAAAAATATACTCCATTATTGGGGAATTGATAAAAGAGCCACAACAAAACAAAAATACCATTTTGAGAGCCTACATTCCAATTTTGTTAATTTTCCCAAAATTAAAAAATTTTTCTCGGAAAAATTACAAAAAATTTTCCAAAAATTTCAAAAAACCAAAAATCAAAACTGGATACCAAAACCAACGCCATAAGTATTGGTAAGCTTCATCCACAAAAGGTAATTTCGCCACCTTGCAGAAAGAACAGGAGAAAATTGTTTAGACTGGAAATCATATATCACGTGCAAACCTAACCCCCAAGAAGGTATAGTTTGGGTAGCGAGAGGAGATTGGGATTGATGTTGAGAATAGAACAAACCACTTGAAAATCTACCCAGAAATTGATTTCTTAACTGGATTTCCTCACATTTTTTAGCTATCAACTCATTTCCAGCATAAACAAATACAGTATCCCATATTCGCAAGGTATCCACAATTTTCTGATATACCACCACGGGTTTAAGAAAGCGTTTGCTTGTCCAAAATCCCACCGCAAAACCAAATATCCACATAAAGACAAAAACCAAAATCCTTAGCCACTTTTTTGTATCCATCAGTAATAATTATAATCTTGCAAAAGTTCAATCTCGCAATCTGGCATTTTCACCAAAAGTCCATATTTTATCCCTTCCGTCAAATTCCTGAATATACAACCTCACAATCGGTCCGCTTTTTTCTACATCCTTGACTATTCCCTTTTCAACTACTGTATATCCCAACTTTCTAATCTCCTCCTTGAATATATCAACCACAGAACGATGAACTATGAAGGCATCAACATATCTTGCTATTGAGAAATGATTTGCGGGGTTTGTCAAATGCAAGAAGTATGCAGCTAAACGATTATAAGCATCACTTTTGCGCCCTTCAAAATACGATTGAATTTCACCATTTTCAAAAGTTGCATCTATTACATAAGCTTGTAGTAAGCCCAAAGATATATTGATGGCGGTTGATATTGTCTTTGATAAAACCGCTCTTTTCCAATCCAAAGAGGTAATGGCACCCACCAGATATAACGTTCTCGGATATGCACGTCTAATATCCACTTCTACCCATTCGTTTCTTCCAACAGGAATTTCTCGCCACCATATCCCCCACCGAAAGGAGGTTGGTAAAAATTTAGGAATTTTTTCAAAGTCAAACCTTTTTAGCTTATGAACATACCTTGTAATTTCACTCGTCATATTTGTTTTTGCGTATGCGGAGATAACAAAAGGCATTTCCTCCTCTCTGTTTTCTGGAATATATATCACAGATGAGGGATACACTATCAACCTCCCCGAAATTCTATACAAAGACATACAGGTTTTTAACAAATCAAAGCGCTTTCTCATTGGTAGTTGAATATGATTTTCCACAAAATATAGCAATAGTCTATTCACCTTTCTCTTCTTTTTCTTCATCTTCACTTTCCTCCAATGCTTCATTTCCTACATACACGCTTACCTCAGCATACCCAGAAACACGAACACCAGGCCACATATACCTGATTTCATATTTATTTCCAAAGATGGGGCTAAGCTTCCATCCCGCAACTCCAGATACAATAGAAACCACCGTGTATTGCTCTTTTGTCATCTCAACTCGGTAGTCTTCAATCCATCTTATAACGTGGAACCATTTTTGGTCTGGATTTTCCTGAAGTAGAGTCTTCGTCTCGCTAAACATTTCACCTTCACCTTCACCTTCACCTTTGTCTTCATCTTCACCCTTCTTTTTCTTGGGTTTCACAATATCGGTTCTCACCTTAAATTTCCAAATAAAGCCATCTTTTGTTGGCATATACTCGGTTCCCCAGAGGTCCTGTTGGATTTCATTCCTTATTGTCCCGACGTAATCCGAATGAACCCGAAATTCTATTTGAGTAGTGGCAGTGCCAACGTTAAAAGATGTTATTTTTATCTTTATAGGAACATTTGCAATCGGGATAACAATGGGTCCCTTTTCCGCCTCAAGTCTTAAGATGGTTCTTTGGAGTTGCTCAATTTGAGATTTCAATTGATTTATCCTTTTTTGCCATTTCTCCTTTTGCTTTCTTAGCTTTTCTTCTAATTTATTCTTGAGTTTCTTCCATTTTTCATTGAATTCCTCCCTAAGTTTTTTCTTGTATTCTTTTTTCGCTTGCTCTATTTCATCACGTTGTTTTTGGATTTCATCACGTTGTTTTTGGATTTCATCCAGTTGTCTTTGAATTACTTGGAGTGCCTGAAAGATTTGTTCTCTCTCCTTTTTTATATCTTGTTTTTCCTCCTCTATTTTCTTTTCTTTCTCCCTTAGTTCTTCTTCTTTTTCCTCAAGTTCTTCTTCCTTTTCCTCAAGTTCTTCTTTTTTATTCTCAAGTTCCTTTTCTTTCTTCTCAAGTTCTTCCTTTCTTTTCTTGAGTTCTTTGGATATTTTCTTCAGTTTTTTTTCTTTCTTATTGAGTTCCCCCTCAAGTTTTTTGAGTTCTTTCTCCCTTTCCTCCAACTCCTTTGTGATTTGCTCTCTCCTAAAAATTAAATCCCACAAGTTCCATTTCATATATCACCTCCTTTTTTGAAAATGGGTAGGGTAGGGTAAATCCTACCCTACCCATTTTTTTAAATTTCCCTTTCACTCGGTCTTGGATGAAGAGGGAGTATATTTGAGAATGTATCCGTATTCATCCTTTTGATACGTTCTCTCTTTGCTTTCCTCGTCATCTATTGCGAAACCATCCGTCATCTCATCTACCACAACGTAATAGAGAAGTTTCTGAGGGTTCCAACCATCATTCAGAATTCTTTGGAAAATATCCCTTTTTATAGTTGCGGCCACTTCAACGTTCATTTCAGGGTCAATCCACCGAAGAGAATACGAGGGAAATCGTTTCGGCATAAAGATGCGGAAAATCAAATACTTCTCGCCAGGCTTACCGCCACCTCTCCGTTTCCACTCCTGAAATGAGATCCTTGGGCGCCTCCCATATCCACGCTCGTGCCAGATTATTATTTTATCCATCATATTGCACCTCCTTTTTTATAGCCTAAATACCTTCCAACCACCTTCCTCATATCTAAGTATCTCATTTCTTGTAAATTCCGTGAAGTCCTCGTTAGGAAAATCTATCACTTGTATTTTCCCCTTGCCTTTTAGACTAATTACCTTAGCGTATGCTGTAGAGGTTTTGAAATTGTAGCCAATTATCACAATCCTTTCACTCTCTGGATGAACCGCTATTGCCACAATTTTTTTGCCTTTCATATCCCACCTCCTTTTTAATTTACCTGACCTGCATATTATACGACGGGTAAATAAAACGCCTGCAAGTAATCATTCCAATATCTCCTCGGAATATACCATATACGCATATACCTTGAACTTGAACCAGACCTTACCCAAAACTTTCGGTTTTTCGGGAAGGGAAGTTCAACTACAACAACCCCGCATTCAGGATTGGAAACCAAAACAATGGGGGGGTAAAAAGTATTCCAACCCCACGGGTTCAGTTCATTTACTCCAATTTTCTTGGTAATCACTATAGGTCCTCCCTCATACTTTAAAGGTAATGCTTGCATACGAAGAAATTCATTACCTTTTGTCTCTATTCTCACCACTACATACATACCCTTAGGAAGCTCGCTTGGAGATATTCCACCTTCCAGTTTTCCTTCCACTCTAATAACTTCCCACACTGTCCTATGTGGTTCTTCTTTGTTCCATTTCATACTCAGATTGATTACACGCTCCAAATCCACATACAAACCCAAAGAACAAAGCATACTCTGAACCCTACCCTTGACATCTATTTTTACCGCTTCCTTTACCGCCTCCTCAAAATCCATTTTATCAAACTTATACCCACTCAAAAGAAACCACCAATCATCCCACCACTTATTGTTATTACTGATATTTACAAGCCCTTTTCTTTTCTCCATATTCCACCTCCTTATACTATACCTCGCTTTTTTTAAAAAACTGGGAGGGGAGGGAACACCCCACCCCCCCGAGATGTTCAGCTCTCATCTCCATTTTCTTCCTCATCCTCGGATTGCTCTTCAGATTGCTCTAAGTTTTCTATATTATTCCATACTTCGTCTAAGGTCTGAACAACAGCGTAAATCATAAAAGGTTTAAGCATATATACCTTTTTGCCAGAACACACCTCATATGTGAAATATATCGGTTCGCCAAAGTGGATATTCTCAAATCTCAAGAATGGATACAAGCCAAAGTAGGTAATAGGTAAAGCAAAGCTTGATTGGGAAATAGGGAAAACGAAAGCGACATTTATACCATAACTCCAGAAAGCGTTTTCAATGTTAATTTGAGAAAACTCATCCAAAACAATTTCCACTTCGTAAAAAGCATTCTCGGGGATGGAAATTGCGTATTTATCTTTAAATTTAGCGTATTTTTGGGGCACCAAGATAGAAACTGTCTGAAAGAAAGGTAGATATGAATATACGGGATATACACCAGGCTTAATATAAAGAGAAACCTCGTTTGGGAGAAATCTGGCAACCCTCACAGGAATGAAACCTATAGCATGATAGGGATACTGAACTCTTGGAATACAGGCATATTCTTTATAGAAGGAACTTAGTCTTTTCTCTACATATTCCACCACTTTATCCCTCTTTCCCCTAATAAGCAATTCAAACTTCCTGATAACCTCCATATTCCACCTCCTTTTTTTACTCATCCGCAAGCATTTTTTCAATTTCCCAGATTTCATCACGAAGTTCTACGAGACGGATTAGGAAAGGAACGAGGCGGGGGTTAATCTCATCCAGCTTATCTTCGT
>Ga0081478_141170_pt1 | contig 26503 bp, 26 predicted proteins | sample OctSprmetagenome_FD_70983 | JGI IMG/M metagenome (GOLD analysis project Ga0081478, IMG submission 70983) | Hot spring and microbial mat streamer communities from Octopus Spring Streamers, Yellowstone National Park, USA - T=80-84 v2 (version 2) | ecosystem: Environmental > Aquatic > Thermal... | reverse complement strand
CAAATTTTGCTCCATATTTTCATCCATCTGAAAAATTCATTATTTTTTCATCAAATCTCCATGCTCCAAATAGTTTTAATTTTGAATTATATAAAATAGATATAGATGGGAAAAATTTAGAGAGAATTACATATTCAAATGGTTTTAATTCATTTCCCATGTTTTCAAAAGATGGAAAGAAAATTATTTGGACATCAAATAGAAATGGAAAAACAAAAAGAGATTTTAATATATTTATTGCGGATTTTAAATGAATGGCTTATCTCTTATAGAAAATTAAAAATTCTACTCTCCTGTTTAGTGATTTCTTTTCTTCATTTTCATTTGCTTTTAATAGACTATCTAAATTAAACGTTTTTCCTTCCTCTCTATTTACAGGTTTATACTCCCCAAATGAAGTAGCGGAAATAAGATGCTCTGATGGGTCTATTTTTACACTATCTTTTAAGAAATAAAAGATTTCAAATGAACGTAATCCTGCCAATTCTAAATTAGATCTAAATTTTGTTGTAGGGTCAATATCTGCATGACCTTCTATTTGTATTCTTTCTATACAATTCAAGTTATTTTTTATTGCATTTCCAATAACTTCCAAAACCTTATATCCATTTTCAGAAATTTTATATTCATTTTTATTAAATAATAATCCTGAACTTACTCTAATTCTTTGAAGCTGTAATTCGTTTATTAGTCTAATACTGAAATCAAAACTCCCATCCTTAAAATATAATATATAATTATCCTTATCAATCATTTCCAATTTTTGGAATTTTTTATTACTTTCTAACAAATTTAGTGTTTTAGTTTGACATTCTCTCGTTCTGCCTAAATCAATGAACTTTGCCAAAAGAAGAGCATAAGATATTGAAAAAATAAACGCAAACAATAAAACAACAAACAACATAAAATCTACAAAAGGTGGCCAGAAATTAAAATACTTACTTCTCTTCATCTTTTTTTGTTTTTCCAAGTGCTAATCTAAAAGGTAATAATCTAAAAATGAGAGGTTTATCAAGAACCTCAACAAGCCTTCCAAGTTGCCCAACAAGCTTATCAAGTTGCCCTTTAATTTCTTCAAATTTTTCAGCAGTTTCACTTGTCTTTTCAGCGATTTCTTTAACATTAGAAAGGTTTTGATTAATTTCTTCTAAGTTCTCTTTAAGGGGTTTTATACTCTGATTAAGCCCATTAATACCTCCCTTTAATTCGTTATCAAGTAAATCTTTTATAGGTTTAGTAACTTTTTCCTCAAACTTTGATGAAATTCCAGCTGTTAAGTTTTCTATCTCTGTTAGTATCTTTCCTGCTTTCTCTGTAAATTCGTCAAATATTTTACTAAATTCTTCAAATTTCTTAACAAGTGAATCAATTTGTTTTGGTAGTTCCTCAGTAATTACATTTCCAACATTTTTGAATAATTCTTTTATTTGATTTGGTATAGAAGAGATTTTATCAATTGTGTCTTTTAAAGTGGTTTTTAAAGCTTCTATGGAATTATCTAATTTTTGCGGTATAGAGGAAATTTCGTTATTTAGTGTTTGAATCCCCGTCTGTAAGGATTTTATATCATTACTTAAAGATGTTATACTTTGTAATTGTCCTTTTAATTCATTCATAGTATTTTCTAATTCATTCACAGACTCAGTTAAATTTCTTAATTTACGGAGTTCTCCACTCAATTTTCTTATCTCTTCTTCTAATTTTCCTAAATTTTTCAGTTCGTTCTTTAAATTCTCCACAGTTCCTATAAAACTATAAAAAACCTTAGAGAAATCATTGAAACTTCTATTAAACTCCTCCAAATTCCTAGGCAAACTATACAATACTTCTATTCTCTTTTTTAAATCCTCAAGAAAACCATTTAAATTCTCCAAAGTTTTAGATATTCCTTTAAATGTTTTGAGGTTTTCATTAAGCTCCTTAATATTTTCACTCATTTGCGTAATATAATGTTTTACCTCTTCTGATAGATCTTCTCTTTCAAATCCAACATCCCTTTCCCAAATTACCATTTTTAATGCTCCCCAGATTGTAAAATAAACACCAAGAACACTTGGAACAAAAATAAGTCTTATATTTAAAAGTAAATTTCTTAAACTTTGTGTAATTTCTTTTTCTGAACTTCCTAAAAGTGTATATAATCCATAAAATGAAAGTCCAAGACTTAATAGTGTTCCAAGTAATCCTATTACTATAAATATACTCACTAACTCTTTTGCTGTTTTTAAATTAGTATTTCTATTATCATCAGGAATATAAGTTAGAATAGTGAAATAAATAAACAGAAGCAATATAAATGTTGATATAATAGCAACAACAGAACTTTCAGTGCTATAAGCTATATTATGAATTCCAAGAAGAGACAAAATCACCAAGCCGACGATAATAAAAAGCAAGTCAAGCAAAATTTTCTTAATCATGCTCTAACCCCCTCATTTCGCTATAATTGTTCCTTTCATAAAAACTTCGTACTTACTTCCTATGTTTTCAAGTATAGCAAGATCTGAAAAAGTATAGTGTTTCAAGCTAGTTGATACATCAAGAGCTAAATTATAGAACTTTCTAACCTTATCCACATCATTCTTTTCAATTTCCTTGACAGGAATAAGTATGAAGAGATTAGGATTAATATCCTCTTTTGGAAATAAAGATTTAAGATTTATCATAATATAAAATCCAAGAACATAGCTTGAAACAGGTTTAAGGTCAATATCCCTATACTCAGCGGATGGAAGTCTATATAGTTTATCAAAGTCCCTATTATAAATCATATTTTTATATTCAGAATTGTCTATTATATTCTTTATTTTTGAGACCTCCTTCTTTCTTTCTTCCTCTTTAAATTTATTTTCAAATTCACTAAGTTTTTCTTCCAAAGAGTTAATTTCACTTTTATCAGCTTTTTCATTCAATTTTTGCTTAATTTCATCAATTTCTTTCTTATCAGCTTTTTTGCCTAATTCTTCTCGTAAAGAGTTAATTTCACTTTTATCAGCTTTTTTATTCAATTCTTGATTAAGTTGATTAAGTTCATTTTTACTAACAGCTTCACTGAATTTTTTTTCCAGACTTTCAATTCTGCTTTTATCAGCTTTTTCATCCAATTTTCGCTCAATTTCATCAACTTTGCTTTTATCAGCTTTTTCTTTCAATTTTTGATTAAGTTCATCTTTACTAACAACTTTTTCATTCAATTTTTGCTCAATTTCATTTTTTAGAGAGTCTTTTAATTCATTCAATTTACTTTCTAACTTTTGCCCTATAATTTTGTCAATATTACTTTCTGAACTTTCAATCTTGATCCTATCAGTTTTTTTATACAATTTTTGCTCGATTTCTTTAATAATTTCGCTTGTTAATCCTTCTTTTAGTTGGTTTTTTATATTATCCAATTCACTGCTTAACCTCTGTTTTATAAGTTTGTCAATACCACCTTCATCAATTTTGTTTTGCGATGCTTGTTTAACTTGTATTTCTTCAATTACTTTTTTTATTTTTTCCTTTAAGCTGTTTTCGTCAATAGGTTTATTAATACCCTTTTGTAAATCTTCTTTTAGTTTATTAAATTCCTCTTGTTTGACATAATTTTTGACATAATCTTCTAATTCTTTCCTATCAACATAATTTAATAATTCAATTCCAAGTCTTCTACCCAAGTAAGGAGCTACTAATCCACTTGCAAATCCTCCTAAAAGACCTCCTACTAAACCTATTAGTAAAATAATAAAATAATTTGGACTTTCAGATTTACTATTTGATTTCGCAGTTTCAGAAGCAGTATCCTTGCTTGAATCTGGTTTTTCTTGCTGTATAGGATTATTTTTATTTTTGGTAGTTTGAGAGAATAGAAAAGTGGGTCCTGTTAAAATAATAAAAAAGATAGACATTAACCTTATCATTTTTGCCCTCCTATTTTTCTAATTTTTCTGTTATTACTTCCACAGCTTTCTTAAAGAACTCAAGAGAATAACAAGAGCCTTTTTCCTGTAATGTTTTGAAATCAGATAATTCCCTCCCATAATGGATATTGAATGAATTTTCAGTTTCTTTTTTAATTTCTTCTACTTTTTCCCCAAGCCCTTTTTCGTCAAGTTCTAAACCTTTTAATGCTTCTAAAATTACTGACAATTTTCCAGCGAAATCTTTATCTTGCCCCTTGTATTCGAATACTTCCTGTGTTAATTCCAAACTTTTTATTTCTTCATTTAGTAATCCATCTACCACCTCATGCTTAGGTTTATGGGAAGTTTCAATAGTTACTTCTTTCCTACCAAGTGTTGCTTCTACGAGTTCCTTTATAACCTTGTTTTTATATAATTCTTCATTACCTCTCAAATGTCCTATTAACACATTTTCCATAAACCTTGAACCATTGCCTAAAAGAAAAATAGCTATATTTTTTTCACTTGATTGATCGCTTTCACCTATATAATGCTTAACAAATAAATTAATTGTTGTAAAAAGTGCAAGATATTTAAAAGCAACTAAATAATGTAGTTCTTTATTCTCAATTATAGTGTTAAAAACATTACCCCATCCATTTTTTACTTTTTCCACGAATCTATCATACATATTTAAATCTTTAAAACTATCTCTTATAATATCATTCCCTGCAAATTTCAAAGAATAATGAAATACTATCTTCTTATCTTTCCATATACAAAAATCAGTAGTTCCACCACCAATATCAATAGCACATCCAACATCAGCATTAAATGCTTTTGAGCCGTAATATATAGCAACTGCTTCTGGATGTATTACCCATTTATCGTTTTTTACTTTATCTTCCAAATAAGATCTACTATTTCTTGGTAAAGCAGTAGGATAAGAGCAACGAATTTCAATTTCATTATATCTATAATAATCCTTAAATCCCTTAATAAAAAATTCTATATTTTCTAAATACTTTTTAAAAAGCTCTTCATTCGCTCCTGTACCCCACTTAATATCTTCCTCTATAACTCTTGCTTTATCTTGCTCGTCAAAAATTTCATCCTTCCACAGCATTAAATGACCATCAAGGAAATTTTTATATTCATTAGATTTCTTTGATGTATCAAAAACATAATATCTTGTTCTGAAAAACCCTATATTCTTACTATCAAAAGGCTCAAATTCCTTAGGCAGTAAGAGTTTAGAAAATAATTTTGTTATATATTCTTTTTTCTCCTTAGGTATCTCAGAAGGTATTACAAAATTTACAAGCTCATTGATTTTGAAAATTTCAGGTTCTCCACCTTCTTCCTTATACTTTATTATCGTATTAGTAGTTCCTATATCAATAGCAAAAATGACTTTTTTCTCCTTAGGAGGAAATTCTTTTTTAGTTATTTTTACAATTCCATAGTAAAGTTCTCCCATATATCTCATCTTCAACCCAATATATTTGGGCATTTTATTTAGTCTATAAATAAGGATATCCCCTTCTTCACTTTCAATAAGCCTAAAATTCTTATAAACTTTTTTATCTTCTTGCCCTTTATTCGGAATATGAGCTTCCTCAACTTTAATAGCACCTTTACTCCATATAACTAAATAATACTCGTTAAAACCTTCAAAACTTGGGCATATACCTACAATTAAATCATCCAATTTAAAATTAAACTCTTTATAATCCTTTTCAAACTTCCACCAATCTTTATTATCAATATGTAATACAAATTTATTATTATCTATCTTGGCACTATTTAAAATTTTCTCTATCAGCTCTTCATCATTTTCAAAATCCTTTTCCAAATCTTCATATATCAAAGGCAATAAATAATCTTTATTATTAAATCCGCTAATCAACACCACTTTACCTTCCCTCTCAACGAAATATTTTGTTAAATCTGTTATAATTCTATAATCCTTATAATCTTCTTTAAATTTGCTGTAATTCTTCATTATTTCAATAATACCCTCCATTGTGCAAGGCTTTCCAAGAATTTTTCTTTCCCTATTTTCATATCCCTTTCTTGGAAAAATAATAAACTTTCCTTTTAATATAAACTCTTCATCTGTGTGCTTTTCCTTTATTCCAACAATCTCTTTGAATTTTTTAACATATTCCTCAATTCCCTCCTTTTCAGGTTTTTCAAAAGAATAATTAGCTTTCTTTTGTTCAGCTTTCTCCTTGCTGACATATCTTTTATCTATCAAATAATTTTTTAGTTCCTCAACTTTTTTGTATTTATCACCAATATATTCCAAAAATAAATAAACATCAATTCTACATTCTTCTGGAACTTTACTAAAACTTAAAAATGCTTTATTTAAAAGATCTTCTAATCCTTCATAATCACTATAAATAATACGGGAGAATATAAAAGTAGATTTTGAATAAGCAGCAATCGGCTGATTCAGATATTCTACAATTTCTAATTCTTTAAGGTCTTTATATTCTTTTTTAAAATAAGGGTCTTTGAATAATGGGTCATTATCATTAACTTTTATCTTTTTGAAGCTAACACTACTAAATAGCAACAAGTAAATAACTGTTAAGTAATCTTCTGCTATAACTTCAAAGAAATTTCCTGCTTTTTCATAACCCATTTCTAAAATTTTGTTAAAAACATAAAGTTTTGCCCAAGGAGTAGGTATTGAGCCAAATAATTGTATTAGATTCTCCTCTTTCGCAAACTGTTTATCTTCTTTCATCTTTTCAATAATATCTTCAAGTTTTAAATCTTTTTCTTGTATGTGATACAACTCATTTATTGAAAGGATGTCTGATATGAATCTATCTACTTTTTGCTCAACATAAAATAAGGCTTTTCTCTCAGCCATGTTTAGACCTCCTTTTCAAAAATTTTGGGACTTTCTTCTTTTATAGCTTTAAAAAGCTCTTCAAAGTATTGATTTCCCTCTTTCCCTTTACTTCTGAAAAAGGCTTTATTTAACCATTCATCAATTTGTTTTTTATATTTTTCTTTTACCATTTTTATAAATTTATTTTCAAAATCATCCTTATTCTTATATTTTTTATTATTGGAAAACCTAATGCTTATATAATAACTTTCAAATCTACTTTTACAAAAGTTTTTTATTTGCTCTAATTTCTCTAAATTTTTCACTCCTAAACTTCTAATTCTTGTCTTTTCTGACTCATAATCCAAATCCAAAGCAAGAGAAGATAGTAAAAAACTATCCAATTTTATTAAATCATCTTTTATTTCCTCATCATATAAGTTGAAATAATTTTCTCCCTTTCCATCTTCCAAACCTACCCTAATAACTTTACCTTTTAAGCTTTCACCCTTTTGTATTAAATTTTTGATTATTAAAGCAGAAATGAATTCTAGAAAATGTGGGCTGTTTTTTTGAGAATCCCCTCCTATTCCATAATTTCCAATTATATTTTGCTTTTCCTCAGGTAATCCAAGCAAAACTATTGAATTATATGGTAAAACTTTATTTTCATCTTTACCCAAGGTAGAATAATAATAAAGAGATAAAGTAGATTTAATACCAAAAATCTCAAAAATAGGTCTGATATTTTCGCTTTCTTCTGTTCTTTTATCAACTTTAAAATAAGGGAAATAAAATATACCGAAAATTTTAGCCTTAGGATTTATTTTTTCAATTTCTCCTGGTAATGTGGGAAGACAGGAGGCACCTGTCCCTCCAAAGACTGAGCCACAAATTACAACATTAACATTACTTTGATTCCGTAAGAAATTTTTAAACTCTTGATTATTAACCAATTCTTCACTTGATAATACTATAAGAGAACCTATATTAGGAAGCCCTCTAAAACCCTCCCTAAGTTGAAACTCCCTTTCTTTTTCCGTATATAATAGCTTATATAGAGGGTTATTACCTTCATATTGGGATATGAAATCTCCAAGCTTTTCCTGAGTTGTTAATGATAAAACTTCTCTTTCCTTACTTAATTTTTTAAATTCTGTTGTAAAAATCTCTTTAAAGCCAAAACTTTTAATTTTTTCATACTCATCAATAAGACCTGAAACTTCCTTTACATTACCATTATTTACATCCTGATCAATAATGATATAGCTAAATTCTACATCTTTGAATATACCAACAGCAGAAGCATAAACCAAACTCCTAAGAACTCTTATTCCCGTTCCTCCAACACTTATATAAACAACATTATTCATAATCTCCCTCCTTTTTAAATCCAAGGAAAGCCTAATATCTTAGAAAAAGGAAGCTCAATAACATATCTAATTTTTAAAAATATACTAGATATGATAACTAAAAAGTAAAAAGCTAAACATGACAAAACCCAAATTAATGTAATAAGTAAAAAATAACCTTCCTCAATATATGTAAATTTTATCATAGAGGTTAAGATTATTAGCAAGACAATTAAAATTACAAATGAAATAAAAAGAGAAATTTTATATTTTGCTTTCAAAAAATTAACCAAAATGAGAAATATCCCAAGTGAAATAGAAATAAAAATATAATTAAAAATTGCAACTGAGTGATAGTGGCTTTCCCATTCAGGAAGAGATACATTTGATACCAAGACGACATATCCCGTATTTACAAGTTGTCCTCCAAGGAACCAAATTAAAGCAAGAGTAATAAATGAAAAAACAACTCCAAGCATCGCTTTAACCTCCTATTAAGTAAATGTTAAAGGTACTAGCCTTCAAATCGTAAATTTTAAATAAAGAAATTATAAATTTTCTTAAATTATAAGTTTTTGAACCATCAAATTTTGAAGGCTCATTAATCCATTCTGGTATTTTCGTTATATCCATATCAAATTCCTTAATCCAATAAGGCTCTTGTAATGAATAAATAACAACATTAACTACATAATTTTTGTCTTTTAATTTCAGATTTGATTCTAGCTTTAAAGTATCATAATTTGTATTTATACTTTGACTTATAATCTCAGAGCCGTTATCACATCTAATAACCTTTATATATGCTTGATTTATAAATGGAGCATAAGAAGGTATTTTTAATTCATTCAAGCTTAAATTTAAAGAAATGTTTTCAGAAGACAATTTATATGTAGTATCATTTATTTTCACTATTCCTTTACTGGATAGTAGTTTAGGCTTAAAATAATCCATTTGTAAATTATTTGATAAAATTAAACCTTGTGTTCTAGTTCTTACCTGCTCTGAAATTTCATTCATAATTTTATCAATGAGATAAACATCCTTAGAAAATATTAATGTATATAATGGTCTTTCTCCCTTGAAGGAAAATGATAATGCTCTTGGAGATACATCATAAACTATACCCTCAAATTTTGACATTACCATCAAAATACCAAGGGAAACATCAGAAGGCAATGCCCTTATTTTATCTATTATTTTATCTATATCCCCTTCTTGCTGAAAAAGGTCTGTAATTATTACATAAACCTTATTATCAAATCCCCATTTAACAGCACTATCTATAATAACATCCATGTAAGTAACAGGATCACTATAAAAGCTTTCCATCAAAGATTGCTTTCTAAATTCATCTCTATTTATTCTATATATTTCTTTACCGAATTTGAAATAATCCAAAGATGATTTTTTATGAGATAAACTAACTATATTCTCTATGTTTGAAATTAAATTCACATACTCTGAAAATTGGGATTTTACAAAACCTTTCATGGAAGGTGTTCCATCAATAAATAAGTATATCTTTACTTCTGTATTTAAATCAGTCTTAGGAGCTAATTGGACTTGATTACTATATTTTAAACATTCTTTTACTTTTACGCTGACAGGCTTACTGCAACCATAAAAAATCAAAGTAATATATATTACAAGTCTAAAAATCAAACCTTGAAAAGTTTAAAGTGTAAATAATCTATTTTTACCTCATAACCTCTGAAAAATGTGCCACCTCATATTATATAAATTATTGATTATCAATAACTTATAAAAATGAAAGTTTTTTTAGAGATTAAGAGGATTTAAATTCAAAAGCTTTAAAATTTCGCTTATGGACAAGTTTAAAGAAAAATTAAAAATTTTATATAATTATTATAAGTATGGAAAGGCAAATCCAAAAGAGCTTTATGAAATCCAAAAGAAAGGTTTTGTGAAAGAAAAAGATAAAATTCTAAAAGTTTATTACTATATTGAGAAAAATCCCACTCATAGCATAAATAGAATTTCAAAAAATTTAAAACTTCCAAGAAAGTTTGTCTCAAAAGCACTAAAATTACTCACAATAAATGATTTCTTTGGTGTTTTAGATGATGAAGAAATTGAAATGCTCAAATTTTTATTAAACTATTCCAAAAGGCATGTTATTGAATATATTAATTTCTGTGGGAAAAGCATATTTTATAATGCAGTTGAGCTATTAAAGTTAATTAAAAGCTCCGATTTAATTGAATATAAAAGAATATTTCTCATTTATAATGATTATGTAATTTCAGACAAATTTCCACCTGAATATAAAATTGAAAAAATCAATTATTATATCAAAGAATTTGAAAGAAAAGGATTTATGCTTTCTTGTTATCTTTTAACATTTTCAAAATTTGAATTGGAATTTATTGCTTATGGAATTGACAACTTAGTAGAATTTTATTTAAGCAAGGAAAATATCATAAACAACCTTCCCAAAGTTGTAAGGATGGCTTACTTTAACGCATTATTAAATTTACTTCCAAGAAAAGGTTATATTAGAAAGACAAGAGAAATTTTAAGAAAAGTTATAAATTATTCAAAGAAAGAAATGAATTTAAGTGACCGTTATGTTATTTATGACCGCAGAACAATTATAAGTACAGCTTATTTTAGTATTGGAGATTACAAAAATAGCTTAAAGTGGGCAAATGAAGGCTCAGAAATAGAAATGTTTTCAAAATTTATGATGGGTGAATATCGTGAAGTTATTAATAAAAACTTTGATAAAGCTATTATTTCAAAAAATTGGAATATTCAAAATTTGGTTTTTAATTCATATATTATTCTTTCGTTTTTAATGCTTGACAAAATTGAGAAAGCAGTTGAATTATTTGAAAGTCTTAAAGAAAACTATTTAAATATAGGATATTTAAAGCCATTTGTCTATATTTATTATTTAATTTACTATGCCAAGATAAAAAATAAAGAGAAATTTCAAAAGACATTTTTAGAAGCAACAAATGAGGCTATTGAAAATTTAAATAGAGATTTTTATAGGATTTTATATGCCATTTATTATTCAAAAACAAATGTCCTATATTCAACATATCATGAGAAAACAATAAAATGCCTTATAAAAGGAAATTTCCAAGAAGCACAAAAATTAGTTAATGAATATGGAACAAAATTCTTTTACGATCTTTTTCATATCTTAAAATCCGTAATTTAACAATTCAGTTTTTTATGCTTTAAAATTTTAGCACTTCACTTTGGGGCGTCGTCTAATTGGCAGGACAGCGGTCTTTGGAGCCGTTGGTGGAGGTTCGAGTCCTCCCGCCCCAGCTTATTTAATCTCATTATAAGGTTTATATTCAAAAAGTCTTTTCCCAATTATTTTATCAAAAAATTCTTTAACAAGTTTTATAAAATTCTCAAAATTTAGCTCATAATTACAATTATTTGGGTCAAAATCATCTTTATAACTATTAATATATTCCTCCATAACTTTTGGATGCTTTTCATTATATTCACAAAGCCATTCCTTTTTACAATTCTTATAAATTCTATCTTTTAAGTCTTTAAAGACATAACCATAATGATGAATATAAGCCTTACTATCAACAACATTTAACTTTCTGAATTTAGAGCCATTTAATAGTCTGAAACCTTGAGCATCCCTATAGGAATATATGTTCAAATTATTTCTTATAATTCTAACTTCCTTACTATACCATCCTCTATCAATTCTATAATATTTAAAACTTCCATAAAAATGCCTATAATTTAACAAAATTCCCTCAACTTCCTTAACTTTAAAAAATTTTTCCATACAATTATAAATTTTTTCAAGTTCCCACTCAGGGACAACTTCATCTGCCTGAATATAAAAACACCAATCACCCGAACATAAAAAATAAGCTAAATTAGTATATCTCGCATAAGTCCAATCCTCACTTGAAACAAAAGGTGCTTGAACAATTTTAATTTTTGAATCATTAATAGTTTTAACCAATTCTAATGTTCCATCTTCTGAATCACAAACAACAACAATAAATTCATCAACAATAGGCAGAATTGATTTAATAGAAGCCAAAAATGGATAATTATTTAAAAACGCATTTCTTAAAAATGTAAAACCACTAATTTTCATATATAAAATAATTAAAACTATTTTCAGTTATAAGCTTATAAACATTTTTATAAAAACGATAAATAAACTTATATTTTGGCTTTACGATAATCCCTTTATTTAAATCAAAAAGTCCAAAATAACCATCTTTAACAATTCTAATAATTTTATTATCATCCAAATTATCAATATAATCAAATTCAGCATCTAATAATAAATTACCATCTTTTGAAATTAATCCCCACTTTCCAAACTTTCTAAATTTTAAAAAATTCTCAAAAACAACAAAACTATCTATATTTTCTGAAATTTCTTCAAATTTTGTATTAAATAATGTCCAATAATTGCCCTTTTTAGAAAGAATAAAATTATCAAACACTTTAATACTATCATAGTAAAAATCAAGCAATTTAATGCCATTTGTATCAATAATACCAAAAAATCCATCCTTTTTAGCAAGCAATAAACCATTTACAAATTCCAAATAATTGAACTTTATATTTTTAAATCCCCAATAATCACCATCATATAAAATAAACTTTCCACCACTATAACTTATATCTTTATATTTAATATCAATAATCAATTTTCCAAGACTATCAAAAACACCTTTTAAATTATTTTTTTGAGCTAAAAAATATCCATCACCCAAATAATTTATATTATCAAATTCATTCTTTAAAATTTCCTTTCCATTACAATTCATCAGTCCCCATTTCTCATCAATTTTCATTTTAATAAAGTTAGTATTTTCAATTCTACTAATTGCTTCATACTTAGGTTTTATTAAAATTTTTTTATTCAAGTCCATAAGTCCCCATTTACCATTCTCTTTAAAGAAAACATAGGAGCAAAGATAAAATAAATCTTCATATTTAATATCTATAATTAATTTTCCGTTTAATTTCATTAGACCCCAAGCGTCATTTAAACTAACTTCAACAAAACTATCTTTAATTTCACCAATTCCATCAAATTTTAAAGGAACTAAAAAATTTCCATTTTTATTAATAATTCCAAACTTACTACCTTCACATCTATTAAAAATATCACATTCTCCACCCTTTGTAATTAAAAATAAAGAATCATTAAGCTTTATAAAGCTGTTAAATTGGGCTTCATATAGAACATAACCCTTTGAATTTACTATCCCCCAATTATTACCAATCCTATAAAGAATAAAATTGCTATCAACAATAATAATTTCATCTAATTTAGCAGGAAGAATAATTCTTCCATCTTTCCTTAGCAAACCAAATTTATAACCTTTTTGGAAAATTGCATAATTTCCAACAAATTCTCCTATCCATTCCAAATTATTTAGTATTATATTTCCTTTATAATCTATTATTCCCCAATATCCCCCCTCACATTCATCTCTAAAATTACATTTCCCATTTATATTAAACCTTGCCACTCCATTAACAAAAGGTGAAACATAACTAAAATTTTCCTTTTTTACAAATATAACTTTATTCAAACTATCCTTAAAAACCCAAATTGAATCAATATGAAAAGGAAGAATGAACAAGTGTATTAAAATTTTAAAGGAAATTTCAAAAGTATTTATTTTCCTACTCACCCTAAAAATAAGGCAATGCTACTCTGCTTTGTCCAATAAATAATGTTAAATTCTTGATAATCAATAACTTATGAAAATTTTAGAGAATTATTGAATTTATCAGGGGGGTTATTGAAGAGGGCGAAAGCCCCCTTGCCGAGAAATGGGTATTTTTAAGCCATTGGACAATACATAAAACATCTAAACTTCAACTTTAAAATTTGTTATTATTCAAAAATTCCTTAGAACTGCGATAACTTCCGCTTATATTGGTGGTAATATCCTTAAATTTTATTTTAGAAAACAAATAGAATTTGATGAAAAATTTTATAATGATTATGTTAGCAAGGCAGATATAGAAAGTGAAAATGCTATAAAAAATTATATTCTTGAACATTTTAAAGATCATCAAATCATTTGTGAAGAAAGTGGTAGAATTGGAGAAAGTGATTATGTATGGTATATAGATCCACTTGATGGAACAAAAAATTTTTTAAGAGGTATTGATAGTTTTTGTGTTTCAATAGCTTTATCATATAAAAATGAAATTATTTTAGGTGTAGTTTATGAGCCAATTAGAGAGAATTTATATTATGCTATTAAGAATGAAGGTTCATATAAAAACAATTCAAGAATTTGGACATCAAAAAGGAAAACTTTAAAAGGCTCATTTTTAGCAACAGGATTTCCACACAGAGAACTTGACATTCTTGAAGAATATATTAAAATTTTTAGAGAATTTAGTAAATATGCAAGTGGAATTAGGAGAATTGGCTCCGCTGCCTTGGATTTATGCATGTTAGCAGAAGGGATATTTGATGGATTTTGGGAATATAAACTGAATAAATGGGATATTGCAGCAGGAATAATTATCATAAAAGAGGCAGGTGGAATTATTAGCGATTTTGAAGGTGAAAATAACTATTTTGAAAGTGGTAATTTATTATGTTCTTGTAATGAAGAATTTCACAAGGAAATGCTAGAAATCATTAAAAATGCTTTGTAATTTCAAATTTAAAACCATCATAAGTTGGAAGAAAATTTATTTCAATATCTTTCCCTGGATAAAATAAAAATGAATGAATAGCTGAAATAATGTGATTAGAAATAATTGTAAAACCAATAATGTCTCTAAATGCTTTTGCTCTTCTATAATTTGACCTTAAATCTTGATAATAAAAATAAGTTTCAATATCTTTCCATTGCCAATTCGCATTTATATTGTTTAAATTTATATAATTTTGCTGTGCCTGTAAATCATCAGGATATTTCCTTCTTGCTTCATCATAAAGGTAAATCAAAAAAAATTCTTTATTGTAAAAATCCTCAATAATCTGATAAATTCTTCTATCAGAAAAATTATCACAATTTGAATAATTATAAGCCCATATTTTATATTGACTTTCAAGAACATTTATCTCTTTCGTTTTAAATAAATATGTTGAAATTAAAAAAATTTCAGAGGAAATCATCATATAAGCACTTCTTTTATCAAAATCAAATTGAGACCAACCAGGAATTAATAGTGATTTTAAAATGGGTATCATTTTACAAGCTCCCTTAATTTTTCTTCATTATAAGCGTTAATTGAAATAAACCACTCAATTAATTTTTCTCTACTAATTTTTAATGGTCTTCCTCTTCCATCAAATACAAGCCCTACTACCCCACCCTCAACCTCTTGTATAACTTTCTTATTAGGACCTTCACCAACATCAAATCCAGATTGAGGAATTAAAACAACTTTTGCTTTCATATTAACAGGTAATGGAAAAACTTTCAATTCGCCAAATTTAAGCTCTAAACTTTCAGTTTTATTACCATAATGAATTTCTGCTTTAAGGATGACTTTGCCATCTTTTTCTATCCCTTTTGGAGCGATACATGTTCCAAGCTTTATTAAACAATCTCTTTCAAATACTTCAAATGCTGCTTTTTCATTTATTGTAGATAAAACTCCTAAATGAGGCATCATAAATATACTATCAACTGCTAATTTTGTAATTCCTTCAACTTGGAAAGCATCTATCATCATTAAAAACGATTGGCTTCTTCTTGGAGCATGAGATAAAACACCGCCAGAACCAATTACCAAGTTCAATGTCATCATATTGACAAGTGTCCTTTCAATTTGTTGTTGTAAGGCTCTTGTAATATCACCTCTAACTTGAACACCTTTTAATTCAGTAGCAAATAATTTATGTTGTTCAAGAGCAAGTCTTAATGCTTCTCTTGCAATAGCTTGCTCAATTATCAAATCATCTAATGTCATAGGAATTGTAGTTGGTCTTATCATTTTATTTCTAATTCTATTTCTTAATTCATATTCATCAATTTCAAAAGGTATCCATCTTTTTATATTTTCAATACCTGCTTCTACCATAACATTAGCAATTGAATAACTCATTCCAAGATTGGCAGAAACTGTTCTATTAAATTTACCCTTAAAAACACTAAAAACATCTGTTGTCGCTCCACCAATATCAACTCCAAGAACTTCTATATTTTGCTCTCTTGCTACTTTTTCTATCAATAAACCTACTGCACCAGGCGTAGGCATTATTGGAGCACTTACAAGCTCCATAAGTTTATTATAACCAGGCGCTTGCTGCATAACATGCTCTAAAAATAATTCATGAATTTTTTCTCTTGAAGGCTCTAAATTTTCTATTTCAAGCTGAGGTCTTATATTATCAACTACATATAAAGCAGTTTTTTCTTTCAAAATTTTTTCAATTTCTTTTACCGCTTGACTATTACCTGCATAAATTAAGGGCATTTTATAAGATGAGCCAAATCTTGGCTTAGGCTCTGCTGCTACTATAAGCTCTGCTAATTCTACGACATGCTTAATTGTTCCACCTTCTGTTCCACCCGCTAATAAAATCATATCAGGTCTCAATTTTCTAATTAATTCAATTCTTTGATGGGGTAATCTATTATCATTTATAGCAATTGTTTCCATTACAATAGCACCTGCACCAAGTGCTGCTCTTGCTGCACTTTCAGCTGTCATTTCTTTTACAACACCCATTACTAACATTTGAAGACCACCACCAGCAGAAGAAGTTGAAACATAAGCATCAACATTTACTATTTTACCATTTTCTAAAAACTTGTTATTTGTTAATTCTTCAATTTCACTAATTGCATTTCTAACACCTATTGTGACATCTTCAAAAGGTTTTTCAACAGTTGTAGGTGCTTCACCTCTTGCCACAAGCCTATATCCATCTTCTCGTTTTTCTATAAGTATAGCTTTTGTTGTTGTGCTTCCACAATCAGTAGCTATTATTCTTTTGTGCATCTTTAAAAGTTTAAAGTTCAACAATGAGCATTTGGTAAAAGTTAATTTATAGATTTTATGGAGGATTTTAAATATTTAAATAATAGAAAAATAAATAGTCTCAAAATTATCAATAACTTGTGAAAATTTTAGGGAATTAATGAATTTATCGGAGAATTTATTGAAGGGTGCGGAAGCCTCCTGCCGAAAAATGGGCATTTTTAAGCCGAAGGCTTGATTTCAGGGTGGGTGGGAAAAATAAGAAATAATCTATATTTTAGAATTACTAGACAAAGCAATTTGAAAACCCTTAATCATTTAAAATTTTAGAACTTTATGACAAATATAGACGAATTAACAATAAATACAATTAGATTTTTATCTATATATGCTGTTGAAAAAGCACAAAGTGGTCATCCAGGAACACCACTTGCTCTTGCTCCACTTGGATATATAATTTTTGATAGATTTTTAAAATTTAATCCCAAAAATCCAAGATGGTTAAATAGAGATAGATTTATTTTATCTTGCGGTCATGCAAGTGCACTGCTTTATTCACTGCTTTATCTATATGGTTATGAATTAGATATTGAAGATATAAAAAATTTCAGGCAATTAAATAGTAAAACACCAGGACACCCTGAATATGATTTAAGCATTGGTATTGAAACAACAACAGGACCACTTGGGCAAGGAATTGGAAATGCTGTTGGTATGGCTATTGCCTATAAGTATTTAAGCAATTATTTTAATAGAGAAAATTTTAAAATTTTTGACCATAATATATATGTAATTGTTAGTGATGGAGATTTAATGGAAGGTATTAGTTATGAGGTTTGCTCATTAGCAGGACATTTCAAGCTGAATAATTTAATAGTTTTTTGGGATAATAATGGAATTACAATTGATGGAAGAACTAATTTAACTTGGAGCGAAGATGTAAAGATGAGGTTTAAGGCATTTGACTGGGAAGTTTTTACAATAAATGATGTAAATAATTTAAATGAAATAGAAGAAACTATTAAAATGGCTTTAAAAGTTAAGGAAAAACCAAAATTTATTGAAGTTAAAAGTATAATTGGATATGGAACGAAAAATAAAATGGGAAGTGAAAAGGCACATGGAGAGCCACTTGGAATTGAAGAGATTGAATATGCAAGAAAATTTTTTAATTGGAAATATGAGCCATTTGAAGTTCCAGAAGAAGTTTTAAATTGGACAAGAAGAAAAATTGATGAAGGTGAAAAATTGGAATCAAATTGGAATGAATTATTAAATGATTATTTTAAAAACTTTCCAGAGATGAAAGAAAAATTTCAAGCTTTTGTGGATAAAAAAATTCCTAAGCATATAACAGAAAAATTAAGAAATATGGAAAAATTCAAGGGTGAAATTGCTACGAGAAATGCTTTCGGAAAAGCTCTTGAAACAATATGGGAAGATTTAGATTTTATGATTGGTGGCTCCGCTGATTTAAGCACTTCTAATAAAACTTATGTTCCAAAACTTGGAGATTTTTTAGCAGAAAATCCACTTGGAAGAAACATCCATTTTGGTGTTAGAGAACATGGAATGGGAGCAATTGTAAATGGAATAAGTTTATATAATTTAAGAGCTTTTTGTGGAACATTTCTTATTTTTTCGGATTATATGAAACCATCAATTAGACTTTCTGCTTTTATGAAACTTCCAATAATATACATTTTTACTCATGATTCAATAGGACTTGGCGAAGATGGACCAACACATCAACCAATTGAGCAACTTGCAGGATTAAGAGCAATACCAAATTTAATAATTTTAAGACCTGCAGATGCTAATGAAACAATTAAAGCATTTGAATTTGCTATAAATTATAAAGAAGGACCAATTGCTCTAATTTTAACAAGGCAAAATGTTCCTGTTATTGAAAACTTAAATGTTGATAATTTAATTTATGGTGCTTATGTCGTTATTGAAGAGGAAAATCCTGATGTTATTATTTTCGCAAGTGGCTCAGAAGTTTATCCAAGTTTAAAAGCATCAGAAATTTTAAAACAAAATAACATAAAAGTGAAATTGGTTAATGTTGTTTCATTTGAGTTATTTAGGAAACAAAGTGAAGAATATAAAAATTCTATTTTAAGAAAAGATTTAAAGAATGTTTTAAGAATTTCCGTTGAGGCATTAAGTGGCTTTGGTTGGGAAGAATTTGTAGGATTGGATGGATTGAAAATTTGTATGGAAACTTTTGGAAAATCAGCACCATATAAAGTTCTTTTTGATTATTTTGGTTTTACACCTGAAAAAATTGCTAATAAAATAATAAAATTCCTTACAAATAAAAAAGAATAATGCTTTTTTGAGTCTTTTTTTTAATAGTTTTAAAAATTAGTAAGTCCGCTATGCTAAACCAATGCTTTTTGTGGTTTTTTGAAATTTTCAGGTACTTAACTTCAGTAAAATATTCAAAATTCATACCATAAACGCCTTCTAAAAATGACAAAGGTATAAAAATAGTAGCCTATGCTAAACCAATGCTTTTTGTGGTTTTTTGAAATTTTCAGGTACTTAACTTCAGTAAAATATTCAAAATTCATACCATAAACGCCTTCTAAAAATGACAAAGGTATAAAAATAGTAGCAATAATTGTTAAAAATTTCATAATTTCATTAGCAACTGTTTTGAAATTTTTTCAGGAGCGGTTCTAATAAATAATCTAAATAATGTTTCTGATAAATCATTACTAATGTAGTTTTCAATATCAAAACCAAAACTTCTAAATATTGCTTCATTTTGGTTAAAAAATACAACAACCATTTTATTTGTTGATATAATAAGAACGAATAAATAACCATTTAGAATTTTTTCATCTAACTCTAAAATCTAACTTTCATTTTTAATAATTTTCCAATTCATACAAAAGAAAAATAAACCTTACAAAAATCACCACTCCATTTAAATTTCAAAAAAAATCTATTAGAAATTCTATAAGCAAAAACCAATGACCAATTTTGACATTCAAAAGCATCACAAACAAAATCATTATTATGAAAAACTTCAAGATAGAACAATAAAATTTCACCTTCAAATTTAGAAATATCAATAATTTTATCAATTTTTAATCCTTCTGAAAATGACCAAGTTGCTATATCAATAGTTATTTTTGGTTTATTTTCAATTACAAATAAGTCGGATATTAATAAATTTTTAAGCTGTTTTAAAACGGAATGATTAACTACTTTATCTTCAATATCCTTTAAACTAAAAAATCCAAGTTTTAGCTTTCCACCATTTGGTATAACAATACTTGGTTTAAATTTTAAATTATCAAGAACATATAACGATTCATCATATAATAAACTTCCATAAAAATCATGAATAACAACATCAATACGCTCTTTTGGTATAAATTTAAGTGCATTTTCATTAATAACTTTTATTTCTTTATATCTTGAAAGTCTTTCTTTAAGAACATTAAATAAATATCTGTTTCTTTCAACTGCATAAACTTTTTTTGCCCCAAGTTCAAGAGCAAATTCAGAAAATAATCCAAAACCTGCACCAAGCTCAACAACAACACCATTTTTAAAATAATCAGAATATCTTAACATTAACTTTTTCCAAGCATTTGTTCTATTATCATCATCATAAATACTAATAAATGCCAAAAAATCAGAAATTGATGAAAATTTTTTGTAATTTATATTATTTAAAATTTCCATTAGCTTTCAAGATATTTAATAAGAAGCTCATTAACAGGTAATTTTAATGCGGATTCCTTATCAAGTTTAAATAAACTAACACCTCTTAAAATATATTCATCAACAAGAATTTTATCCCTATTTTTTGAAAGGGTATTTAATATATTAACTGCTTCTCTTCTTATGTTTTCAGGATGAATGTATCTCATTGAAAGAATATCTTTTAATGTTTTTTCATCTAATAAATCAAGAATATCACTAACTTTATTTTCAAAGTTAAAACTTTTAATTTTATGATTTAATAATAAGGCTAATTTAATTGCATTTGCCCTTATATGACCTATTCCTCCAATTGAGCCAATAGGTGAAAAATTATAATCAATTCCATATTTCAAAGAATGAGCAATTCTTAAAATATCTTCATTTGAAAGAAAAAAGTAATCAGAAATTTTTATTAAAGCTTTTGAAAGATGTAAAACTTCTGTTCCTAAATATAATTCACTTGGGGGATTATGAATGTTTCTTATTTTAAAAAGCCCTCCCTTAATATAAAAAATTAGCTCATGTGAGCCATCTTCTGGATAATCAAATGGTCTTAATGCTTCTAAAAAACTTCTATCATAAAATTTAATAACATCTTCATCAGTTAAAAATGTTTTTAAGCAATCTTTAATTCTTTTAGTCCAAATTAGGGGTCTAATTTTTATAAATACATCGCCATTTATTTTTGTTCTTCTTAAAAATTCCTCATAAGCAGTTGGTGGAATTCCTGTACTTAAACAAAGCTCACCTTTCTTAGTAACCTTATTGTTTTCAATATATTTCTTTTCAATTAAAAAATCTAAAATAAAACTAATTTTTCTTTTATCGTTGAAATTTTTAAATGAAAATGTTTTTTTCAGAAAATCAAAAACATTTCCATTACTGATTTTATAAGCAGATAAAATAAATGATGATAACCGAGCAGATTCTCCAAGATAATCATCAAAAATTTTATCTATATTTTTAAGAGCATTAATAATTTCACTATTTGAAGAATTAAATGTTTCTTCATAAACTTTATCGTAAGTTTGTTTAGATGTCCTATATCTTAATATATGAACATAACCAATTTCCCTAATACCAAACCTTCCCGCTCTTCCTTCCATTTGAATAACATCTGTTATTGATGGAAGTGTTATCGTCTTGCCCTTTTCCCTATCATAAAATGAAGTTAATAATATAATTACTCTATCAGCAGGTAAATTTACACCATAAGCTAAGGTTGATGTTGAAATTAAACACCTTAATTTTCCTGTTCTGAAAGCATTTTCAATTTCTTCTCTTTCTTCATAAGGTATATCTGCATTATGAAAACCAAAATCATAATAATCAAAATCAGTTTTATATTCAATATAAAATGGAAGTGTTTTATTTATAATTCTATATCCTTGCTCATAAGCTAATTTTAAAATTTCCCAACCAATTTCTTTCTTATAAACAAAAATAATAACATTTTCTTTTGGATTTGAAATTTCTTTATATTTATTTAATAAAGCTGACGCTATCCTTCTTAACTTCTCTTCTACCAAATCGGGGTAGCCGGACTTGAACCGGCAACCTTTCGGTCCCGAACCGAACGCTCTACCATTGAGCTATACCCCGAACTTTAAAAATTCCTTTAAATTTGGATTTTTCTCAATTAATGCTTTTATTTCTTTTTCATTTAATTTTTGAGGTTTATCTCTATCTTTTTTAACTACACAAATAAATCCAATATCTTCATATTTTGCTACAAATCTATGCGCTTTAAATGAAGGAATATAAACAATATCAAATGGCTCAAACTCATAAATTTCATTTTCAATTAAAACAATTCCTCTACCCTTTATAAACATTACAATATGCTCATGCTCATGTCTTTCAAGCGATGAATAACCACCTTTTTCAATTTCAAAATACCTAAACTCAATATCTTTGCCCTTTACAATCTCAAATCGTTTAACATTTAAAAATGAATTATCATTTGTTTTGTAGGGTTTTTCAAAAACATCTTTCCATCTAAAATTTCCAATATATTTAAATAACATTGAGTGCCTTTTCTAAATCTTCATAATTTGGCTCATTTGCGATTTCATTTACAAGTTGAATATATCTAACTTTATTTTCTTTATCAATAATAAATAAACATCTTGCTAATAATCCAAGTTCAACTATATATAATCCATAAGCATATCCAAAAGAACGATATTTATAATCTGAAAGCGTTATAACTTTACTAACATTATTAGCTCCACACCATCTACTTTGAGCAAACGGCAAATCCATACTTATGGTTATAAATATATAATCATCTGAAAATTTTTTCATCATTTCATCAATTTTTTTAGTTTCTAAGGAGCATACAGAAGTATCAAGTGATGGAACAGAAGAGATGATTTTTATTTTATTAGAGAAATCATTAAGTGTTTTTTCTTTTAAACTATTATCAATAGCAACAAATCCAGGGGCTATATCACCAACATTTGGTATTTTGCCAATCAAATTAACCTTGTTTCCTTTGAAAGTTACCATAGTTTTAAAATTTTAAAGGATAATAAAAGCTTCCCACTTCTTTGTCCAATAAATAGTGTTAAGTTCTTGATAATCAATAAGTTATTAAAATTGTAGGAGATTATAGCTTTTATTGGGGGGTTGTTAGGGGACGAAAGTAAGCCGAAGGCTTAATTTCAGGGTGGGTGGGAAAAATAAGAAATAATCTATATTTCAGAATTATTGGAAAAAACATTTCTTCTTTACCCTTAAAATTTTGACTATGATTTTCATTCTCATTACACAACTTCATTCTATTGGCGCTCATATAGGCTCACCTGCTGCTTTATCTTTAAGGTTTGAGCAAGATTTCAGAATTTTGGCTGGTTGGAATTTATTAGAGAATAATGTATATTTCAGTTTTGACAAAGATTTTAACATACCAACAAGAGAACTTCAACCTTTAAAGTTTTATATTGGAATTGGTGGTTATTTAATGACAGTAAAAGTTAATAAAAATCAATCTGCTGGTGTAGGAATAAGAGTTCCATTTACATTAAATTACTCATTCACAGAAGCTCCAATAGACCTTGGAATCCAAATTACACCAGCATTTAGATTAATTCCAGATGTTAATCCAGATTTTTTTGCAGGTTTATTACTTATGCTTAGACTTTGAAAAATCCATTTTATGATAAAGAATTTATAGAGAAATTAGCTGATTTTTCAGAAGGAAGAGTTGAGTTTTTTGAGCCAATTGCTATAATATCAAAAGGAATTTTAATAAAAAGAGGATATTCACTAACTTATGGATTTTACGGAGGATTTAAAGATAGTATAGATAAAAATTTTTTAAAATCAATTTCAAGAAATTTTTTTAAATTCTACATATATGATTTTGAGAATAGGATAAATGTTGATTTTTTAAAAAATAAGAAAGTTTTTACTTACCTTCTTGAAGTTCCACAATCTATTGAAATTTTTTTTAAAATGGTTAGCAAGAATAGATATAAAAGTTTAAAAAAACTTCAAAACAAAGAGAAAAAATTAAACTTAACAATTAAGGAAGGTCTTAATTTTTTTGAAAAATTTTATGAAAATTACAGAACTCTTTATAAAAAACATCACAAAGTTTTCAAAAAAGAAAACATTTTAAAATTAAAAAATTATCTTAATTTGTTAAATGTTCTTCAAAATGATAACTATTTGGGAGGAGTTCTAATAATAAAAATAAATAATTATGCTTTACTTTGGATTTCAGGTTACAGAAAACTATTAAATTTTGACATAGGAGAGTTCTTATTCTTAATTAGTGTAAGATGGGCTATTGAAAATAAATTAGAAATTCTTGACTTTGGACTTGAAACTACTGAAAGTGTAGGTTTTATAAAATCATCATTCGGAACAAAAAAATATGAATATAATGTTTGGTTTAAGTAAAGAAAGGGGGCTTTTTAAAGCGGAAGGCTTGATTTCAGAAACAATCAATAATTATACAAAAATAAATAATCCCAGAATTATTAGACAACGCAAAAAATTATGCTTTGTCCAATAAATTAAGTGATTAAAAACTAATAACTTATAAAAACTTTAATGAAATTACAAGTTTTACGGGGGAATTTAAGGGGGCGAAGTTCATAAGCCGAAGGCTTGATTTCAGGGTGGGTGGGAAAAATAAGAAATAATCTATATTTTAGAATTACTAGACAAAGCAAAAAATTATTATTATTTCCTTTAAAATTTTGAAAGTTAAATATGTTTGACTTTCATTGTCATATTTTACCTGATGTAGATGATGGCTCTCAAAGTTTAGAAGAAACAATTGAAATGATAAATTTCTTAAAAGAGAATAATTTTTCAGGTGTAATTGCGACACCACATGCCAATAGTTTATATTTTCCAAAAAGAGAAAATTTAAATGAAATTAGAGAAAATATATTAAAGTATGTTGATTTTAATATAATAATTGGATATGAGGTTAGAATTGATGCAATTGAAAATTATGACCCAAGAATTTTTGCAATTGAAGGAACAAATTTCATTTTATTAGAACTTGACTTTTATAAAAAACCATCTGATATAATTGAGCCATTTATAAAGGTTATGAAATATGGTTTAAAACCGATTCTTGCTCATCCTGAAAGATATCCTTATCTTACATTTAATGAAATAAAGAAGATAAAGGAATTTAATGTTCTTATTCAAGTAAATGTAAAAAGTTTAAATGGATTTTATGGTTTGGAAATTATGAAAAAAGCTCAAAAATTGTATGAAATTTGTGATTTAGTTGGCTCAGATGCACATAGTATTGAAGATTATAGAAATTTAAAGAATTTATCATTCTACAATAATAAGGACTTTTCAAAATTGATTTCCAAAAACTTGTAAAATTTTAGGTAATGGCGGAAGTATGCTTTGTCCAATAAATAATGTTAAGTGATTGATAATCAATAATTTGTGAAGCTTTTAATAAATTTGTAGATTTTATGGGGGTTTGATTAAAGAGTAGGGCTTTTTGAGGGTGAAAAATTGCTTTGTCTAATAAATAGTGTTAAGTTCTTGATAACCAATAATTTATGAAAGATTTTCTAAAACTATTGACTTCACGGGGGGACTATTAGGGGGGCAAAGCCCCCCAAGGCAAAAGATGGGGTTTTTTAAAGCCGAAGGCTTGATTTCAGGGTGGGTGGGAAAATAAAGTAATAATCGTAATTCCAGAATTATTAGACAAGGCAGTGAAAAATTATGCTATAAAATTATAAAGCCATGATTATAGAACAAAAAGTTTGTGGCCGTATAAATGGATGCAATTCCTTTGGGAATCCTATTGGATTAAAAATAGATGAGATGTGTAGCTTTGTTGGAAATAAGAAAAAAAGATATGGCTTTGGAGGTGAAGATAGAGCATGGTAAGGGTTAAATTTAATTTCAAAAAGCTATGCTTTGGGTAATTATTGTTGAACCTTACATAAAATCGTTTGAGTCCTTTATAGATGTTCATGAAGATGGAGTGATAGTCGTAAAGGAGAGGATAGTGGTGGATTTTGGAGAGGAAAGTATGTATTATGGAATATACAGGAAGATACCATACTACTTACAAAGTAGAAGATTAGAATTAAAGTTAATATCCGCAGAGGATGACAGTGGGGAAAGATATCAGGTTTCTGAGGAAGAAAAAGATGGAGAGGTATATTGGGTGATACTGGATCCTAAAGCTTCAGTTGAAGGTAATAGGGTATATAACATAAAATACGAAGTAAAAGGAGCGATAAATTACGTTGAGGATA
>Ga0081478_165095_pt1 | contig 26569 bp, 23 predicted proteins | sample OctSprmetagenome_FD_70983 | JGI IMG/M metagenome (GOLD analysis project Ga0081478, IMG submission 70983) | Hot spring and microbial mat streamer communities from Octopus Spring Streamers, Yellowstone National Park, USA - T=80-84 v2 (version 2) | ecosystem: Environmental > Aquatic > Thermal... | reverse complement strand
CTATCTGTGTAAATTAACATTTGATAGTAATTTTTTTCTTCTCCAAGCTTTTCAGTTCCTCTATGTAAATATCCAATTTTACATTTTGCCTTTACAATCCTTTCACCATCAAGCGTTAATACAACTCTTAAAACGCCATGTGTAGCAGGATGCTGAGGTCCAACATTTATTTCAATATAATTTTCTTCTTTTGTAATAATGTCCATATTGATAATTTTAAAGTTGAGGATAAAATTAAGTAGATTATTTCTTATTTTGCCCACCCACCCTATAAATAAGCCTTCGGCTTTAAAGTTCCCTATTTTTCGGCAGGGGGCTTCCGCCCCCTAATAATCCCCCTATAAAATCTATAATTTCATTAAAGATTTCATAAGTTATTGATAGTTAATCACTTAACACTATTTATTGGACAAAGTATTTTTAAATTGGATTGTTCAATAATTCTAAAACTATTTATTTTTCTATATTTTGCCCGTCCGCCCAAAAATAAGCCTTTGGACAAAGTATTGATTAAGACTTTAAAATTTTAATATAACAAAAAAAAGAAGAAATGCGTAGAAATTGAGATAATCCTGACTATTGGAAAAAGCTGAAACGATAGGACTTGGGGTAATTTGTGCTTCGTTTTGTGGAAGGATTTATCAATAACTTATATGAATTATAATACCTTTTTTTAATGTGGGTAAATAAAAAAGTGTGCCTTTCAGCTTTAAAATTTAAATAATGTTAAGAAATATAATCATCTTCACACTTCTTATTTCATGTTTAAGAATACCAACAAAACCACCAGAGCAACATTTCAAACTATATGGAACAGACAGAGATGATAATGCTTACTCTATAATAGAAGCGCCTGATAAGAATTTAGTGCTTGTAGGATGGTATGGCTCTATGGAAATGGATGACCCTGCCACTTGGAGAATGTTCATAATAAAAGTAAGTCCAAATGGATATGAAATATGGAGAAAAATATATTATGAGTTAAATTTAAGGGAGACCTTAGGAGCGGTAGGATATGAAGATGGAATTATAGCAGTATCAAATAGTTTAAGAGAAGATACAATTTATCTTACAAAATTAGACTATAATGGAAACATTATATGGGACAAAGCTTATGTGTTTCCTAATGGAGGTGGATGGGGCTCTGATAATTTTGGTACTATGACGAGGGTTTCTAAAACTAAGGATGGGGGCATAGCTGTGACAGGAACTATTTGTACTCCATATGTAAAGGGGATGGTAATGCTTCTTAAAGCGGACAAAAATGGAAATGTTGAATTAGTAAAAAATTTAGGGTTTGTGACATGTAAAGCAATACTTCAAACAAGTGATGGAGGATATTTAATAGGGGCGTGGGGTAAAGATACAATAACAAAAACTGAGACTTATTATACATTAAAAACTGATAGTTTAGGGAATATATTGTGGATTAAGACTTATCCTCATAGACCACCTTCAAAGTTTTTAGAGGATGAAGATGGTTATGTAGTTTGTATTACAGGAGGGGAGGGTATAAGGGTTATGAAATTAGACAAAAATGGGAATGAGATATGGTCAAAGAGATTGGAAGGGATGGATACAGTTTGTGAAAAGACACCTGATGGAGGTTATATTATTGCTTCATCATATCTTTATTATGTTAATTTTTATAAGCTTGATAGGAATGGGAACATTATATGGGGTCCAAGGCAATATAGCACAGCTTCATTTATGCCACAAAGTTTAATAAGAAGCTCAGATAATTATTATTATTTATTAGGTTTTGCCAATCCTATTCCTTCAAAAGGTCCAAAGGATGCAGAAGATTTCTTCTTAATGAAAATAGATGAAAATGGTAATCCGGGATTTTAGAGGTAGAGACTATAATCCATATTCAAATTAGGATATAAGCAATTGAAAAACAGGCATTTATAAGCCTTAAAATTTAAAAACTAATGTTATTTCTTTTATTTTCATTTCAAATTGCAAGATTACAATATGAGGGTGGGGGTGATTGGTATAATGACCCGGAGGTTATTCCAAATCTTGTAAAATTTATAAAGAAATACGTAAATATAGACCTTGATGAAAGACAAGCAATAGTAAAACCAAGTAGTAGAGAAATTTTCAATTATCCAATAATTTTTATGACAGGACATGGAAATGTCTATTTTTCTGAAATGGATGCTAAAAATTTAAGAGAATATCTTGAAAGGGGAGGGTTTTTATATGTAGATGATGATTATGGACTTGATATTCATTTTAGAAGAGAAATTAAAAAGGTTTTTCCTGATAAAGAGCTTGAAGAAATTCCTTTAAGTCATCCAATTTTTCATATCTATTGGAAATTTGATAAATTACCTAAAATTCACCAACACGATGGAAAACCTCCGAAAGCATATGGCATATTTATAGGAGATAGATTGGTTTTATTATATACTTATGAAAGCAATATATCTGATGGATGGACTGATAGGCATGGCGACCCACCAGAGGTTCAGGAAATTGCCTTAAAATTTGGTATGAATATCGTTTTATACGCATTAACATTACAATGAAAATTTTACATATTTCTGACAATCATCTTGGTGCTATAAAGTATAGAAAGAATGAAACTTATAATGATTTTTTAAAAGTATTTGAAGAGATATTTCAATTGGCATTTGAGTATAATCCTGATATTATAATTCATAGTGGAGACTTATTTGATAAAGATAGACCTGAAAGTATAACATTGAAATTTGCCTTTGAAAAATTTTCTAAACTTTCAAAAAAATTTAAAATTCTTATAACACCTGGAAATCATGACTTTAAGGCAAGAATTGGATTATCACCAATTAGCGTTTTTGAAAATGAAAATGTAAAAGTTGTAGAAATGAGCAGGATTTTCAAAGATGGTAAGATAAATGTTGAAGAATTGAAATTTTCATATAATGGCATTAACTTTTACTTACTTCCATATTTCTCAAACAGACAAATTTTAAAAGATACAATTTCTGAAATTTTACAAGATTTAAAAACTTCGGAAATTAACTTTCTTGTTTTACATCAAATAATAGATGAAGAAACATCAAGACAAAAATCAGGTATTATTGATATTCCTTTTGAAAGATTGAAAGATTTTGATTTTATATTTCTTGGACATTTTCATACACCAAAAATTAGAGAAAAGTTTGCTTATGTTGGCTCAAGTGAGGCGCTAAAATACGATGAGTATGAATATGATGAAAATGGATTTATTAAACAAAAAACGAGAAAGAGAATAATTCTTTATGAAGTTTTAGATAAAAATAATATAAAAAAAGAGGAAATTTTTCTAAAAACACCAAGAGAATATGTTAAAATTGAATTTGATGACCCAACAATTGGGGAAATTGAAAATAAGCTCAAAAACTATGAAGATAATCAAAAAATTTTAATTTTGAAAATAAATAACGCAAGCTATGATATTATACCTGAATTAAATTCACTTTTAAACAATTTAAAATTTTACCATATTGAAAAAATAATAACGAGCTTTAAGCAATTTCAATCACAAAATTTCAAAATCACTAATGATAATTATAAGCAGGAAATTCTTGGAAATTATTATGAAATTGTAATGGAAATTATTGAAAATATAAACTTAAATGATGTGGAAAAGAAAAAAGAAGATATAGAAAAGGATATAGAAAATGTTTTAAGGAGATTGGAAAATGAAAATAAAATCAATAGAGCTTAAAAACTTTTTAGTTCATGAGGATAGCGTAGTGGATTTTGTAGATGGGATAAATATCATTACAGGACAAAATGGAAGTGGAAAAAGCTCAATAGTTGAAGCAATTTGCTATTCTCTATTTGGAAAAGCAATATATCAAGAAAGTGGAGAACATTTAATTAGACATGGAAAAAGGGATTTTTTAATAAGAATGGTTATGAGTAATAATCAAAGGGATGTTATAATTGAAAGAAGATACAACGGCTTTTCAACGAACTTATATGGAATAGATGGTTCAAAATCATTTCAACGCTATTTATTGAAAAACTTCAATATAAATTATAAAAGATATGTTAGCACATTGTTAATAAGGCAAAAAAGCATAGATGAATTTATAAGAAAATCACCAAAGGGAAGAATGGAAGAATTTGAGAGAATAATAGGCATTGATATTCTGAAAAAAATTATAGATGTAAATAAGAGAATTATTAGGGATTACGAGATATATATAAAGGGATTTGATTATTTTAAGAAAAAAAATGATTTAGAGGAGATTGAAAAAGCAATAGATAACATTTTAAAAGAAAATGAAGAAAAGATAAAGAATAGGGAAAATTTGGAAAAAACTTTAAATGAGCTTAAAGAAAGAAAAAAACTTTTAGAGTATGCAAAAGAGCTATATAAGAAGCTTAAAGATATTGAAAATTATGAAAAAGAATATATAGAAATTGAGAAAGAGCTTGAAAGAGATAAAGAAGTTTTTGAAAAGTATGAGAAATATAAGGAAATTTATAAGAAGGCAATTGAAGTTAAATCCGCTTATGAAAACCTTATAAAAGTTAATAAGGAATTGGAAAATATTGAAAAGCACAAAGAAGGTTATGAAAAATATCAAGAATACTTAAATTATTTAAATGATGAGAAAATTAAGGAAATTGAGAGTATTGTAAAAAGAGGAAAAGAAATTAAGGAAAAACTTAAAAATGAATTTGGAGAAGTAAATGAAGAGATAATAAATCAATTTAAACAGAAAGAAAAAGAATTGTCAGAAAGAAAGCAGAAAATTATTCTAAGGATGGGAGAAATTGAAAATGAAATATCTCAAAATCAAAAAATTTTAAAAGAATTAGAAAATGTATTAGGTAATTGTCCAATATGTAAAAGACCACTTGATGAAAACCATAAAAAAATGTTAATTCAAGAAGCAAAAACATCAATAAATAAACTGCTTTTGGAAAAACAACAATTAAAACAAGAATTAGATAATATAGAAAAAGAATTATCAGAAGTCAAAAGAAAATTAAAATTTGAGCCTATTTTTGAAGAATACATTAAACTTAAAGAAATTTTTGATAAAAATAGACAAAATTGGGAAAAATGGGTAAAAGTAAAAAATTACAAAATGTATGAAGAAGATTATAAAATTTATTCTCAAAAATTTGCTTTTGAAAAAAGAAAAAGTGAATATGAAAGTAAAATAAAAGAATGGAATTACAATTTTAATTTCCAAGAGGTTATAGACTTTGTAGAGGAGAATAGAAAATTTTATGAAAATTATTTATCAAAACTAAGTTTAAAAAACCAATTAGAAAAAGAAATTAGCAAAAAAAAGGAAATCCTATTAGAGCTTGAAAATTACAAAGATACTGATTTTGAAAGCATAGATGCTCAAATAGAGAATATTGAAAAAGAAATTGAAAGAATAAGTAATGAAATTGGAAAATTGGAAGGAGAAATTGAAGCAAATGAGAAAATGATTAATGAATTTAAAATTAGAAAAGAAGATATAAAAAAAGAATTGAATGAATATGAAAGGAAAAAATCTCAAAAAGAAATTTATGAAGATTTGAATAATAGATTATTGAATTTAATAACACTTGAAAGAAAAAGAAGTTATGAAAATTTGAAATTTTTCGTTCAGCACTATTTTGATAAGTTTAATTTGTCAGATTACAAATCAATTGAGATTGAATTTTTGGATGAAAGCATGGAAATATTCTTAAAAAATGAGAGTGGATATGATATTAATGTAAATTCATTAAGTGGTGGTGAAAAAACTGCATTATCCTTAGCTATAAGATTAGCTATTGCTCAAATGCTTGATATAAAATTTAAGATATTTATCCTTGATGAGCCAACAGATGGAATGGATGATGAAAGAATAGAAAGCTTAGGAGAATTATTCTCTAATTTCATAAAATATAATCAAGACTATCAACTTATTATAATAACACATGAAGAGGAAATTGCTCAAATGGGCTATCATAGAATTCATCTTGAAAGAAAAAATAATAGAAGTTATATTAGTTATGTTTGAATTTCAATAACTGCTAATAATTCCTTCATATTAACACTTTTTCCTTTTTGAACTTTTATAGATTTAACAATGCCATCAATTGGGGATTTAATTTGATTTCTCATTTTCATCGCTTCAATTATAAATAATGTTTCACCTTTTTTAACAAATTGATTTTCAGATGTTAAAACATCAACTATTAATCCTGGTATAGGTGATAAAATTTCATAAGTTTTATGAATAGTTTTTCTTTCTTCAAAAGAAGAATGTAATATTCTAATAAAAAACTTATTTTTACCATCATCAAAAATTTTCCCATTCTCTAATTCTTTTAAACTAAAAAAATAAGGTTTGTTTTCTATAAAAACTAAATAAAAATTTTTTCCCATTTCAATAATTTCAAAATTTTTCACTTTTTCAATTTCTATAAATTCACCTTCAATTTCTATAAATAATTTCATTCACCTTTAAAGTTAGGTTTTCTTTTTTCAAGAAAAGCACTAACACCTTCCATTGAATCCCTTGTAGAGAATAAATAATAAAACATTCTTCTTTCATATTCAAGACCTTCTTGAAGATTCATTTCATAACTCATCTTTATGCTATCTTTTGCTATATTTAAAGATATTGGAGGTTTATCTAAGAATGCTTTTGCGAATTTTATTGTCATTTCAAGATAAATTTCCGTTGGAACAATTTTATTTACAATTCCTAATTTATAAGCTGTCCATACATCTATATACTTTCCACTTAAAATATATTCCATAGCTCTATGCTTTTGAATAATTTTCGTTAATCGTTGAGTTCCACCAGCACCTGGCATAAGCCCTACATTTATTTCAGGTTGTCCAAAAATAGCACTATCGGAAGCTACAATCATATCGCAAATCATAGCAAGCTCAAAACCACCACCAAGTGCATAACCACTTACACTTGCTATTAAAGGTTTAAAGCATTTATAAACCCTTTCCCATTCTAAAAATCTATAATTTTCAAACATTTCATTAGGTGTTTTATTATAAAACTCATTTAAATCAGCTCCTGCTGCAAAAGCCCTTTCATTACCAGTAATAATAATAACTTTTACATTTTTGTCATTTTCAAGCTTTTCTATACAATCAGCAAGTTCTCTCATCAGCTCTCTATTTAAGGCATTTAAAAACTTAGGTCTATTTAGTTTAATGATAGCTATTTCGTTTTCAAAAGATAAAAGGATATTCTGATAATTCATAGCTCAAAATTTTAAAGCAAAAGTTTTAAAAGTCCAATTTGTTTAGAACTTGTTAAGAATAAAAATTATAATTTAAAGTATGATAAAGCTCCTTAATATAAACTTAGAGGAAACTTTACAAATTTTTGCTCTATCAAGAAAACCTTTTCTATTCAACTTATATAAGAATAGAAAGTTCGTAGGCTATATTTACCTTGATAATAGTGGATTTTTGATAAGTGAATATGAATGTTATAAGGACTATGATGCACTTGATAATATAATTTTGGAGCAAAAACTTCTGGAAATTGAAATTATAATTGAGCCAATACTAAAAGAGGAATTTAATGATAAACTGAAAATTAATTTATATGATTATTTTTTTAACAAATGGTTTATCTTGGAAGCTGTTTGAAAACTATGGTAGGCAGAGGCTTATTTTCATGGTGGGTGGGAAAAATAAGAAATAATCGTAATTTTAGAATTATTGGACAGAGCATATAAACAACCTTTAAAATTTTAAGCTTTTTGTTATGGCATATGCCTATACACCTGGCTTAAAGGTTTCAAGATGGACATTAATTAAAAAGGAAAGAAAATTACCTATTAAAGGCTCTGTTCTTGTAAAGGAAGGTCAATTTGTAAAGGCGGAAGATATAGTAGCAAAAACAGAAATTCCTGGAAATGTTGTAATTTTAAATGTTGCTGGAATTCTTGGAATAAGTCCAAATGAAATAAAGAAATATCTAACAAAATCCGAAGGTGAGCCTATAAAAAAAGGAGAAAGTATAGCAATTAGCAAAATTTTATTTGGACTTATTAAAAATCCAGTTATTTCACCAATAGATGGTTATATTGAGAATATATCTGAAATAACAGGACAAGTAATTTTAAGAGAACCACCTATTCCTGTTCAAATAAATGCTTATTTTGATGGTAAAGTTGTTAGGGTATTTGAGAATGAAGGTGTTGAAATTGAAACTTATGGAGCATATATTCAAGGTATATTTGGAATTGGAGGAGAAAAGATAGGAAAAATAAGAGTAGCAGTAAGTAGTCCTGATGAGGAATTAAAAGTTGAGCATTTATTAGAAAATGAAGAAGGAAATATTATTATAGGTGGCTCATATGTTGATGTTAAAACGATAAGAACAGCTATGGAAAGAGGTGCTTATGGTATTGTAGTAGGAGGTATTGATGATTATGTAATAAAGGAAATTCTTGGATATGATATTGGCGTTGCTATTACAGGAAATGAAAACATTTCTACAACGATAATTATAACCGAAGGTTTTGGTAAAGTACCAATGGCAAGAAGAACATTTGATTTATTAAAATCCTTAGATGGATTTAAAGCTTCCATAAATGGTGCAACACAAATTAGAGCAGGTGTTATAAGACCTGAAATTATTGTTCCATTAAAGGAAGGAAAAGAAACTGATTATCAAGATGATGGAATGTTAAAAATTGGAAAACTTGTCAGAATTATAAGAGCGCCTTATTTTGGTCTTATAGGGAGAGTTGTTGAGCTTCCTATTGAGCCTGTAAGTATAGAAACTGAATCAAAGACAAGAATTTTAAAAGTTCAGGTTAATGGTAAAATTTTATCTATTCCAAGAGCAAATGTTGAGCTAATAGAGGAATAAGTTGGGAGAATTTAGAAAACTACTATCATTTGTTTTACCTTATAAGAAATTTCTTATTATATCAATTATTGTAGTATTATTATCTGCTATTATTGAGCTTTCAATGCCTTATATTGTTAAATTAACCATAGATAGACACATTACCCCACAAGTAATTAAACTAAACAAAATCCCAGAATGGAAGGACAAATATCCAAATGCTTTTTATGATAATTATGTTCTTATTTATGAGCTACCCAATCATTTAAGAGTGGAACTTGAAAAGCTTGGATATTTATCAAGTGAAAGATATTTCATAATTTCAGATTCAATTGAAAATTCTATAAAATTTAAAGACAAATTTATAATTTCCGTTGAAGATTATAAAAATCTAAAAAATCCAATAGTTTTAAGGAAGGATGATATAAAAGGCATTTTACTTTTTTCAGGATTATATTTAATTCTTTTAATAATTGATTTCATTTTGAATTATTTTCAAATTATCATTTTAACATTACTTGGACAAAAAAGTATATACGAAATTAGAACTAAACTATTTGAGCACTTATTAAAACTTCCTATTTCATTCCTTCAAAAACAAAAAGTAGGAAGACTTGTTACAAGAGTAGCAAATGATGTTGATGCAATAAATGAATTTTATACTTCTGTTTTGGTAAGTTTAATAAAAGATTTTGTAATTATAATTGGAATAATTTCAATTATGCTTTTAATGAATGTAAAAATTACTTTAATTATTCTTTCAATTATCCCATTTCTATTAGTCGCAAGTGCCTTATTTAGATATTTTGCAAGAAAGGCTTATGATAATGTCAGAAGGATTCTTGGAGAATTAAATGCATTTTTAAATGAAAGTATTGTAGGTATATCAATAATTCAAGCATTTAATGCACAAAACTATATGAAAAGTAAATTCTTTAAAATAAATGATGATTTGTTTAAAGCATTTTTAAATGTAATTTATGTCTTTGGCATTTTTATGCCCTTAGTTAGTCTTGGCTCATCTATTGCTATCGCACTTTTAATATATTATGGAGGCATTGATATATTAAAACAAGGATTTACATTTGGAGGATTAGTAGCATTTATAAATTATATTGAAATGTTATTCAATCCAATTAGAGATTTAGCAGAAAAGTACAATACTATGCAATCAGCTTTTATTGCTTCAAAAAGGATATTTTTACTTTTATCTGAAAAAGAGGAAGATAAAGGTAAAGGTATTATCTTAAAAGAGGTTAAAGGACATATTGAATTTAGGAATGTTTATTTTGCTTATGAAAATGAAAATTGGGTTTTAAAGAACTTTAATTTAGAGGTTAAACCTGGTGAGAAGGTTGCTATTGTTGGTCCAACAGGTAGTGGTAAGACTACAATTATGAATTTATTATTAAGATTTTGGGATGTTCAAAAAGGGGAAATTTTGCTTGATGGAGTAAATATAAAGGATTTGGATTTGAAGTTTTTAAGAAGTCAATTTTCACTTGTTCTTCAAGATGTGTTTTTATTTTCAGGAAACATTGAAGATAATGTTTTTTTATATAGAAAAAATGGTAAAGTTGAAAATTATTTTAAATATCTAAATGTTGAAAATTTAATTGATTTAAATAAGTTTGTAAATGAGAGAGGAGCAAGTTTTTCATCAGGTCAAAGGCAAATTATTTCCTTTGTAAGAGCATTAGCTAACAATCCAAAAATTCTATTACTTGATGAAGCTACGAGTAATGTAGATCAAGAAACAGAATATATTATTCAAAAATCTCTTGAAAAATTATTAGAAAATAGAACTGCTATTATAATTGCTCATAGACTTTCAACAATTAAATCAGCAGATAAAATTGTTGTTTTATATTATGGCGAGAAAATTGAAGAGGGCAAACATGATGAGCTTATGAATAAGAGAGGCTTTTATTATCATCTTTATACACTTCAATTTGAAAATGGATAAAACAATTGTAATTATTCCAGCTTATAATGAAGAAAAAAATCTTTATTATTTAATTGAGGATATTAAAATTTGTTGTAATGATTTTGATTTTTTACTAATTGATGATAATTCAGAAGATAAAACTTATGAAATTGCCAAAAAAAGCAAAATTTTTAAAGAAATTATAAGGAATCAGAAAAACTTGGGATATGGAGGCTCTTTAATTGTAGGTTTTGAGTATGCTATAAAAAATAATTACAATTTCATAATCACTATGGATGCTGATGGTCAGCATGAGCCAAGATATATTTATGAAATTAGAAAGCTTCTTGAAGAATACGATTTTGTAAATTGCTCTCGTTATCATCCAAAATCAAGAATTTTAACAGATTTTCCAAAAGATAGAAAGTTTGTTAATATGGTTTTCACAAAACTTATAAATGAAATTACAAATTTTAATATAACTGATAGTTTTTGTGGATTTAGAGGATATAGAAAACACTTAGTTGAAAAATTAAATTTAAAAACTACTGATTATGCTATTCCTTGTGAAATATGGGCTAAATTTATATTTCTTAAACCAAAAATGATAGAAATTCCAATTGATTTAATTTACAGAGATTTAAATAAAAAAATGCCTATTGAAGACCCAATAAAAAGATTATCTTATTATTTATTCGTTTTTAGTAAAACGATAATTGAAAGTGTCCAGTAATTAGAGGAGTTAATCCATAAGAAAATTTAGAAAAACAAATACTTTTAGAATTGCTGGACAAGGTATTAAATATAAGCTTTAAAATTTCAAAACTATGAGAAAACTTTATCTGGTAATTTTAGTTTTTGGTTTGCAAGTTTTGGGGTGTACTCACACCTCTCCTTCTGCTCCACAGAATCCATCTGCTCCACAAAATCTAAAAGGAACAGCTGTAAATGGTGGTCAGGACCTAAAACTTACTTGGGATGTTCCAACAAGTGGAAAACCTGATAGTTATAAAATTCTTTGTGATAGTTCTACAATTGCTTCTAATTTGCCTGACACAACAACTACATATACTATTAGAGGTGCTCAATATGTTTGTAATAGAGTTCAGGTTGTAGCTGTAAAAGGCTCTGATGAGAATTCTGCTGAGTTAGATCTTTCACCTGCTCAAAATACAATAACTCTTTATCGCTCAGATTATCCTGATCAAAGTAAGCCTTCTTGGGCAAAAGTGGTGTTTGGAGCAAGTGTTAATGTAAGTGCTATAACTATTTCTAGTGTTAATTGCGAATTAGCAAATACTGGATATTTTATTTATGCTGTACCTAACACTTTAAAAGATGTTAGTACTATTATATGCCTGGCAAATTACGAATTTAAGTTTTCACAATCAACAACTGGAAATTTAGCTCCTGGAATAGGAGATTACAGTTCAGTTAGAGATATATCAAATGGTACTTATTTTTATTGGGCAGATAAGAGAGGCACAGAATATAATCAAATGGATACCAATGACTATTTTGGAAAAATAGTTGTATCTCTTGGTTCTGATAATATTGGTAGTTATGCTAATTTAACAATCTATACTCAAAACAAGGTTCCAGGTCTTCGCTGGGTGAAAACACAATTATCTGCTCCCCCTTCTCCTCCACAAAATCTAACAGGAATGGCTTTGAATAGTGGTCAAGACTTAAAGCTTGCTTGGGATGCTCCAGTTGGAGAAACACCTGATAGTTATGAAATACTTTGTGATGGTTCTACAATTGCTGCTAATCTGCCTAACACAACAACTACATATATTATTAGTGGTGCTCAATATGTTTGTAAGCAGGTTCAAGTAGTAGCAGTAAAGGGTTCTGATAGAAGTGCTGCTACCTTAGATCTTACACCTGACAAGGATACAGTTAAGGTTTATCGCTCTGATGTTGCTACTCAGCCCGCTTGGGTTAAGGTAGTATTTGGAACAGATGTTAGTGTAACTGCTGTTTTTACTAGCCAGGTAGATTGCTCAGCAGAAAACACTGGATACTTTGTTTATGCAATACCTAATACATTGAAGGATGTTAGTGCTACAAGTAATCCGGGATGTATAGCCAAGTACCAATTTGGATTTTCACAAGCTTATACAGGAAACTTGGCTCCTTCCGCAGGGAATTATTATATAGCCATAGATATATCAGATGGTGCAACTTATTTCTATTGGGCTGACAACACGAGTGTAGGATATGATCAAATTGATGCTAATGATTACTTTGGAAAAATAGTTGTATCTCTTGGTTCTGATAATATTGGTATTTATGCTAATTTAACAATCTATACTCAAAACAAGGTCCCAGGTCTTCGCTGGGTAAAGCAATAGTTTTGAAATATTGATAATCAAAGACTTGTAAAACTTTTAGGAAGATTATTTATTTAATAAAGGGATTCATTTAAGGGGGAAAAAGTGAGGCGAAGACTTATTTTTAGGGTAGGTGGGGAAATAAAGAAAAATAAATAATTTCAGAATCACTATACAACGCAAATCTTCTATCCTTTAAAATTTTCAAATGTTAAGTCCTGAACAAGTAATTGAAAGAGCAAAAAAGTGGGAAATTATTTTTGATTTATATGACAATCAAAAGCCTATTAGTGTTATAGTGGAAAAGAAAGTTAAAGAAGGTTATGTTGTAAAATTAAAAAATTTAGATTTGGTTGGCTATTTAAAAACGAAGAAAAAACTTGAAATTAATCAAGAAATTGAAGCAATTATTATAAGTGCTAACTATCTTACAAAAAAAATTGAGCTTAAACCTGCAAATTCAAAAATAAACGAAAAGAAAATTTTTAAAATTCTTAAAAAATCTAAAAAGAATAATATTCCCATAAAAGCAAAAATTTTAAATGTTATAAATGGAGGATTTGAAATCTCTGTTCTTGGTCAAAAAGGATTTATACCACCCTCACATATTCCTAAGAAAATTTCTGAAAATTTATTTTCTCATATTGGTAAGGAATATCAAGTTTATATTTTAAGAGTAAATAAAGATAATATATTAGCGTCTTTAAGACAAATTGAATAAAGCCTTATATATCAAAAAATTTTTCCTTCTTTTTAGGCTTTGGAATTTCTATATTTTCAAGCAGTTTTTCATTAACATATATCTTTGATTTAAATCTTAAAGCAAGAGCAATAGCATCACTAGGTCTTGAATCAATTACTCTCTTATCTTTAAAAAACAAAAACTTCCTTGTCAGATGAATTTTAGCATAATATACACCTTCTTTTAAATCATAAATTTCAATATATTCTATATTTCCATCAAGGTTTTTTATTATATTAGTTGTTAGCTCATGAGTTAAAGGTCTTGGTGTTTCTATATTCTCCTTAGCAATAATAATCGCTTCACCTTCATTTTTGCCTATCGTCATCGTCAAAAATTTCATTTGTGATTTGTCAGAAAGAACGATAAGATAGCCATCTCCTATATTCAATAGCCCATGGACCTCAACCTCAACCAAATTTAAAAGAAATAACATTCCAAAATTATAAAGCATAAAAAAACTGAGTTGTCTAGTAATTCTGAAATGTAGATTATTTCTTTATTTTCCCACCCACCCTGAAATCAAGCCTTTGGCTTTAAAATGCCCATTTTTTGGCATCGGGGGGCTTCGCCCCCCATTAAACCCCCAAAAATCTATAATTTCCTAAAATCTTCATAAGTTATTGATAGTCAATCATTTAACACTATTCATTGGACAAAGCAATAATTTTTTGCCTTGTCAAATAATTCTGAAACTATTTATTTTTCTTTTAATTTCCCTACCCACCCTTAAACTAAGGCTTCGCCTTAAAACTTACGCCCCCTAAATGAACTCCCGATAAAATCAATAATTTCCTGAAATTTTTATAATTATTGATAATCAATCACCTAACATTATTTATTGGACAAAGCATAAAAAAACTGCCTTATTATACTAACTTTAAACTTATCAATATGATTAAAGGTATTATTTTTGATTTGGATAATACCCTTGTTGATTTTACAAGATTTAAAGAGAATTCAATTAGGAGTGCTATTGAATCAATGATAGATGCGGGATTGAAAATAGACCCTGAAACTGCTTATAAAAAAATTTTTCAAATATATGAGGAGAAGGGTTGGGAATATCAAAGAGTATTTGATGATTTTCTCATTGAAGTAATGGGATATATTGATTATAAAATTTTAGCAAGTGGTATTGTAGCTTATAGAAGAGCAAAAGAAGGCTCATTAGTTTTATACCCAAATGTCACAAGAACACTTCTTAATTTAGTTAAAAAGGGTATAAAATTAGCTGTTGTTTCTGATGCACCTGCACTGCAGGTTTGGACAAGACTTGTTCAGATGAATTTACATCATATATTTGATGTAGTCATAACATTTGATGATACAGGAAAAAGAAAACCAGATCCAGAACCATTCTTAAAAGCACTTGAAAAATTAAACTTAAAGCCTAATGAAGTTATAATGGTTGGTGATTGGGCTGAAAGGGATATTGTTGGTGCTAAAAAGGTTGGAATAAAAACAATTTTCGCAAAGTATGGAAATACTTTTGGTACAATAAATTCAGGAGCAGATTGGGAAATAGATGATATTGAGGAAATAGTAAAAATTGTTGATGAAATAAATTCAAAACTTATATAATCAAAACTCAGATGCTTTGTCCAATAAATAGTGTTAGGTGATTGATAATCAGTAAGTTATAAAAAAATTTTTGAATTTGTTGATTTTATGGGGGGAATTTAAGGGGGGCGAAGCCCCCGAGTCAAAAAATGGGGTTTTTTAAAGCCGAGGGCTTGATTTCAGGGTGGGTGGGAAAAATAAATAGTTTCAGAATTATAGGACAAAGCAAAAACTCAAAAATCAATTGCTTTAAACTTTTCATACTTATGAAAAAAATTGTAATTTTTGGGTTAGGAAGAATGGGCTTGGCAATTTTAGAGCAGTTGAATGAATTTAAAAATTTTGAGATTTTTGTTTATGATATTAATAAAACCAAGGAAGAAGAAGTTATAAAGAAATTTGAAAATGTAAATTCTTTAAGTAAATTAAGTGAGGTTGTTTATGATGCCCTAAATAAATTGAAACCTGACATTATTATTAATGCTACAACATTTTATAACAACTTATATTACACACAATTAGCAATTGAGGTTGGTTCAAACTATGTGGATTTAGGTCAAAGCACTTGGACTACATTAAGACAAAGGTCCTATGATAGCCTTGCGAAAGCAAAAAAAATTTTTATTGTTCCCGAAACAGGATTAGCACCTGGAATTATAAATATAATAGGAAATTTATTTATTGAAGAAGGAATTGAAAATGTTTATTTATATACTGGTGGCTTGCCAATAAACTCAAACCTTGGAGGACCTTTAAGATATGCCACAACTTGGTCAATTGAAGGCCTTATTCAAGAATATACGGATTTATCAGTTTCAAGAAAGGATAATAAAATTGTTTTTAATCAAGGAATTTTAACGGAAATTGAGGAAATAGAAATAAAATTTAAAAGTTTGGAAATTTATGAAAAATTAAAAAATTTTCAAAAATTAGATTATAAAAATGGTCATTATTACATTTGTGATTTAGAAGCTCTTATAACATCTGATGGTGTTTCTCTTATGCCGTTTGATTACCCTTGTAAAAATTTAGAATATAAAACAATAAGATATAAAGGTCATTATGATGTTATTAAGATGTTATATAATCTTGGATTTTTTGATGAAGCAAGAGGTTTAAGAAGAACAACAATTGAAATGCTTGAAAAAATTATTCCAAAAACAAATGAAGATATGGTTTTAATGAAAGTTATTGGAATTTCAGGAAATAGAACTAAGGAATTTAATGGAATTGTTTTATATGATGAAAAATGGACTGCTATGCAAAAAATGACAGGTTATGGTTGTGTTATTTCAGCACTTGGAATAATTAAGGAAATTGATATTTTGAAATATGAAAATTATGGTGTTTTTATGCCTTATGAAATTTTTGAAGGAAAGAAATTTTTATCTTATTTAACAAAATTTTTAAAGCACTTTGAATTTAATTATGATTGAAAAAATAAATAAGCTAAAATCAGAAATTTCAAAAATTATAGTAAATTATGAAGATGTAATAAATAAAATTTTAATTTGTATGTTTTCAAAAGGTCATGTTTTACTTGTTGGTGTTCCAGGGCTTGCTAAAACACTTATGGTTAAAACATTATCACAAGCACTTGATTTAAAATTTAGTAGAATTCAATTTACACCTGATTTAATGCCTATGGATATTCTTGGAACTGAAATTATTCAAGAAGGTCCTAATGGTAGATTTTTTCAATTTGTAAAAGGACCTATATTTGCTAATGTTATTTTAGCAGATGAAATAAATAGAACACCACCTAAAACCCAATCAGCATTACTTGAAGCTATGCAAGAAAGAAGAGTTACAGTTCTTGGTAAAACTTATGAGCTTGAAGAGCCATTTTTTGTTTTAGCAACACAAAATCCAATAGAGCAAGAAGGAACTTATCCACTCGCAGAAGCACAAATAGATAGATTTATGATGGAAATTATTTTAAATTATCCAACATTTGAAAATGAAATAGAAATAGTTAAAAGAACAACTATTGAGCAAAATTATGAAGTTCAAAAAGTTTTAAATAAAGATGATATCTTAACAATTCAAATGAAAGTTAGAGAAATTCCCGTAGGTGATCATGTTGTTAAATATGCTATAAATCTTGTAAGAAAAACAAGACCTTCTGAAACTGATTTAGAAATTGTTAAAAAATATGTTCAATTCGGAGCAGGACCAAGAGCAAGCCAATTTTTGATTATTGGCGCAAAAGCAAAAGCATTTATTGAAGGAAAAGATTTCGCTACAACAGAGGATGTAAAGTACATTTTCTTTGATGTTTTAAGACATAGAATTATTTTAAACTTTTTAGCAGAAGCTGATAATATAACTTCTGAAATAATTTTAAAAGAAATTATTGAAAAGACACCTATAAAAAGTTAAATTCTTCCTTCATTTAATCTTTTAAAACTTAAAGCTTTCATTTTAGCTTTTTGCTCTAAATCAAAATTAAATTTTATTTCATCATTTAAAATTGAGCTAAATATGAATTTTACAATTTCTGGATTTTTTGATAGGAAAGGTCCGTGCATATAAGTTCCAATAGCTTTTTTATAAATATAACCTTCCGTTTTATCTTCTCCATTATTACCACTACCCATTATGACATTACCAAGTGGAGAGCCATTAATATAAGTTCTACCTGAATGATTCTCAAAACCAACAATTTTTCCAAAAGGACTATCAACAATTAAATTTCCTACTAATCGCTTTTTCCCTGCTATTGTCCAAATGTCAAATATTCCAAGACCTTCAATAATTTTCCCTTCATTTGTTTTATAAAATTTACCCAACAATTGATATCCTCCACATATAGCAAGCAAAGGCTTGTTTTCCTCAACATGCTCAAAAATGTAGTTTTTCAAATTTTTAAAGTCATTATAAATAATTTCCTGTTGCCAATCTTCACCACCTCCTATGAATATAAAATCAACTTTTTCAGTTATTTTATCACCAATTCTATATTTTATGATTTTTGGTTTTAATTTTAAATGCTCTGCTATTTTAAAAAGAATGATTACATTTCCTCTATCACCATAAGTATTCATTAAGTCATAGTATAAATGTAAAATTTTCAAAATAATAAATTTTAAAGTTTTGCTTTGTCTAGTAATTCTAAAATTACGATTATTTCTTATTTTTCCCACCCACCCTAAAAATAAGCCTTTGGCTTAAAAATACCCATTTTTATGCCTCGGGGGGCTTCGCCCTCCTTAAATCCCCCCAAAAATCTATAATTTCCTAAAATTTTCATAAATTATTGATTATCAACTACTTAACACTATTTATTAGACAAAGCAGTTCCCAACCCACCCTTAAATTAGGGCTTTTACCTTAAAAACTTCTCACCTGTATTTTCTACATCATAATTTTCTTCTTTTTTGACTCTCTTAAACTTTTTACTAACATTATAACTTACTTGAAGAGCAATATAAGGATATGGAATTCTATTAAATTTATAAGCATAGTAATTATCTTTATTTACGGTAATATTGAATTTATAAATTTTGAATGGGTCGTTAAACAATAATGAGAATGTGTAATTTTTTATTTGGGTCATAAGAGCTAATTGAGAATAAATTTGCTCTCCTGTCCTTCCCCAATAATAATCATAACGAGGAGTATAATATAAATTCCCTTGAAGAGCAAAGAATAAGAGAAAGGCTTGAATTGAGCTATTGATTTCATAAGTTGTAAGTGAAATGTTTTCATAAGAATAATTATAAACACTTGAATTTAAACTTAATGTTAATATCTGAATGGGAGTATAATTTATATTTAATGAAAAGCCGAAATTTCTACCTTCATTTACATTTATATATTCCTTTACACTTACATTAAATGTATCATAAGGATATTCATTAACATCAAGTATTTGTATTGTTCTTGTAAAGTAAATTTCAGGAGTTATTGAAATTTTTTCAAAGTTTAAATTTAAACCAATTGACGCACTATTTGAATATTCAGGCAAAAGTGTTGGATTTCCTTTTTCCATCTCGTTAAATGATTGATAGTGATATAATGGCAATAATTGATAATCAGAAGGTCTCCATATTCCATTTCTATATCCTAAGTATATTGAATGATTTGAAAAGTTATATGAGAAATTTACGGAAGGAAAGATATTTGTATATTCTCTTTTTATAGTATCTGCTTTTATTTGTGTATTTTCAGCTCTTAAACCCAATTTATATTGAATATTCTTATAATTAGAAGAAAATTCCAAATAACCAGCATTAACAATTCTTTTTGTGGATATAAAATAACTTGGAAGATATGGAAATTTTGGATTTGAAATTGTATTAAAGTCAAAACTAATAAAGTAATTACTTATACTGCCCTTATATCCAAATGAAAATTTATCCTTCTTTATATCTATTTGACCATAAAATTTCTCACTTGGTTTTTCAGTAATAATTTTTACACCACCATTAGACGATGAATCCTTTATTTCATCATATAATTTGTGATTTTTTGAATAATATCCTAAAATTTTAATGTTCTTATATGTGTAATCAGATGTTAAATAAAATGATTGAAAATTCCCATTAAAATCGTAATTTCTAATATAATTTATACCTGAAATTGTTTGGTTATATTGATTTTCTCCTTTTGAATTGGAAATTCTTCCACCTGTTTCAAAATTAAAATTATTATAACTAATGCCAAAAGTAGGAATAAGTGAAAGATAAGAGAATTTAATATTAGCATCTTCAAATATAGTATCTTTTTGAAATATCTTTTGCCCTTCATAATATGATTTACTTATTGTTTTTCCACCTTTTAATCTTATATAAGTAGATAAATTGCCCATTTTTAAACCATAAAATATATTAGGACTAATTGTTCCATAACTATCCATATTTACATTTACATTAACACTATATCCATAATCTTTTTGCTTTTTTAATATAACATTTATAATGGCATTTCCTTCTGCATCAAATTCTGCTGATGGATTTGTTATTACTTCAATATATTCTATTTGACTTGCTGGTATATCTTTTAAACTTAAATTTGTAGGTTTTCCATCTACAAATACTATATATCTATCACTATTTTTTATTTTTACATTCCCATCAGGACTTACTGATACACCTGGTACATTTCTTAAAACATCAACAGCACTTCCACTCCTTGCTATTATATCATTACTTGGTGATACGATTTTTCTATCTACTTCATATCTTACCCTTGGAGCAGTTGCCTTTACTTCTTGCTCTTTTAATTCTATTCCTGATGGTTTTAATGTTATTGTTATACTTGTATCTTTATTTATTGTTAAATTTATCTTTTGCTTTTCATATCCTATAAAGTGAGCATGTAAAATGTATTCACCGGGCTTTATATCCTTTATTATGAAATTTCCCTTTTCATCTGTATATGTTCCTGTTATGAGAATTGTATCTTTATATATCATTATAGCAGTATATCCCATAGGCTCAGATGTTGTCTCATCTAAAACCTTTCCACTTATAACAAGGGAAATAATAAAGTTCATCATATCTTTACCTCCTCCTTTTTTAGCTCTATAATTTTATCAAAAAAGTTTATATATTCATTTATAATTAAGTCATGGGTTGTTAAAATAAGGGTTTTTTGTTTTGTTTCATTTAATATCATTTCTATAAGTTTTCTTTTGTCCTCTATATCTACACTTTCTAATGGCTCATCTAATAAATAAACATCAGCAGGTTTTGATAAGGCTAATGCTACTGAAAGTTTTTTCAATTGTCCTGTTGATAATTCAGATGGTTTCTTATTTAAATCCAAATTTAACTCATTTAACATATTCAAAAGCTTTTCCTTTTGAAAAACATTTATATTTAAGTACTCTTTAATAGGCATATCTATAAGGTTTATTGTGGAAATGGAAATGTCTTTTATAGTTCTTATAGTGCCTTTTTGAGGCTCTAAAAATCCTGATATAATATAAAGTAATGTCGTTTTACCTGTTCCATTTGCTCCAAAAATTAAAACCTTTTCACCTCTTTTTATTCTTAATGAGAAATTCTGAAAAACTTTATAACCATCATAAGAAAATTCTATATCTTTTAATTCTATAATATCTGAAAATATAATATGTTTTGGCTCAAATTTTTGATTTTTAAATGCTTCTATTCTTTGAAGTTGTGAAATGCTTGAAAAAACTTGTGGTATTGATTCAAATAGAACTCTTATGTTTCCATAAAATGGATAAAAGGCATTAAGAAATCCTACAAAATCTCCAAATGTAATTCTTTTTATAAATAAAAGATAAGCGTTTATTATAATAAATGCTATTTGGACAATTACAGAAGCACTTTGAGAAACATAAGAAAAATTAGATTGCTTTTTTATGAGATTATAAATAGTACTTAAAAAGTTTTTTAGAATTTCAGATAATTGATTTTTAACTATATTATGAGTTTTGTTTGTATTTACAAAAATATAAGATGATATGAAGTTTCCTATTTGATTTCTTAATAAAGCTTCATATTCTAATTGTTTTTGAGTAAGCTCATGAATAGAAGGCTGAAATTTCTTGCTTAAAAAATATGAAATGATAATAAGTGGAAGTGCGGTAATAGCTGCGATAGGTGAAAGTATAAGCATAGCAATAAATCGGGCAATTGTATTAAGAGCATAACTTAATATGTTTATAAATAAATCCAAGCTATTTATTATAGCGGATGTTGGCTCTTCATAAATTCTACTTATATAATATCCCTTATCTTTCTTTATTACTTCTGAATATGGCAGTTGATAAAACTTTTCTACAAATGCCTCTATTACATATTCCCTAATTTTATTCTTTAAAAATCCATCGTAAATCTGAGTTATGTATTCAAGCAAAAGAGAAATAAATGAAAAAATAGTAATTAGAGAAAGTAAAATTATAAATTTCTTAAAATCACCTGCCATAATACCATAATCAAATAGATATTTATTCAAAAGTGGCTCAAAGAATGAAATAATTGGAAAAATTAAGCAAATAATAAGAATTTTTATAAGGATAAAGAATTTAAATCTGAAAATAACTTCTTTTAAAAATCCCATAGTGTTCTCTCGTTTCTTTTATTATATAAGCGATGTAGAAAGTCTAATATACCAGATGAGCCATCTGCCCAATGAATTCCAATACTATCAAGATTACTCCTTGGATAAAATATACAACCATCTTTAAAAATAGCGTAAATTCTTAAACCTTCTAAAATTTTATAAATTTTTGTTTTATAATTTAATTTCAATTCTAAATCTAATAAACTTTCACCCAAGCCCGCAAGTCCATCTATTTGTGATGGAAATATCGTAAATGTCCTCTCTAAATCAGGTAAAATATTTTTTATATATTCTAAAATCCATTCTTCTTTTAAAATCTCATAAAACCTTACTAAAACACCTATTATACCAGCACTTCCATATTCTACATAAGGCAAAAGTGTAGAACTATCCTCTCCTTGTGGAAATGTTAAATATCCATTTGTATTTACCCCCTTTTCTAAATCTTGTTTTAATAAGTAAATAGCCAAATTCTTTATATCTTCATTTCTTAAAAATTCATATAATTTTATTAAAAATAATGCAACTCCAATTTCCTGAAATTTCAATTCTCTATTTTTTATAAATTCATAAACTTCAATAGCATTATTTAAAAATGTTTTGTATTTTAACCTTTTATAAAACTTTAAATTTGTTAATCCATATCCAGAAATACCATAAAACATATCCAAACTTTCATATAATAATGGACTTTCCTTTGCTTTGTTTAAAGCCTTTATTGCTAAATCATTTAAATTTAAGTCCAAAAATGCCCAAGCTATTCCACTTAAACCTACATATAAATCAGGTGGATAGTTTTCTAAACTTTGAGATTTTAAATATTCTGTAAAGTCCTCACCTACAAGATTTAAAACATAGATTACTCCTAAATCCCCAAATGCGAAATTTAAATTTCCTTCTTTTTTCTTTTGAAATGTCTTTATAATTCCTTTTTTTATTTTTTCAATATAGGTTTTTAAATCTATTATTTTAACATCTTGATTATAACGAACAATTTTTTTATTGCCTTTTAATATATTTACCGCTTCAATTGGTTTTATGCGGGATTTTGGCTCATATTTTATTAAATTTAAAATAACTTCTTTGAAAATTTTAGGAAAATGATAATCTTTTATAAGTTTATTTAAGAATTTTTTTCTTAATGTTGGAGCGATAAAAAATAGCGTATTGTTGGCAAATAATAGGGCTTGTAAAATTTCACCAAAAGCATAATAATCATCTTCAAAAGTAGGTCTTTTATTTTTTCTCAATTGAGGTGAGGAAAAACCAGGTGTAAAAACATTATACCACTTATCACTACCTATTATATAAGCACCTTCAAAGTCTATAAATTTTACATTAAGGGTTTGAGAATTGATAATAATATTATTGGGTGAAAAATCTCCAAAAACAATATTATATTTATGAAGAATGGAAAGATTTTTTGCTATGTTTTCAGCAATAGTAATAAACTTCTCTAAATAATTCTGGAAATCATTTTCGCTTGCTAATGGATTTAATATAGGGGCATTTATAGCTACAAAATTTCTTAAATTTATCCCTTCTAATTTCTCTTCTACTAAAAACCAATGCTCCCATTCTTGAAAAAGTTCATAAGCTTTTGGTGCTACATTTTCATTTTCTAACATTTTTAGAATTTCATATTCCTTTTTTAATAAATAAATTGCATCTATACCATTTAAACTCATACTTACATAAGGTCTTGCTTCCTTTATTACTACTTCTTTATTTTCTAATAAATCATAAGCATTATAAATTCCACCATTATTTGAAAATTGAATTGCTGAAATTACTTTATATCTTTCTTTAAGAATAACCTCTTCTTTTGGTGTTATTGTTTCATTACCAAATGGGTCTTTTATCCAAGGTGGTAGTGTATAAAATGGATGTCTAATATCATCATAATAACTTCCATCAGGCGCTTCAATAACATAAATTCTTTCACCTTTTACATTTATCCTTTCCATTTTCCAAAATCCACCATAGCGATAATATAAAACCTTACAATCCTTATATCTCATATCGGAAAGAACATAAGAACCTTCATAATGCTTTAAAGATTTATAAAGCTCTTCTAATAGTGCTTTAAAAACTTCTTCATCAGGTGGATATATTGTAATGAATTTTCCACTACTGCCTCTATTTGCCATTCTTGAATTCATGAATAGTAAATTTTTTAATTCTTTTAGAAATTTGAAATTAGAATTGTGTGAAACAATTATAGGAATAGAAGTTTTTAAAATTTCCTTAGCATTTAAAATTGTAGCACTAATATGAATTTTAAAACCTTGCTTTGGGAAATCATTTTTAGGATTAGAGCAAACAATCCACATGTTATCCATTTCTTCCATTTTCCAATCAGAAGGTAATAATTTTTTAGCTAATAATTTAAATTTATAATTTACAGCCGTAGCTAAGCGAGGATTTGAGAGAATATTTCCTATCATTGTCTTTCTTTACTTTTTTACAACCAAATAAACTTATTGCTGAGCAAAAGGAAGCACTTATGACACTATTACCATTACCACTATTCTCATTCATCGCTTGTAGTGATAGGACATTTACCATCTTCTTCAACCTCCTTTTTTAATTTTTAAGAAAAAAAGGCTCATAATTTTATAGCAGGGGGAATGAACTACCACTCCCATAGGATATAATTAACGAAAAAAGGGGTATAAAAGTTTCAATCTGAAATTCTTATAGCTCCAAGCATAATAAAATTAAATCGTTTTTTAAAAATACTTAAAATTTCTTCCCTCCTTTCAATAGGAAGAACTCTTATGAAATATCTAAATGTAACTTCAACCTCATTCTCACCATCAACATACTCTATAATTCCATCTTTACTGAATTCCATAGACTCAGATACAAAAAGTATGAAATGAGCATTTCCTGAGTATTCTCTAAAAAATTCCCTTACTTTTTCCAGTAGCAAAGTAGCAAGTTCCTCTCTAAGCTGTAAGAATATCTCTGGATTTAGCAAGTAGCCTCTCTCTTCAACCTCATCACTTACCTGCCATAAAAGGTTAAAAAATTTTTTTGAGATATTCATTACAAAATTTTAAAGGATGATTTAGCGTTATTATTGATTTTATGTAGGGTTTAAATTTAGGCTTGATTTTAAGGTGGGTAAAATATGGGTATTTATAATGTGAGGGCTTATTCTCAGGGCAGGTGGGAAGATAAAGTAATAATCTTAATTTCAAAATTATTGGACAGGGCAAGAAGTTTTTGCTTTGTCTGATAAATAATGTTAAGTCATTGATAATTAGCAACTTATCAAAATTTTAGGAAATTATTTATTTTAGGGGGGAATTTAAGGGGGCGAAGTTCATAAGCGGAAGGCTTATTTTTAGGGTGGGTGGGAAAAATAAGAAATAATCGTAATTTTAGAATTATTGGACAAAGCACTTTTTATGCTTTAAAATTTAAAAAATGAAACAGATTACTGAAAAAATCTATACTTATGAGGATTTAATAGAAAATAAGATACCAGAAGATATTTTTGAAGTTATTGAAGGTATAGGAGTTGAAGGTATGGCTACAAGTTCTTATCACAATGCCTGGGTTTCTGAATTGTTTTATTATTTAAGGAGATACTATGGTGGAAATTATAGGGTTTTAACTAACGAAACTTCTATTTTAATTAGTAAAAATCCACTTACTTATTTAAATGCCGATATAGTTTTAATTAAGAGGGAAAGGCTTCCAATACTAACAAAAAACATATTAGAAATTCCACCTGATATTGTATTTGAAATCGTAGTCAGTTATGAGCCAAATGTGGAATATAAAATGAAGGCATATAAAGAGATTAGCGTATTAAAGCAATTTTGGATTTATCCTGAAAGCAAAAAAGTAATAGTAATTGATAAAGATGGAAATAAAGTTGAATATCCATTTAATAAAAAAATTGAAATTATTGAAGGAAAAAAAATTCTCCTTTCACGCTTTAAAATTTAAATGGAAAGAAAATTTTGACAAAACAAATTTTTATCCTTTAAAATTATCAGACTGCCCCAGTAGCTCAATGGGTAGAGCGGCGGGCTGTTAACCCGTAGGCTGCAGGTTCGAGTCCTGCCTGGGGCGTTATGTTAATTTTTTTTCTTATAGCTCAAAAGGGTGATACAAATAATATCTTATCAAAAATCAT